>Ga0307379_10000269_pt1 | contig 91591 bp, 80 predicted proteins | sample UN2MG_FD_202237 | JGI IMG/M metagenome (GOLD analysis project Ga0307379, IMG submission 202237) | Soil microbial communities from Risofladan, Vaasa, Finland - UN-2 | ecosystem: Environmental > Terrestrial > Soil > Coastal area > Acid sulfate soil | place: Finland: Risofladan, Vaasa | collected... | reverse complement strand
CCGCCCAGGCCGCCGCCAACTCCGCTCCGGGAGTGGGCCTGGGCCTCTCGCTCAGCCAAAAGCTCGCCCGCAACATGGGCGGCGACCTCCGCCTCGAAAGCAACACCGCTCAAGGCGCCTGTTTTGCCTTGTCATTGATCGTGGCGCGAGCTTAATGCCATCTGGTATCAGTTGTCCCCCCACGGGCTGCCCGTTGTTCCTCGCGGCGGTCTGCGCCCTATTCGGGCCGCCGCGGGCCGGTATTTGTTCAGCCCGCGCATTTTTCGGCTAGAATTATATGGGAGGCTGTGATCGTGAGCAGTAAGACCAGGACCAGGCACCGGCGTTTCTCGTGGCTCTCCGACTGGCGCGGCATCAAGAGCGCGCTCGGCGAGATGCGCGGCAGGGGCTATCCCCCGCAGCCCCGGCTCAACCGGGACCATGCGCCCGCGCCCGGCGAGAGTCCGCCCGATGCGCCATGGATCGAAAAGGCCATCCGCGACAAGATCGCCCATCACCCCGCCAACTCCCTCGAGTTCCCGTTCGCCGGCGAGAAAATCTTTGACGAGCCCATCATCGGCTTCGTGCGCGGCGACGACCCCATCTTCACTGAATACAAAAAAATCATCGGGCCGCACCACTACACGCCCGAGGAGATCATGGCCTGGCAGGCGCGGCAAAACGGCGTCGCGCCGCCGTCCGCCGCGGACCTCGCGGTGGTCAGCTTCGTCATGCCCATCGCCGCCGCCACCCGGGCCGACAACGCGAGGATGGACCAGTGGCCCTCCGAGCGCTGGGCCCAGACCCGGCTGTTGGGCGAGATTTTCAGTCAGACCATGGTGCGCGCGATCGTGACCGAGCTGATGGGCCGCGGCGTCCTCGCCGTGTCCCCGGACGTGACCCCGCTGTTCAACAAGAAGCGCTACCCGCGGGTGGGCTGGGCCTCGCCCTGGTCGCACCGGCACATGGCCTACGCCGCCGGGCTCGGGACCTTCGGCAGGCACGACTTCCTGATCACCGAGAAAGGCTGCGCCCACCGGCTGGGCAGCTTCGTCGCGAACCTCCGCCCGGGCCTCGTGCGCGAGCGGCCCGCCGACATCCACGCCGCCTGCCTCCACCATCAGCGCGGCGCCTGCCTGAAGTGCGCCAAACGCTGCCCGGTGGGCGCCATTACCGAGGCCGGGCATGACAAGGAAAAATGCTATGAGCACGTGGCGCGCTCGCTGAAATACGTAAACCGCAACTACCACATCTTCATCTACGGCTGCGGGCTGTGCGCCACCACGGTCCCCTGCGAGGCCCGCGACCCGGTGGCCAAGCCCGAGCCGGAGGAGTAGCGCCGCTGGACCGGTGACGCTTTAATGACGGGGGAGGCGAGCTACGGCAGCGTGGCATGGCCGGGAAGCCCGGCCCGAGGCGCGGCCCGGCAGGGCCGGAAGCGCTGCGCGGCCTTGACATATAGGCCCGACTGGGTTATATTCCATGCTTGCCGGCGCTTCCGCCGGCGTCTTTTCGACTGATCCTGGGTAGCTCAGTCGGTAGAGCGGGTGGCTGTTAACCACTTGGCCGGGGGTTCGAGTCCCTCCCCAGGAGCCAGAATTTTTACCCCTAACTTGAGGGGCTTTTTATTTAACGCCAAGCCTCGGCGATACGCCTCGCTGGGGCTTTCGTTTTTCCTAAAGTTTTCCGACAGGTTGCGGCCCGCTCACACTTTTGCTCCGTTCTCCATGTCAACCCGCTCGACCCGTTCCCGCCCCTAAAACCCACAGGTTGCTTTCAATTCACCAGAAATTTCTCTCCTGATTCTCAGATTCTCATGTTCACGAGCCTGCTTATTTAACAGGTGGGTTGTTTTCTATCACCAAGAGCAACTTTTTTCCGACACTTTTCACTTTCCGCTGGTATATATCTCCCAGCCACCGGATAGCGGGGCGGCCGCCAAGCGGAGACCGTTGTGGGTGTTGCGGGCAGGTCCATCGAGATGATGGACGGACGCGCACGACGGGTCTCCTTTTTTTGCCCCGCGACACCTTCACGTCTCCCCTGCGGCACGACTGCCAAAGAAGAGGAGAGACATGGAATGGAATACCACGACCACGATCAGTTGACCGCCGAGGAAGTCCTCTCGGAGATCGCTTCCATCCTGGCCCGCGGGTACATGCGCTACGTGAAAACGAGGAGCCAGGGGCTTGGGCTTGATGGAAGCAAGCGGTCCGGCGATATGGGGGACGGTGAGAATTCTGCCGCGTTAACCGAGAATCGCCTTGACTGTCCGCGCAACCGAAGCAATTATTCCGAACCGTGTTAACGGACTTGAGACTTTGAGAGGAGGTTTGGAATGAGTGTGGACACCTACTTGGACATCCAGAAGCTTCAGAAGATGAACGTGGCCCAGCTTAAGGTGAAGTACCTGGAGGTCTTCGGCGAGCAGGCGCGTTCGGGCCACAAGGACTTCCTGCGCAAGAAAATTGCCTGGCGCATCCAGGCTCTGGCCGAGGGCGGCCTCTCCGACCGCGCCCGGAGATTTGCGCTGGAGATCGCCAACGACGCCGATCTCCGCATGAGGGCTCCCAAGACGACCAGCGCTGGCGGCAATGGTCAGCCCGGGCCGACCGTGATCGCCAAGGCCAACGACGCCTGCCAACATCATGTCCCCCTGCCCGGCATCTACCTGGTCCGCGATTTCCGGGGCAAGACCCACACGGTCAAGGTGCTCGACCAAGGCTTCGAGTACGAAGACCGGCGCTACAGGTCGCTCTCCGGAGTCGCCCACGAGATCACGGGCACCAATTGGAACGGCTACCTTTTCTTCGGGCTTGGCGGCAAGCAGAAAACCAAAGAAGCGGAGAACGATGAGCAGTCATGAGAGGAGCGGATTTGAACACTAACATGCAGACGAGGCCGAGGAAGGCCGGGGCTTTTGACAATGACGTGCCCAAGCACAACGGCCAAGTGCGATGCGCCATCTATACCCGTAAGTCCACCGAGGAGGGCCTTGACCAGGAGTTCAACAGCCTCGACGCCCAGCGCGAAGCCGGCGAAAATCACATCGCCAGCAAGAAGCACGAAGGCTGGGTGTGCCTGCCCCGGCATTACGACGACGGCGGATTCACCGGCGGCAACATGGAGCGGCCCGCGCTTAAGCGCCTGATGGCCGACGTGGAGGCTGGCGAGATTGACGTCGTGGCGGTCTACAAGGTTGACCGGATCTCCCGTTCGCTCCTCGACTTCAGTCGCATTATTGAGACCTTCGAGCAGCACAACGTGAGCTTCGTTTCGGTCACCCAAGACTTCTCGACCACCAACTCGATGGGCCGATTGACGTTGAATATCCTCCTCTCCTTTGCCCAGTTTGAGCGCGAGATCATCTCCGAGCGCACGCGGGACAAGATGTCGGCAGCCCGCAAGAAGGGCAAGTGGGTCGGCGGCATGCTGGTGCTGGGCTATGACCGGGACGAGAAGGGTGGCCGCATCGTGGTGAACAAACGAGAGGCCGAGCGCGTGCGTGCCATCTTCGAACTCTATCTCAACCTCCAGTCGCTAATTCCCGTGGTCGAGGAACTCAACGAGCGTGGCTGGAAGACCAAGCAGTGGATCACCAAGAAGGACAAAGTGCACGGCGGCAAGCTCTTCACCAAGCATTACCTCTACAGCCTGCTCACCAACATCATTTACATCGGCAAGATCATCTACCAGGGGACCATTTATGAAGGGGAGCACGAGGGAATCGTCGCGCCGGAGGTCTGGCAGAAGGTACAGGAGCTTTTGAAGAAGAACGGCAAGGGCAAGGGAGCCAACGTCCGCAACAAGCACGGCGCGCTCCTCAAGGGCCTCATCCACTGCATCCCCTGCGGCAAGCCCATGATGCACACCTACACCATCAAGAAGGGCGGCCGCCGTCGCTACCGTTACTACGTCTGCATGAACGCCCAGCAGCGCGGCTGGGACTCGTGCCCCTCCAAGTCCCTCAACGCCCACGAGATCGAGAGCGCGGTGGTCGAACACATCCGGGGCCTGGGATCGAACGAGAAGCTCGTCGCGGAGACCGTGAGGCAGGTCCGCGAGCAGAGCGAGAAACGATGGCAAGAGCTTAACCGTGAGCGCGAGGCTGAAGAGACGGAACTCAAGCAGCTACACTCCAAGCTCCGGCAACTGGCCGGTGAAATCAATCCTGGCCAAGGCAATGGATCACCGGTCGCCGCCAGGTTCGCCGACCTCCAGGACCGGATCAGGAGCACAGAGCAGAGGGTGACCCAACTGCGCGAGGAACTCCTCGCGGTCGAGCGCGAGTCTCTCGACCAGAACGACCTGGCCCGGGCCCTCGCCATCTTCGACCCGGTCTGGGAGTCTCTGAACTCCCGCGAGCAGTCCAGGATCATGCACCTCCTGCTCGACCGCGTGGGTTACGACGGCTCCACCGGCAAGGTGACCATCAGCTTCAAGTCCCCAGGTATCAAGGAACTCGCCAGGGGCCGAGCGGAAGAATAACGAGACACGGGAGGTTGATCGAAGACATGAAGAGCAACAATCACGCGCCGGCAAGTGAGGCAGTGGACAAAGTCGCGGTCGAGTTCACGTTCACGCCCCGCAACGCCCGGGCCAGGTCCAGCCCCGCAGCGCCCGCTCCCGAACCTGCCTTAAGCCCCGACATCCCTCTCGGCTCCCTGCCCCGCGTCACCCGCCTCATGGCCCTGGCCATCAAGTTCGACGTCATGCTCGCCCGCGGCGAGGTGCGTGACTTCGCCGACCTCGCCCGCCTCGGCTTCGTCTCCCGCGCCCGCATCACCCAAATCATGAACCTCCTCACCCTCGCCCCCGACCTTCAAGAAGCCCTCCTTTCCCTCCCCCGCACCACCACCGGTCGCGACCCCATCCGCGAACAGAACCTCCGGCCAATCACCGCAATCCCTCATTGGAACCGGCAGAGGAAGATGTGGGAAGAGTTAGCAACGACATGAGTTTCATCTAGACGATGGGTTAATACCGTTCGGTAGGCATGACCTTACTGCGCAAAAGCACTACATGAAAGGCCGGCTCACGAAGGAGCCGGCCTTACGCCGGTAGTTGTAATCATGCCCCAACACACGCTTGATGATTCTTGGCGTCCCGCCCCCAGATGAGTTACCGCAAAATTTTTCGGCAGGATTGACTCCTAACAGTCGTTAGGGTAGAATTGTGTACATCATTTTCCAAGTGAAGAAGCTGGGGGACAATGGCTGAAAAAGAGAACAGGCTTTCTCCGCGACAGCGGGAGATATTGGACTGGGTGAAGGAGTTCATCCAGGAGCACGGGATGCCGCCAACGGTGCGGGAGATTGGCCGGGCTTTCGGCATCAAGAGTTCAAGCGTCTTTGATCTCCTGAAGGCCCTGGAACGGAAAGGCTTCCTACGGCGAGGCAACCTTGGCGCTCGTTCACTGATCCTGGAGGACGGAACGAGTGAACCGAAAAAGGTTGAAGCAGACCACGGGGAAGTGCCTGTCATAGGCAAGATTGCCGCTGGCCGGCCGATCGAGGCCATCGAGCATGATCGTGGTAGGATCGTTGTGAACAAGGAACTTCTGAGGGGTCGAGAAGCATATGCTCTGCTGGTAGACGGCAACAGCATGGTTGAGGCAGGAATCCTGAACGGTGATTACGTGATAGTCCGCAAGCAGGAGACCGCTGAAAACGGCGACATCGTGGTCGCGCTCATTGATGATGAAGCCACTCTTAAAAGGTTTTACCGGGAGAGCCAGCGCATTCGACTTGAACCAGCTAATCGCGGGATGAAGCCAATCTACGTGAAGTCGGGAGAGTTTAGAATTCAAGGGAAGGTCATAGCAGTCCATCGAAGGCTGTAAAGGCGCGAAAGGAGGTAATAACACACATGGAACCGATCAAGTTGCTCCAGCCCCCTGAGTACACGATGGATGAGCGCGAAGCGCTGGTCGACTTCGTGCTCGCCCTCCGGAAGTCGAACATCCAGGATTTTTTGAAGCAGGCCGAGATGCCGAGGTCTGGAACGAAGCCGGACCTGCGTTCAAGGGTTGAAGAAGCTATCGAGGAAGGCCGCCTCAGTTACGAGCGGCTGGTGGACTTTCTCGACTCCGTGGCCCCCTGGGGGAAACAGCACGTCTTTCTCTACCAAGGGCCCCGTGGCGATCTACGGGCGTGGAAGGATCCCGAACACTTGTTGCTTCTTCTGAAACAGCACCGCCTCGGAAAGTTCTTCAACGCCCGGCTCCCGTTGATTCTACCGGATACGCTAATGCTCTCGTCGGTCACGCACTACGACGGGAGGTTGTGCGTCTCCGCCGTCCAGAAGCGGGAATACACCGAGCGCGCGCCCGAGCACGACGATGAGAAGGAGACGGAGGACGGCGAAAAGATCATCCTCAGGGCCTACGTGCATCACCTCACACGGACACTCGCGGTCTTCGAGTGGGACCTGAATGCCAACGTTGCAATGCTCCAAATCACACAGCTCCAAAGGGAGGGGGACTACGAAGAGGTCGCCAAGGAGTTCTTTCAGCTCGTCAGTCCTTGGCTGGACATCAATCAATTTGGTGTAGTCGACCTTCGCCCGGTGATCCGCAAGCTCCACGAACTCGAAGGGAACGGCCATGCTGAGGCTCGTTCCCACGGAATCCACTATCGGTCGCTCCGAGGCAGGCAGGTTTCAGCGCAAAGTCCAAGCCCCCGGGACTCGGTGCTCGGTGAGCCGTTCATCGATAATGCGATGGCCAGCGTTCGGAATAACGGAGTCGGACACCTCGGCAACTTCTACTGGCTGGCGGGGATCAACTCGGGGCCTGTCGCCAACCCCTTGAAGGGCGACGCCCATGTGATCATCGTGGGCGCGAAGTCACGCGTCAACTTTCCGACGCCAAACACCGAGGATGTGGTGAGGTATGTTCTTCACAGAGTGCGCACGCTTAGCTGAGCGGCATCCCGACCTCGCCGTGGCCGTCCAAAGGATCGATGCGCAGCTTCGGGAGATGGGCACGGCCGAGGTCATCAGGGTGGACGACTTGGCGAGCTTCCTCGGGATGGACCCGAACCAGGTCAGCGCGGTGCTCGAGAATCTCGCCCAAGAGGGCTTGCTTCTTGCCGAGGAAATGGTCGAGTGCGATCATTGCGGGATGCCAGTTCTTCGCTCCGAGTATGAGGATTTGCGCGAGGAGGACGGCGAATGCCGGTGCACGAGCTGCGACTGCGCGTTGGTGGATGGGGGAACGGCCCACACTATCACCACATACCGCCGCGGCGAGAAATGGGAGATTGAGGCTACAATTGCTCCTACCCCTGCAAGGGACGTAAATACGGAGCCAGTAATCGTCCCGGCACTCGTTCTGGATGAAATCAAGGACGGTGAGACCAACAAGGCGCTACTGGCACGAATCGTAGGGTGCGGTCGGTTTGACGGTGTCAACAAGAAGATCGGCTCGCGGGAACTCTTCTTCATCTACCTGCTGTTCAGGTCCACACGCTTTCACGACGTCGCCGGCGAACGCATGACGGTAATCACCGAGGAAGAGGCCGCCCAAGAGTTACTGAAGTGGCGAGACAATGGCTACTTGCAGTTCTCGGGGAAAGATCAGGACAGGCCGGCCCATCGGATTCAGAAGATGTGGGGAGAGTTCGTTCGACAGATTGAGAAAGAGAAGAACCTCAAGAAGCTTTTCACAAATGATCATAAAGATGTGAACGGGCAGAGGCTTTATGGACTTCGCCTTCGGCCCAACGAAAAGCAAATCCTCGTTCCAAGTATCCCCGCCCTTTTCTCAAAAGCCAACACCTAAGCCAGAGTTACCGGTGCAACGTTGACCCACCCGCCCCTCGTGGCGGTTTTTTTTGTTTCCTTCCCCGGACATGTGAAAAATTCACACCCCCCTGCCTTTGTAACTTCCCATAAAATAATCGGTTTTTATAAAAAAATTTTCTTCGTTCACAGGATTCAATGAAGCCCCTCCAATGGAGAAAATAAGGGTAGCACGTGCGAATAGCTCCGGTTGAGTCGCTTAGCAAGAACTTGGGTTAGGCGGGGATACATGAACCGTAAATGGTTCTGCGTGAAACGCAATGCCCCTCTCGGTCAGGAGGAGGGGGCATAGGAAGTGGGAGATGAATGAGTAAGTCATTTATCGCGGGTAACTGGAAGATGAACCTATTGGCAGAAGGAGGTTGGGAATGAGTGAACGGTTAACCAAGTCTTCGCTGAGTCCGGCGAGGAGGCGGCTCCTCGATCTCATGTCGGACATCTATTTTGGCCGGATCGAGCGGCTCTCGGTCCAGGATGGCGAGCCAATGTTCGAGCCGCCGCCAAAGGTGGTGAGGAAGATCAAGATCGGCGGCGAGAACGGCCCGCACCGCGATGAGGGCAAGAGGGACTTCGTTCTCAAGGACAAGGTGAGGGAATTTTTTGACCACCTGGCCGGCCTGGGCAACGGAACGATCAGTCGGATCGAGGTCCAGGCTGGCCTTCCCTTCTCATTGGAAATCGAGGAACCAGCCGACAGGTAGTCCTTCGGCTCAGTAAGTAATAACCACCAGACAACAGACTGGCCGCGGAGCGGAGGTCGTTGTGGGTGTCGCCAACCGGCGATCTCGCAACGCACCGCTCACCGGCCCCGGTAATGGCTGACGCCCACACGAACTCCTCCTCGGCCCCGAGGAGGAAAAATGGGCGACAGAAATCTCTATCCCGGAATCGAGGAGTACGCGGTGAAATTGATCCAGGTCAAGGCCTGCCAGTTGATTGATCAGCCGGGGTTCTGCCGGGCGGACCGGAAGGACATCGAGCAGGACCTGATGCTCGACTTGCTCACGCGCCTGCCCAAGTACGATCCCGACATCGCGGAGCGGACGACCTTCATCAGCCGGATCGTCAACTGCCGGGTCGCATCGCTCATTGCCGCGCGCAAGGCCGGCAACCGCGATTGGCGCATGAACGCCTTTTCGCTGAACGCGAACGATCCGGCCTGCGAGGAGCCGACCGAGCGGCAGGAGCGAATCAGCGAAGGCGAATACCTGATGAGGGTCGGTCTGATCAACCGACCGCCCGAGGATCAGCGCGACCTGGTCATGGACATGGCGCGGGCGTTTGAACTCCTGCCGGAGAATTTCCGCGACCTGTGCGAGCGGCTCAAGACCCAAACCGTTTCCGAGATTGCCATCGAGCTAGGCATTCCCCGAAGCACGATTTATGAGGCGATCCAGAAGCTTAGAGAGATATTCGAGGCGGCGGGCCTGAAAAATTATCTCTGAAAGAAGACTTTTTTCCGACACTTTTCGCTTTCCGCCGGTATATATCCCGCGAGGCGCCTCAAAAAAACCGCTCGCGGCATCGAACCCCGGAGCGAGAACGACCACGGCCTGGGGCCGTGAAAGGAGGCAGAAATTGAATTCCCAGGTTTACCGTTACGAGTTTTTACCCGACGTCACGATTAAGGACGTTGAGGATTCCTTGATGTTGTCCGCGCTCGCGGTCGAGTGCATGCATGGCCGTTCGATGATCCGGCTGGACGCGAAGTTCCGCCTGGACCTGAAAAAACGCTCGTGCGTGATCGACGCCGGGACCGAGGTCGGCCGCAACATCGCCAAGATCTTCACGGGTTTTATCACCCGCCAGTTCGGGGAAGGTGCGTTCAAGGTGGAGAGGACATTTTCGCCGCAGGAAGCAGGGCGCGATCCGCAACCGATGGAGGTCGCGTCATGAGCGAGCAGATGATCACCACCTATTCGATGTGGTCCATGTTCCGCAACTGCCGGAAGGCCTGCGAGTGGCGCTATCTCAAGGAACTCGTCCCGATGGAGAAGGACCACAACTTGAGCTTCGGCTCGATGATCCACGAGTGCCTCGAACTCTGGCACCGGGAGCGGGACCTAGCCAAGGTGCTCGACCACATTGACCGCGCATATCCGAACCGGGCGCAGGACGAGAGCGAGCTTGGCGACTGGCACCTGGCCACCGCGATGATAAAGAGCTACGCGGCCCGGTACCGGGAAGAAGAGTTCGAGGTGGTCGGCCTGGAGCAGCCGTTCGAGGACAAGATCATCAACCCGGCCACGGGCGCGTCGTCGCGGAGTTTCACGCTCGCGGGCAAGGTGGACGGCATCGTGCGGAGAGGCAGTGAGCATTTCCTTCTCGAACACAAGACCGCCGCCCAGGTGGATGCCGACTACCTCGAGCGCCTGTGGACCGACTTCCAGATCGTGCTCTACACCTGGTATGTGGAGCAGGCGCTCGGCATCAAGATCGCGGGCGTCATCTACAACATCCTGGTCAAGGCCCGGCTCCAGCAGGGCAAGGGCGAGACCGAGACCGAGTTCGAGGCCCGGCGAGCGGAACTGATAGCCAAGTCCAAGACCGGTAAGACGAGCGCCAAGCGCAAGCTCCCGGAGAGCGACGAGGACTTCCAGGCGCGGCTCTCGGAAAAATACGCGGAGCCGGGCATGTTCCACCGCGAGATGCTCTACGTCTCCCGCGATCAATTCGACACGCTCCGGGCCGAGTTGTGGGAACTCTCCCAGGCACTCCTTGATGCAAGGCGGCGCGGAGTCTTCTACCAGAACACCGCGTTCTGTTTCCACTACCGCCGCCAGTGCGCCTACTACCCCCTCTGCCGCTCCAACGGCAGCCCCAACGTCATCGAGAACTTTTATCAGCAAGCGCAGCCGCACGAGGAATTGGCGGCGAAACCCGCCGAGGCGCGGGACCACGCCGTGGCCGACAGCGCCCCGGCATTCTGAACGAAAAGGAGAATCGAAAATGCTACCCACTCAAAAGACCTCGCCCAAGCAGGACCTGTCCAACCTGACGGTCCTCGTCTACGGGCCCAGTAAAATCGGAAAGTCGTCCCTCTGCGCCAAGGCCGACAGCGCTCTCTTCCTGGCCACCGAACCGGGCCTCAACTCCCTCGAGGTATTCCAGACGCCGGTGAACAGCTGGGAGGACCTGCTCGCGGCCTGCGCCGAGATCGCCGAGGGCAAGCACAACTTCAAGACCATTGTGCTCGACACCCTGGACAACGCCTACCGCATGTGCTCGGACTACATCTGCAAGAAGTTCAAGATCGAACACGAGTCCGACCTGGGCTACGGCAAGGGCTACGCGCTCATCAACAACGAGTTCCTGCGCGTACTGAACAAGCTGGCCTTCCTGCCCTATGGCCTGTTTCTCATCTCGCACTCGCAGGAGAAGGAGATCGAGACCCGCACGGGCAAGCTCACCCGGATCGTCCCGACCCTGCCCGACAAGGCCCGCAAGCAGGTGCTGGGCATGGTCGACATGATCCTCTTCTGCGACATTGAGGTGGTGCCCGGCGAGGACGGCAAGCCCACCTACAAGCGCGTCATGCGCACGAAGCCCAGTCCCAACTACGAGGCCGGCGACCGCACCGGACGGATGCCCGAGGTGATCGACCTCGACTTCGGCAAGTTCCTTGAGGCCTTCAACGGCGCAACATCCGCGCCCAAGCCAAGCACATCGCAGCCCGAGGCCAAGCCCGCGGCCCCTCAAGCCAAATCGACCACGCCCGCGAACCAAACCAAATAATCAAGGAGGACCGAACCATGTCGAACAATGAATTCGAAACCAATCCCGCCGCCGGTGGAACCGGCGACATCGACCTCTCGCAGTTCAACGATGAGTTTGTCCAGGCGGAGATCGAAGAACGCGAATTCGATCCGGTGCCGGACGGCAAGTACCAGGTCAACGTCGAGAAGGTGGAACTTACCCGGGCCCAGACCTCGGGCGCGCCGATGCTGAAGTGGACCCTGCGTATCCTTGCCCCCAAATTCGCCGGGCGGCTGCTCTGGCGCAACAACGTCATCGTCACCAGCGAGAACATCAAGTGGCTCAAGAATGACCTGCACACCTGCGGCCTCACCCTGGAGAAACTCTCGGACCTTTCCCAAAACCTGGGCAAGTTGCTGGACGTGAAACTCGAGGTGACCAAACGCACCAAGGGCGAGAACGAGAACGTGTACCTCAACAAGCGGATCGTGATCGAGGACAGCGGGGACAAGCCGAGTTCGACTCCTTCGGACATCCCGTTCTAAGCGGCTCGCGGCTCAAGAATGGACAGGCATGGACAGGATCACCGTCGTAATCGACACGCGGGAACAAGAGCCTTACACCTTTGATCCGCAACGTATCACCGCAATCCGCCGAACGCTCCCGGCCGGGGACTACTCGCTCGCGGGTCACGAAGGCTCGGTGGCGGTGGAGCGAAAGTCGCTTGCGGACTTCGTCTCCACCGTCATCCGAGGCCGGGAGCGGTTCCACAAGGAGTTGAAGCGCCTCGCGGAATATGAGGCCTCCTGCATCGTGGTCGAGGCGGACCTGGGCGACATCATCGAGGGCAAGTATGCGAGCGGCGCTCATCCCAACTCGGTCCTTGGCGCGGCCATGTCCGTCATCGTTGACTTTAAGCTCCCGGTGTTCTTCTGCGGGAGCCGCCAACTCGGTTGCCTTTTCGTCGAGGCTTACCTGCTGCGCGTTTATCAAAAGGTATCCAAGAATGACAGACAAGAAATCACCAGCCCCGGCGACACTCCGGGGCACGATTGAAAAGGTCTTCTTTGCCGGGGGAAAGTTCTCGGCGGGGAGGCTCAAGACAGACGCGGGCGAGGACATCCAGTTCGCGGGCAACCTGTTCGCGCAGGAAAACGATTCGGTCGTGCTCAATGGCCGCTGGATCATGCACCCCAAGTACGGCAGGCAGTTCGAAGTCCAGAGCATGGAATACAACCTTGACCTTGACGCTACGGGCCTGGCCAACTACCTCGCCAACAACCCGCACGTCAAGGGCATCGGGCCGGCCAAGGCGAAGCTCATCGTCGAGCGGTTCGGTAATGACTTCGACCGCGCCCTCGCCGAGGATGCAGAAGCAATCGCCAAGACCGCCAAGGTCTCGGTGGACAAGATTGTTCAACTGCGGGACGAGTGGGACCGGACCCGCCTAGTCAACAAGGCGCTCACCTGGCTCGCGAGCTTTGATCTCACTCACCACCAGGTGACGACCCTGGTCGAGAAGTTCGGCAACAACGTCCTGGGCGTGCTCAAGGCTGATCCCTACCTGATCATCCGCGAGGTCTCCGGCTTCGGCTTCAAGAAAGTGGACAAGGTCGCCCGCAAGATGGGCACGCCCAAGGACCACTGCCCCCGCATTCGGGCCGGGATCATTCATTGCCTTGACGAGGCCTTGGACCAGGGCGATTGCTGGGTCGAGTATGAGGACCTCCTGGACCGCGCCAACCTGCTCCTGGTGATGGACACCCTCGACAGCCGCGAGCGGATCGAGACGGAGTTGGACGCGCTGATCGATTCCAAGCAGCTGTCATGCTCATCGCATGGAGGCCGGTTCATTGTGGCCCGGCCCGATATCCTGGCGATGGAGACGGACCTGGCGGAATTCCTGCGCCGGGGCGACTTGGCCAACCCGAATTTCGATAAGCGAGATGATGTCTCCGAACTCGTGGACCGCGCGGCCCCCAGCCTCAATGATGGACAGCGAGGAGCGGTGACCTTGGCCCTGTCTCACTCGATCACTCTCATCTCCGGCGGCGCGGGCAGCGGCAAGACCTACACGGTCTCCGCGATCACCAGCATCTATGAGGAGCAGGGTTTGAGTGTCATCCTGGCCGCGCCCACCGGCAAGGCCGCCAAGAGGCTCGAACAGGTGGTAGGGCATGCGGCGAGCACCATCCATCGTCTGCTCGGATTCAACGGCAAGACCTATGCTCGCGGTCCGGACGATCCCCTTGACGCCGATGTGATCATCATTGATGAGGTCTCGATGGTGGACGTCCCCCTGGCCTGGCGCTTGTTCCGAACGATTGACTTGAGCCGGACCGCCGTGGTGTTGGTGGGAGACCATAACCAACTGCCGCCGGTTGGCCCGGGCAACATGCTGCGCGACCTGATCCAGACCCGGGCCGTGCCTTCCGTGGTGCTCGATAAGGTCGTCCGCCAGGCGGGGGTGCTGAAGGAGAACTGCATCGCGATCTTGAACGGGGAAGTTCGCAAGACCGCCGAGGAGAAAAAGGTCAAGCGGCAGGGATGGTATCTCCTTGATCAGTTCACGGACCAGCACGAAGCGCAACAAGCCCTCCTGGAGATGTTCAAGCACAGGATCGAAGATGGCCTGGGCTTCAATCTCATGAGCGACGTCCAGGTCTTGACGCCCACGCACAAGGGCCCGCTCGGCACGGTCGAGTTGAACATCAAGCTCCAGAAGCTCCTCCAGCGCAAGCTTTGGGGAGTCCACGTGCCGGATACGCCCTCTGGCCGTCGGCCCAAGTTTCACCCATTCGACAAGGTGATCCAGACCCGCAATAACTACGACCTGGGCGTCATGAACGGCGCGGTGGGCATGGTGATTGATGTGGACCGCAAGGGATCGCTCAACATTGACTTCGACGGCATGCCGGTAACGGTCGAGGCCTCCAACCTGCAGGACGTGCAGCTGGCCTATGCGCTCACCATCCACAAGACCCAGGGATCGGAGTTCCCCTGCGCCATTGTCATTGTCCACAAGTCCCACGCCTTCATGCACCACCGCAATCTCTTTTACACCGGCGTCACCCGGGCCAGGGAAACCGCCATCATCATCGGGGACCATTGGGGGATCAAGAACTGCGTCAAGAAGCGCCACCTGGACGAGCGCAAGACCTTCTTGTCCATTCATCTGGCCGAGCCGGTTTCGCAAAGCAATGAAGCTCGACCGTAAACGGGAGCTATATGGCGGCCTCGCTCGCAAACGTCAGGGAGTATTACCGGCTCATCACCGAGATTGACATCGGCCAGGCAGCCCGCGACCTCCTTGCCGGCCGCATCACCCAGGAGTCCGGGCATCTGCTCCAATGCGACTGCCCCAACCATAAAAGCCAGTCACACCGCTCGCTTCACATCATGCTTGATAAGCAGGGCTGGTACTGCTTCGGGTGCGGCGCGGGCGGGGATGTGCTCCAGCTGGTCGAGTTCGTTCAAGCCGGGAAGGTGACCGCCGGACAATCCGGAACCATGCCGGACAGTCACCGAAACGCCCGGGACTACCTCGCTGAAAAAGCCGGACTGCCGCCATTGTCCGAATACGGCCTCTCCCCCGAACACCTGAAGGAAACCGAGGCCGCGCGCCTGCTGGAAGTCCGGGTGCAGGAAGCCTTGACCGCGCTCGCGGGGTTCTATCACGAACGCCTCAAGGACTCTCCCAAGGTCCTGGAGTGGTTCCACGCGCATTATGGGATTTCCGATGAGACCATCGATAAGCTGCTGATCGGCTATGCCTCGAACTCCCCGAGCAAGAGTCCGAGCGGAGAAGAGCGTCCGGGCCTGCTCAAAGCCCTGACCAGCCCTCCCCATAATTTCAGCCTCCGGGAACTGGCCGCGAGCGGGGCCTTCCGACCGACCAGCCAGGACGGTCTGCTTCCATTCTTCGAAGCCAGGATCGTGTTCCCCTACTGGAGCCGGGGCCGTGTGGTCTTCATGATCGGCCGCAAGACCCCGTGGACCCCGGACAAGCCCTGGGAGCAGGGCAAGTACAAGAAGCTCCCGGTTAACAACGAAGGCTCCAACAAGCACATCGCGGCCTGCGTCAACAACAGCTTCCTGTTCAACGAGGACTGCCTGCTGGCCCGGCCTGACCGGGTGATCATCACGGAAGGAGTGACCGACTGCATCTCGCTGATGGAGCAGGGCTTCCCGGCGGTCTCGCCGGTCACGGTGAGAATCCGCCAGGCGGACTGGGACCGGCTCATCCCCAAGTTGCGCGGGGTAAAGACCATCTATATCTGCCAGGATAACGAGGTCTCGCAGGCGGGCTTGCACGGGGCCATGAAGACCGCAAGCATCCTGGCCGAACACAATATCGAGACCAGACTCGTGGTCCTGCCCCTCACCGAAAAGCAGGAACAGGCCCGTGGCCAACTCCAGCAAGTTTTCAACGTCACCGCGAACGTCGGCCCGGGCGAACTGAAAAAGCTCCTGGCCGGGCGGTCGGACGAGGAGATCAAGCAGGCCGAGCAGTTGCTCGCGCAGGCCAAAATTGATGTCAACGACTATTTCGTCTCCGGCCATACGGGGGCGGACTTCGAGGTTCTCCTGGGCCAGGCCCAGACGCCCCTGGAGTTTGGGATCGCCAATCTGCCAACCGATCTCCCCGAGCAGGAGCGCAACCGGCTCCTCGAACCGATTCTCCTTGAGGTTGCCCATCTGGTCCCGCTCGAACAAAATCGCCACTTGAAAATTCTCCAGGAGAAGTTCGGCAAGGAGAACCTGTCTCTCACCACTCTACGTGATCAGGTCAAAGCCGCGCAAAAGGAAAGCGCGGCCCGGTCTCGCGGGAGAAGGCGGTCGGAAAAATACACGTCCAACGCCCCGCCCGGATCGTGCCGCGCCCGGATCGAGCAGGCCATGATCGAGGCCGACGAGGCCTCGGGCGGGCCGGACTACGCCAAAATCGCCGAGGCTTCCTTCGAGTGGTTCTCTGCCAACGGCGCTCGGTTTTTCTACACGCCCCGGGGCGAGCCGTTCATGTTCTTCGAGGACCGGCTCCTGTGGATGGACAGCTTCGACCGGGGCCGCAAGCGCAGTTACTATTCGACCATGTACAAGCACACTGGGGTCGTCCAGACCACCAATGGCGGCCGCACCTTCTACGAGGTCCTGTCCAACCTGGCGATGGACCGGGGCGAAATGCGGGAGGACTTCATGTGGCTGCACACCGACGTGGGCCGCTATACCCTTTACTTCAACCTCAACAACTCCGATCACGAGATCGCCAAGATCACGCCCGACGGCATCGAGATCATGAAGAACGGCGGCAACGCGGACAAAATCATCCTCCAACCCTCCAACAAGATGAGGCCCCTCAAATTCCAGCCGGGCGCGGACATCGAAGAGGCCGACCGCCTGCTCCTGGACCTCATCGTCTCCAACCTGCCCTGCGCCCAGGGCGACCGCTTCCTCATCCTCTTGTGGCTCTCGTGCTTCCTGCTCATCGACTTCGTGGGGACCCGGCCCATGACCCGCTTCGAGGGCAGTTCGCAGTCCGGCAAGACCACGGCCAGCAAGCTCATCTCCGCCCTGCTCTATGGCGAGACCGAACAGAAGACCAGCACCATCGCCGCCAACTACACCGACGGCTCGCGGAACCCCTGCATCTTCCTGGACAACATCGAGGTCGCCCAACTGACCGATGAACTCACCACCTTCCTGCTCACCAGCATCACCGGGATCGCCAAGGAAAAACGCCGGGGCGGGACCGACACCGAGACGGTCATCGAGCGGACCAAGTGCCTGCTCAACACCACCGGCATTGAGCCGCTGGGCGGAGAGTTGGCCGAAATCCTCTCCCGCACCTTCATCATCCGCTTCGACATCAATGAGCAAGCCAGCGACTGCTTCCTCGAGGCCAAGGTCCTGGACGCCATCAAGCAGCGCCGGGATTTCATCCTCTCCGCGCTCATGAAACGCACCAGCCACGTCCTGGCCCTGCTCCGGGACGGCGCGCAGGAGAAGGTCATGCGGCTGTTGCACCAGACCCTGGGGCACCACAACAAGCGCCGCTGCAACGACTACCTGAGCCTCATGTACCTCATGATGATCGTGGGCGAGTCCCCGGAGGAAATCACCACGGCCCTGGAGACCCTGAACCCGCAGTTCGTCGAGCGCATCGCCTCCATCAACAGTGTGAGCCTGGAGACGGCCCGCGAGTCCAATCCCATCGCCACGGCCCTGGCAACCTTGTTCAAGGCCTATCGCCACGCCCTCGAGGCCGACCAGGAGAGCACGGCTACTAACGTGGTCAAGTCCAACAAGGCCGCCTTCATGGAACGCTACCAGTTGGATTTTCAGGACGAGGATACCATCAAGGGTGCTCTGGCCCGCGATATCTTCATCGCCCTCCGCAGGCTCGCCAAGGACTTCAGCCTCTCCTTTAATATGAAGTCCGTACAGCAGTTCGCCCAGCGCTTCTCGAACGACCTGGCGGTCATCAAGCAGGCTGGCTTCGACATCAATCTGAACCAAGGCCACGCTCGAACCACCACCTACAACATCACCTGTCTTCCCCGGTAACCGGCTTCTTTTTTTCCATTCAGCCCATTGGGTGAAAGGGTACCCTTTCACCACGGCGAACCTTTCACCATGAAAATAGTTTGATAATCCATATAGTTATCCTGCGTGGTGAAAGGGTGAAAGGTTCCCAGAGGTCTCTCTCTATATTTGAAGAAAAAAATAAGGGTGGGGGTCCTCGTCAAGGGGATGGTAGCCTTTATTTTTTGCTCATTAATAGACATATCCTTCCCTACCTTTCACCCTTTCACCATATTTTATTAATTATTTATTGAAATTGAATGGTTATGTATGGTGAAAGGTCCTGGTGAAAGGTTGTTTTGCCCCTTCCGAACCTTTCACCCTTTCACCACTTCCCAACTTTTTTTAGAAAATTTCCGACACTTTCGCCTCTCCGCCGGTATGTAATCCGGGTAAACCGAGATTTCATTCCGGGAGCGAGAAGCAATGAGCCTCTTAAAAATCATGCAGGAACATGCAGACGGGGAAACCGCCGTCAAGGAACCTGCGGGCAAAATCAAGGACGCGAACCACGAGGGGTCCGGCCAGGCAAACCCGCCGATCCAGCAACCCGCCCTTTACGTTTCCCCTACGCTCAAGACCTGGGAGACCGACAAGCCGCAACTCTACGCCCGCGACGTCACCTACGATGACCTCTGCTACCGCCGCCTCGATCCCGAATACTATGCCTGGCTCCGCTCCAAGATCATGCTGGCCAAAAGAGCATGCGAGTCCGGGCGACTTGCCAAGGCCGCCTATGACGAACTGCGCGGCAAGTTCATGCCCATTCACGAGTGGGCGATGAAAAATTTCGGCGACGGCCAGGTACAAGAGGCCATCAACCAACTGGATGCCCAGGCCTACGCCCCGCCAATCCCCTGGAAGGCCGGAGACCTGGACAGGCATGCAGCAACAGCGGACAAGGTCGTACCGAAACCCGAACACCTCTTTCCTCCCAACGGAGAATTCAGATTCGTCCATCCCGTCTCCCCCGAGTCTGTGGCCAAGGTCGATGCCATCAAGGACCAAGCTCTATCCCTCGACTGGACCGAGACCTCCCTCTACCAGAACCGCGGGCAATTCAAATTCCCCTGCGGCGAGGACTATGGCCTGGTTTGCTTCCTGGAAGGCGACAGGCTCATCGGCGAGGTCACCCGCCAGTCCATCGAGATCATCCATCCAGGTCCCCGCGAGAGCCGACTGCGCTTCTATAACTCGCACGTTGACCAGCCCTGGATCAAGCGGTCGGGAAAGGAGGCCCCATGAAAAAACGCTATGCCTGCGCCCACGCCGTGCTGCCGGCCGACCTGGTCGAGGCGGTGCAAGCCCACTTCACCGGGCTGCTCTGGGTGCCGAGCAGCAAGCTGTTCTATGACGAGCGCAAGAAGCTCGTGCTGGCGCTCAAGGAGGAAGGCGTGCCCATCAAGGAGATTGCGCGGCTGGCCGGAATCTCACCCCGCCGGGTCCACCAGATCATAAAAAATGAGCGGCCTGACAAAATAATTTCCGGCACTTTTGACGATTCGCCGGTATGTAATCAGGTGGAAGGCGTCTCCGACAAGGGGAGTGAAATCCAGCTTAATTTGCTTCCCGCGCCGGAGTCGGATGCATCGGTGCAGAATTCACACGACGATGACTGACCAAGACCAGAACACTCCCGACGCGGGCCGGGAGATTTGCAAGAGCGACGCCCAGGAGTTGGACAAGTGGGTCCGCAACGAGAAGGTGCGCGAGAAGGGCCGTGGCGCGCCCGAGGGAAACTTGCGCGGCATGGAGCATGGCATCTATGCCAGCCGCTTCCTGGCCGAGGACGAGAAGAAGATCTTCGACTCGATCATTGCGCAGCTTTACAAGGACTTTGTGTTCAACAAGAGTTCGGACTTCATGCAGGTGGAGCTGGTCGCGGTTTACTTCATCAAGCTGAGCCGGGCGCAGGAGGAGGGCAACTGGGATGCGGCCGAGCGCCTGGACCGGATGATCCGCTGCCACTTGAAGGACCTGAAGACCACCAAGATCACCCGCGAGGGAGAGCTTCCGAACAAGCGGAGCGCGACCCCGGCGCAGTGGGCCTCCGCCCTGGTCAAGAAGCTGGCGGACGAGAAAAACCCCGAGGCAAAACCAGCCCGCGGGCGAAAACGCAAAAAAGATGGCGCATAACCCCGGAGAGCGAAAAATGAAGAGCCGCTTGTTTCAAAGAGTTGCGGAGCAGCGAGAGGGCAAGAAGGGCGCATAAGACGTGTTCTCTGAAATCCGAGTCAACAGAAATTTCACTGTTTAGGGTCCGCCAACAATGGGACAAGGAAACTTGATGGATAAGACGCGAGCGACAATGGCCGGGCCGGGACTCCGCGATGACTGGCTGGAGTTCGTCTCCCTGGTTGAACACCGCCTGGAGCAGGGCGCGGTCGAGTATGGCGACTCGACCATGCGCCGGCCCGCGCTCGAAGTCCTGGACGAGGTGGAGCAGGAGCTACTGGACGTTATGGGCTGGTCGTTCTTCGCCTGGCTGCGGATAAGGCGGCTCAAAGAAAAGGTGAAAAAAGCGTTGACGGAAATTTCACAAGGGGACGGCGAGTGAAGGCGCGGCGCTCACAGGCGCTCGATGGCCTCTTCCAGGACGCCGTCCACGAGGTGGGTATAGACCTGGGTGGTGGAAAGGTCGCGGTGGCCGAGCGCACGCTGGACCACCAGGATGTCGCCGGTCTTGCTGTAGAGGTGGGTAGCGAAGGTGTGGCGCAGGGCGTGGGGGCCGATGTGCTTGGCGATCCCGGCGGCTTCGAGCCAGTGTTCGAGCCTGCGGGCGACCTGGCGTGGGCCCAGGCGGGTCTCGCGGTTGGAGAGGAACAGCGCGGAGCACTCTCCGTTCCCAACGCGGCGGCGCTCGGCGAGATACGAACGGAGCAATGAGCGGAGGTCGGTCTTGAGGAACTTCAGTTGCGGGACATTGCCCTTGGCGTGGCGGACGCGGAGATGCTTGGCGTCCAGGTCCACGTCATCGAGGTCGAGGTCCACAAGCTCCTGGAGCCGGATGCCGGTGCCCAGGAATAGCTCGATGATGAGCCGGTCCCTGGTCGCCATTGCCGATGCCTGGCCCCGGAGTTCCTTGAGTAGCCGCTTCTTTTCGGCCTCGGTGAGGAACACCGGGGGCGTGCGCGGGAGCCGGCGCAGGGTGACCGAGCGGGCCGCGTTCTCCGGGGTCAGGCCGGTGTCCTTGGCCCAGGCGAAGAACGAGCGGAGCGCGGCCTTGAAGCGGTGCAGGGACGCGGGCGAGCGCGGCTCCCCTTGCGATGTGCGGGCGATATCGGGCGAGGTCAGGGCCTCGTCCAGCATTCCCGGCGTGATTCGGTCCAGCGAAAGGCCCGGGTGCCTTTCGGTCAGCACCCGGGCCAGGGTCATGAGGTCGCGCTGGTATGCGCTGATGGTGTTCGGGGAGCGGCCTTGGGCTTCAAGCCTCTGGCTGAAGGCGAGCACCGCCTGCTCAATAGGTTCAGGACTGGGCAGTAGCCTTATCGGACTTGCGTTTCTTTGCGGGGTCATCCTGCTCCTCCTTTACGGCGTCCCGGCCCATGGGCGTGTCCTTGGGAAGCGGGAGCTTATCAATCCTTTTGGTCTCCTTGGCCCAGACCAGGAACATGCGCATCACGCGCATGGTCTTGTCCACCGTGGGCTTGGCGCGGGGCTTGCCGTCCGGGAGTTTGAGCAGGTCGTCGGACTTGAAGAACTTGCCCACATGCTGGGGCAGGATGGTGTTGAGCTTCCGGTCCGCGCCGAAGTGGGCCTCGATCTGTTCGAAATCCTTGCCGTAAGTGTAAATCGTCCGTTCCTTCTTCCCCTGGGTCTTGAGGTGCGCGAGGTAAGTTTGCGCGGCCTCATGCAGTGTCTCGGTCATAGTCGGTCTCCTTTCTTAGTTTGGGTTCGCGGTGTGTTCGCACCGCAGCCTTGCGGCGGTCCGAACCCGGACCTGTCGCCGCGTTTCCTTGTTCACGCCCGTCCATCCGCCGTTCGGATGCTCGGCTTCGAGCCGCACCGGGACGAGCTTGCCGGACACCTTGACCAGGTAGGTCCGGCCAACCTCGACGTCCTTTCTTTTCATGTCTGCCTCCTTTCCGTGGGGTCAATCCCGCGCCGTCCGATTATGTCGGCGCATACACATACACGCTTCTATTCAGCCGGAAGTCAAGGCATTTCTGATAGTATTTTCGAGGGCCGGAATACTGGGGAGATGGGGTCATGGCGGGCCTAAAACCCAGGGACCGCCGTCTGGCGGAAACGCTGATGAACCCGGTCCTGTGGGGCCAGGCTTACCTCAAGAACCGAGACGAGACGCCCCGGAGCTACTGGCCGCACCAGGCCGAGGACCTGCTCTGCGAGGTCAGGAACATCATCCACCTGGATGGCCGGGACGCGGGCAAGAGCGTGAACATCACCACCGACGCGCTCCACTTCGCCTTCATCACCACCGGCGGCCAGGGCCTGATCGCCGCGCCTCACCAGGGCCATCTCGATACCCTGATCGAGGAGATCGAGTTCCAACTGGAATCCAACCCGGACCTGATGGACAGCATCGCCATCAGCAAGTACGGCAAGCCCAAGATTCACCGCAAGCCCTACTTCCGGCTGGAGTTCGCCAACGGCTCGATCCTTTACTTCCGACCGGCGGGGGCTTACGGCGACTCGTTCCGCTCGCTGCACGTGGACCGGGTCTGGGTTGACGAGGGCGCGTGGCTCTCCGAGAAAGCGTGGAAGGCCCTGCGCCAGTGCCTCAAGGCCAACGGCAAGCTGCGGATTTACTCGACTCCCAACGGTCTGCGCAACACCACCTATTACCGCCTCACATCCTCGGACCAGTTCAAGGTCTTCCGCTGGCCCTCGTGGTTGAATCCGGCTTGGAGCGAAGAGCGCGAGTCGGAGCTAATCGAATTCTATGGAGGCAAGGACACCGCGGGCTGGCAGCATGAGGTCGCGGGTGAACACGGCAAGCCCTCCTACGGCGCGTTCAACATCGAGTACCTGACCCTGTGCCGGCAGGAGCTATTGGAATACCAGAAGGTGGTGATTACTGGCGACGAGCTAAAGAACTGCGAGACCGAGGATGACTCCTGCGACCGGCTGGAGATGCTCCTCAATCTCATGCCGCAGACCGGCACGTTCTGGATCGGCGGCGACCTGGGCTATACCAACGACCCCACCGAGCTCGTGGTCTTCCGGGAGAGCGAAGCCGGCGAGCGGTCGGTGCTGAAGCTCATTCTGCGCGTCCACATGGAGCACGTGACCTATCCTCACATCGCCCAGGCCATTGCTCTGCTCGAACGATACTTCTCGCCGGTCGGGATCGGCGTGGACAACGGCGGCAACGGCCTGGCTGTGGTCCAGGAGCTATTGACGCTCGACAAGTACAAGCCGCTCCAGTTGGAGGGACGGTTGGCCGGGTATGACTTCGGCGGAATGACGACCCTGGCGGTGCGGGACGGCCATGAGGTCAAGAAGCGGACCAAGGAGCTGATGACGAGCCTCATCAACGGCGCGCTCCAGAGGAAGCAACTCATCTTCCCAGCCGATGATATGGAGATCGAGGACCAGTTCACCACGCACACCTACACACTGCGGGACGGCAAGGTGATCTACGGGAAGGGCAACGACCACATCGTTGACGCGGTGCGTTGCGCCATACTCGCCCGCGAGCAGGGCAACTTGAACGGGGCCGGCCAGGAGACGGTCCACTTGGTGCCGCTGATGACGGAGCCGGTGTTTATTTAGCGTTTGGCCCAAGGGCTGCCAGTTAGCCTGGCCTTGGCTACATACCCCTAAAGGCGATCTCATCTCGCGCCGTGGCGCGAATGTGGCGCTCACAGGGCTAAAACAAGCGAGGTTGCAGTGGAAGGGAAAGGACAAATCACGAACGAAGACCTCCTGGCGCAGGGGGTGATTATCGCGCCGCTGGCATCGGCTGCGGCCCTGGACCCGGCGGTGTTCGCCAAGGTCTCGGCGAACGAGGCCATTCCCGTGACCTGGGAAGACCGGGCGCGGAGGGCCTGGGAGTATTACGTTGAGGAGCCGCTGGTCAAAAACTGCGTGAACTCCTGGCGAACCTTCGCCGTGGGCGACGAGATTAAAGTCGCCAGCGATGACGCGGGCGTGAAGGAGGCCGCCAGCGAACTGGCTTACAAGATTAGCGTCTCGGCCTTCGTGAAGGCCATGATCCTGCAACTGCTGGTCAAGGGCGACGCCATCGGGTTCAAGGGCTACACCAAGGACGGCAAGGACATCGAGGAGGTCGTGTGCGTGAACCCGATCTCGGTCAAGGTCCGGTACGAGAACGGCGAACTGGTCGAGGCCAAGCAATACCCCGAGGACGCGCCGAGCGCGGGAGACGCCCTGAATCTGCCGGTCAAACAGGTGCTCCACCTCAAATGGGACGCCCCGCCCTTCTCGCCGCGCGGCAACTCACTGGTGCTCCCCGCGTTCCAGTCCATCGAACTCCTGCGCGACTATCGCCGGGCCGAACAAGCCATTGCCAAGCGCTGGGCCACTCCCTTCCGGCTGCTCAAGGTCGGCGGCGCTTATGGCCAGAAAATGGTCATGCCCGACCAGACCATGCTGGAGCAGGTCCGGGATATGGTGAACAAGATGGACCTGAAGAGCGGGCTGGTGGTCCCATTCTACGTCACGGTCGAGACCCACGGGACCGAAGGCCAAGTCCTCAACGTCGAGGACAAGGTCAAGGAGGTCAAGGAAGACATCATGGTCGCGCTCGGGCTGTCGCGCACGCTCATCACGGGCGACGGCCCCAACTTCGCCACGGCCTCGGTGAGCCTGCAGAAGATGCTGGTCATGATCCGGGAGATCAAGCAGGCCGCCCGCGACATCCTGGCCTGGGTCTTTGACGACTGGATGGAACTCAAGGGGCATAAGGACAAGACCCTCCAGTTTCTGTTCAACGATCTTGACCCCAGCGACGCGGTGGACGTGAAGCGCCTGCTCATCGAACTCTATGACCGCAAGCTCATCAGCCGGGCGAGCCTGCAGCTGAAGATGGACCTCGACCCGGACATCGAGGCGGCCAATAGGGAGAGCGAGAAGAAGTCGGTGGACCTGCTGGATGAGAAGCAGATCAAGCCCATCGTGGACATGGTCATGGCCGGGATCATGGGCGTGGAGGTCGCGCAGAAGATGCTCGGCCTGGACCCGGCGGCGAACAAGGCGAGCGCATCGGTGGAGGCCGACTATGCCCGGGCAATCGGTGACGAGGTCTGCGACTCGTGCGCTCACTTCGACGAGGAGAAGAACCATTGCCGGGCGCGGAAATCCGAGACAACTTTTTCTTCACCAGCCTGCCGCTTCTTCGACGCCCGCATTGCCCCGGCAAGCTGATCGGAGTCGTCCGTGCTGTCCGCCCTCGCCATTAAGACACCCCTGACCCAGGCCGAGGCCATCCGCCAGGCCACGGCGCGGAGCGTCAAAGCCAGGAACCTATACACCGAGCAGGTGGCGAGCGATCTCTCCGGCATCCTGGCCGACGCCGAGGACGAGGTCCGCAAGGTCATCCTGCATTACAAGACCCTTGGTTCGCTCCCGGACAACAAGCTCGCGGCGGTCCAGGGCTTGAAGAAGCTTGAAGCCGACCTCCAGCAGATCACCAGCACGCTCCGCAAGGAGCAGACGCTCCGGTTCAAGAAGGCGACGAAGGCTTCCTTCCGCCAGGGCATCTATCGCGGTATTGACGAGTTCGCTTCGGCCCAGCTGCCCTTTTACCGCGACCTCAAGCCCGAGGGCATTGATAAGCTCTCCACCAAGGTCTTTACGCTGGTGGACACCGACGCGCTCGACTTCATGGCCAACTACAACCTGGTCCTGGCCGGCGACGTGAACCGCGAGTTGGCGGACGGGATCAAGCGCGTGGTCTTCTCCGGGGTCGCCACGGGCAAGGGCGTGGAGGACATTGTCCGCGACCTGGGCCACGTGGTGAAAGACCCGGAGTCCTTCCGGCACGCGGGATCGAAGGTGTTCAGCAAGGCCCAGTACCGGATGGAACTCATCGCCCGCACCGAGGTGCTCCGCGCCCACAACCAGGGCCGGATCAAGTTCCACAAACACGTGGGCGTGAAGAAGCTCGAATGGATGACAATGGACGATGAGCGGGTGTGTCCGGTGTGCGGCCCGCTCGACGGCAAGGTCTTTTTGATTGACCGCTTCCCCCAGCAGCCCGCGCACCCCAACTGCCGGTGCACCAACATCGTGGCCTGGCCCATCAACATCTGCGGGAGCGAACTCATCGCCGTGGCCGCGGACGAACCAGCCGCGTGCATCATCCCGCCCGAGGGAATCGAGGGCCAGGCGCTCGCCAAGGCCCGCGAGGACTCCAAGCTCAAGGCCGCGTTCGAGAAAGGCGAGATCGGCGACCTCCAAGCCCTCACCGCCAAGCAACTCCAGACTCTGGCCAAGCAGAACGGTGTGTCCATCGCCCGCACCAAGGCCGACTTCATCAAGCTCTTGGATCAGGCCGAGCCGGGCATTGAACACGGGGACCTCTCCGGCCAGGCGCTCCAGGCCAAGATCAAGGAATACAAGATCGGCCTGCTGCGCACCAAGGAGGACCTGGTCAAGCTCCTGGCCGAGAAGCAGGCCGCGCTCAAGCAGGCCCAGCAGATAACCGACCAGCTGAAGAAGGTTCCCGCGCCAGGCGGTCTCCAGGGTCTCTCGGTGAACGACCTCAAGGACATCGCCAAGGACAAGGGCGTTTCGCTCAACATGACCAAGCAGGACGTGATCGAACTCCTGGACGAGATCGAGCCGGGCGTGGACCACTCCGGCCTCCAGGGACAAGACCTCATCGCCGCCAAAGAGAAGCATTCCATCGGCCCGCTCAAAAACAAGCAGCAACTAGTCAAAGCCATCGAGAAGTCCGCCGGCCAGGACCTGGCCGAGAAGACCAAGCAGGAAGCGCTCGACTCGGCGCAGAAGGAAAAGGTCAAGAAGGCCAAGGAGACCATCGAGCAGGCGGCCTCCAAGGTGATCGTGCCCAAGTCGCCCGCTGGCTATAACGATTTCCTCGCGGCGGCCAAGGAAGCCGAATCCGCGCTCGCCCAGGGTGCGGGCTTGCCGCAGGAGATGCTGGAGTCCAACGCCAAGGAGCTCGCGCTCAAGAAGAAGCTCTTCCAGGACCAGGTCGCGGCCATGAAATCGGGCGACCTCAAGACCCTGGCCAAGGACACCAAGCTCAAGCACTGGCAGTGGGCGAACAAGGACGAGATGGTCACGCTGTTCACCGAGACCGACCCGGCCAAGGTGGAGGCGGCCAAGGCCAGCATCGAAGCCAAGCACGGGGCCTGGGCCGAGAAGCACGGCGGCAAGAAAGCTCCGACCGCGCCCAGTCCGCCAGTTAAAACTCGTCCAGCGCCTGCGCCTTCTCCTCCCGAGCCGTCCCCACCAGAGCCGCCGGTCTTCACCAAGAAGGGATCGGAGTTCGAGGACGCGGACCAGGCTTGGGAGAAAAAGGGCAAGCCCGGCAACTTCAAGCCCGCAGGCAAGGCCGAGGTCGGCGGCGCGCACACCAAGGAGTTCTGGGTAGACGAGAGCGGGGCCAAGTGGCTGTTCAAGCCGATTGAAAAATCCGGCGACGAGTTCATCGCCCAGGGCGAGGAGGCGGCCTACCAGATCGGGCGGCTGATTGACCCGGACGCCGTCGAAGTGCGGACCATCAACTTGAACGGCAAGCTCGGCTCGATCCAGAAGTGGCATACCGATCTTCAGGCCAAGGGCGATTTCTCGGACGTGGACCCGACCCAGCTGACGACCACCGAACTGGAACAGATTCAACGCGAGCACGTGGTGGACTGGCTCGTCTCCAACCATGATGGCCACTCGAAGCAGTTCCTGCGGGCGCGGAGCGGCAAGGTCTACGGCATTGACAAGGGGCAACTCTTCAAGCACCTGGGGGAGGACAAGCTCTCCATTGACTACCACCCTAACGGCAAGTTCGGCGAGCAGGAGCCTTACTACAACACGGTCTTCCGCGCGGTCAAGCAGGGCAAGGTCAAGGCCGATCCCTCGGTCACGCTCCGCTACATCCGTGAGGTCGAAAAGATTGCAGACGATGACTACCTGGCGCTACTCAAGCCCTATGCCGATGGCCGCTTCGGTAAAAACGAGGCCAAGAAAAAAGCTTTCCTCGATCTGGCGCTGGAGCGCAAGCGCAACCTGCGCCGGGATTTTGAGGGGTTCTATGCCGACGTGCTGGGCAAGAAGGGCTTTCGCTTCGAGGACGCGGCTGCGGCCCTCCCCAAGAAAGGCCGCCTCGGTCCAGCCGAGGAAAAGCTCATCGAGGAAGTGAGGAAGCTTGGCTGGCAGGGCAAGGTCCTGCCCTTTGACGAGGATGACATCGAGGACCAGAACGCGCTCATCTTCGTGGAGACGGCCAAGGGCAAAGAGCGGACGGTCATCAAAATGAAGGTCCGGCCCGAGGCCGACGCGAAAATCCTGGAGGCGCTTAAAAAAGCCGGGATTGATCCCGCCTCGGCCAAGGTGGGCGACACTCTGTCCGAGGACCAGTTCGCGGACGACATCCTGGCTGCGGCCAAGACCATCAACCACCACAAGGACGACAAGAAGTACAACCAGGACAAGTTGAAAAAGGCCAAGGGGCACGAGAAGGCTCTCCAGAAGTTGGCCAAGTCCAGCGACCCGGACGTGCAGGGCATGGCCAACGAGTACCTGGCTTGGCTCGCCAGGATCGAGGAGGCGGAAAGCGCGAAGAAGCCGATCAAGGACATGTTCGGGGCTTACACGAAGAAGCACGCATCCCCTCGCCCGGAGAAGTCTAAGGACGTGGGCTTCAAGGTTACCCGCTCGAAGGTGCTGCACGAGAAACGCGAACTGAAGAATGGCGACCTGGTCGTGGTGAAGGAAGACGCAGATAACTCGGCCATGTTCAAGGGCCACAGTTTAAAGGCAGGAGAGCAATTCGAGGTGGAATTCGGTGATGGTGTAAGGGCCGTGTACCGCCCCTGGTCGGAGAAGAATCTCTATGCCCAGCGCGGCGAGTTCGAGATGGTGCTGCCGGATAAACCGGACGCCAAGAGCATCGAGCGGGCAATGGGGCACATGGAAACCCTGGGCCTCAAGTCCACCGCCGCGACTGCCGAGGACTCGGAACTGCTCTACCTCCATAAGCAAGCTTACCTCTCCAAGGCGGAAAAAGAGTCCGCCTACAAGAAGATGATCGCGGACCTTGACCGGCGCTCGGCCAGCAAGGAGGTCCGCGTCCGGGAGATGCGGGCCTTCTGGGAGAAGCGGCTGGGCGCAAAGGACCTGACCCGTATGCCGGGCTACGATCCCATTGGCGAGTATCAGCTGGCGTTCAAGCAACCGGGCCAGGGCGCGGGCTATCGGCATCAGTACCGGTTCGACCTCTCGGACGAGGACCTGGAGAAGGAGATGAAGGGCTACGCGCTCCATCACCACCTCACCAACGGTGAGAGCGTGTCCTCGTTCATTGAAAAGGTGGTCGAGCAAAACGGCGCGGCGGTGAGCACCATCGAGAAGCTGCGGGCCGGGGTCCCGGTGGGCGGCATGTCGCCGGAGGAGGACATGAAAACCGGCGGCGCGAGCTACTTCTTCACGCGAATCAAGAAGGTCCCGGACAAAGGCCCGGACGAGACCGGGCTGTACTTCAAGAAGCGGCTCCTGCGCCGAATGGACGCTATCAGCTACGACCACGACGCTTATGGCAAGGTGGTGGACGATTACGTGACGCAGCATCGCGGCAGCACGCCCGAGGACTGGAAGAAATTCGCTCGCAAGAGTGGAAACGAGACCATCTTCAAATACTCGGTGACAGTACTGGACAACATCGAGGTCATCGTGGCCGGAAGCCAGAACGAGCGGAAGAAGATCTTGGAGTCCTTCCGCAAGAAGGGCATCGTGAAACTTCCCGACGGCCGCAAGGTCGAGGACATTGTGATTGCGAGGTGAGCATGAAGGAGTTCATCGAAAAGGAGAAGGAGCGGCTGCAGGCGCTGTTCTCGGAGTTCAACCGGCAAGGCTCGTGGATCGAGATGAGGGAGCGTGGCGAGAAGCCGATCCGCCTGGGCCTGGTGGACAGCTACACGGTCACCCGAGTGGCCCCGCAGTTCAACGCTGCGGGCGAGATGACCCATGCGGACTTCTGGCTCCTGTTCAAGATGGCGGGCTACGACCAGGGCTTCCAGTTCTCGCACACCATCAAGGTTTGCCGGTGGGAGCAGGACGACACCTATCTCATTGACCTCGACGATGACCGGGAACGGCGCTTCCACGCGGAGTTGATCATGGAGGTGTCGGAGCCGGGGATGGTTGAGGATTGGAAGGCCTGGCAAAAATACAAGGCCGAGAACCGCGAGCGTTTCGACATCGCGGACCAGGACATTCTGGCCGAACACATCCGGATCGCGGAGGAGTGGGAATGAAGCTCCGCTACATGATTGAGTACGCGCTCCGCGACCGTCTCCGCAATCCCCATTACGAACCCATCGGCGTCTGGGTCCAGGGGCCCGGTCCCGGCCTCGACCTCGTGATCGAATACCTCCCCGGCAACCCCGAGGCCCAGGAAGAGGCCGAGTGGATCATCAACCGGCTGGTGGAGAACGGGATCAAGAACTTACCGGACGATTTCCTCGAGTACCATCGGACAACGCTCTCTCCCTATCGCGGGATGGGGGGGAGCGAAATTGAGGTTGACGAATTTCCCTCCTCGGAGGCCTGCGCCAAAGTTATCATCGCCAAGTTCACCGCTTCATAATTTTTTTCAACTTTTTTCCGACACTTTTCACTTTCCGCCGGTATATATCCCGCAGGAGCTTGTCATGGGCCCGGGCGATGGACTTGGCCCGCGTCCGAGACCAAGGCTCCCGCGAGGATGTGAATGGAGCTTTTTGCTACTGATTACGAACGGTTGGCGTTTCTGCTGGAGACCGACGCGGCCTTGGAGTTGGACTTCGAGGCGCTGGAGGCTTATGCGCGTGAAGAAAGTCAACCCGAACTTCCCCCGGATAAGCGCCCCAAGTACATCACCAACTACATCGGCTCGAAGCAGAAGCTGGTGGACTGGATTTGGAAGCATACCCCGGAGGGCGTGGAGTCGGCGCTGGACGCCTTCTCCGGCTCGGCGGTCGTGGCCTACATGTACAAGACCAAGGGCCTCAAGGTCATGGCCAACGACCGGCTGCGCTATTGCTACCACGCGGCGCGGGCGATCATCGAGAACGACAAGGTCCGGCTCTCGGACGACGAGCTTACGGCGCTGCTTGCGGACAACCCCAAGGCCGGGACGTTCGTCCGGGACAATTTCAAGGGCATATTCTTCGCCAAGGGCGTCCACGGCCTGATTGATAACATCAGGGCCAACGCGGACAAGCTCGATGGCTTCAAGAAGGACATCGCGCTCTTCGCTCTGGGCAAGACCTGCATGTCGGGCAAGGGCGGATTCGGGCATTTCTCGTCGTCCACGCGCTACGGCAAGCGCGAGGATACGCCCGAGGAGTTCAAGGAGCGGTTCAGCAAGAACGTGGCGCGGATTAACGCGCTGGTGTTCGACAACGGTGAGGAGTGCAAGGCGTTTCGGAAGGACGTGAACGAACTCCTGCCGAGCATCAAAGGCGACCTAGTTTACTTCGACCCGCCTTACGCGACCGAATTCTCCACCACCAACTATGAGAAATCCTACCACTTTGTCGAGGGCCTGATGAACTATTGGGAGGGCCTCACCCTGGTCAAGGACTCGAAGACCAAGCATTACGAGACCGACCACAAGACGGTGACCAAGGCCAACGCCAATGAGTTCTTCGAGACCTTCCTGGGCAACGCGAAGCACATCCCGCACTGGTTGATCTCTTACCGGGATCACGCCTACCCGAACGAGCATGACATGAAGAAGATTATCGGCTCGCTCGGCCGCGAGTCGGCCATGCGTTCGCACGACCACCATTACTCGATCACCTCGCAGCACGGTGACGCCTCGCACGCCAAGGAGCGGCTGTTCATCTGCAAGCGGGGCAAGGAAGAACAGAAGGCCGCGGCCTCGCTGGAGGCTTATGCAGAGGACGAGTTGCAGACCCAGGCAATCTGGGACGAGACCCCGAATGAAATCCGCTTCCGCGTGCGTGACCCGGAGGAGTTCGAGAAGGGCAGCTTCCGGCGGAAGGGGCTGGAGGGGGTCGAGGGCGTCGCCATCATCATGGGCCGGCTCAAGAAAGAACACGTCCAGGAGGGGCACGACCCCAAGGCGATGGTCCTTCAGGCCTACCGCTTCGCCAAGAAGACCGAGGACAACCCGAACGGCTGGACCCTGGACAAGGCCAAGGAGTGGGTGAAGAAGCACGAGTCGGAGAGCGCAGCGGAGGCGGCCCTACGGATCGAGGACAACATGCAGGCCCTGGCCGACGCGCCGCTGGGTGAAGCTCTCGATCTGCTCACCTGCCAGGCAGGGCAAAACGATCCGGTCCGGGTCACCGGGTACATGGGTAGCAAGTACCTGATGATGGGCTGGATTGAGCGGCACGTGCCCAAGGGCGCGAAGACCATCCTGGACGCCTTTTCCGGCGGTGCGAACGTGGCCTATAACTTCAAGCGCAAGGGCTACAAGGTCATGGCCAACGACCTGCTCCGGTATCCTTATCACCTGGCCCGCGCGGTGGTCGAGAACTCGCACGACAAGCTCAGCGATGAGGACATCGAGATGCTGCTCGCTCCCAACCCGGGGGCGGGCACGTTCATCCTGGACCACTTCCACGGCTACTACTACACCAAGCCCATTCTGCAATGGCTTGACCAGGTGTGGTCGAACATCCAGAAGCTCTCGGGCTACAAGAAGGACTTGGCGCTCGCCGCGTTGGGCACCGCAGTCAAGGCCAAGAGCGCGTTCGGCCAGTTCTCGCGCTCGAAGATGACGAAGCGGGCCGGCCACGAAGTGCACCAGCCCACAGACGTGGACGAGACACAGGCCAGCGCAAGCCTTAAGGAATCGCAGCTGGTCAACCTGCCGCTCTCTCGGCTGGTTGAATCCTTCAAGCGCTCGATCAAGCAACTCAACAACCTGGTGTTTGACAACGGCCAGGAGTGCAAGGCCTTCAATTTGAACGCGGTGGAAGCGATCCGGCGCTTCAGCGCGGACGCGCTTTACCTCGACCCGCCTTACGTCACCGAGTTCGGCATCAACGACTACGAAGACTCGCTCCACTTCGTGGAAGGGTTGATGACCCGCTGGGCCGACAAAAAGCTCAACGCCAACCCCCGGCGCAACTACCCGTCCCGCACCCGTTTTAATAAGGAATCAATCCGCAAGCTGATGGAGACGATGGCGGCGGACGCCCGGGGCAAGTACGGCACGGTGCTGCTCTCCTACCGGGACCGGGCCTTCCCCCGCGAGAACGAGATCAAGGAAATCCTCGGCGACCACTTCGGCCAGGTCCAGGTGAGCGGCATGGACGTGGTCTACACCATTGCCAAGAACATTGGGCGGGAAGGCCAGTATGCGAAGGAGCTTCTGTTCGTGGCCTCGAAGGCGAGAAGCGCGGCCCGGTCCAAGGGGTCGCTATCGGCGGCCGCGTGCCACACCTCGGTCCCGGTGGATATCCAGGTCAATGCATCAGAGGGCATGTTCACCGAGGCGCTCGATCTTTCCAAGCAGGCCGGAGACCCGCAGTTCACCTTCATTCTCTGCCGGGTCGGGACCAACAAGAACGGGGACCATTTCACTGCCGAGGAACTGGCCGCACGGTACATGACGGCGGTTAACAAGAAGATTGACCTCAAGCACTCGCAGGACTTCACCGACATCGTGGGCGGGATCGTGGCCGCCGATTACCTGGAGGACGAGAACGGCGGCCGGGTGGAGTGCGTGGGCGAGCTTTACGCCACGGACAGCCAGAACGCGCAGCTGGCTTACAAGCTGATGAAGCGCGGGATCATCACCCAGGTTTCGATGGAGTGCGATTACGATGAAGGCGAGTGCTCGATCTGCGGGAAAAAGGTGAAGAACAAGAGCGACTACTGCGTTCACCTGCGCAAGTACAAGGGCGGCTCATTCCAGGGCAAGCCGGTGTTCGAGATTCTACGTGGAGTCACCTTCACCGGCCTCGGGCTTTTAGACCGCAAGGGTGCGGACGAGAACGCGAGGATAACCCAGGTTGCGGCGGTTGCTGAAACGGAAATTTCAAACCAGGACAAAGGAGGTCCACACATGGACGAGAACGAGAAGCAGGAAGAGAGGGCGGCCGAAGCCGCCAAGAAGAAAAAGGACGACGGCGAGGCCGGCGCTCCGGCGGACGACAAGACCCGGATCAAGGAGTTGGAGAAGGAGAACGCGGACCTGAAGAAACAGGTCTCCACCCTCCAGAAGCGGGTCGAGGAATTGGAGGCCGAGCAGCAGGCCGCGTCCAACCGCTCGCGGGCGCAAAAGCTCCTGCGCAAGATCGAGAAGCAGGGCATGGCGTTCGAGACGGACGAGGACCGCGAGGCCGAGTTCAAGCGGCTGGCCTTGATGTCGGACGAGGCGTTTGCCGCGACCGAGGCGGCCTACGAGCGGATGATCAAGGCCAGGTCCGAAGGCGTGAAGAAGGAGGACAAGGCCGAGCCTCCCCCGAAGAAGGAGCAGTCCAAAGCGGACAAGGCGGACGAGGAACCGGCCATGCGCAGCGACGCCGGGGTGCGGCCCAAGGACGTGGACGACCACAAGGCGACCCTGGAAGACAAGCTGAAGGCCGGGTTCATGGTCGCCTATCGGCACAGGGTAGCCACGGCAACCGGCGAGCGGGCCGAGGCCAATTAAGGAAGGAGGAGCGCAATGAGTTTCATCAATCCCAATCATCGGGGCCTCGCCTACGGCGACGGCTACATGCAGGGCGCGGGAAGCAAGGGCAAGGTGGTGAAGATCGCGGGCAGCGATTTGTTCGCGGTGAACACCGACCCGACCGTGAAGTCCTTCGGGATACTCATCAAGGACTACAAGGACGGCGAGATGCCGGGCATCTACTGCATGGGCGGAGTTTACGAGACCGACGTGTTCGAGGGGACCATCGTCCCCGGCAATGACCTCAAGGTGTCGGCCAACGGCAAGCTCATCGCGGGCGTGCTCGCTGGCGAGGAGGTCATCGCCCGGGCCATCGCTCTCTCGGGCGGCGTGCTCAAGTTCAAGCTGCTGATCTAAGGAGGAAGCGAATATGGAGATGAATCAAATGAACGTGCACAGCCAGGAGTACATGCAGAGCATGGCCCGGCTCATGAGCGAGGCGCTGGAGTCGCCGGAGGGACTGCATGCGCTGGCCGCCGCCATCGCCGCGCCCATCGAGCAGGAGATCAAGCGCAAGGAGATTTCCTCGCTCCTGCTCACGAGCCACACCCTGCCCAAGGGCGAGCGGCCGATCTACCAGAAGAAGCCGCGCGTGAAGGCCTACTGGATCAGCAAGGAGGGCGAGGCTCAAGAGAGCGAACTCGGCCAAGACGAGATCGAGTTCCCCACGCACCGCATCCACTCCGCGCCGATGGTCGACATCGCGGTCTTGAAGAACGGCAACATCGGGACGCTCACCGACATGCAGACCGCTGCCGCCGACGAGATCAGGAAGGAGATCGACAAGCGCACCCTCACCGTGATCACGGCGTCTGTCCCGGCGGAGAACACGGTCGAGGTCACGGGCGACACGCTCACCGAGGAGGCGCTCAACGAGGCCGTCTCGATCATCGAGGACCTGGAGCTTTCGGTGAAGTACATCGTGATGCGGGGCCGGCGCTTCAACGACATGCGCGGCTGGGACTTGGACCCGCAGACCAAGCTCGAACTGCGCGCCAAGGGCGTGATCAAGAACTACGGCACCGGCGGCATCTTGCTCACCGCGTCCGCGCCGCTGAACGAAATCCTGATCATCCCGGACGAGGAGATCGGCAAGCTGCCGGTGCGCGAGACGCTCAAGACCGAGTCCATCGAGCAGAAGACGAAGTTCAAGACCGGCTGGCTGATTTGGTCGGAGCAGGGCCAGGGCATCACCCGGCCGGAAATCCTGGCCAAGATCAAGCTGCTCGGATAAGGAGGGCGGACGATGACTTACAAGGTAAAGAACGTCCGTCCGGGCATCCTGGTCGTGCCGGACGCGGGCCTGCGCCTGGCTCCGGGCGCGGTGGTCGAGGTGAAGGCGCTCACGCCCCAGCTGGACAAGGCCCTGAAGAAGGGCTGGCTGGTCAATACCGAGGCCGGGACCAACATGCCGCTATTCGATGAGCCGGAACCGCGAGAAACCGTCGGGGAAGATACCGGCCAAGAAGAAGTCGACATAACGAAGCTCTCGGCTACCGAGGCGATCACCAAGGTGAGCGAGGAGGATAACGCGGACAAGCTGAAGGCGCTCATGTCCACCGAGAAGCGCCGCACGGTGCTCGACGCGCTCAAGAAGCGGCTGACGGAGGTCGAGGGTGGCTCTGGCTGATCTCATCGCCGCGCTCCGCGTGGACCTCTCCGACCCCAACTCCGAGTTGTTCAGCAACGAGGTCCTGGGCCGGTGCGTCCTGAAGGGAGTGTACCAGGTCGCCCGCGACCTGGAGGTCTCGCTCGTCATCAACAACGGCGAGATCTCCCCGGAGCCGCAGGGCGAGGCCCTGGAGATGCTCCTGATCCTCGGGCAAATCAATGCCTGCCAGGTCATGCGAGCCGCGACCGCCAACGCCTTCTCGTTCTCCAGTGGCGACAAACGGGTGGACAAGACCAAGCAGCCGGAGCACTGGGCCACGCTCGAGGCCGACTTGAAGGCCCTGTACAAGCAACGCTTGGGCGAAATCAAGCCAGGCGCGACGACCAGCCCCGAGGACTACATCATCACTCCGAGCGGACTCTCACCGCTAATCTTCGAGCAAGGGAAGCGACATGAACCTCCTGTCTGACCGCGAAAAATCATTGGTCGCCGAGGACGTGCGGGACTTGATCCTGGCCTCGGACCAGGAGGCCACGCAACTGTGCGCCGTGCCGGGCGAGCGGCTCTATGGTTCGGACGATGTCTCCTATGAGGCGGTTCGGACATTCCCTCTGGAGTTTATCGAGACGCCGCCCGAGGACCTGGCCCAGAAGATCGACGCCAGCGCGTGCGTCCTGCCTGACCTGGACATCAAGGCCGAGGACCGGATCAATGTCGGCGACGACAAGTTCCGGGTCCAGGCTGTCCAGGAAGAGCGCTGTTTCGGAGTGGTCACCCACAAGGTGATCAAACTGGTGAGGCTTCATGGGCGCTAAGCAATTCGGCAATTGGGACAAGGCCAAGGCGAAGCTGGCCAACAACCCCGGCGCTCGCCTGGCCAATGCCATCCGCGCGGCCACGATCAAGAACGCGATCTTTCTAGTGCGCGAGATCAAGCGCGGCATCAAGAGCCAGGCCCCCGGCGGCAAGCCCTTCGTGGAACTGGCCGCGAGCACCATCCTGAAGAAGGGATCGAGCAAGGCCCTGATCGACACCGGCTTCCTGGTGAACTCGATCACCCAGCGGATCATGGCGGACCGGGCATTCGTGGGTCTGCTCAAGGGCACGGTGAACAAGGACGGCGAGGACATGGTGAACATCGGCGCGGTCATGGAATACGGGGCCACGATCAATCACCCCAACGGCGCGGTGATCGTGATCCCGCCCCGGCCATTCCTGCATCCGGTGATGGAGAAATACCAGGACCAGGTGATCGAGAACTACCGGCAGGCGATCCGGTCAGTCCTGTAGAGGAAAAAATGGACACGGTTCGGACAGTGATTGAAAGTTTCATCCGCCTGGTCAAGGCGGAGATACACTCGGACGCGGTGCTGGTGGCCTCGGACGATGTGTTCGTAGTTCCCAATGTGCCGAGTGTGGTGCTGCAGGGCCCGACCCTGGTGGAGGACGGCGACCGCCGGTCGCAGGTGAAGTTGATAGAGAAGGACGTCCCGCAACTTTCTTACGAGGAGTGCAAGTCGCCGAGGCTTTACCACCTGGACTTTGACGTGATCGTGACCACGGGCAACGAGGCGGCGCTGCTGGACTTGCAGGAGAAGGTTGCCCGCTTCTACCAGCTGCACCCGATCTTGGCGGTCGCGGATCGCGGATCGTTGAACGTAACCGAGTTGGTCCCCCTGGGCGGCCTCAACCGAGTAAACCTCTCCAACCTCCGGCAGAGTTCGGGCCGATGCCGGATCGAGGATTGCCCGATCTACGACGGCCTGGTGAGGAATGGCAAGCTCGTCCGGGACGTGACCTTCCAGTTCCGCGACGGCGTGATCGAGGAAATCACCTACACCCCATAACAAGAGGAGGAGCATACATGATCGAAATCAAGAACCTGATGTTTCAGCCGCTCACCTTCCACCTGGCGGGGAGCGGCCAGAGCCTGTATCTCAATCCCCGCGAGCGGCGGGCGATCAGCGAGGAAAAAATCTCCCCGGAGATAAAGATGGCGGAGAAGCGGGGATTTGTTTCCTTCGCCGACATTGGAGACCCGACCGAGGACACGCCCCCGGCAAGCGCTCCGGCGGTTGAACCATCGCCCCCGGAAGCGGAGTCTCCCGCCAAAACCGCCCCGCGCCGGAAAAGGAGGTAAATCATGGGCAGCTATCTTTCGCCAGGCATCTATACCCGCGAGATCGATTTCAGCTATTACGTGAAGCAGATTTCGACCTCGTCCTGCGGCATGATCGGAGTGGCCGAACGCGGTCCGATCAACAAGGCGGTCCTCGTCACCAGCTGGGAGCAGTTCGTTCGCAAGTTCGGCTCGTACTACAAGTACGGCTACCTGGGTTATGCGGCCCGGGCGTTCTTCGACAACGGCGGTCAGGTGCTCTACGTAAACCGGATCGCCCACCTCACCGATCCCACGGACCGAAACAGCCTCACCGCTAAGAAGGCCAACGTCACGCTCAAGAACCCGTTGGGAGCGGCGGCCACTCTGGTCACCGGCACACCGGGCCTTGACGAGATTCACTGGCAAGCCAAAACGCCGGGCGCGGCCGGCAACGATATCAGGATCGAGTTGGCGACCTGGCCCGTGCCCAATCCCACGTGCTACATCGTGGTTTATGATCGATCCATCAACGTCCAGTTAGCCACCGATGAATCCGGGGCTTCGATCACCACCGCCGACCAGGTCGTCGCCGCCATTGCCAACAGCCCCGAGGCCTCGGCGCTGGTGGAGGCTACCACCACCGAGCGGGGCCTGGTGCCTCCCGCGCCCTCGGCCAACTTTACCGGCGGCGTGGACGGCGTGGACCGGCTGCGGATTGACGCGATTGACGAGGGAACCTGGGGCCAGAACATCGCGGTCGTGATTGAGCCGGGCACGCTCGATCCAGACAATAACTTCAACCTGGTGGTCCGCTACAAGAACCAGGTGGTCGAGGTGTACAAGGACCTCTCGATGGATGAGAGCGCCGCGAACCACGTCGAGTTGATGATCAATCAGCGGTCGGATTTCATCACCGTGGCGGACTTGAACCAGGACTCGGGGTCGGCAGCGGACCGCCCAACGGTGGGGCAGTTCTCGCTCCAAGGCGGGGACGATGGACTTGCCTGTATCGGCGATGTTGACTGCACCGGCGATCCATCCCAGCACACCGGCTTCTATGCCTTTGACGAGATCGACGCCTTGAACATCCTGATGGTCCCTGGCGTCACCACCGCGACCGTCATCAATGGCGGCATCACCTACGCCGAGAACCGCAAAGACCTGATCTACCTCGCGGATGCGCCCATTCTCCTGGAGCCGCTCGAAGCGGTGGACTTCCGCAAGGGCCAGGGCATGTACAACCATGCCGCGTTCAACTCGTCCTATGCCGCGCTCTACTACCCCTGGCTCGAGATCATGGACCCCATGACCGGCAAGAAAATGCTCGTGCCGCCCACGGGCGCGGTCGCGGGATGTTACGCCCGCAACGACGAGAAGACCTACGTCTGGTATGCGCCCGCGGGCATTGACCGGGGCCGTGTGTTCAACACTCTGTCTGTGGCCTACAAGACCAGCCGGGGCGAACGGGACGTGCTCTACCCCGAGGGCGTGAACGTGATCGCGGTCTTCCCGGATAGCGGGATCAATATCTGGGGCCAGAAGACCCTGCAGAGCCAGCCCTCGGCTCTGGACCGGGTTAACGTCCGCCGGCTCATGCTCTACATGGAGGAGGCCATCGCTGAGTCCGCCCGGTTCGTGGTGTTCGAGCCGAACAACCCGCAGACCTGGCGGGCGCTCATTCGGCTGATCAATCCCTTCCTGCAGGACATCAAGGACAAGGGCGGCCTGTACGACTTCGCGGTCCAGTGCGACGAGGAGACCAACACCCCGGCGGTGATTGACCGAAACGAAATGGTGGCGCGGATTTTCGTCAAGCCCACCAAGACGGCGGAGTTCATCGAGTTGAACTTCGTGCTCACCACCACTGGGGCCGACTTCAAGGAAATCTTCACCACCGCCTAAGGAGGTTTGCAAAATGCGTAGCGGAAACATGCCGAAGAGCCTTTACCAGAACTGGCAGTTCGCCATCGAGGTAAACGGTTTTGACGTGGCTCTGTTCAAGAAGGGCCAGGAGCCGAAGACCGAGTTCGAGGAGGTGACGTTCGCGCCGGGCGGCTCGATGTTCGACCAGAAGGTCGCGGGCCGGGTCAAGTTCGAGGACATCACCCTGGAGAAGGGCATTCTCCAGGACGGCTCGGACGAGTCGGCGCGGGACTGGATTAAAAAGCAGGTGGACGTGAACGCGGTGACCGGCGGCCTGCCCGCGGACTACATGCGCGATATCGACATCGTGCGCTACGACCGCACCGGCGATGAGACCCGGCGATGGACGCTCCACGGCGCGTGGGTCAAGGTGCTGGAGTACGACGAACTCGAAGGGGCCAACACCGAGAACACTATCGAGAAGCTCACCATCTGCTTCCAATACTGGACCTGATTGGAGTAAGCCATGCATACTTTTCAACTGCCCAGCGGGATCGAGGTCGAACTCCGGGAGATGACCGGGGCCGAGGAAGAACTGCTCACCAACCAGCGGCTCATCCGCACCGGGGACGCGGTGAACCAGGTGCTCAAGAACTGCGTGCTACGCCTGGGCGAGAACGCCAAGCCGGGCATGAAGGAAATCCTCGATCTCCTCTCCGGCGACCGGCTCTTCATCCTGGTGAAGCTCCGGCAGATTTCGCTCGGTGAGGAAGTGGACCTCGAACTGGTCTGTCCGAACACGGCCTGCCGCGAGGCCAACCTCACGAGCGTCAACCTCGAAGAGTTGAAGCTCACGCCCTACGGCAAGGACCGTGAGTTCACCTTCAAGCTCCCCGGCTCTAACCGGAAGGTCAAGTTCATGCATCTCGACGGCAACATGGAGAAACGCTTGGCTTCCCTGAAAGAGCCTTCCATCACCTCGGCCATGTTGATGCGCATCGTGGAGATCGACGGCAAGCCGCCGACGCGGAAGCTGATGGCCGAGATGTCCTTGCGGGACCGGAGCGCGCTCCGCCAGGAGATGGCGCGAGTGGATGCTGGCATTGACACGGTTGTGGAAGTGGATTGCGAAAGTTGCGGAGCGCGCATCCGGACCCGCCTGGAGGCCGAACCGGGTTTTTTGTTCCCCGGAGTTCGCTTGTAAGGGACGCTTTCTTCCTGGCTTACGGCGGACTGCACTGGGAATATTCCGAGGTAATGGCGCTGCCGCTTCGGGTCCGCGCGGAATTCGTGGAGGCCCTGGAGCGGCAGCTTGCCTTTGAGAAGGAACAATTGGAGCGCGGACGGAAATGAACGGCGATCTCGGTCTTGGTCTCATCGTCTCGATGAAGGACGCGTTCTCCCAGAACGCGGCCCGCATCCAGTCGTCCATGATGTCCCTGGACGGGACCGTGGCGGCTTCAAGCGAGCGCATGACCAAGAACCTCGACCGCATCCAGAAAGGCACCATGATGATCGGGGCCGGACTCGCGCTTATGGCCATGCCCGCAGCCCTCATTGCTTCCACCGCCGCCACACAAAAGGCCCTGGGCGAGATGGCCTCCCTCGGAACCAAAGACCTCCGCGCTCTCGAAGACGCGGCCGAGAGCTTCACCAACACCTGGGCCGGGAGCAGCAAGGCGGAATTCATTGGCGCGGCCTATGACGTCAAATCCGCGCTCGCCAACCTGAGCGACGAGGCGGTGGGGACCTTCTCCGCGATGGCCGCGCTTACCGCCAAGGCAACCAAGGCCAGTATCCAGGAGATGGTAGGCACCTTCACCACCGGCTACGGCATCTTCAAGCCGATCATGGCGGACATGACTGACATGGAATGGGCCAAGGCCTTTTCCGGGGGCATGGCCCAGACCGTGGCCGTGTTCAAGACCACTGGCGCGGGAATGGCCGAGGCCATCAAGAACATCGGCGCGGTGGCCGCCTCATCCAACATTCCCCTCGCGGAACAGATGGCCATCCTTGGACAGCTGCAGACGACCATGCCCGGGTCCGAGGCCGGGACACTCTACAAGGCCTTCATCATGAAGGCGGCCGAGGCCTCGAACGAACTGGGGGTTTCCCTGGTGGACTCCAGCGGACGCTTGAAGGGCATCATCCCGATCCTTGAAGAGATCAAAAAGAAATACCCCGACCTCTCCCAGGCTGCGGCCCAAGTCGAAATCAAGAAGGCCTTCGGGTCGGACGAGGCGGTGAAATTCCTGCTGCAGATGTCCCAGGGCATGGAAGCCCTGGGGGGCAACATCCGCTCCATCGAGCAGGCCATGAAGAGCGGCACCGCCGTGACCGAGGAAATGGCCCGGGCCATGAACATGGACATCGGCTCGCAGTTCCAACTAGTCAGACAACAGGTGAGCAACCTCTTCGAGATACTCGGGCGGACGCTTTTGCCCGTCGTCATCCCCGTCATCCAGGGCGTCTCGCAGATGATCCTGTTCTTGCAGAAGCTTGCCAAGTCCATGCCGGGCGTGACCCGCGCGGTCCTCACCTTCAGCATGGCCCTCGGCGCGGTGCTCGTGGTCGTGGGCGGCGTGATCGCGGCGGTCGGGACCATCGGCGTGGCGCTGCCGGCGATCAAGGCCGGGATCGTGGCAATGGGAGCTTCTTTGTCCGGCGTCGGGGCCGCGATTGCCACTTACTTCCTGCCGGTCGTGGCCGTGATCGGCGGAGTGATCCTCGCGGTCTATCTCCTGAAGCGGGCCTGGGAGACGAACTTCGCGGGCATCCGGGACACAGTCATGGGCGCTTGGAACAAGGTGCAGCTGGTCTTCCAGGGGATCAGGACACTTATATCTTCGCTCAAGGACGGGACCGGGCAAATGTCGGCGGACCTGGCGCAGAAGCTCGAGGCCGCGGGCCTCATGGGACTCGTGACCACAGTGTTCAGGATTTACTACCGGGTGCGCCAGTTTCTGGCCGGACTCCACCAGGCATTCGCGCATGCCTTCGAGCGGATCGGGGCCATCCTCGGACCGGCAGTGCGCTCGCTGCTGCAAGCCTACGGCGCATTATATAAAGCGATCTTCTCGGTGATCGGGATCTTCGGCATGGCCGCGACCTCGGCGGACGCCTCGACCTACAAGAAGCTGGGCCAGGCGCTCGGCACGGTGATCGGCGTAATTGCCCAGGTCGGGGCCTTCATTGTGAAGTGCGTTATCAACCAATTGGTGTTCGTCATCAAGGTGGTGACGGCAGTGGTGCGCGCCGTGGTCTGGATGGCCACGACCATCATCGGCGCTTTCATCGCGGCGGCCCAGTTCGTCTTCAAATTCTTCCTGCCGCTTCGCCTGCTGGTCCAGGCCTTACAGCTGGCGGCGCGGGCGGCCTACATCGTGTGGCAGGTACTCTCGGGCGACATCTCGGTGCTGGAGGGCCTCAAGTCCTTCGCCGGCGCGGTGTTCGACTATCTGGCCACGCCGTTCTTCTGGGTCCGCGACATCATCGTGGCGGTGTGGGAGTCCATCAAAGGACTGTTCCTCACGGTGGGGACCTTCTTCAAGGAAGCGGCTGGAACCATCGCCTCGGCGTTCATGAACCTGCCGCTCGTGCGGATGCTGGCCGACGTGATCGGGACCGCTCGCAGCTTTTTCGCGGGTGATGTCACTTTCCTCGAGGCGGGCAAGCGCATGATGTTCGCTCTGGGCAAGGGGATTCTCGCGGCGGCGACTTATCCCTTCACCATGCTCAAGAACGCGATCGGCTACTTGCGAAGGCTTCTGCCCTTCTCTGACGCGGAGACCGGCCCGCTTTCTACCCTCACCGCCTCGGGCGCGGCCCTTTTGAAGACGTTTTCTCTGGGAATGATGGGGACTGTGTTCTTGCCAGCCAAGGTGCTGGGTCTCGCGCTCAAGGGAGTGCTCGCTGGCGCTGTATTCATCCGGGACCGGCTCAAGACGCTGGGAAGCGGGATCATATCCTCGATCACTCAACCTTTCAGCAAGGGGACGGAACTCGCCTCGACCGTCTGGCAGAAGATCAAAGGCCCTGGCGCTGGAATTATTGAGGCGCTTGCGGCTCCATTTCAAACGCTGGGCAACACGGTGAACACGCTATGGCAAGGCGTGAGCAACGCAGCCGCAAACTTCTGGACCGGTTTGAGGGACCTCGCCGGGTCCGCCTGGTCGCAGATAAGCTCTCCGTTTTCGATGATCGCGGACACCGCGACCGCCGCCTGGAGTAGAATCACCAACGGAGCATCTTCAGCTTGGGGAAGACTCAAATCAATGGCGGCCACTGCAAGCAGTTGGATCAGGGCCCCGTTCGAGGGAGTCGCTTCAATCGCTTCCACGACTTGGGAAAAGATCAAGGCCGGAATTACAGACTGGGGCAAGTCCGGTATTGAAATGACGAGGCGGGGTATTGCCGCTGGCGGAGAAAGCATCGGCGAGCGGGTTTCCGTTCCCTTCAAAACAGCGAGAGCCGCAGAGTTACCCAAGTTGCCCAAACCTGAAATCCCGATCAAGCCGAGTTTCAGCTTGCCCAAGGTCCAAGAAGTCATCAAGGCTTTGGGAAGCGGAATCAACACAGCCGTCCAACTTCCGGTCAAAGTAATCGAACGAGCTACCGAGGTCGTCGGCAGCCCGATGAAAAACCTGGCCGCGCCCGCGCTCCTGGCCGGGACCTTGGTTCTGACCCCAGTGCTCTCCGGCGCGATCCCGGAGATCGGCGGTCCCGCGCCGGTTATCGCCGGTCGCCGGGAAGCGATTGAACCCTTGAGACCGACCGAGCGGCAATCGCAACTCCTTGCCGAGACTCGCGGCGCTCTCACTTCAGGTCCACGCGAAGGAGCGTCTGGCGCTCCGCCGGAGAACCTCGCCTCGATCCTGGAGGCAATCCTCGCCAAGCTGGACGCGGTCTCCGACCGGCCGATTGACCTGCGGGTGACGACCACGCTTGACGGCCGCCAGATCGCCCAGGCCGTGTACAAGGACCTGCGCGAGCGCAAGGTCAAGAACTACGAGACTTCGTGAGGCGCGCATGGTCACCTATCGCAAGGAAACCACGGCCTACCTGGTGGACGTCGACACCGGCGAGTACCTGGCCTTCCAGTACAACCCCAACGACATCGGGGACGACAAGAGCACAGCCTACGCCGCAATCAAGATTCCGGGGATGAGTCATCCGCGCTACCAGTACGTGGCCGGCGAGCCACGCAAGCTCACCTTCAAGCTCTCCTTCTTCAAGCGGGACGTCAAGAAGAACGTGGAGTGGCTCCGTTCGCTCCTCTACCCCGAGCACGCCGGGACCATGCTCAAGAACGCGCCGCACCGGGTGCTGTTCATGTTCGGCGATCTCTATCCGGGCGTGCTCTGCATCGTGAGCCAGGTCAAGGCCCGCTACTTCCACATGTTCGACCGGGACAATCTCCTGCCCCAACGCGCGGAGGTGGACGTAGTCCTGGAGGAATATGTGAGCGAGTCGGTGAACTACTCGGAGGTGCGGCCATGATCGGGCGCAATTCCCGGTACGCCTCGTCCATCCTCTACCAGGACGGCCCGGAGGAGTTCCTGGGCACGCGGCCCTTGATTGACACCACACCCCGGCCCGACGACCGCTTCCACACCGTGGTCGAGGGCGACCGCCTGGATGTCCTGGCTCACCACTACTTCGGACGGGCCGACCTGTGGTGGATCATCTGCGATTACAATGACATCTTCTTCCCCTTGGAACTGGAGACTGGCGCGGTCCTACGGATTCCTTCCCAGGAGCACGTCCAGATGCGAATTCTGGCTTGATAAATTTCACTCCTTTGTGAAATCCGGGTTAACTCGGATTTCCCCGCCAGCGGTGTTTGAAAAAAATCGCTCTCCGCCCAACTTTTTTCCGACACTTTTGCCATCTCGCCGGTATATATCCCCATGACCTTTTCAAAAGGTCGCGAGCGGAGCGCCGGACATGGAACTCGACACCTTCAAACCAACATTTCTGATCCAGATCGAGGGGCAGACCCTCTCGAAGGACATCACACAGGAGATCACCTCGTTCGTGTTCGAGGACAACGAGGAAGAACTGGACGTGATGGAGCTATCGGTCACAGACCGGAACCTCCAGTTCGTGGATGACCCGCTGTTCCAGGAAGGCAACGAGATCGTGGCCCGGTTCGGCTACGTGGACAACCTCTCGCCCAAGAAGAAGGCGGTGATCAAGGACATTGATTACGACTTCCCGGAAGACGGCGACCCCAGCATCCGCATCAAGGCCTATGACAAGGGCTTCAAGCTCGCGGGCAAGGAGAACCAGAAGGTCTGGCAGAAGCCTCCCCCTGGCATCCTCTACTCGGAAATCGCGGAGCAGATCGCGGCCGCGAACGGTCTCACGCCGGTGGTCCGCCCCACCAAGGTGAAGCACCTGCGGGTGACCCAGAGCAACATCTCGGACGCGCAATTCCTGCAGGAGCTTGCGGCCAAGGCCCGCGACAAGGACGGCGAGGGTGTCACCGGCTATGCCTTCTACATCCAGGACGACGAACTTCATTTCCATCCCCGCGATTTGGAGCAAGGCCCGGCCCTCACGCTCGAATACTTCACCGACAAGCGAGGCATCCTGCGCTCCTTCCGGCCCTCCTCGCAATCGCAGGGGGCCAAGGGCGCTGGCACTGAGACCCGGGCCGTGGGCGTGGACCCGCGCAAGAAAGAGCCAGTTGAACACAAGGCCAACAACGAAAACACCCCTGAACGGACCTCCTTGGGCAAGCGCACTTACCTGGTGGACGGCAACACCGGCGAGGCCAGTTACAAGGAGGAGGAGACCGGCCGGGTCGTGGCCAGCTTCGACCGCTCCGAAGGGTTCCACGAGGAGCCGCTCCAGGAGCCGGCCCAGGACCTGGCCGAGGGGAAATTCAAGGAGGCCGAACTCAAGCAGGTTGAAGCCACGGCGGTCACCATCGGCGTCCCCTCGCTCCGGGCCAAGCAGAACCTCGAGGTCAAGGGCGTGGGCCGGAAGTTCTCCGGCATTTATTACTGCCAGTCGGCGCGGCACGTGATCGGCGAGGGCGGCTACAGCTGCGAGTTAAAGCTCAAAAAGAACGCGCTCGGCAAGGGCGCGGGCCAGAAGTCCGACGAGGCCAAAGGGAAGCAGAACGATCAGGAAGCCCCGCCCACACCGGAAGAGACGCCGCCGCCGATGGTGACCATCGATGCCAATACGGGCGAACAAACCAGCTGAAAGGAGGATGGAGATGGGTGATTTGAGTTTGAATTTTTCGCGCTCGGAGTTCAGGTGCAAGTGCTGCGGGGAAGCCAAGGTAAACGAGAACCTGGTCGCGGCCCTGCAGGAACTCCGCGACCTGGCGGGGGCCCCGATCACGGTGATCAGCGGGTATCGGTGCCCCAAGCACAACTCGGCGGTCGGCGGCGCGAAGGCGAGCCAGCACATGCAGGGCAAGGCCGCGGACATCGTGATCAAGGGGAAGACGCCCTTCGAGACGTTCCGGCTGGCGGATCGGATCGAGGCGTTCAAGAACGGCGGCATGGGTTTGTACCCGACGCATGGCTTTGTCCATGTGGACGTGCGCGGGCATCGGTCGCGCTGGGCCAAACTGCATGGCCGCGCGGTATCCGTCGCGGAAGCGATGAAGAGTGAAGGAGGTGAAGGCAATGGGACAGTATGAGTGGATCGTCAAGTTCATCCTGGAGCACGCGGACCTGTTCGGGACCCTGCTGGCCACGATCATCACGATTCTCAAGCTCACGGCCTGGGGCAAGGGCAAGCCCGACGCCCTGGACACCGTGGTCAACGTGATCGAGCAGCTGGGGGCCAAGGAGGTCAAGGGCGGTGTGGTCGCGCAGGAAGGCAACCTCACGCCCGAGGCCAAGGACGCCATCCTGCACGCGGTGGCCAAGGCCGATCCCAAGAAAACCCCGGAGACCCTGGCTATCCGGTTCATCAAGAACATCCTCGGCGTGAAGTGAGGCCAGGCACCAGTGCTTGAAACGCAGGATCGGCAGCACGAGGAGCGGTACAAGAACCGCTGGTTCGGCAAGTACCGCGCCTTTGTGCGCGACAACAACGACCCCGAACGGCTGGGCCGGGCGCGGCTGGAGATTCCAGCCGTGCTCGGCTCCGGGCCGGAGAACTGGTCGGAGTGGGCCTGGCCGTGCTTCCCTTACGGCGGCAACCAGGACATGGGCATGTTCTTCGTGCCCGAGGAAGGGGCCTCGGTCTGGGCCGAGTTCGAGGGCGGCGAGGTGGGCCGTCCGATCTGGATCGGCGTCTGGCTCGCCAAGTCCAATCCCGGTGAGCAACCTGAAGAAGCCAAGCGCCTGTGCAACGAGCCGACCTGTCTTGACTGCGAGGACAAGCAGGAGCACCAGGCCAAGACCCCGGACGATCTTGAACACAAGAAGTACCACCAGCACCCGCCCTACTACTGCCCGCGGCGCAAGGTGCTCATGAAGACCGAGACCGGGCACACCATCGTCGTGGACGACCGGGACGAGGAAGAGTTTTTCAAGATCATCGACCGCTCCGGCCAGATCATCCACTTCGACTGCAAGGTCAAGCGCGACATCCAGAGCGGGAACTCGAAGGCGCGAGCCACGAAGGACGCGGAGCAGGGCGACCAGCTGAACATTGATTCCGATATCAAGGAAAAAAAGGCCCGGATCGAGATCACCGACCTGTGCCGGCAGTACGTCCGCTTCGAGGCCTGGAAGGACAAGGAGAAGATTCACATCCAGTCGTGCGACAAGAACCGGAGCCGCTGGCAGAAGATTCTGCTCGACACCACCAAGGCCAAGGAGAAGGTCTACATCTGGGGCTTGGGCGCGGCGCAGGAGATTCTGATCGACTCGACTGCCGGCGCGGAAAAAATCCGCCTCACAGACAAGGCGGGGAGCACGATCACGATGGACGGGGTGACGGGCAACATCGTCATCAAGTCCACCAACAAGGTGCTGATCAATTAGGGGGACTGAATGACTGATAACGAGAACAGGGATCAAGTCCTGGAGGAGAGCGAACGGCTCCTGGCCCGGACCTTCGAGGCCTGGCGTGCTGAGTTCCGCAGCATCCTCGAGGACCACCGCCGCGAGATTCAGGCGCGGCTGGAGAAGATCGAGCGCGAGATCGAGAAGAAGTCCGACAAGGAAAACGTGGAACTCATGGTGCGCGCGGTCCGCGAGGAACTCTGCCGGCACGCGGAAGACATCAAGAACCTCTACGCCGGGCTGAACCGCAAGATGGGCACCGAGACCATGTGGAAGGTGGTGGGCCTGGTGCTCGCTCTTTCGGGCGTGCTTGGCGGCATCGTGGGCTTCCTTGTGCGCCTGTTCATGGGGCATTAGATGGCGAGACCGCAGGCGAGACTCGGGGACATTTCCAACCACGGCGGCGTGATCATCACCGGCGCGATGAGGACCGTGGTGAACGGCAGGCCGGCCGCGCGGATGGGCGACTTCCATTCATGTCCGCTCCCGTTCCACGGGGTCACTCCCATTGTAACCGGCAGCCCGGACACCTTGACCGAGGGACAACCCAACGCCCGCATCGGCGACGTGGCCGCGTGCGGCGCGGTGATTGTTACCGGTAGCCCGGACTGCAACGACAACTGAGGAACGACTGATGAGCGAGAACGGCAACATCTATTGGGACGTTTTCCCCAAGCTGATCCGGGTCTCGATCTCTATGGAGCAGCAGACCATCCCGCTCTCCATCAGAGGCAATGTCTTCGACCCGGTTTACGAGTCCTCCAATCCCGAAGTTGCGGAGATTGACGAACTCGGCAACGTCCTGTGCGGCCTCACGCCCGGCGCGGCCATGATCATGGTCTGGTTTTCCGAGGATCGAGCGAGCGTGCGGCATGTGCAGGTCGAAGTCTACGGCCAGGCCAGTGAAGAGGTCCCCCAATGAGCGATGACCTGATCAACCGGCCCTACTGGGACGTTTTTCCCAAGAGCATTCGCGTCTCGCTCACAGAGTACGAGCAGCTGATCCCCTTGTCCGTTCGAGGCAACGCCGAGGCCCCGGTCTTCCAGTCCTCGAATGCGGACGTGGTGAACGTGGACGAGAACGGGGTCCTTTCCTTCAGCGGCAATGTCGGCAACGCCATGATCATCGTCTGGGACTCGCCCGAGAAGCGGAGCGTCCGCCACGTGGCGGTCGAGGTCCGCGATGCTTCCTGGTTCGCGGAGCACCCGGACTTCCAGGGAGCCGCCATCATGAATGTTTCGGGCGTAGTGATAGACGCCTTGAACACGATGGGCATCCCCAACGTCACCATCCTTTTTCGCCGGAGCGAAACCGGGCCGGTCGTGGCCCAAGCGGTCACCAACTCAGGCGGTTATTACGGAGTGAACCTGCGGGAAGGCCTCTATTACTACGAGGCCTCGGCGCAGAATTACATCACCGGCACGGGTCTCATCAACGTCACCGATTCGGGGACCTCCGGCACGAGCATCGTGCTCTCGCCCGTGCTTGTCGGCAAAGTGGCCAGGATCGTCCTGCAATGGGGAGCGACCCCGTCGGACCTGGACTCGCACCTTTGGGGACCGCTGCCCAATGGCACGAGGTTTCATGTCTACTACAACAACGATTACCAAGCTGACGCCGCCGAGTTGGACGTGGATGACACCTCGTCTTACGGCCCGGAGACCGTCACCATCTTCCGCTTCCTTCCCGGTCCGTTCCGATATTACGTGCACAACTACACTAACCGGAGTTCAAACCCCAGCTGGGCCCTGGCGCAGTCGGGCGCGACCGTGAGGCTGTTCCTGCAGAGCGGCCAGCAGTACACGTTCAACGTCCCCAACCTGGCCGGCACTGCGTGGTTCGTGTTCGAGATAAACGGTGCCACGGGCCAGATCACAACAAAGAACACCATGTTCTATCAGTCTAACCCAACCTCGGTTGGATCGTAGGAGAGCGCCATGCCCGAGGAATACGATTCTGCCACAGTCATCGAGGAGACCGACTCCGGCGAGAACCATTACGTCCTCAAGGGCATCGAGGAGAAGCTCGCCGGGATCATGAGCATCCTCCAGGCCGGGCATGAGGCCTCCGAGTCCATGCGCGAGCAGGCCGAGGAGGTGCTGGAGGCTCATCGGCAGAGCGCCCAGGAGTACCTGGACCACGTGAACAACGAGCCGGACTTTTATCCGTTCGTGACCATGCCCGCGGGCACCACGGTGCGCGACCTCCCGGACGGCGGGCGGCTCTTCACTTTGACCGACGGCGTGTTCGTGCGGACCAGTCCGGATGGGACCATCTTCGCGGTGATGGAGGATGGCGAGGCGGTGATCCTCGAACCAGCCCGGGCAGGTAAGGTCACTCTGCCCGATGGCCGGGAACTCACTCTGGTCCAGGAAGCGGTCATGGCGACCCACGAGGCCGCTGGCATCGAGGGACTGCCGCTCGACATCGAGCCGACCCAGGTCGCGGACGGACGTTTTTCGGTGAACCTCCCTGGCAACATGCGTCTCGATGTGTGTCATCGGGAGCACCTGGCCACGGTCATCAATCCTCTGGGCACGGTGGTGGTTCTCGGCATTGCTCGGATCGAAGGGGTCGGTGAGGAAGTGATCACGCGGATCGTGGCTGGCGGGGCCCGGGGCTTTGCTTCCCAAGAGAGCAACCACCAGGGAATTATCGAGGCCAACGGGACCATCCACGTGGCGCTGTCCAATGGACTCGACCTGGTTATTCATTTCCCCGAGGCTGCGGAAGATTCCGGCTCGGAGCCACAGGACGAGACTAAGAGCATCTGTGAGGAGCGGGTCTGATGGCGCTGGACTTCCTGGGCAAAGGCTTGAAGCACCCGTTCCGATTCAAGCAGCGGAGCGGCGGCGCGGAGATCTCCGCGACTACCTCCGCCGAGCACGCGCACATCCACGAGAGCATCCTGCAGATTCTCGGCGTGCGCCCGGGCGAGCGGTTCATGCTCCCGGAGTTCGGCTCCCGGCTCAAGGACCTGGTGTTCGAGCCAAACGACGAGGTGCTGAAAGGCCTGGTCCGGCATTACGTGATTGACGCGATCAAGCGCTGGGAGAAGCGCGTGGTCATCATCGGGGTTTCCTTTGACGACTCGGACGTGAACAAGGACCGGAACCTGCTCCTAGTGAGCATCAACTACCGGGTGATCCAAAGCCAGGTGGAAGGGAACCTGGTGTATCCCTTCTACCGCGAGCCGCGCCAGGCCCCGCCCTTGGGCCAAGTCCACGCGGCCATCGGGGGATGACAATGGGACGGGCATCTCTCGCTTACAGCAACAAGGATTACGAGTCCATCCGGCGCGAGCTCATGGCTCGCATCCCCCAGTTGACCGACCGCTGGACCGACTTCAACGAGTCCGACCTGGGCGTGGTCCTGCTCGAACTCTTCTGCGGGATCGGCGACATGCTGGCCTACTACCTGGACGCCCAGGCCGCCGAAGCCTTCCTGCCCACGGCCCGCCAGCGCCAGAACGTGATCAACCTCTGCAAGCTGATCAGCTACCGCCTGGACACGCCGGTCACGGCCTCGACAACGCTTCGCTTCACCCTGGCCGCGCCTCTGGCGGCGGACCTCACTATTCCCACCGGGACGTTGTGCCAGGCCAGGCTCGAAGAGGGAGACATTGAGTTCGAGACCGCGTTCGACGCGATCATTGCACGAGGCGGGATGACGGTCGAGGTGAGCGCGCTCCAAGGCCGGAGCAAGTCCGAGACCTTCACCGGGACCGGCGAGGCCTGGCAACAGGTAGTCCTTTCAAGCAAGAACATCGCCCAGGGTTCTATCGCGGTCGGCATTCAGGATGAATCCTGGACCGAGGTCATGCACTTCCAGGAGAGCGGAGCGGACGCGCTGAATTTCATCTCGGAGACCGACGGCCTGGACGTCACCCGGATTCTGTTCGGCGATGGTCTGCACGGCGCGACCCCATCGGCAGGCGCGGAGATCGCCGCCAAGTACCTCGAGACCCAAGGGGCCGATGGCAACCTCGGTAAGAACCTGGTCACTGAAGTCCTCACCCCGGTTTACCTGGATGGACGACAAGTGGCCCTGTCCGTGACCAATCCCGTGGCCTCGACCGGAGGCTCGGACCGGGAGACGCTCGCCCATGCCAGGAAGCAGGCCCCGGCGGAAATCCGCTCGCTCTGGAAGGCGGTCACCAAGGAGGACTACCAGGCCCTGGCCGAGGGGTTCCCCGGCATTGCCAAGGCCGTAGTGCTCGACACCAACGACTGCGTCAACATCCGCTACTACCAGGTCAACATGGCCGTGGCCCCGGACGGCGGCGGTCTGCCCACGTCGCTCCTCAAAAGCGAGGTTCTGGCTTACCTCGAATCCCGCAAGGTTATCACTATCGAGATCAACCTGTTCGATCCGGTCTACGTGCCGGTCTCGATTAATGCCGAGGTCTATGCCTATGCGGGTGAAGACCTGGAACTTGTGCGCGGCCGCGTGGAGGACGCTCTATCCGAGCACTTTGCCTTCGACCGCATGGGCTTCGGCCAGGACGTTTATTTCTCGGACCTGGTTGCGGTCATGGACGGCGTGCGCGGCGTGAGCCACGTGCGCATGTTCTCACCGCTCGACGACGTGCTGATCCGGCTCGGTGAAATCCCGGTCCTTGGCGAGGTCATCCTGGACATGAGGAGGGCCTCCTGATGTCCTCCTACTTTGACAAGAAGCTTATCGAGCTATTGCCGCCTTTATACGAGCGCGAGGACGAGAGCGGCGACCTCAAAACCTTCCTCTCCGTGCCCTCTGTCACATTGGATGAGTTGAAGACCCTCGCTGACCGCTTCCCGGAGATTTTCGACGTGGATAAATGCGGGGAGCGGTTCCTGCCGCTCCTGGCCGAGATCGTGGGCTGGCGCTTCGATCCCTTGAAGGACGCGGCCGCGCAGCGCCGACAAATCCGGGAGGCCATCGAGTTCTATCGCCGCAAGGGAACCATCCCCGCGATCCGCCGCTCGCTCACGGACATCGGCTGGCAGGGCGACATCGAGGAGACGTTCCGCAAAGCGCTGCGCTTAAACCGCCGCTCTCTCGTCAACCGGGCGCGGCTCCCCGGCCTCATCTACAGCCTCGGGGTTTATCGGATAGTGCAAGACAACCTCGTTCAGGAGGTCCGCTCCGCGCTCGTGCCCCATCATCCGGCCGGAACCAGAGTGTTCTTCCTGCAATGGTTGTACTCGATGCTCTCTTTGGATTCGGACTTCGAGGCGGTGATCAAGCAGTTTGTCCAGCGGGTCTGCCTGAGCCACCTCCACGACACCTTCGTGGTAAGCCATAACGCGCTGAACACCGATTACCACCTCACCCTCAAGAACAAGACCTGGGCTTGGTGGTGCATCACGGATGGCACCACGCTCTTCCAGGACGTGGAGCGGGCGGCGGTGTGCGTCTCTCGCTGGCATGGCCGCACGCCGCGTTTCCGCTTGAACACCGGCAACCTCAACCTCGAGCGCCTGCCCAACTTGTGGGTGAGCGAACGGAAGTTCTCCTTCTGCTGCGGGATCGACACCCAGCCAGTAATTTTGCCGGAGCAGGAGTTCATCCGCTTTGACGGCCAGGAACTGAACCGCGCCCGGCTCAACCGCTCGGCTGTCCCCTGCCGGATCAAGTACCGGCAAAAGGACATGTTCTCCGAGTCCGAGATGTCGTTTGCCATGACCCCGGAGAACGCCCGAATACACGGCTATGGCAGCCGCTCCCGACTCTCTCACTGGTTCCGGGTCGGGCATTCCCACATCGGGCAGGATGACAGGATTTCCGGCGCGGCGGTCGGGCGGCATGCCCTGTTCATCGCGTTTGCGGGCGAACTCTGGTCCGAGGTGCGCGAGGCGCACGACATCGTGGACCGCTGGCGGGCCCGGCGGCCGGGATTCTCGCTGAACAACAAGGCGCTGAACCTCACCGATCTTACCGACGCCTATGTGACCGAGGCCCGGGCGTCCTTCGAGTTGGACGTGGACACCGGCTTCCCGCGCCGCAGCCGGATCGAGACCCTGCTCCTCAACCAGCGCCACTTGAACCACACCGGCCTGCGGCTCTCGGTGGACCGGACCCATCCCTTGCGGCTTGGCTCCATGCCGCTCAACGGCTCGGGCTTCCGCATGTCCAAGCCGAGCTTACGCTGGCGCTATCGCCAGAGGGATGACCAGGCCGAGGTTCAGGCCGGGATCGAGGCGGCGGTGAATCGATACGCGGTGACCCAATGGCCCGCGAATTAGGAGGCAGTTATGGCGATCCATCTCTATGAAGACAGCGAACTCACCATGCAGGTGTCCGAGGGGGACTTCTCCAATCCGGACGATGACTCTTACAACGGCACCAACGGCGAGACCAAGGATAAGGAGCTTTTCCTTGCCAACGAGCAGACCACCCTGGTTGCGCTGCTGCCGTCCGGCGCGGTCACGGTCCAACTGGCCGCTCCGCGCTTTGCGAACGATGAACTCATCGTGATCGACGGCGAGCAAATGCTGATCGTGAATGGCGGCGGCACGGTACTCCTCTCCGTCCAGCGCGGTTATGGCGGCACCACCCCGGCGGTCCACAACGCAGGAGCAGTTGTCTACTCGGGCTACAACTACACCGGACTCATCATCGAGCCGGTTGACGTATCCGGCTCCGACGAATCCGACTGGTACACCCTGGCCGCGACCCAGGCCGGACTGGATGCGGCTGTTCCCGGCGCGGCGCTCACCATAGGGAACAAGTCATACGAGCAAACCCTTTCCTTCTGGCGGCGCTGCGTGGTGCCCGCGAGCACGCCCGTTCAGAACAAGACCGACCTCAAGCTCCGGATTACCGGAACCGAAAGCCCCATCGAGTGAGGTGAATCATGGCCTATCAAAGCACAACCGGTCTCGCCAATAATTCAGCGGATTTCCTGGTCAAGTTGAAGGACTACCTGGTCGGCACGGTCGGCTGGACCTTGCGCGATGACCGGTCCGGCGACACCGAACCCAGCTATGTCCTTTTCTCCAACGGCGAGAGTGGTTCCGAGGACATCTATCTTCGCTTCCAGAACGACTCCACCGCCGACCGGATCGCCGTGAAAGCCTACCTGTACTGGAATGACACAACCCACGTAGGCGTGAAGGAAGCATTTAACACCAGCAACACCTACATCAAGACCACAGACGCCGCCTCTTTCCTCTACTGGATTTACGCGGACAAGGACCACGCCTTCATCGTCACCAAGCTCGTGGCCACTTACTACGCGCATTATTGCGGACTGCCCAAACGGTTCTGGTCGGGCGCGGTTGCGATTTCGCAGGCCGCGGTCGCCGCCGGCGCGGTCGTGACGATCCTGGTTAACGACGCCTCGATCTTGAAACTCGGCGGCTACTACGTGATCAAGGACAACGCCAACATCGAGCGCGTGCAGGTTACAGCCATTGACCTTGTCTCGACTCCCAACACCATCACTGTCGTGAACCTGGTTAATGCCTATGCATCGGGCGCGAAGATCGGTGAAGACCCTCAGCCGGTCATCATCGGCCACTACCAGTCGCCGGGGACTTTCTATTCGGCAAACAAGTTTGACGGCTGGGCCAGCGCGACCGGGCAGACCGGCTCCTGCGCGGCCGCAAGCGCCGGCTTCCAGACATCGTGTAACCCCGATGTGAGGCAGGGTCTCATCACCATCTTCCCCTGGCTCGTGGCCCACACCACCGCGGCCTACAAGGAAGTGCGCGGTGAGTTGATCGAGGTCTATGCCCACGGCGGCGGTGTCATGGACAACGAGGACGTGCTCGAGTTGGGCGGCGCGACCTATAAGCTCTTCAACCTCTCCGGCTCGGGCTGGATCGCGGTGAAGGAGTAGCCGTGGCCACTCGCAAAGGGAACCAACAGCTGGTCGCAATCGAGGCGGGGAAGCTGATCCTCACCGGCCACATCGCCCGCCCCGTCGCCACCGCCCGGCCCATAAAAGGGAGACTCAAGCGTGGCAATCCGACAGGGTAAAAAAAGGCCGGTTGCGCCCCGACCAGGGAAGCTGGTTCCGACTCCACGTCAGCCGGGCAAGATACTCTCGGCCGCCGTGTTTGAGACCGTCGGCGTCTCCACCTTTCAGCGCACGGTCATCCGAAACTGTGACTGCTCGATCCGGGCCTCGAACGTCCGGGAAATCACGATGGACCTGCAGCAGAGGATCGGGCGGCCCGTCGAGTTCCAGACGGACCTGTTCGTTCGGACGGTCCACTCCCTGAACCAGGACGTGGACCTCATGCAAATTGTGTTCTTGGGGCTGGTCGTGGACGCGGACAGTATGATGCGGATTCGGGCCGCCCTGGATAAATCCTGCGACTGCCGCGCCCGCATCCAGCGCCCGGCCGGAGGCTTCGCAACCACGCGCCAGACGATCTTTAACTACCTGGTTCGAGAAGACCACGTGATCCAAACGTAAAGGAGGTATTCGCATGTCACTTGGACTCATTGTCAAAACCGGCCGCATCCTAACCGCGCGGCTGCTCATGGGCGACCCTATCGAGGGCATCACTCACTGCGCCATCGGCGAGGGCGACGCCACTTTCACCGATCCCTTAAACCCGCCCGCGCCGGACATTAATCAGACCGCGCTCAAGAACGAGAAGGCCCGCAAGAAATGCTACAAGCGCACCTTCCTCAAGGAAGACCCGGAAGGCACGCTCATCGTGAACGGCATCCACTACATCGAAACTGCGGAAGAGACTCAGACCATCGGCGTCTTCTTCCGCTTCGAGGAAAACGAGGCCAACGGCATCACCATCCGCGAGTACGGGTTCTTCGGCGGCAATGTGGAGTACATCGCGGGCAACGATTCGGACTATGCCGCGAACGGGGTCTTTCACGAGGACGTGAACCCTATGGGCGAGGTGCTGGTTCCCGGCTACCTCTACGAAGTAAAGAACATTCCCGACTTCAATAAGACCTCGGACACGCGGGTCGAGTTGGTTGGGGTAATCAAGATTTAAGGAGGAACGACCATGTCTATCTCACGCGAAACATTCGATCCGGCCAAGAACTACAAGCGGGTCCGCTACCACCAGGACCGGGACCTGCTCGACTCGGAGTTGAACGAGCATCAGGACATTATGAACCTGGAGCGCAAGAAACTCGCGGACATGCTCTTCAAGGAGGGCGCTATCATCAGCGGCCTGGTGGTGACGGTCGCGGACAACGTACTCACCGTGGGCCAGGGAGTCGTTTACGTTGACGGCTGCCTCGAGGTAGCACCCGGCGCGGTGCTCACCTATGACCCGGCCAAGACCAGCGGCGCGGACTACGTCTACGTGGAACTCCTTAAGTACAACTACGGCTACAACCAGGACGCCACGCTGATCAATCCGGCCACGGGCGAGCCGACCGCCGAGCGCGAGAAATGGGTCCTGTCGCTCAAGGACCACGATACCAGCGCCGAGGCCCTGCCCAACAACGTGACCCAGCGCAAGGTGGTCCCGATCTACAAGTTCGACCGCGAAACCGAGGAGGTCACCGCCACGGTCCAGGAGAAGTCGAACCTCTACCTCCGCGACCTCCTGGGCACGCTGCCGGGGAGCCGGATCACGGTCTCGTCCATCACCGAAGACCAGCTGGCCTTCGCGGCCGCCGAGGGCTTGAACTCGCTCCTCCAGAACCTGGCCGAGCGGACTTACGATCAGGCCGGCAGCTACCTGGTCAAGGGGCTGGATAGCTTCATCGGCGACAACGACGGCGACAACGTGGAGGTCATCACCAACGCGGGCCGGGCTTACATCCAGGGCTTCCGGTTCCAGAAAGACCTGCCCACCACCTCGCTGGTTCCCAAGTCCATCGCGGTGAAGTCCGTGCGCGGCGAGCAGAAGACCTACGTGGTCGGCACACGGAGGTACGCGGTGAACAGCACGCCCCTCAAGGAGACCACCCAGCTCGAGGCCATCGTCGAGATCGTCTCCAACATCACGCGCGGCTCGGTCGGTGGCGGCGAGGACCTGCTCGTGCCCAACCCGGTCGTGGACATCCTCGAGGTGAGCCAGGGCGCGACCGTGTTCGTCGAGGGCGTGGACTGGCAGCAGTCCGGCAACCACGTGGACTGGCTCGGCACCGGCAGCGAACCGGCCATCGGCACGACCTACACCGTGCGCTGGACCTACACCAAGCAAATGGTCAAGAACTCCGACTACGTGGACGGGGGCTGGTTCGGCCAGTCCACGCACCCGGCGGCGGACGAGTACTTCTACCTGGTCACCGTGGTGAGCGCGACCGGCGAATCGCAATACGATCAGGTTCGCGTGGAGTCCCGCGAGACCTTGGCCGGAGAGATCAACAAGATTACCTGGCTGCCGGTATCCGGCGCGACGGGCTATCGCATTTACCGGGGCACGCAGAACGCGACCCGCGCGGACTTCCAGAAGCTCAAGGACGTGGCCGCCGGAGTGACGACCTACCTGGACGACGGCGTGGATCAGATCATCGGCGGCAACCCACCCGCGACCAACACCAGCGGCCTCACCATGTCCGCCCTCCAGATAGCGCTCGACAACCTGAGCGTCATCAACTTCGGGCGCACGGGCGTGGGCGACGATCCCGTGGCCGGGTCCAACTGTAGCGTGGACTACGACTACTACGTGGGCCGCAAAGACATCATTTACGTCACCACCAGGGAGATCAAGAGGCTGGAAGGAGCTCCGGCGGACTCGCCGAAGCTCCCGGTTTTGTCGGAAGGCACGCTCGGGCTGTGCAGCATCGAGTGCCCGCCCAATTCGGTGGACCTGACCGTTATCAACTTTGGCCTCACCCGGATCACGATGGATCAGATTCACGAGATCATCAAGGACGTCGAAGACCTGAAATACAACGACGCCCAGTTCCAGATGAACAACGCGCTCCAGAACCGCGACGCCCAGACCAAGAAGGGCGTCTACTCGGACGACTTCTCCAATGATGCCCAGTCCGACGTCTACCACTCCGAGTGGAGCGCCCGCATTGACCAGGTGCTCCGGTTCGCGGCCCCGGACCGTCTGGTTTCGGCGACCGCCCTGGTGGTGAACCCGTCGGCCAGCAACGCGCTTTTCAAGAACAGCCTTGCGCTGCTCCCGGCGACCGAGCGCGTGCTCATCCAGCAGGCCGACTGGTCCGAGGTCAAGAACATCAACCCCTATGCCGTGTTCGACAAGCCCGAGGCCTCGTTGGAGATCACGCCCAACATCGGTCGGCGCGGCCAGACCGGGATCGCGGTGGTCGGGTCAAACTTTACGCCCAACGCCACGAACGTGACCGTCCGGTGCGACGGCCAAGTCGTGGCTTCCAACGTCCATGCCGACGCCGCAGGACGGGTGACCTCTTCCTTTGTCATCCCCGACAATGCCCGGAACGGCAACCGCATTGTCGAGATGACCGACGGCGTCAACTCCGCTCAGGCCAACCTCCAGGTCAACGATCCCCTGGTCATCACCCGGATCGAGCGGGTCGTAGTCGAGCGGACCATTGTCCAGCGCCAGATCGTGGTCCAGCCCACTCCGCCCCGAATCATCCGCGTGCCCGTGGAGCGGATCGTATGGCGTGTGCAATTGCGCACCCGTCGGCGCGACCCTCTGGCCCAGACCTTCAGCTTCTCCGAGAACCGCATTGTCTCCGCCGTGGGTGTTTACTTCACCCAGAAGGACGCCACGGTCCCGGTCACCATCCAGATTCGCGGCGTGACCACCGGGCTTCCCAACGAGATCGTGCTGGCCGAGAAGGTGGTGGCCCCGGGCGAGGTCGTCCTGAACGCCGAGACCAAGATCGCATTCGCCGATCCGTTCTACGCCCCGGCCAACACCAGCTACGCGGTCGTGCTTCTCACCAACAGCAATAACTACAAAGTCCGGATCGCCACCCTGGGCCAGTTGGGGCAGAACGGCGTTATCACCAACCAGACCTACACCGCGGGTGTGCTTCTCGAAAGCTCCAACGCCGAGACCTGGACTCCGCTCAACGGCTCTGATCTCACCATGAAAATCTATGGCTACGACTTCCAGGCCAGCGGCGAGGTCCGCTTCCAGCCGATCACCGGAGTGCAGTTCAGCGACCTGAACCTCGACGAGTATTCTTCGACTCCCGAGGGTTCGGCCATCGTCTGGGAATACTCGACCGATGGCGGCGTGACCTGGGACGCCATCGTACCCGCCGAAGAAGAGCGGCTGCCGAACCTTGCCGGGCAAGTGCTGGTGCGGGCCCTGTTCTCGACCGGCGTTGTCAACGACTCGCCCGCGCTCAACTTCAAGGACGTGAACCTCCTGGGCTTCCTCAACAACCCGACCGGAGCGTACTTGAACCGCGAGAACGAACTCACCCAGGGTGTGGCCTCCACCAAGGTCTACGCGCAGATGAGCATCCCCAGCGGGACCACCATAAATTGGTTCGCCTCAAACAATGGCGGCTTGACCTGGGAGGCCATGTCTATCGCGGCGACCCGCGAGATCGATTACGAGTGGACCGAGTACACGCTCACCCGCACCTTCACCGACCCCAACGGGAACAAGGTCCGCTACAAGGCCGAGTTGACCGGCAACAACCTGGTCTACCCGAGGATTCACACGCTCGGCGCGACGTTGAGCTAAGGGAGGCCGCGATGATCGTGAGGAGAGCCGGAGGCTTGACCGAATTCATCCCCTCGCCCCAGGAGAAGCGCGACGGCATCCTGCGCGATCACGCCATCGACCTGCTCGCCAACCTGGAGGAGCGCTTGAGACGAATCGAAGGGCTGCTGGGAATTCCGTCTGACGGCGCTACCGAGTTTGCCGACCTCATGGCCGCCATCCGCCGCGAGGAACACGAGGCGGGCAGGATCAACCAGGAACTCCTCGACGCCGGGCTGACCCACCAGGAGAGGGCCACCTGAGCCCCCGCTTCCGCCCGGAAACCGGCCATCCTGTGTTCTTTTTTGAGCCTCGGGGTTCATGGGCCATTTCTAGCCGCTCCGCAACCAGGCGTTAATTTAGTGCAATTTTAGGCATGTACATCCGCTCCCTTTGCCTGTAGATCCTGCCGGCGGAAACTTGAAGATTTGACTTGCTTTCTCCGTAAAAAGAAGCGTTCATGTGTATCAGCTAGATACTAATGAGTATGGAAAAACAGCGACTTACGAGAAAGCAAGGAGGCAAGATGGAACTAAGGGAACTGAACTTCGGGATCGAGATCGAAACGGTCAAAAGAACACGCGAGGTGGTGGCCAGAGCGATCCAGATGGCGGTGGGCGGCGAGGTGAAACACGTGGGCACGCCCTCGCATTATGACCCCTGGGAGGTCAAGGACACGCGGGGCCGGGTCTGGAAGGTGGTGGCGGACGGCTCGCTCATCAACGTGCCCTTCAGCCTGCGGGCCGAGGTAGTGAGTCCGGTCCTTACCTACGAGGACCTGCCGCTCCTCCAGGAGGTCGTGCGCGCGGTGCGGACCTGCGGGGCCAAGGTGGATGACCGTTGCGGCATCCACGTCCACGTAGACGCAAGCGCCTTCGACGGCCGCACCCTTGGCAACCTCGCCAAGATCGTCTACAAGCAGGAGGCGCTCATCCTCAACGCGCTCGGCGTTAAGGAAAACCGCCGGCGCTCCTACACCAAGCCGGTGAGCGACGAGTTGATCGCCCAGATCGAACAGAGCCGCCCCAAGACCAAGGAGCAACTCAACCGTATCTGGTACGGCTACCACAACCAGCAACCCCAGCACTTCGACAGCACCCGCTACCACGGCGTGAATCTGCACAACGTCTGGTACCGGGGCACGGTCGAGTTCCGCTGGTTCGAGGGCACGCTCCACGCGGGCAAGATCAAGGCCTACGTCCAGCTGGTCCTGGCCGTGGCCGCCAAGTCCCTGAACGGCCGCGCCGCCTCCAGCCGCAAGCGCACCTTCAACCCGCAGAGCGCCCGCTATGACTTCCGGGTCTTCCTGCTCCACCTGGGTCTAATCGGTGACGAGTTCAAGACCGCGCGCAAGCACCTCCTCGAAGCCATGCCCGGGGACTCGGCCTTCAAGCGGGGCAGACCGGTCGAGGAGCCGCAAGCGAACGGCGAGGCCGAATCCATCGCGGTCGTCCCCGGCCCGGAGGAAGGAGGCACACCATGCGAGTCATGATCAGGAACACCACGCTTGACGGCAAGCCGCTCGACGGCGACGGCGAGGTCTTTACCGGTAAAACGCCCCTCGAAGTCCTGCGGGCCATGAAAGGCGCGTCTCTTTTCTCGGATCAGCGCGGCATCGAGGACTACATTGACATGGTCCTGCGCAATGCCAAGATGCTCGCCGGGATCGAGCTCGCGGTCGTGGGCGACACGCCCGAGGAAAAGGCCTCGTCCCTCCTCGATGCCCTGGTCGCGCACAGGCTGGCAGAACTGCTGGACGACAAGCTCGCCGGGCCGGTTATGATCCCGGATCGCGCCTGGCGGGGAATCGACGCCGTGCGTCTCTCGGGCCTCACCAACATGCTCGACCGTCCCTTGGTCGCCCGGCTCGCCGGAGAGCTCGGCTTCCCCGAGACCACGCGCTGGATCGAGGAGCATCCCAAGGAGTACGCCGAGGGTGTGTTCCGGGGCTTTGCGCCCGAGCCGGAAGGAGGCCAGCCCTGATGTGCGGTCTTACGGGAGTCATCTTCGGCAAGAAGCGGAGGAAGCCCGAAGAACTTGATCATCTCACCTGGCTCTTCACCCGCCTCCTTGTCTTAAGCGAGGAGCGAGGCCCGCACGCCACTGGCGCGGCCTGGCTCGACCTGGACGGCGAGCACCGGCTCTTCAAGCTCCCGGTCACCGCCGAGCAGTTCATCATGGACAAGGCTTATCACGAACTGCTCTCCGGCGTGAGCAACAGCACCACGCTCCTTCTCGGCCACAACCGCTGGCGCACTCGCGGTGACGAGCATAACAACTTCAACAACATGCCGCTTCGAGCAGGGGGATGCCTCGGGACTCATAATGGCACGGTTTACAACGCGGACTATCTCTTCAAAAAATTCAAGTTGAAGCGCCACGCCGAGGTGGACAGCGAGATCATCTTCCGCCTGGCGGACCGCTCCTTCAGGAACGAGCAACTTGACCTCGACAGATTCAAGCGCCACCTCGCTCATTGCCGGGGCCAGATCACCGCGATCCTGGCCTCGCGTAAGATGCCCGGGACAGTCCTGGTCCTCAAGGGCAACAAGCCGCTCGAACTGCGCTATAGCAAGCGCCACCGGGCCGTGATCTACGCTTCCGACCAGGCCTTCCTTGACGCCGTCCTCGCAGGCGAGCGCGGATGGGTCGAGATTCCCCTGCCTCCCATGAGCCTGGTTGTGTTCCGGCACGATGATCTGTCTGGGTACTCAAGGGAAGTCTTCACCTTCCAGGCGCAGGCCCGGAAAGTCTCGGAACCGGCAGGAGTAGTCCAATGAACCGTAGACTACACCCAATGAACGATCATGACACCCCGAAGGAGAACACGAACGGCCTCCTTAAGCTATTTGTCTACGGGACCCTCAAGCGCGGTTACTGGAATCATGACCGCTTCTGCCAAGGCGTCCTGTCCGTGGAAGAGGCCGTAGTCACCGGCCGCCTCTACCAGTTCTCCTCCAGCATCCCCATCCTCCAAGTCCCCGACGCCCACATCCTGGCCCACGGCACTTCCGACCCCTTGGCCGACGTAGCCACCCAACGCCGCTTTTCAGAGAAGTTGGCCCAACACCTCGCCCTCCAGCCCCCGGACGCGCCCCTGGGCGGCTGGGGACGCGTGTGCGGCGAACTGTTGGCGTTTAACGACCCCGAATCCCGCCTCCCGGCCATAGACCGGCTGGAGGGATTTAATCCAGGTGGACACTGCCTCTATCACCGTGTGCTTATCCGAGGTTTGTCAATCGCTCAAGGCCATTCATTCATTTCCTGGGCTTATGTCACAGATCAAAATGGAAACACAATTGATAAGTTGCTGAGGATTTCTGAGTGGCCCTAGGTCTGCATCTTGCCCCCCAAAAAACCCTGGCCCATGCTACATGGATGAGGACGGTAACTTCCCCGACTCCTTCCGAGCGGTCACAATTCTTCGATTCACCAGTTAAAGTTGGAGCAGAGCCTGACAGGACCTTTCCTGGTTCCCGCCTTTCGGCCTTAAGCCGCGTTTGACACAAATTCCCTATTTTGAGTAATATAGCGTTTGAAATACCCCAGTAATGGAGTCTTTGATGGCAGAAAAAAATGTTCCCGCACTCGTGAAGGGTCTGCGAGAAGCTATGAGCTTGACTCAGGAGCAGTTCGCTCAGAAGGTCGGCGTAACTTTTAGCACGGTCAACCAATGGGAAAACGGCCATCGGCGTCCTCAACCATACTTGCTCCGCCGACTACTGGAGATGAAGGAAGAATTCGATGTGAAGGTAAAGAGGTCCTCTAAGAGGAAAGCGAAACGATGAGCACGGCATTCCATGCAAAATACTTCGCTTATGAAGTGACTCGCATCGGCGCGGCGGGGGTTGAACGACTCTCTCGGGCCCTCTTCGATGCCTGCGTGGACCTCAATCCTCATCAGATAGATGCGGCGCTTTTCGCCCTGCGGTCTCCCATCTCCAAGGGCGTCCTGCTCGCAGATGAAGTCGGTCTCGGCAAAACCATCGAGGCAGGTCTGGCCATCTGCCAGTACTGGGCAGAGCGCCGCAGACGCATTTTGATTGTCTGCCCGGCCTCCATCCGGAAGCAGTGGGCTCTGGAGCTTGAAGAAAAGTTCCATCTCCCTTCAATCGTTCTCGACGCGAAGACTTACCGTGAGGAAGTACGGGATGGAAAGTCCAGTCCCTTCATGACTGACCGCATAGTCCTCTGCTCCATGCACTTCGCCAGCAGTCGGGCAACCGAGATAAAGCCGATCCAATGGGACCTCGTGGTCATTGACGAGGCGCACAAACTTCGCAATGCCTACCGCCAGAGCAACCGGATGGGCCAGAACATCCGGTGGGCGCTGGAGGACTATCGGAAGATACTCCTCACGGCCACGCCGCTTCAAAACTCGCTCTTGGAGCTATATGGGCTTTCGACCATCATTGATGAACTGATCTTTGGAGACGCCCCCTCGTTCCGCAGTCAATACGCCAACGCCGAGAGCAACATCCAGGACCTCCGGGAAAGGCTGAAAACTTTCTGCAAGCGCACGCTACGAAGCCAGGTGGTCGAGTACATCCAGTACACCGAGCGCAGACTTATCACGCGCCCGTTCACGCCTACGGACCAGGAGCACAAACTTTATGAGGCCGTTTCCGATTTTCTGAAGCGCGAAGGCACCTACGCTCTTCCACACCGACAACGGCACCTGACTGCACTGATCGTACGGAAGCTGCTCGCCTCGTCATCCCAGGCCGTGGCTGGAACCCTGGAGGTCATGCGGGACCGCCTTATCGCTATGCGTGACCAGGCCAAGGTGGACGCGACCCTCGCCGAGCGGATCATTGAAGACGAAGAGATTGAAGACGAGTTGCTTGACGAACTCTTGAACGGAGACGGCGAGGAATCCTCCTCGGAAGAAGTTGCCCCGCCCGAAGAGCCACTCAAGCTCGACAAGGAGAAACTGAAAGCCGAGATTGATGAGTTGACCAGCTTCATCAACTGGGCGCGTAGCATCGGCATAGATACCAAGACCCGAGCGTTGCTCACGGCGCTGAAGATCGGGTTTACGGAAATGGATAAAATTGGCGCATCCCAGAAGTCCATCATCTTCACCGAATCCTTGCGCACCCAACGGTTCCTGCGAGACTTCTTGGAGGCCAACGGGTATGCAGGTCGGGTCGCAACATTTAATGGTACGAACAAGGAGCAGGAGTCCACGCGCATCTACGAGAGCTGGCTTCAGGCCAACAAGGACAGCGGTCGGGTCTCCGGTTCTCGGCCGATTGACGTGCGGACGGCTTTGATCGAACACTTCCGAGATAACGGCAGTATCCTTATCGCCACCGAGGCCGCCGCCGAAGGCATCAACCTCCAGTTCTGTTCATTGGTGATAAACTTCGACCTGCCCTGGAACCCCCAGAGGATCGAGCAACGAATCGGCCGCTGCCATCGCTACGGCCAGAAGCACGACGTGGTCGTCGTCAATTTCCTTAATGAGCGCAACGCCGCCGATCAGCGAGTGTATGAACTGCTGAACGAAAAGTTCAACCTCTTCTCGGGGATATTCGGAGCCTCCGATGAGGTTCTCGGCACCATCGAGTCCGGCGTTGACTTCGAACGCCGCATCCTGGACATCTATCAGCAGTGCCGCACTCCAGAGGAGATCGAGGCGGCGTTCCAAACTCTTCGCAAGGAATTGGACGAGTCTATCTCAACGCGCATCCAGGAGACCCGGAAGATGCTCCTGGAACACTTTGATGAAGACGTGCATGCCCGGTTGCGGGTGAACCTGACCGGCGCGCAAGAACAGCTTGATCGGGTCGCCCGCATGTTCTGGACCTTGACCCGATTTATTTTGGAAGAGAAGGCGGCCTTCGATGACAAGGCGCTTACCTTCCAACTGCATCAGCCGCCCCTGCCCGCGATCAAACCCGGAACTTATCATCTCATCTCCAAGGAGCGAGAAAACGTCCTGGGAGAGTTCCTCTACCGCCTGGGCCATCCCCTCGGCGAGTACGTGATCCAGGCCGGGAAGGACTGCCCCGCGCCCGTGTCCAAGGTAAGTTTCAACATCACAGACCATCCGGCGCGGATCACCGTGGTCGAGAACCTGAAGGGCAAATCTGGATGGCTGGTCCTCCAGCGGCTGATCATCGATTCGTTCGAGCGCGAGGAACATCTGCTATTCTCCGCGTTCGACGACCAGGGCCATTCTCTTGATCAGGAGACTTGCGAGAAGCTCTTCAACTGCCAGGCCACGGTCGAAGCCTGCAATCAACCGTTGAAATCCGACAATGATAGGATGGGACAGGAGCTTCAACGGCACGCCCAGGCGACCATCAGTAAGTCGCTGGAGCGCAACAGTCGGTATTTCACGGAAACACGAGAGCAGCTTGAGAAGTGGGCTGACGATATGGTGCTGGCGGCCGAGAAGGAATTGAAGGACACCAAGGAGCAGATCAAGGCCCTCAACCGCCAGGCCCGGCAAGCGACTACGGTCGGGGAGCAGCACCAACTCCAAGAGAAAATCCGCGACATGGAAAAGAAGAAGCGCCGGCAACGGCAGCAGATCTTCAACGTGGAAGACGAGATCATGGATAAACGCGATAAGCTGATTGACGCGCTGGAGAAACGCATGGCGCAGCGAACGGAAAGCGCCCTGCTTTTCACCATTCGATGGCAGGTTGTTTAGGGAGGAGTGTTGATGGATAGCATTGCAACTTTCACCAGCGATAAAGAGCCGCTCCAAGACATACTCAGGTCTATCGCGTTACGCAAAATCCAACTCCCGGAGTTCCAGCGGGGATGGGTGTGGGATGATGACCATATCCGCAGTTTGTTGTCATCCATCTCCCTCTCATATCCTATCGGCGCGGTAATGATGTTGGAAAACGGCAATCCTGATGTGCGCTTTAAGCCGAGGCCTGTTGAGGGTGCGGAGTTCAATGGCATAATGGACCCCGAGCGTTTCATCCTTGATGGTCAGCAGCGTTTGACCTCATTATTCCAAGCGCTTTTTCTGAAATCGGCCGTCAAGACTAAAGACATCAGAAAAAGAGAAATCCTTCGTTGGTACTACATAGACATGGCCAAAGCTCTTGACACCAACACGGATCGAGAAGAGGCCATCATTGGGCTGCCTGAAGATAAAAGGATCAAAAACTTCAGAAATGAGATTCTGGAGGATTACTCCACGCCGGAACTGGAGTTTGAGAAGGGCCTCTTCCCGGTCATGTCCATCTTCGATTGCTCGGATTGGAGGACCGGGTACAACACCTACTGGAACTACGCGCCCGAGAAGATCAAAGTCTTTGACCTGTTCGAGAGGCAGGTAATCAAGCGATTCGAGCAATATCAAGTGCCCGTCATCAAGCTCCTGAAAAATACTCCCAAGGTCGCGGTATGCCAGGTGTTTGAGAAAGTAAACACGGGCGGAGTTTCCCTGACGGTTTTCGAACTCGTTACCGCCAGCTTTGCGGCCGAAGGCTACAACCTGCGTGAAGATTGGGAAGGCAAGCGCGATGCACAAGGGCGGAAAATTGAAAACGGACGAATGGACCGCATCCATAACCAGCCCCAGCATAAGGTCCTTGGCGCGGTGGGAGCAGATGAACTTCTCCAGACCATAACGCTCTTGACCACCCATGAGCGCAAACAAAAGGAGCCGGACGCTCCCGTTAGCTGCAAAAGAAATGACATATTGAGGTTGACGCTTAACCAATACAAGAAGTGGGCTGAACCAGCAACCCAAGGTTTCATCAAGGCTGGAAAACTTCTCTTCCAGCAGAAAATTTTTTCCAACCGCGACCTGCCTTACAGCACTCAACTTGTCCCGCTAAGCGCGATATTAACCCTTTTAGGGGAGAAGGCTGATGTTGACACGGTGCGGGAAAAGTTGATTCGCTGGTATTGGTGCGGCGTGTTCGGCGAACTTTACGGAGGCGCAATTGAAACGCGCTTCGCCAAAGATGTTGTTGATGTGTTGAGTTGGATCAAGGATGGACCGGAACCCAAAACCGTCGAGGACTGCAATTTCGCTCCGACCCGCCTTTATACCTTACGCACCCGAAACAGCGCCGCTTATAAAGGACTTCACGCGATTCTCATGCGCGACGGCGGCCTGGATTTCCGGTCGGGAGAGCCGATTGACGTCCAGGCATACTTCGAGGATTCCATCGACATCCATCACATCTTTCCTCGCAGGTGGTGCCAGGAGAATAACATCGAACCGCGCTATTACGACTCGATCATCAACAAGGCCCCGCTTTCTTACAAGACGAACCGGATCATCGGCGGCAACGCGCCGAGCATCTACCTCAAGAAGTTGCGAAACGACACTAAAATGACCGAACAGAGGCAGGATGAGATTCTCGTCTCGCACGTCATTGACGTAAACGCATTGAAACAGGACGACTTCATGGTTTTTTTCGAAGCGCGCAAGGAAGCCCTTCTTCAACGTATAGAGAATGCCACTGGCAAAACCATCTCCCGAGATATCAAGCCGGAAGAAGGGGACACCGAGCCAATCGAGGACGAGCAAGTATCTGGAGAAGGTGAACAGTAATGAAATCCTTTGACAAGCTCAAGGCCAAGCTCGCGGAGCTATTCCAGCTTGACCAGGCCGATCTGGACTTTGGCATTTACCGGATCATGAATGCCCGGCGGGATGAGATCATCCAGTTTTTGGATCGGGACCTGCTACCCCAGGTGCGAGAGGCCTTCAAGCAATACCAGTCGAGCGACAAGGTGGAAATCCAGAAGGAACTGGACAAAGTGATAGAGGGCGTCAAGGCCGCCGGGATGGACCCGGAGCAGGCCCCCAAGGTCAAGGAGTTGCGGGCCAGGCTCGCCGGCGAGGCCGTGGATGTGGCGGCCCTGGAGAACGAGGTTTATGACCACCTGTGCAGTTTCTTTGGCCGCTACTATGACGAGGGCGACTTCATCTCGCTCCGGCGCTACAAAGAAGGCGTGTACGCTATCCCCTACGAGGGCGAGGAGGTCAAACTCCACTGGGCCAACGCGGACCAGTATTACATCAAGACCACCGAAAACTTCCGGGACTATGCCTTCAAGGTCGGCGGCGGGCAGCGGGTCCACTTCAAGATCGTGGAGGCCGACACCGAAAAGGACAATATCAAGGCCGCGAACGGCAAGGACCGCCGGTTCATGCTCCACGGCGACAACCCCTTGGCCGAGGAGAACGGCGAACTGATTATCCGCTTCGAGTACAAGCCGGACGATGAGAAGCGCAAGCAGGACGCCATTAACGCCGAGACTGCTAAACGAGTCATTGAGGACTTGAATGACGAGAAGCTCGCGGTCTGGCAGCACCGCCTCTCCGCCAAGTGGAAGCGGGCCGACGGAACGGCTACCGAGCGCACGGTCCTGGAGAAGCGCCTCTCCGACTACACCAAGAGGAACACCTTTGACTACTTCATCCACAAGGACCTGGGCGGGTTCCTGCGCCGCGAACTGGACTTCTACATCAAGAACGAGGTCATGCGCCTGGACGACATCGAAAACGAGTCCGCGCCCCGCGTCGAGCAGTACCTCTCCAAGATCAAAGTCATAAGAAGCATCGCCCACAAGCTCATTGACTTCCTCGCCCAGATGGAGGAGTTCCAAAAAAAGCTGTGGCTCAAGAAAAAGTTTGTCATCGAAACCAACTACTGCATCACCCTCGACCGGGTGCCCGAGGAACTTTACCCCGAAATCGTCAAGAATGACGCCCAGCGAGAGGAATGGGTGCGACTCTTCGCTATTAACGAAATCAAGGGCGACTTGCACACCCCAAAATATTCCAGTCCTTTGACCATCGAGTTCTTGAAGGCTAACCCCTTTATGCTGCTGGATACGAGGTTCTTCAGCCGGCAATTTAGAGACAGATTGATGTCCTCTCTCGAAAATATTGAACAAAGTTGTGATGGTGTTTTGGTGCATTGCGAAAACTCGCAAGCCCTCCGGCTTTTACAATCTGGCTATAGCTCAAGTTTTGATTGCGTTTACATCGACCCTCCGTTTAATACCGCAGCGACCCAGATCCTCTATAAAAACGATTACAGGCATTCTTCTTGGTTAAGCCTTATCAACGAGCGCCTCTTGAATGCGGTCCCTCTTATGAAAGATGAGGCCATTATTTGCGTGGCTATTGATGATTTTGAACTTCCTTTGTTGGAGCGGTGCCTTACTGGAATTTTTGGGATTGAGAGGCACCTTGCCACTGTTCCTATTCGTAGCAATCCCCACGGTCGAGCGATGGCCGCAGGATTCTCGACGAATCACGAATATGCTTTGTTTTACGGAAAAACAGAGCAAATCACAGTTGGACGGATTCCCCGCGATGACAGAAGAAACGCTCGCTATCCTGAATCCGATGAGAAGGGATCTTTTACATGGATTAACTTCCGAAAGACGGGGGCTGGATCAGCAAGAGCCGATAGGCCGAAGTTATACTATCCGATATTCATTTCAAAAGATGGAGTCATTCGCGTTCCCTCAATGAAATGGTCCGAAGAACAAAAGTTATGGGAACCACAGGAGAAACCCACACCTGATGAAAGCAAGGTTTATCCCACGGATTCAGAAGGAAGCGAACGTGTATGGAACATGGGGTGGGAGCGGGCTCAGAGAGAAGCCGAAAAGAATCTGTTAGCGAAGCTCGTCAATGGTGAATGGCAGGTCCATAGGAAGTACCACGCGAATCAAGAAGGAGCACTGCCCGGAACATGGTGGGACGATGCAAAGTATTCAGCAACCGAAAGTGGAACGAGGGTAATAAAGGACATACTTGGAGAAAGAGAGATATTTTCATATCCCAAAAGCATCTCGCTTGTGGAAGACAGTCTAAGAGCATCTAATTGCACATCCGAGTCCGTCGTGCTTGATTTCTTCGCAGGTTCCGGGACTACTGGCCATGCTGTGATTAATCTGAATCGAGAGGATGAAGGAAACCGGAAATACATTCTCGTGGAAATGGGTGAACACTTTGACACCGTTTTAAAGCCCCGCATCCAGAAGGTGGTTTACTCGAAGGACTGGAAGGACGGCAAGCCGATTTCGCGTGAAGGCGTGAGCCACATGTTCAAATACATCCGCCTGGAGTCGTATGAAGACGCCCTGGCGAACATCAGGATGGGGCGGACCCAGGCGCAGGAGACGCTCCTCGACAAGGCCTCGGGCTTCCGCGAGTCCTACCTGCTGAAGTACATGCTGGACACCGAGGCCAAGGGCAGTCAGACCCTCCTCAACATTGACAACTTCGATGACCCCTTCAATTATCAACTGCTAGTGGGCACGGGGTCGGTGGGCGATACCAGGCCGGTGAACGTGGACCTGGTGGAGACCTTCAACTGGCTCCTGGGTCTCAAGGTCCGGCACATGGACAGTCTCCCCGCTTCCGCCAAGGCGAAAGTGGACGGGCAGGGCTTCCGGGTAATCGAGGGCGAGAATCCCAAGGGCGAGAAGGTCCTGGTCATCTGGCGCAAGATTCGGGACCTCTCCGAAACCGACCCCAAGAACATCGTCGCGGCCCGCGAAAAGTCCAACCTCGACCTGGAGGCGTTCTTCCGGAAGCAATCATATAACACTCTCGATTCCGAGTTCGACGTGATCTACGTAAACGGCGACAACAACTTGATGAACATACCGCTCGACCCGGAGAAAGAAGGCGTGGAGCCGCGCTACAAGGTCCGCCTGATCGAGGAGGAGTTTAAGCGGCTGATGTTCGACGTGAAGGACGTGTAAGGCAGGAGGAAGTATTTCATGGCCAAAGCAAACTCGATAATGGATGACTTGAGGAGCGAGCTTGAGGAATTGCATCAGCGCTACCCGGCGATGAAGAAAGAAGACCTGTTTGTGGTCTGGTTCCTTCGAGCCTACGTCACTGAAGACCTCGACGCCGCCGCGCAAGCCATAACCAACGGCCCCAAAGACAAGGGGGTTGACGGCGTCCTTATTGATGATGGATCGCGCAGTGTGTTTATCATCCAGGGCAAGTATCGTCATCAGTTCGGCGCGGGAAGTGAGAACCGCTCCGAGGTTCTTAGCTTTGCTCAATTGGGCCAGATATTGACCGACCGCGACAAGAAGAGCTTCCAGAACCTAGTTGAAGACGCGGACCAGAGCGTCGCGCAGAAACTGACGGAAGCGCGGAAGCGCCTGCTAAACCGAGATTACCGGCTCTGGCTTTATTACGTGACCCTTGGCAAATGCAGTTCCGGCCTTCGGAGCGAGGCGGAGGATACGGCCCGCAACGCTCCGGGTGAGACCCGCTTTGAAATGCTGGATGGCCGGCGCTTGATGCTCCTGATGTCGGATTACCTGGACGGAGTGGCACCGCCAATTCCCACCCTTGATCTGGTCATGGAAAACGGCCAGGGGATTTCGGTGAATGGCATCCTGCAGCGGTACGATAGCCGGAGTAAGATCGAGTCCTGGGTGTTCTCCATGCAAGGTGATGCAGTTGCGCAATTGTATGAAGTGGGTGGCAAGCGACTTTTCGCTCGCAATATCCGGGGCTTTCTTGGCGAGAGCACCGATGTGAACCGCAGTATGGAAAGCACTCTAAAAAATGAGCCCGAGCGGTTCTTCTACTACAACAATGGAATCACTATTCTTTGCGATGAAGCGAAGAAGGAAAGTGCAAAGGGAAAGGACATCTTGCGGGTCAGCAACCCGCAGGTTATCAACGGACAACAGACAACACGCACCCTTGCGAAGAAAGTTGACCAAGCCAGGAAATCCAGTGTTGTCGTTCGAGTGATTCAGGTGCCAAGGGACGAGAGCAACGGGGATGATTATTTCGATACATTGGTCTCACAGATCGTTGAAGGGACCAACTGGCAGAACGAGATCAAAGCCTCCGACCTGGTATCGAATGACAGGCGGCAGATAGAGTTGCAGAGGGAACTTCGCAAGCGCGGTTACCTCTATCTCCGTAAGCGCGAATCTAAAGGCGAAGCTAGGAGGGCCGCAGGCAGTAAGCACTACATTCTGGTGAAGAAAGAGGACTTGGCGAGAGCGGTAGCCGGATGCGATCTTGATCCAGTGGAAGCACGGTCTGGTATTGAAAACTTATTCGACGAGGATAACTATCGTTTAATTTTTCCGACCTCTGACCCCCGATATTACCTACTCAGATACTGGCTGATGCGGGAAGTGACTTATGGCGCTCATGGTTACCCGGAGCGGGGGTATGCCAAATGGCTGGTTCTGGGCTTTGTGTGGTCTCGGCTCCAGCCTTTGCTGGGAACAGCGGCAAAGCGGGACAATTTCATTCAAAAGATGGAGCGCGGCGACAAAGACCTGGATTGGCCGTTGTTCTCGGCGGTTGAGAAAACATATCAAGCAGCCCTTATCTACTGGAGGAAGAACCGGGGAAAGGGAGCGAAGGCAACGGACGTCTCAACTTTCTTCCGCAACAAGCGGGGCCGGGACAAGGAATTCAAATCCTTCTGGCAGGGCAAGAACAACAAGAGCCGCAAAGGGTTCGATGCCGCCTGGAAGAAGGTCGAAACGGCCATTTCAAATACTTGATAGCTGAGGTCGGGCAGGGAGAACTGGATGGCAAAACGAGGGAAAGGTCGAGGCGAGGTAGCCGCTCATAAGCTCAAGTTCGAGCACCGGCTCGTGCTGGTGAGTTGGATGCTCGATCTTTTTGGCGTGGCGACGTTCGATGACCTGGCCAAGCATCTGCGTGACCCGGCTTTCGAGGGGTTCAACGAGGACGGCATATCTCGGTTCCATCATTGCCTGAAACTGCTCTTTGACCGGCCTGACCTGCCTAATGATTTGCTCCTGGCCTACGACGAAAACATCGTCCGCCACTGGAACCAGATAACGGAAAAGCGCAACGCGGAAGGCAATCGGCTTAACCTCAAATACTTCCAATACCTCTGCCTGCTCTTCACGGAAATTTATCTGGACCGTTATTTCCGAAGCCCGGAGAAGATGCTGGCCGACCTCAATGCCTACGCGGAACGCTTCAACGTGGGCGAAACATTCCAACAGAAGGCCCTGGGCCAGCTATTCGCCGCGGGCCTGCCCAAAGACGCCCAGATCAGACCCTTTGAGCCGGAGGATCTGCGGAAGCTGGCGTTCTGGAGCGCCACTGGCTCTGGTAAGACACTCCTCATGCACGTCAATATCCTTCAATACAAGCACTGCCTGAAGCTCCACGGCCGGGGAAATGATCTCAATCGGATTATCGTGCTCACTCCCAATGAGGGCTTGAGCCTTCAACACCGGGACGAGTTCTGGCTTTCGGGGATGGACGCCGACTTATTCGACAAGGACGCGGGCGGTCTTTTCTCGGGCAAGGGCATCGAGATCATTGACGTTCACAAACTGCGCGAGACCACCGGCGACAAGACCGTGGCGATTGACGCCTTCGAGGGCAACAACCTGGTGCTGGTGGATGAGGGACACCGGGGCACGAGCGGCGCGGAGGTCGGCCACTGGATGCAGATGAGGAACAAGCTCTGCGAGAAGGGCTTCTCGTTCGAGTACTCGGCGACCTTTGGCCAGGCCATGAAAGCAAGCGGCAACAAGGACCTGGCCCATGAATATGCCAAGTGCATCCTCTTTGATTACTCCTATAAGTTCTTCTACGGGGACGGCTATGGCAAGGAGTACCGTATTCTCAATCTGGAGGACGACTCGAACGACGAGCACCGCCGCCGTTATCTGACGGCTTGTCTGCTGGCCTTCTTTCAGCAACAGAAGTTGTTCCAGGACAAGCAGGATGAACTGAGGCGCTTCCTGATCGAAAAGCCGCTCTGGATTTTTGTTGGTGGAAGCGTGACCAAGACCCCGAGCAAGAAGGATGTTTCGGACGTGGTGGATATTCTTCTATTCCTTGCCCGGTTTGTGAAGAACCAGAAGGAGAGTGTCCGCTATCTCGACATGCTACTTAGCGGTCGTTCTGGACTTCATGATTCCAAAGGCCGCGAGCTATTTGCCGGGGCCTTCACCTACCTGGGCCAGCTTGGCCTTTCCGGGGAATCGGCGTTCCGGGACATTATGGCCACGTTGTTCAACGCGGAGGTTGCCGGCGCGCTACATGTTCGGCGGCTCAAAGCGGGCGGTGACGCTGAAGGCGAGGTCGCGCTTCACATCGGGGAAGACAACGAGCCGTTTGGGGTCATCAATGTCGGAGATGCCTCCGGACTTTGCAAGCTCTGCGAGGAGCACCCGGATGACTTTGCCGTGTCGGACAGCGAATTTTCGGATTCGCTTTTCCGCCGTGTGAATTCCGTCGAGTCCAAGATTAATGTTCTGATCGGCTCGAAGAAGTTTTCCGAGGGATGGTCAAGCTGGCGCGTGAGCACGATGGGCCTGATGAACATCGGCAAAAAGGAAGGCTCGCAGATCATCCAACTGTTCGGTCGTGGCGTCCGCCTGAAGGGTCTGGACTTCTGCCTGAAGCGGAGCCATCGCATTGTCGGATTACAGGCCCCAAAGGAGATTGAGCGGCTGGAGACGCTGAATGTCTTCGGCATCCACGCGGACTATATGCGGCAGTTCAAGGAATATCTGGAGGATGAGGGGCTACCCGCCAACGAGGACCGCATCGAGTTCGTTCTGCCGGTGGTGAAGAACCTCGGACAGAAGCCGCTGAAGACGATCCGCCTCAAAGAGGGGATTGACTTTAAGAAGCAAGGGCCTAAGCCCACGCTCGATGTCCCGGACGACATCTTGAAAAAGAGTCGGGTTGTGGTTGATTGGTATCCGAAGATTCAAGCGCTCGCCAGCGTGCGAGGCCAGGGGACTCTCGATACAAGTTCCCCGAACACGGCCTGGTTCAGCAAGGACCATCTGGCATTTCTAGATGTTGATGATCTTTACTTTGACCTCCAGCGCTTCAAGAGCGAACGCGCCTGGTATAACCTGAATCTCAACCGGGACAGGATCGCCGAGCTTCTGATTGATCCTAACTGGTATGTCATTTACATTCCAGCCGAGGAGTTGGAGGCCAGATCGTTCGAGCAGGCCCGACAATGGCAGGAGATCGCCTCGACCCTTCTCCGGAAGTATTGCGACCGGTTCTACAAAATCCGAAAAGCCGAATTTGAAAAGGACCATCTGGAGTATAGAGAGCTTACGGAAGATGACCCCAATTTTATTACCGATTACTTGTTTTTGATCGAGCAGTCTCGCAATGACATCGTCAAGAAGCTTGAAGAGATCAAGAAGATCATTGAGAGCGGCCAACTCAAGCCGATGGAAATGTTCCAAGGGTTGCACCCAATATTTTTCGGGCAACATCTCTACCAGCCGCTCATTTACGTTAACAGCGATCTGATTGAGGTGAAGCCAGTATCTTTGAACGAAGGTGAACGGGATCTGGTACTTGACCTTCAAGATTTCTGCACAAAGAACAAGGATTATTTCAAGAGCAAAGAGCTATACCTGCTTCGGAACATGTCTCGGGGGCGGGGTATCGGGTTCTTTGAGGCGGGGAATTTCTATCCGGACTTCATTCTTTGGTTGCTTGCGGATGGAAGGCAATACATCAACTTTATTGACCCCAAAGGTCTACGCAACCTTAAAGGCCCTGACGATCCTAAAATTGTGTTCTACCAGACGATCAAATCGATAGAGGACGACCTTCGGTCACAGGACCCTTTGGTCACGCTCAATTCCTTCATCATCTCCAATACCCGCCTGCCTGATGTTTCCTGGTGGAACGGAGGGATGACCAAAGAGCAATTCGAGGAGCGGAATGTGCTCTTTCAGATGGAAGATAAAGCAACTTACATAAATAAGTTGCTTTCCAGAGCAGTTAGGTAAGACATCAAAGGGGAATGAAACATGAACCACGTCACCTTCACCTATGGTAATCGGGCTGATCAGATTCATGACTTTTTTAAAGCCAAGCGTGAGTGGTCGAAGGTCAAGGATGAAATTTTAGGCAAATATATCGCATGCTACCTCAAGACAATTCAACATCGTGGCCGCCCCATCATTATTATTGATGCATTTGCTGGCCCCGGCAATTTCGGCGATGGTTCAGATGGGTCTCCATTGATAACTTGCAAAACCATTGAAAAGGTATTTAAACGCGAGGCAGGGATCGGATGTATTTTTTCGGACTCTCATCCCGCGCATCGTACTGCTCTCGAAGCTTGCTTATGCGAGTTCATCGATAAAGGTATAGCAGAAAAACCCTTGTCTGATTTTGCCGAGACCCTTTCACGAGCGCTGGAAGTTGGAAAGGATTCCACCCTATTTTTTTATCTCGACCCATATGGCATCAAGGATCTTGATTTCGACACGGTGAGGCAAATCTATGAACGAGATTCGAGTCAGAGCACTGAAGTTTTGATCAACTTTAATTTCAGGACTTTCATGAGGATGAGTGGGAATTGGAACTATAATGATTCTGCAAGTGAGGTATCAAACAAGGTCAAAGACTCCAAAACTGAAACAGTAAACCGGGTCATGGGTGGAGACTACTGGAGAGCTATCGTCACCAACCCATCGTTGGATAAAATCCAGCGAGAGGATGCCGTGGTTGGGGCCTACATGGATAAAGTGCGGGCATTCTTTAATTATACATTTTCAATCCCTGTAAAGGAGCTCGATGACGGTTCTAATATTCCCGCTGACGATTTAGCAAAGTACCATTTAATCTTTGGGACACGTAGCCCAAGAGCAGTCGTTTATATGAATGATGTGGCAAACATTGCACTAGAGCCCTACTTCAACCAGTTTACCCAAGGCCTTCTATTCCCGATGACACCCGAGAGGTACGAGCAGAAATCTTTAGAGGAAGTAAAATCGGCAATTATAGGGGCGGTCTCACAACAACCTATGAAAAGACCCCAAATTTATGAAGCAGTTATTCCAATGTTCTTCCTCCAATACCGATCTAAAGACTATAGGGCAATGATTGAGTCTCTTGTATTTAAAGAAAAGAGGCTCTTCGCTAATCCCCAAACCTTGAAACTCAAGAACAAGCTTAACGATCAGACTTTTATTTCTACAAGACCTTGGAATTGAGGACATTTTGAATGAGCGTTAACTCCACCATAGAATGGACCGATTCAACCTGGAACCCGGTAACTGGTTGCACTAAGATAAGCCCCGGTTGCATGAATTGTTATGCGCAAGTTTTCGCGGAGCGCTGGCGAGGAATTCCTGGGCATCACTTCGAGCAAGGTTTTGATCTTCGATTATGGAAGGAACGTCTTGACCTGCCTCTCACTTGGAAAAAGCCGCGGACTGTTTTTGTCAATAGCATGAGCGATCTTTTTCATGAAAAGGTGCCCCTTTCATTCATTCGAAAAGTGTTTCGAACGATGGAGAAGGCTTCATGGCACACGTTCCAGATCCTAACCAAACGCTCTGAGCGTATGGCGAAGTTTGCTCCAAGGCTCGACTGGCCGCCCAACGTGTGGATGGGCGTTTCGATTGAGACCGCTAACTATCTGTGGCGTGCGGATCACCTTAGAAATGTGCCCGTTGAGGTAAGGTTCTTGTCTTTGGAACCCTTGCTAGAGCCGTTGGGCATTATTGACCTATCTGGCATTCATTGGGTAGTAGTCGGGGGAGAAAGTGGCCCTGGTGCGCGGCCCATGAAGGTGACCTGGGTAAAAGAGATTCGCAAGCAATGTCGTAAGGAAGGGGTCCCGTTTTTTTTCAAGCAGTGGGGTGGTGTTCAAAAGAAGAGGAATGGTAGAGTCCTTGATGGGCACACTTGGGATGAGTTGCCGAAAGGCCATCCGCTGGTATTGTAATCATCTCTTCGCTTCCTGCTTGTATTATAATTGTTAGGGTGAGAGGTAATGGAAAGCACTGAATTGAAAGAATCTCATTCTATTGATGATTCATCACGCTGGAGGCCATTACGTCGTGAACTTTTGAATTGGTTCCGCACGAATGCTTCGCCATTGGCTGAGGCATACGAGGGAGCTATTCGGTTGATTGAAGATGGCGACTTTCCGGGCCGCGTTCACTTTATTGCCCATGCCGTACGTGATATTTCCGATCGACTCGTCTATGTCCTAGATCCACAACTCAAGGCTGGCAGAGTCCAATACGAGAACGAAATGGATCGGATCGAGAAACTATGGCCCACTGAACTCATGTCTATTCGAGATACGCAAGATGCGGCAGCTGAAATAGAAACGGTGCGCATCGATCACAAAGTTGCATCCATAATTGACTCGCTCGTAAAGGCGCATCGAGAAAGAAGGCAGCGACCATCCAATTATGAACTACTGTTTCGTTACTTGATGCGCAAGGAACCGTTTCAAGCGGAGGTGAATCAGCGACTCGTGATGGATTTTAAGAGAATGCGAGACTGGTTCATGAACCTAACCCACCTCCGAGATAAAAAAGTTCCCCAGGTTGACGAATCAGAATTGCAGACCCAATTCAAGAAGTTTGAGGGAATGCTCCATAGTTTTGTGGGGAATTTCTTCACAGGAAAGAAAGAGCTAGATGAAATCTTACGACAAACCAACCGATGAACAGGTCGAAGCTGCAATGCCCCTGCTGAGTTCTCCGCAGCACGAGGCGTATTTCTTTTCACAGCTAGAGAACCCTCACTGGATCATGCCGCTTAAGAATAGGGGCATGTTTGATAATCCACCGAAGGTCGAACATGTAAAGGGAGGTGGAATCCGTTTTCCCCTTTGGCCAGCATCACAGTACCTGGCCAAAATGGCCCCGCATGCGCCAACTGAGGTTGCATCGATATTTATCGGCTTAGAGACACATAACGAATCGATCATAAGAGACATAATAAACGCCGCTCTAACAATGCCATCTGCGGCAGCAAAGACACTTGTTCCGAGAATCTCTCAAGCCATGCAAAAGGAAATACTTTCTCTAAATTTCAAAGATGCCAGCGATCTCTGTGTTCGGCTCGCGGAAGGGGGCGAGGCGAAAGCCGCGATGGACTTGGCTGAAGCTCTGTTCACACCGAAGTTCGAGGAGGGCCAAGAGGAGCCAAGTCGGCGGGATGAGTACTGGTACAAGGATGGACTCAAAAAGGTGATCCCTGTTATGGCTGGACGAGAACCGCGTGCGTTTCTCGTGAAGCTGTGCGAATGGTTGAAGGTCTCTGTAGATGCCAAGAAACACGTAGACCCGGCTTCTGGCTCGGATTACTCTTACATGTGGCGACCGGCAATTGAGGAACATGGACAGAATCGGGATTACGAATTCGCTGGTGTCATGGTCGGATTCGTCAGACAGGGCTTCGAACAAGCAATCCGAGATGGGAGCTTATCGCTTGATGAGGCGCTCGAAATAATAGCTCTTTATTCATACGTGGTCTTCAGACGCATCAGGGTTCATCTGATCAACGAATTCGCGGAGCAGAATGCTGAACTGGCTCGCCAGATCATGATGGACAGCGACCTTTTCAATGATCATAGGTACAAGCACGAGTATGCAATGCTTGTCGGCCGTCGGCTGGACTTGCTAACGGCTGAAGAACGGAATACATGGTTCGGGTGGGTTGATGCCGGCCCGGACATATCGGATTTCGACCAAACCTTCAAGGAGAGGATGGGGCGCGATGCCACAGATGAGGACCGACAAAACCGGAAAGATCACTGGCAATTTAATAAGATACACTGGGTGCGAAAGCACCTGGAGGGCGAACGAAAGAAGTTTTACGAGGACATGCTTGCCAAACACGGTAAACCAGAATTGGCGGACCTGAATGTCCGCATCGACTCTGGGCGTTGGGGGCATAATAGCCCTATGACCGTCGACGAGCTTAGCAAGGTGACGTTTGAACAGGCAGTGGAGCGAGTGTCCTCCTGGACGCCCGGGGAGCAGAGTGGGTTCATGGGGCCAGACATTGAAGGACTCGCCTCAACGTTCGGGCAGTATGTAGCGACCAATCCCTCGGCGTTCTCAACCAAGGCAGAAGCACTAGTTGAGCGCCCGGCGATTTATGTTCGCACATTTATCCAACAGATGGCCGAGGCGGTCAAGACCGGTGCCGAGATCGATGTTGCTGCTGTGGTTAAGCTTTGCCATTGGGTAATGGATCGGCCGCCTGGAGAGCGCACGACTCCTAAGCAACGAGATGAGGGGATGGTTGACACGAACTGGCAATGGACGCGGGACTCGATATCGGAATTCATACAAAAGGTATGCCAAGCAAAGATTGATGATGCCCCCAAGTATCCTTTGGATGCTTTGCGAGAGGCAATTTGGGAGCCTGTAAAAAAACTCTGTCGAGATCAGGCAACGTCATACATCCTCCACGACATAGCAAAAGACGATCCGCGTGTGCAAGATTATCTCATGATGGGAATGAACTCGCCCCGGGGCAAGGCATTGGAAGCATCCTTGGAGTACGCACGCTGGGTTGCGAATCATATCAAGAAGATGGAGAGAGGTCACGAGGTTGTCCCCGGTGGATTTGGAGCAATGCCTGAGGTTAAGGAAATGCTGGAGTGGCAGATTGCCCCTGACAATAGGAGCTTCGAGGCCCTGGCGATAATTGGATCAAATATCCGCCTGATCTATTGGATAGACAGGAGTTGGTTGGAAGAGAACGCAGGGAGATTGTTTCATCTGGAAGGAGTCGAGGAATCCTCTCCGATGGCACAAGGTTGGGCGGCATGGAACGCTTTCCTGGTATGGAGCGGGGGACCGCACGTCGAATTCTACAGGTTATTCAAGGAACAGTTTGCCTATGCCGTGGACCAATCCGCTAGGGTAGATATGCCCGAAAGAACTCGCGAACAGCCGATGAATCACCTTGGAGAACACCTGATAATCCTTTACGGTCGCGGTCAACTCGGACTGGATGAAGACGATGGGCTGTTGAGACGCTTCCTGACCGACTCGCACCCCGATATTCGCCGACATGCAATCGGCTTCGTGGGTGAAAGCGTTGAAGGCGAGGAAAAAATTCCAGAGGAAGTCGTGAACCGATTCAAGGCGCTATGGGATGTATACTGGGAAGGCTCGGGCAAGGAGGATGCCGAGGAAAAGCCCGATGCCTGTCTATTCGGCACTTGGTTCTCATCCGGGCAGTTTCCGGAGCAGTGGGCGCTCGATCAACTTGAAAATTTTGTGAACGTCGCCCAAACGCCGGAACCCGATCATGCAATTGTGGAACAGCTCGTAAAGGTATCTCAGGTAGACATCGTAAGAGCAGTCCGTATCCTTGATCGGATGATCCGTGGTGATCGAGAGGGATGGCGCATACACGGATGGCACGATTCAGCAATGCAGATATTAGAGGAGGCGATGAAGGCTGGCGGAGAAGCACGGACGCAAGCCGAGCAGGTCATAAACTATCTGGGCCGACGTGGTTATCGCGAGTTCGGTGAACTGATCAACCTCTGAGGTGTTCGCCCCTTTTGCAAACTACAATCCGTCACGGATTGTAAGCATGAAGCTCATGGGCTAATTGGACTGCTTGATAAGCTACCTCAGCAGACCCATAGATGGCAGCTTATTGAAAACATAGACTTCACTTGGGTTGGTTGGCCGGATGAATACCCTGTGTGTCGCTGTTCAGTTGGGAGGAGTTGAATGAAATACTCGATGAGAACAACGGCAAGATTCCGGAGAACATGTGGAAAGAAAGGATGAAAAGGAAAAAATGATCCAGGTCTTGGAGCAGATCGAGTACCGGCGCGGCATGCTCATGAAGGGCATGAAAGCCAAGAGCCTGCCCGTCAAGGTCTGGCGCGGGTCCAAGATTCCCTCGGAGGTGCGGAAGGCGATCCGGGAGGAAGACTTGCTCAACCTCGGCGGCGTTTATGGCGACAAGAAAGCGGGCGATCCCGTTCAATATGACCAACTGAAGCTCATCCTTACCGACGACACAGTCGAGATCACGGTTTTCAATCGCGGGATCGCTCTTTTGATGTCGGACGACGAGCGGGTCCGGCGCATCCATCGAGTGCTGTGCAAGCTGGAACGGAAGTGAGGTCCATAATACCATGCGCAATTTGCGACTATTTTGCAACAGGCCGAACCCATCAGGTCATCGTGCTGCACTTATCCGATTGCTGGACCAGGATTGGTATCAGATATCAACAAGGCTGGACCTGACATCGGAAGAGTATCATGGCGTGATGCGGCCGATGACAGCGCGATGAGACACCGCCCTTTTCAAAAGGATTAAGAATGAAGAAACAGCGTGCTAACCGCAAAAGCCTTTTCATCAGTAGCGTCCAAAAGGAACTGCAAAGGGAGCGGGCTGCCATCAGAGATTTTGTGCGGAACGATGCCCTGCTCAAACGCTACTTTGATGTGTTCCTGTTTGAAGACCTGCCCGCCAGCGACCGCCGGGCGGACAAGGTCTACCTCGATGAGGTGGAACGCTGCGATGTCTACGTTGGCCTCTTGGCCGACGAGTACGGCTATGAAGATGCCAAGGGCCTATCTCCGACCGAGCGCGAATTCAATCAGGCCACGGCGAAGGGCAAGCAACGCTTGATCTTCGTCAAAGGGACCGAAGATAAAAAACGACATCCCAAGATGCAGAAGCTGGTGCGCAAAGCGGGCGAGGAACTCATCCGCCGCAGGTTTAAGGATATACCAAGCCTGACCAAGGAACTTTACGCTGCCCTGGTCGAGCACCTCGAACGCTGCGGGGACCTCCGCACTAAGCCCTTCGATGCCTCCGCCTGTCCCGGCGTGACCATAAAAGACATCTCGCCGGAAAAGATGAAGTGGTTCCTGGAGACGGCAAAGGCGGAAAGAAACTATCCCCTGCCCGTCAACACCATCCCGGAGAAGGCGCTTACGCACCTCCATTTGCTGGATGAGGGCCAACCCACTCACGCGGCAGTCCTGCTCTTCGGCCAGGACCCGCAACGCTCCCTGATCACTTCGGAGGTCAAGTGCCTCCATTACCACGGCACCAAGGTCGAAAAGCCAATCCCTTCCTACCAGATTTACAAGGGCACGGTGTTTGACCTGGTGGATCAAGCCGTGGATTTTGTTCTGTCCAAGGTGGCGAGGTCCGTGGGTACACGCGAGCACGGTTCCCAGGCCCCGGTGTCTTACGAGTTGCCCAAGGAGGCCGTGAGAGAGGCCATCGTCAACGCGGTGGCTCACCGCGACTATACCAGCAACGCCAGCGTCCAGGTCATGCTCTTCGCCGACCGGCTGGAGGTCTGGAACCCCGGCGAACTTCCGCCTTCCCTGACTCCGGAACTTTTACGGCTGCCTCACGCTTCGATCCCGCGCAATCCTCTGATCGCCGAGCCGCTCTATCTGGTCCGCTACATCGAGAAGGCCGGGACCGGCACTCTTGACATGATCGCCCGCTGTCGGGAAGCCGGGCTGCCCGAGCCGGACTTCGAGCAACGAGCCGGCCAATGGGTGGTGACTATCTGGCGGGACTGGGTGACGGATTCTGTTGTTGAAGAAATGGGATTGAACGAGAGGCAGAAAGAGGCTGTCGCTTACATCAAAGTGCATGGAAGGATCACCAACAAAGAGTATCAGGAACTTACCGGAGCCAAGGACAGGACCGGCCTTCGTGACCTAAAGGATTTGGTCGACAAAGCAGTGTTGGAGAAAATAGGAGCAACCGGGCGTGGAACTTACTATGTCCTGGCGAAAAAATCCCGACATAAACCCGACAAACCTGACTCTGGACGGAAACACGCACAAACCAGACATAAAGCCGACAAACCCGACAAGGGGACATAAACGAGACAAACGGGACATAAATGGGACATATGGGACAATGGAAATGGGCCACAAAGGGGCCAATTGGGCCATAGAGCAGGCGGGGGATACTTGTTAAATGCCTCAGGTATGCCTAAAATGCCGCAAGGATGAGACATGAATTTCATCGTGCCGCAAAGTGCCCAGGAGGGTGTCCAGAAAACCGGGAGCAGATGTTCCCTGAAATGTTCCCAGAAAAGTGCCCGGGAAATCGAAGGCCGATGCGATTATCGGATCATGAAAATGTTTTGTGATACGATTGCATGGTTAGGAAAAGGGAATCATGCTCAGTTCTGATGAGGATCACTTTAGGCTATGATAAACGTAATAAAACAGGCAAATAGTGTCGCGATAGTTCACAGCAGAAAAAATCCAGCGACCTGTAAGATTGATCGCAGAACCCTCTATACCATACATTCCAAGGCTGAAGCATTGGAGATTGTAGGTAAAGGACGTCAAACTATGGACACCTATTTTGCGTCACTTTTGGAACAGCGATATCCTGAAATCAATTTCAACTGGATAAAAGTTCATGAAGGCATTATCGCGCAAATGGATGTGCTCCCAGATCTATTCGATTATAAAAAGGTTATATTAACGAAGCCATTCGAAGGTGCTCTAACATCCTTTATGAAGGAAATATGCTTGTTGAACCCTCAAGACTCGATTTCGGCTGCTACGGTAATACAGGATTACCAATACCAGCTAGAATTCTTAAATGAGCTGCTTCAGTGGAGATTAGATACGCGTAATCAACAGAGAGATAAATGGAATCAAGATGACGCTTTTTTCTGGAGGTATGCCCTGCGAAGCAAGGGAGTACCTCCTGAAGTTGAGGAAATGGCAGAAACATATTTCAATAAAAAAGATTTCGAACGAGCGGAAGCGATATTCCGGTTGTTAATATCATGCTTTGATGGGTATGCAGAGGGGCACAACTATCTTGGATTGATTGCCCTGGAACAATATCGCCTTGATGAAGCAGTGGAATTATTCCGAAAGACCTCTGAAATTGGCAGACTCCTATTCCCCCCTAAAATGGATCGTGAAAGCTATTGGAACGTACTTTCAACTCGGCCTTATATGAGAGGCTTACGGAACCTGGCAATCGCTTTGAATCAATCGGGACAATATGAACAAGCTATTGGTATATGCGAAAGATTGGAAAAAGAATGTGGAGATGAAACCAGTTCTATTTGTTACAAAGCTTCAATACATCTCAATACCGGAAGTTGGCAACTTGCGGCTAATGAGGCACTCAGCCTGGTATCAGTTTATCCAGAAATGAGCTTGTTGGAATCGTATGCCCTATTCGAGTTGGGTCAGCGCATGGAATCCTTTGCTTCATTTTTACATGCAGCCATGAATAGACCTAGAACCGTATGTATTTTGACCAATATTCGAATGAACCAACCGAGAGAGTTTTTAGAGATAGAAGATCACAATGCAGGCGTATCACTTTCTCGTTCACTAAAGGGATTCTTTTCAAGGCAGAGTCGTTCATCAATTAAATTCTATAAAACAATGGCAAATATTCCTGAGGTATTTATCAATTTCGTCATATCGGAAAGTTCTAAAATAAATGCAAAAGGGAAAAGGCAAGTTGTTAGCAAGATGATAGCGCAACTGAAAGATGCATCTCGTGAAGCAGCAAGGAAAGAGGCAGAAAGGATATTGGCTTCCAATGCAAAAATACAAAAACTAATCGAAGGCTGATCCGATAATCGGATCACGAAACGGTTTCGTGATCTGATTCTCAAGTGATGACAGAGAGTGGAAAATGATCCAGAACCTGGAACAGATAGCGTGCAGAAGCTGTAAAGAGGCCGACGGGTATGTACTCAGCTGCTAAGCGCGATGCCGGGGGTTCAAGGAGTAGGCCATCGCCAAATGCTTATGCGCCATCCTCGGGAGGAAGAGGTCATCACCAGGATGGAAAAAAACATGCCTGCCCAGCAGGAAGAAACCCTTGGCCTTGATCGAAGTATCGGAAACTCTCAAGGCCGTTTCGGACACCGTAAAATTCAATCGATGCCAAACCTGGGTGTCCGATAACGCGAAGAACTTGTGGCCCGCCTGGGCTTTCCATGAAGCCTCAAAGCATGATAAAATCAGACCTATGCATCCTATTCAGATCGATAAGGCAACGATGAAACAGATCCATAGAGATCATGCGGTGCTTGGCGTGCCAGGGGGTCAACCTTTCATTTGGACGGACCCAAACCTTTCATTTGGACGGGGGCGAATCCCCCTGAGATGCTATGTTTTTAAGCTGCTTCTGATGGGTTGAAAAAAGCGGGGCAGTGCAATCTGAGTTAACTGAATTTCTCTCACATCCTGGACAGGCGGCCTCACGTAACTCCTTTTCCCGCCTACATTTTATCACTCTGGACGCTCGTTGAATATGTTATGAAGAGAGTTGCTTCCGGGGAGCCAACATGATTTGTTGTATATTCTCTAGGGCGGGTTAACAAGCGCGGAGAAGAAGCTGGACGCTTCTAACTCTTTGATGGTGCTAATCAAAAAGGCCCAAGGGGATAGTTGATCAATAACAAGGGAGGATTGGCAATAAGGCAATCCTCCCGGTTTTTGCAAAGAATTGCTCTCTGTTTTAGGGTCTCTGGTCAGAGAGCAGAGGCCTGTGGTTAACAGATAGATATTTGAGTAGTCTCGGAAGTGCAGTATTTCGACGAACGTTCGGGAAGTGAATTGTCCAAGACTTGCCACCTTCTGGCTCCAAAAAATTCTTCTCCCCCTTCAACGTCTTCGCCGTGCACCTGAAGAGACACTCTCTTAACACTTCGTAGCGAGGTTAAAATGACGGACCAACAAATTGGGCGGCCGCTCCTCGGCAAACCTACGCCGGCGGCGGCTTATGTTCGCATGTCCACCGAGCATCAGCAGTACAGCGTGGACAATCAGCTGGATGTGATCAGGCAGTATGCGGAGCGCCACCATTTGGAGATCGTCCAGATTTATTCCGATGAAGGCAAGAGCGGCCTCAATATCGAAGGGCGCGAAGCGCTGGGGAGGTTGATCCGGGACGTGGAGAGTGGCGGCGCGTCGTATCGAGAGATTCTGGTCTATGACGTTTCCCGCTGGGGAAGGTTCCAGGACGCGGATGAAAGCGCACATTACGAATACCTCTGTAAAAGAGCCGGGCTCAAGATTCGATATTGCGCGGAGCAATTTGAAAACGATGGCAGCCCGGTTTCGACCATCGTCAAGGGCGTCAAGCGTTCGATGGCGGCGGAATACAGCCGCGAGCTGTCGAGCAAGGTCTTCCGGGGGGCGGCGAATCTGGTCAAGCTGGGTTTTCGTCAGGGCGGGGCGGCCGGTTTTGGCTTGCGCCGGATTCTCATTGATAGCGCGGGCCAGGTGAAGGGCGAGTTGAAGATGGGCGAGTATAAAAGCATTCAGACCGACCGGGTGATTTTGACTCCGGGGCCGCCCGAGGAAGTTGACGCGGTACGCGAGATTTTTCATCTGTTCGTTGATAAAGGGAAGAACGAAAGAGAGATCGCGGCGCTTTTGAACGACCGCCAGCTTCTGACGGATTTCCAGCGGGGCTGGAAACGAGGCTCGGTGCGCCAGATCCTAACCAATGAAAAGTACATCGGCAACAATGTCTATAACCGCCGGTCGTTCAAGTTGAAAATCGCGCGGGTGCACAATCCGCCGGAGGAATGGGTCCGGAAGGATGGGGCTTTTGAGCCAATCATTGACGATCAGAAATTTTTCACGGCTCAGGGGATTCTTCTGGCGCGGAGCCGGAGGTTGAGCGATGAGGAGATGCTGGCGAAGCTGAAGGACATCTACCTTCAGCATGGCCGGCTTTCCGGGATCTTGATTGATGAGTCGGAAAATCTTCCCTCGGCGGCGGCGTATCGCCATCGCTTCGGCAGTCTGTTGCGGGCCTACCGCTTAATCGGTTATGCGCCGGCCATTGACTACGGTTTCCTGGAAGTGAACCGCCGGCTGCGAGAGCTGCATCCGGCGACGGTGGCGGAGGTCGTGTCTCAGCTGGAGGAGCATGGGGCGGAGGTGGAAAAGGACGAGCCTTCGGACTTGCTGCTGATCAATCGGGAACTTCTGGTTTCGTTAGCGCTGGCGCGTTGTCGGGCGACCGGGGCCGGCTCTCTGCGCTGGCTGCTCCGCTTTGAGGAGGGACTAAAGCCCGACATCACTATCGCGGTCCGAATGGAGCCGGACAACGTTCAAATCCGTGATTATTATCTCTTCTCCTCTCTTGACCTTAGCGCCAATAAGCTTCGTTTAGCGGAAGAGAACAGTCTCTCTCTGGATGCGTATCGTTTTGACAATCTCGATTATTTCTTCAGCCTGGCCGAGCGGGTGATGCTCGAGGAAGTGGCTTAATCATGGTTGATAGGGCTTCAGCAGAGCTTTCGATTGCGGTTATTCCGATCGAACAAATTCGGGTGATCAATCCCCGGGTCCGGGATAAAGCCAAGTTTGCCCGGATTGTTCGCAGCATGCCGGATATCGGACTCAAGCGGCCGATCATCGTCAGCCGCCGGAAGCCAGGTGAAACAGAGGAGACGGGCTACGATCTGGTTTGCGGACAAGGTCGCTTGGAGGCGTTTATCGAGCTGGGGGAAAAGGAAATCCCCGCGATTGTGATCGAGGTGTCGAAGAAACAGCGTCTGCAGATGAGCCTGGTGGAGAATCTGGCGCGGCGTCATAACAGTTATCTGGAATTGACCCGGAGTCTTCAATTGCTGAAGGAACGCGGGTGCAGCAATAGTCAGATCGCCCAGAAAACGGGTTTGTCGGTAACTTACGTTGGGAGCATCTTACGGCTGCTGGAGGCGGGGGAGGAGCGCTTAGTGGAGGCGGTGGCCGGGGGGCACATCCCGCTGAGCGCGGCCCTGGAGATAATGAAACTGGACGACGCCCAGCTGCAGAGCTGGCTTACGGACGCTTATGAGAGCGGGGAG
>Ga0307379_10000268_pt1 | contig 91805 bp, 84 predicted proteins | sample UN2MG_FD_202237 | JGI IMG/M metagenome (GOLD analysis project Ga0307379, IMG submission 202237) | Soil microbial communities from Risofladan, Vaasa, Finland - UN-2 | ecosystem: Environmental > Terrestrial > Soil > Coastal area > Acid sulfate soil | place: Finland: Risofladan, Vaasa | collected... | reverse complement strand
GCGGACCTGGGCATCATCGCCCTTACCGGGCTCGACCAGCATATCCGTTAGCTGTTTGACGGCTTCAGGACCAGCACTTGCCAACTGCTGGATAGCTTGTCTGCTCGCTTCGACGTTGTCACTCGCGGCCTGCGCGAGTGATTGTGGTATATCAACCTCCGCGGTTTGAGCGATGGGCTGTATCAACATCGCTGCGGCGAGGAAGGCTGCAAGGGCAAATCGGTTTACCTGACGCATGTGTGTCTCCTTTCAGTATCACAAACTTCTATCTGGTCCCCTTACAGACGCCACGGCGCCCGCAGGGGGATGTTCACGAAACGATTCGCCTCGTCGTCGCCGATGAAGCGCTCCTTGACCGGATCCCACCGCAGCTTGCGGCCAAGGCGGATCGCCAGGTTGCCGAGATGAAGGATCGTCGCTACGCGGTGCCCGACCTCGGCGTTTCCTCCGGTCTGCTCGCGCGTCCGCAGAGCAGTGTCGAAGTCAACCAGCGGCGGCGGATCGGGAAACTTCGAAAGCTCTTCGAAGAGCCCGGGCGGCTCGGCCGTGTCGTTGTCGTACACCTTGCCCTTGGGTCCCTCGATGAACGGCGCGCCTTCGGGTTCGTTCTCATCGCCCCACTCGCCGCTCGTGCATCGGACTATCGTGCCGTTGGCGAACTTGTAAGTGATAGATCCCCAGAGGCCGATGGCGTCCGGGTGCGCGGGCCACGGCGCCTTCGCCTCGACCTCGACCGGGCCGGTGTCGTCCGCCCCGATTATATACTGGACGGGATCGAAGTAGTGGGCGCCCATGTCGGTGAATCCACCGCCGTCGTAGTCCCAGTAGCCTCGGAAGCTGCCGTGGCAGCGTTGTTTGTGAAAGGGCTTCCAGGGCGCCGGGCCGAGCCACATATCCCAGTCCAGGTTCTCAGGCGGCGTCTGCGGCTCGAGGTCCGTCCGGCCGCTCCACATCTTGACTTTCCAGTCGTATTTCGGGCGGGACATGCGCACGAGAAGAGGAGAGCCCAGCAGGCCGCTCATCACGAGCTTGCGCAGCTTCTGGGCGCTGTATCGCCCGAAAGTGCCGATCTGGAACACCCGCCCATAGCGCTCAGCCGCATCCGCGACGGCGCGGCCCTCGTGGATGAACTTGGTCATGGGCTTTTCGCAGTATACGTCCTTGCCGGCCTGCATTGCGTGGATCGCGATAAGCGCGTGCCAGTGAGGCGGCGTAGCGATGTACACCACGTCAATGTCCTTGCGATCCAGGATGTGCCTGTAGTCGGTGTAACCCTTGCATCCCGGGCCGGCGGTCGCAATGGCCTTATCCAAGTGCTTGCTGTCCACGTCGCAAACGGCCAGCGCCGGCGTCGGACGCTTCGCCTGATTTATCCCCACGAAGCCCATTCCCCGGCTGCCGGTTCCGATGACCGCCCGATTTATGACCTCACTCGGCGGAATCCGCCCGGGGCCGCCTAGCACATTGCGTGGCAAAACCAGCGGAAAAGCGAGGCTCCCGGCGACGCCGATTGACCCACGGATGAACTGACGTCGAGAGATCCCTTTCTTCTCGGACATAATGTACCTCCTACTTGGCCGGTAGGCTGGAGAAGCGCGCACGGTCACTCAGCCTTCCGGTTAACGAAGTTTATTTCAACTGTCGGGGCTTGACGATGCGCTTGCCCCATGGCGCTTCCAAGGCCCTATTCTAACCCGGCCGCTTGCCGCACGTCAACTAGGAGAAGCAAGGGACACGGATGAGGCTACGTGAACGAGTGCACGCATGATGAGCACATTTCCTTAGTCCGCAGGCCCAGGCATTTTCTCGGAAAGGGCTTTCAGGAAGCCTGGATGCGGATTGCCGCCGTACTTCCGACACAGGCGCACCTCCTTCCACGCCTCAGCATAGTCCCCCTTGAGGTAGAGGGATACTGCCAGATTGTTGTGCGCGGAAGCAAGGTCGGGCTTAATGCGTATGGCCTCCCGATATTCCCGTATCGCTTCGTCAATCCTGCCTTGGTTCTTCAGCGCGAGTCCCAGGTTGACGTGCGCTTCGACAAAATCGCGGTTGATGCGGACAGCCTCGCGGTATTCCCGAACGGCTGCATCGAGCTTGCCCTCGCCCTCAAGCACGACACCGCGGTTGTAGTGCATCTCTGCGAGATTCGGCGTGCAGCGGGCGGCCGCCTCGCGCTCGCGTTTCGCCTCAGCCGCCCTGCCCATCTTCTCGAGGGCTGCGGCCAGGCCGACGTGCGCCTCCGCAACGTCCGGGTTAAGGCGAAGAGCCTTGCGGAACTCCGATACCGCCTCCTGCAACCTGCCATTCCTTAGCAGCATAGCTCCCAGGTTATTATGCGCCGGCGCACAGTCCGGATCGGCCCTCAACGCCTGCGAATAACGCTCGATGGCCTCATCAATCTTCCCCTGGTGCACCAGGATATCCCCGATGACGAGATGTGCGTACGCAAAGTTGGGATCGATAGCCAGCGACTCCTCCAGCGCGGCCATCGCTTCGACGGTCCTCCCGGCGGCGAGGTAGCTTGTACCCAGATTCGCCGGGCCTTCGGCGGTCACCGGCGGTATGGGATACGGCACGAGCGAGAAAAGCGAGACCAGTGCGATGCAAGCCGCCACTGCGCCGACCGCACGGAGGTTTCGCCGACGCACGGAGTCCACCGCCTGCACAAGCCCGAAGCCGGCGAAGACAGCCAGAGCAGGAACTGCGGACACACGATACCGAGACGTCACCGAAAAGATGAGCAGGCCGAGAAGGATCGAGAGGATATAAAGCGCGAGCACATCGGATTCCCTTGCGGCTCTCCGCCCGCATACAAAACCGAAGAGAGCCAGTCCCGCCAGGAGTGCGTACGGCAATGGTAGATAGCGCAAAACAGGGACCAGCCTCCTCTCAAGGTAAACGTTATAATTGCAGGGCGCTTCTCTGTTATGCAGCGTCCAGATCAGCTTGCGCCCGAGTAGTTGCGTGTACCTGCCGGGATGCTCCCGGATGAACCCAAATCCCCTTTTGAGCCAGTAGGCCGAGGACTCGGAGGGTTTCACGGGGTGGCCGAGGGCTTTCTGAGCGATGGACATCTCCTCCTCCTGCTGGGACGCCAGGAGACCGCTGAAGTCGGGAAGCGCAGTGGAGGTGCCGTCGGATGACGGATAGCTGCCCTGTGCGAAAACAATGCCGAAGTTCGTCGTGATGAGCGCGAAATCCCGCCCGACGAGATAGTTCCGCGCCGTGACGGGCAGAATGGCAAGCATGATCCCCAGAATCAGCATTCCCAGATGCCGGAAGCCGGCTCCGCTCCGACGAGGCGATCTGGCGCCGAACAGGAACCAAACCAAAATGAGCGCTACGGTGAGCAGCGCAGTCGGCCGGCAGACGGCGCTCAAACCCAGCGCTATCCCAGCGGATAGATACCTGAAAAGCGTGGGCCGATCCAGGGCGCGCATAAGCAGGAGTATGGAGCCGAGATTCAACGCCACCGCCAGGGTTTCCGTGAGAATCTTGGATTCCAGGTACATCAGCGGCGCGTACAGAAGCACAAACACCATGGCCGCCAAGCCGGACCAGTGACCGAACAGCCTTCTCCCAAGCAGATAGACAAGGAAGAGATTGCATACACCCAGAGCCGCCTGGAGGACGTATACCAGGGGGAGATTATGCCCGGAGATCGCGTAGATGGCCGCCAACACATATGGATAGAGCGGAGCCATGTAGAATGGCATAGGTCCGTATCCCACACCATGTGCCACCCTCTGCGCCCACGCATCGTAGTACGCTGAGTCCAGGACGAGATGGGAGTAGTAGGGGATGTGCTCCCTGTACTGCCACAGGTAAATCGCCCGCAGAACGGTTGCCGCAAGCAGGACGAGCGCCACGCTGAGGATTTCACGACGGCGGGCGGCGCTTATTCTCCCGGTTCCGGCATCTTTTGCGAGAGGGCCTGCAGAAACCCCGGATGCGGATTGAGGCCGTACTTCCGGCACAGGCGCACCTCCTTCCAAGCCTTAGCGTATCTTCCTTTGAGGTAGAGAGATATTGCCAGATTGTTGTGCGCGCTGCGGAGGTCCGGCTTCAGGCGGATGGCTTCTCGATATTCTCGTATGGCCTCATCGTATCTGCCCTGGTTTCCCAGCGCGAGGCCGAGGTTATTGTGCGCCTGAGGCAGGTTAGGATCGAGGCGTATGGATTAGCTTGCCCATATGTCCCACAGCGCCTTTCGGGAGCCGTTCATGCTAATAGAAGACCCTTCGCTTAGGATGACATGGGTCGTCTTCCCCAAACATAAGCTTAGCAAAATAAGCCTCTGGATGCAACTGCTCGGATATAAACGCTAAACTCTCTTCTCAACCGGTTGCGAAAGATTGAAACTTTTCCCAGGGAGAACTGTTTGAATAACCGTAGTTCGATTGTCGAGAGATGTGCGGGGAGACCCTGCATCCGTTCACGAAGCTCTATTTTGGAGGTATTACATGCACCGTGGGGAAGAACTTGAGACTTCGAGGCGCAAGTTTCTCGCCGGATCGCTGGCGGGCATGGCGGCGGTTGGCCTGCCAAGCTGGTTTGCGAAGTCGGCGGAAGCAGCCGAGAAGGAGCACATCGCCGGCTCACCCAAGAAGATCGGCCCGAACGATACAATTCAGCTAGCCGTAATCGGTCCGGGAGGCAGCAAGGGCGGGTACAGTATGGGACTCGGTGATGCCAAGGCAGCAGCGCGACACGAAGGCTGCAAGGTCGTGGCTGCTTGCGACGTAGATGCCAAGCACTTGGACGAGGCGGTGAAAGCATTTGGCCCGGACTGCAAGGGGTATAGGGACTTTCGTGAGCTCCTGGAGCGTAAGGACATTGACGCAGTCATCATAGGAACGCCCGATCACTGGCATACTCTCATCTCCATTGCAGCGATGAAGTCCGGCAAGGACGTATACTGTGAGAAGCCCCTGACTCTGACGATTGGTGAGGGGAAGAAGCTGGTCAGGGCCTGGAAAGAAACCAAGCGCGTATTCCAGGTGGGGAGCCAGCAGCGCTCGGATGCAAAGTTCCGGCTGGCATGTGAGCTTGTGCTGAACGAGCGCATAGGCAGGATCAAGAAGGTTGAAACACACCTTCCAATCGGGGGTGCTGGTGGGCCGTTCGAGGTACAGCCCGTTCCGCCGGACCTGGATTGGGATATGTGGCTGGGGCCGTCGTTCTATACGGACTACGTGCCTCAACGAGCACACGGGAACTTCCGATGGTGGCTGGAGTACTCCGGGGGTAATTTGACAGACTGGGGCGCCCACCACAACGACATCGCCCAGTGGGGATTGGGGATGGACCGCTCAGGCCCTCTGCAAGTAGAGGCAAGCGGAAAGGCCCCAAATCCCTGCCGCAACTCTTACAACGTCTTCCCGGAGTTCGATATCCGGTACGTCTATCCTGGCGGCGTCAGGCTACTGTGCACGACCAAGGGCAAGAACGGCGTCCTTTTCGAAGGCGACGAGGGCTGGATATTCGTGAGCCGTGGACGCCTGAACGCGAGCGACCAGCGCCTGCTGGACGAGCCGTTGCCGCCAAACGCGATCAGGCTCTATGACTCGAACGATCACGTGGGGAACTTCATAGATTGCATTCGCAGCCGCAAGCAGGCTGTTTGCGATCCGGAGATCGGCCACCGTTCTGCGACCGTCTGCCACCTGGCGAACATCTCGCTGAGGCTGGGCGGGCGCAGGCTTGAGTGGGATCCGAAGAAGGAGGAGTTCCCGAATGATCCCGAGGCGAATATATTCGTGAGCCGGCCTATGCGCCCGCCGTGGAAGATGTAGGGTGCGGGCCCTACTCTAAGGTGCGAGGGAAGGCAAAAGCTGTTTCCCCTACCGGGCCGGTCTGCGCTCCGCAATTCATCATGTGCGAACCTCGTTGCTCGCGCAATCCCACGCCTTCGGTAGACATTGCTGAAACTTTTCGCTCGCGCAACTGTCTGAATAAGGGTAGTTCAGTCGTGCAAGGGGTAACGGAAGTAAGCCCTCTTGTTTGCTGCAGCATTCACTATCCCTGAACTCTCATCCACGGTCAACTGTCACGCAGTGCATCGGCGAATCGGCAGCAGGCCGTATGTTGGCTCTTGGAGGTACTTTATGGAGGATGGAAGACGCCTTGAGGTTTCGAGACGAAGGTTCCTGACCGGATCGCTGGCAGGGGTGGCGGCCGTCGGGCTGCCAAGTTGGTTTGCGAAGTCGGCGGAAGCCGCGGAGAAGGAGCGCATCGCCGGCTCGCCCAAGAAGATCGGCCCGAACGACACGATCCAGGTCGGCGTCATCGGATGCGGCCAGGGCTTGGGTGACGGGATCATGGCCGCCATGCACAAAGGGTGCAAGGTGATAGCGGCTTGCGACGTTGACGACAAGCACCTTTACGCCGCGCGGAAGGCTTACGGCCGGAACTGCGAGCTGTACAGGGATTTCCGCGAACTCCTAGAGCGCAAGGATATTGACGCGGTGATAATCGCGCCGCCCGACCACTGGCACACCCTGATGGCAATCGCCGCTATGAAGGCCGGCAAAGACGTGTACTGCGAGAAACCCCTTACCCTGACCATTGATGAAGGGAAGAAGCTGGTCAGGGCCTGGAAAGAAACCAATTGCATCTTCCAGGTGGGAAGCCAGCAGCGCTCGGATGCAAAGTTCCGGCTGGCGTGCGAGCTGGTGCGCAACGGGCGCATAGGAAGGATCAAGCGAGTTGAAGTGGGCCTTCCGGGTGCACCCGTCGGCGGGCCGTTCGAGGTTAAGCCTGTTCCAACGATCCTCGATTGGGATATGTGGCTGGGACCGGCATTCTATACGGACTACGTGCCTCAACGAGCACACGGGAACTTCCGATGGTGGCTGGAGTACTCCGGGGGCATACTGACGGACTGGGGCGCCCACCACAACGACATCGCGCAGTGGGGATTGGGAATGGACCGATCAGGCCCACTGCAAGTAGAGGCAAGCGGAAAAGCCCCGAATATCGGGCGCAATTGCTTCAACACATTCGCGGAGTTCGACGTCCATTACCTCTATCCGGGCGGCGTCAGGCTACTGTGCACCACCAAGGGCCGCGGCGGTGTCCTTTTCGAAGGCGATGAAGGCTCGATCTTCGTGACCAGGGGGTTTATCGAAGCCAGCGACCAACGCCTGCTTGAGGAGCCACTGCCCGCGAATGCTACCAGGCTCTACGAGTCGAACGATCACATGGGGAACTTCCTGGACTGTGCCCGCAGCCGCAAGCAGCCGATCTGCGACGTGGAGATCGGCCACCGTTCTGCGACCGTCTGCCACCTGGCGAACATCTCGCTGAGGCTGGGCGGGCGCAGGCTTGAGTGGGATCCGAAGAAGGAGGAGTTCCCGAATGATCCCGAGGCGAATATGTTCGTGAGCCGGCCTATGCGCCCGCCGTGGAAGATGTAGGGTGCCGGCCTTACTCTAAGGTGCGAGGGAAGGCAAAAGCTGCTTCGCCGGCCGGGGAGGCTTCCTCCGACGAGAAGGATTTCGAAGGCCCCGCGCAGAAGTAATAACTGAGTTTTGCGGCATCTCTTAGATCTCATAATTCGGCATATGGGGTAACGAACATATGGGCGGGCGCTCCCGAATTCCGGACATGAGGAGGCAAACGATATGCCTGCTGAAGATGCCATTATGACTCGCCTGGTACAGCGCGAGATCGGCCGGCGATACATTGACGCCAGCAGGCTGGATGTAAAAGCAATCCGCGGAGTCGTCTACCTGCGCGGCAGCATCAAACGGCTGCGCGGCCACGATGTTGACCTGGCACACGAGCTGGAGGTCATCAACCGCGTGCTCCGCGGTAAGCCCGGAATCAGGGAAGTCATAATGGAAGTTGAGCTCAAGGCCTAGGCGCGACGAATATCGTTCTCTCGTTTTGATAAAGCGCCTTCCCCGGAGATGAACCCTTCGGCTTCCGCACGAACTTCCTGAGCGTGTAGTCCACCGGCACGAGCGACGAGTGCTTTGAATCGCTGTGCTGAGCCGCGAGTTCGGCAGCCGCATGGAGTACGGATTTGGGCACCGCATCCGGTTTGCCGTTCGTCCGGATGATGACGTGCGCGCTCGGCGATGCCTTCACGTGCAGCCAGAAGTCGGTCGGCCTCGCCACCTTCGCGAGAAGGTAATCGTTCGCCTCGCTGTTCTGCCCCACGAGTATCTCCCAGCCGTTCGAGACAACCCTGGCTACTTTGTGCCCATGGAACTCCGCCTTTCGCTTCTCAACGGCCGCCTTCTCCTGCCTGCGAACCTCGATGCCGTGCGACGCAAGCACTTCGGTAAGCGCCTGAATCTGCCCCTGTAAGGTGATCGAACCGGCTGAGTCCAGCACCTTCTGCAGCAGCTTGATCCCCACATTCGTTCCCGTAAGCCTGTCCCGAAGCGCCTCCGCTCCTGAGACCGCTTTCCGGTATTTCCTGAAGTAGGCTTCGGCGTTTTCCGGGCCTCCGAGCCGCGGATCCAGTTTCACTGTGATCGCTGCGCCGCTCGGATCGTAGTAGTCCACGAGCTCCACTGAGTCCGCTCCTTCGGGTATCGAGGCTACTTGGGACAAGATAAGCTCGCCGATCTGCTTGAATCTCTCCGCCTCGTTGCATTCGGCGATCCCCTGCTGGATCGACTCCCTGGTGTGCTGGCGCGCTTCGAGCTGCTTTCGGATGCGGCCGATGAAATCTTCCTTCGCCTGCTCGAATGCCTGCCTCGGCAGTGTGCTCGCGTAATACATATCCGCAACTGTGCTGATCGAGGCGCGCTCGTGCTGATTCGAGGCCGGATGCTGGAAGGTCGGGAATGGGTAGAAGCCGACGCTCCGGCCAACGTCGTCCGTTATCAAAACGGGCGAGAACTTGTCTGAGCGAACGTCCTCGAAGAGCTTCTCGAATTCGTCACCCAGCCGGTGGAGCTCGCCCTCGCTCCGGGCGGCGAGCTCGCGCGCGGCAAAGGGACTCACGCCGGTGAATGTCTTGGTCAGCCACGACGCTATCTCGCCAGCCTCAAGGCCCTCTATAGCGGAGAAGGTGTCGGCAAGCAGGTTGTCGAATTCGTTCCTGGTGACATCCAGAGGGCTAAGTCTGTTCTGAGACGGCGGAGATATGTACTGCCTGCCGGGCAGAACCTCGCGGTAGCGGCTCTTCTGGCGTCCGATCGGCTTGACAGCGCCCAGGATGCGATTAACGTTGTTGATCAGGATGATATTGCTGTGTTTGCCCATGATCTCGACGACGAGACTAAGCCGCTCTCCGTCGTAGGCGGCAAAGTTCAGATGAAGGATCCGGTCGAAGTCCACCTGCTCGGCGCCGGCGAACGTGGATCCCCCCAAGTGCTTGCGCAGGAGCATGCAGAAGTTCGGTGGTGTTTTCGGATTCGGGCGCTTGATTGAGGTGAGGTGAATCCTAGGCGACCGCGCGTCCGCGGAGACCAGGAGCATGTGGTTTGCGCCCTTGTTCCTGATGGCCAGGACGACGTCGAGCGGCAACGGCTGGTGGATTCCGTCCATCCTGCCGCCGACGAGCTTGCTATTCAATTCTGCCGCTACCGCGGCAAGTACGATGCTGTCGAAGGTCATGGTGGTGATGAGTGACGAGTGACTCATCACTCGTCACTCCTTGATTATATCACAGTCGTACCGAGGCGCACGGCCATCCGAATGTCCTGCCATAGAGGAACGGAGCTGGGCACTCGATAGATTTCATAGAAAGGTGAATCGCATATGTTTCCTTACGGCGCGCAGTATTACCGAACTCCGAATCCCCCTGAGAGCGAGTGGGGGAAGGACTTCAAAACCATGGCGGATCACGGTTTCACAATCGCCAAGATCTGGGCCATGTGGAATTGGATGAACTATGAGGAGGACAAATACGATTTCAGCCACTTCGACCGGCTCTTCGAGATCGCAGAGAAGAACGGAATCAAGCTGGTGATAAACACCATTCTGGAGAACGCTCCGTACTGGCTCATCCAGGGGCATCGCGAAGCACTGTACACCGCATCCGACGGACAGCTATTCGAGCCGATCTCGCGGCCGAATACTCCCGGCGGCGGATGGCCGGGCCTCTGCCTCGACAACGAGCCTGTAAGAGCACAGGCCGCGAAGTTCCTGAAGGCCATCGCGTCGCGATATGCCAATAGCTCGACGCTGTGGGGCTACGACGTTTGGAACGAGACGTTCTTCGAGCCGTGGGGATATGAGGGCTTCGAGGGGAAGTACTTCTGCTACTGCAAGGGCACAAAGGCCGGATTCATCGAGTGGCTCAAGAGGCGATATGGGACAATCGAGGAGCTGAACAAGGCATGGTATCGCCGGTATACCGACTGGGGCGAGGTCTACCCGCCACGGTACCTGGGCGGGTACCCGGATTGGCTCGACTGGCTCAGATACCGCTTGGAGAACCACCGCGATCTCATGCGCTGGCGAATCGAGACTCTGCGATCCGGCGATCCCAACCATCCCATGAGCAGCCACGGACTTGCCTCTACGCTCCGAGCCATGCCCACGCACCTCACGAACGATTTCGACATCGCCCCGGAAGTTGACCAATGTGGGCTTTCGACTTTCCCTCTGTGTGGGAATCAGCACGCAGGCGACTACTTCGGGATGCTCGATCTGGTCCGCTCCGCATCGTCCATGTATGGAAAGAAGTTCTGGCACACCGAGCTTCAGGGTGGTCAGGGCGGAAATGGCCTGGCGAGGAGCCGAACCCCCAGAGGCGAGGATACAGGATTCTGGAACTGGATGTCCTTCATGAGCGGGGCGAAGGGGCTGATGTACTGGCAGTGGCGGGCGGAATTGCTCGGCCCCGAGTCGCCAGGCTACGGCCTCTGCCGGGTTGACGGGACGCCGACCGACCGAACCGAGGCCGCCGGGTGGTTCGCGAGATTCATGAACGCGCATCCGGAGCTGGCGGAGGCGGAGCCGGTCAAAGGCGAGGCGGCCATCGTGGTCATCCCGGAATCCCAGCTCTGGGCCTATGTGGCGGACGGGAAGACCGAAGCCTACTACCACTCAGCGCAGGGCATCTATCGGGCTCTGTGGAAGGTGAATGTGCAGGTGGACTTCTGCACGCTGGAGAATATCGGCGATTACCCGCTCGTCTTCCTTCCCTTCCCGCTCATGCTCGAGCAGTGGCAGGCGGACAAGCTCAAGGAGTATGTGGCGAACGGCGGCGTCCTGATTTCCGACGCAGCGCCCGGCCACTTCAAGGAGCACGGGTACACCTCCTTCAAAGTCCCCGGCCTCGGCCTGGACGAGCTTTTCGGCGCTGTGGAAGACGAGATGGAGTACGTCCCCACTCTCACGCTGGGGAATGTGCCGCCGCCGGCCATTGTATGGAACAGCATGAGGATATACTGCTCCGTCTACCAGGAGAAGCTCATCCCGCAGGGCGGAACTCCCGTCGCCGAGTATGCCGACGGCGGAATCGCCGTGGTGGACAACAAGTACGGCAAGGGAAAGACGCGGCTGATCGGCACGTTCCCCGGGGCCACGTATATCCAGACGCTCGACCACGAGCCGGAGCTGTTCATCCGCGACGCGCTTCGTTATGCGGGCGTCGGCCCAGGCATAGAGCCGCTGGACACGACAATCAAGGCGCGTTTGCACAAAGGCCCCGCGGGCGATTTCCTCTGGGTGGTAAACACGGAGTATGACAGTGTGGCTTCCGAGATCACGCTGCTCCCCAAGGTGGGCAGCTACTCGAAGGCGGAGGACCTTGTGACCGGCGAGGTTCACCCAATCAAGCAGCGGGCTTTGAAAGTCACACTCGGCCCGCTCAAGGGCACGGTGCTGAGGATATACTAATTCATAGCAGGGGCCGAGCGAGCGTAGCCTATAGAGTTTTACCTAAACCTGAACTTCACGGCCCGGCAGGGCAGAGCGCTCGGTTGACCGATATCGCTTCAGTTTCACGCGCGTCATGGTATAATAGACCGCGCAGGTGCGCAGGACCGAAGGGAGATGATCTGATGGTACCGATGATATCAACATTTGTGCTGGCAATAGTTTTGGGAATCGTGGCCGTATTCCTGTTCTGGATCGTGTATCTGTACAATCGGATGGTGACCCTCCGGAACAGGATAAACAACGCGTGGTCGCAGATAGATGTCCAGATACGGCGGCGATACGACCTGATCCCGAATCTGGTCGAAACCGTAAAAGGCTATGCCGCGCACGAGAAACAAGTTTTCCAGAAGGTGACGGAAGCGCGGGCGTCCATGGCAGCGGCAACGACCGTCGCCGAGCAGGCGCAGGCGCAGAACCAGATTACTCAGGCGTTGAAGAGCCTCTTCGCGGTGGCGGAAGCATACCCCCAATTGAAGGCGAACGAGAACTTCATGATGCTCCAGGAGGAGCTGTCGGGCACTGAGAGCAAGATCGCCTACGCCCGGCAGTTCTACAACGACACCGTGATGGCCTTCAACACGCTGATTCAGTCGTTCCCGGCGAGGATGCTGGCGCCCGCGTTTGGCTTCACGGAGCGAGACTACTTCCCCATGGACGAAGCCGCCCGCGAACCGGTGAAAGTACAGTTCTAGGAGACAGCAGAGTGCAGACTGCAGACAGCAGCTCACGGACCACTGCAGTCTGCGGTCTGCGGTCAGCAGTCTGACCGTCCAATGTACAACCAAATCAGTTCAAATGTCTGGAGATCGCGAGGGCTTATCGCCTTCTTTCTTGCCCTCATCATAGGGCTGGGGTATCTGTTCGCCCAGGTTACCGATTATCCTGAGGTACTGCCGATAGCGGTTGTGTTCGCGATCCTCAGCAGCATCGGCAGCTACTACTACAGCGACCGAATCGTCCTCGCGATGTCGCGCGCCCGGCCTGCGACTCGAGACGAGCACGCGCACCTGGTAAACTCCGTGGAAGGGCTCGCGCTGGCCGCTGGAATCCCCGCTCCCCGGATCTACGTGATTGACGATTCGGCCCCGAATGCCTTCGCGACCGGCCGCGACCCGGAGCGCGCGGTGATCTGCGTGACAACCGGCTTGATGGATAAGCTCAATCGGGTAGAGCTTGAGGGGGTCATCGGCCATGAGATGGCTCACATCAGGGACTACGACATCCGCCTGGTTACGCTGGCCGCAGTGCTGGCAGGGACGGTCGTGCTGATCTCGGACTGGCTTCTCCGCAGCATGTGGTGGGGCCAAGGCGTCAGCCGGCGCAGGAGAGCGCAAGGCAGTGTCGTAGTCCTGCCGGTCGTCCTGGCGGCTGCTATCCTCGCGCCGCTTGTGGCGACTTTGATCCAGCTCGCCATCTCCCGCAGCCGCGAGTATCTCGCCGACGCTCAGGGAGCGATGCTGACCCGGTTTCCCGACGGCCTGGCTGACGCCCTGGAGAAAATCGCCGCCGACACTGAGCCGCTCGAGGTGGCAAACAAGGCCACGGCCCACATGTACATCGCGAACCCTCTCAAAGACATCGGCGGCCCGCTGAATGCGCTGTTCAGTACCCATCCTCCCGTCGAGGAACGCGTTCGCCGCCTGCGGACTATGTAGGCTTCACGAAGCACTCCAACATCGAACGTTGAACTCTCCCCTTCGCCCAGGATTGGGAGAAGGGGCCGGGGGATGAGGGCCACTTTCGACTGGCGACGGCGGGCTGACGACTATCTCGGCGTCGCGTCGGGGAGGCCGCCGTCAACGGGAATAGTTGCCCCGGTCGTCGGCGTTTGACGCGATACGAAGAAGAGCACCGCGTTTGCCACGTGGTCGGGGGTTATTCTAGCCTTCAGCAGATTGCGGTTCCGGTAGTATTCCTCGAGGCCCTTCTCGTCCAGCCCCCTGGACTTCATGCGCTCAGGGCCGATTTCCTGCCAGAGACCCGATTTGCGGGCACCGTCCGAGAAGACTGCATCCGGCGCGACCATGTTCACGCGGACTCCGATCTCCGCCAGTTCGAGGCTCGCGATGCGCCCAAGTTGATGCGCAGCCGCCTTTGTGGCGCTGTAGGCTCCGAACTTCGCGCCGGGAGCAAAGACATTCTTGGTCGAGACTATTATGATGTCGCCGCCCGTGCCCTGCGCCTCGAAGTACCTCGCCATCTCGCGGAGGACGAGCAGCGTCCCCTCAACATTGACCCGCTCCAATCTCCGGAAGGCTTCCAGGTCCATGTCCCGAAGGGAGGAGACCATGGCAACACCGGCGTTGATCACCGCGATGTCTATGCGCCCCCAGGTCTGCTTGATCGCGGCAACTCCGCGGGAGACCGAGTCTGGGTCGGTGACATCAATCGCCATGCCGATGACGCGGTCCCCAAAGCCGGCCTTCAATTCGTCCGCCATGCCGTCGAGATTCGGGCCTGGCAGATCGGTGACCGCCACGCGACATTGCGCCTTCAGCAGCCCGCGGCAGATGCCCGAACCGATGGCTCCAGCCGCGCCCGTTACCAGCGCGACTTTACCGTGCAGGTTGTATGTGCATGTAGCCTCTTCGTTTTCCATCTTCCCTGCCCTTACAAGGCACGAACTCTATTCAGCATGAATCCCGCGTTCTCTACGGGAGCCTTGCCGTCGAAGACGGCGCTGCCGGTTACTACTATGTCCGCACCCATCTGCGCGACGTGACCGATGTTGTCCCGCGTGATGCCGCCATCAACTCCGATGAGGATGTCCCGTCCCGCGGACGCGATCATCTCCCTCGCCTTCGCGAGTCTGAGCTGCGTGGAATCTATGAAATTCTGTCCGCCCCAGCCTGGGTTTATCGCCAGGAGCAGGACCATGTCCACCTCATCGAGCACATGCTGGACAGATTCCAGCGGCGTCCCCGGATTCAGTGCCACTCCCCTGATCAATCCCCGCTCGGGATCGTTGGCATTTGTCATTCTCCCGATCTCCTGGAGCACGCGGTGAAGGTGCACGCAGGACTCCACGTGGACGGTGAGCACATCCGCCCCTGCCGCGACGTAATCCGCCAGCTTCGGGAGCGGATCCTGTATCATCAAGTGGACGTCCTTCAGCAGTCTCGTCCTCACGGCCTTGATGAACAGCGGCCCCACCGTCATCATCGGGCAAAAGCACCCGTCCATCACGTCGAAGTGCATCAGCCCGACATCCGTTCCCTCGAGCAGGGATATCTGGGATCCCAGCGACAGGAGATCGGCGGCGAGTATACCGACGCTTATGGTGGGGCATAGCCTCTTCACGGTCTCGAAGCCGGAGCGACTTGCCATTCCTTCACCTGGCTTTCAAATCGGCCTTCGCTGCAAGATAGAACTCGTATGCCTCTTCCGGCTTGGCGCCTTCGTGGACGACCTTCCTGACCGCCCGGATCATGGCAACCGGCGACTCCGCCTGGAAGATGTTCCTGCCCATGTCAACGCCCGCGGCGCCCTGCCGAATCGCGTTGTGCGCCAACTCCAGCGCATCGAGCTCCGGGAGCTTCTTGCCGCCGGCGATGACGATCGGCACCGGGCAGGAAGCCGTAACGGTTTCAAAACCGTCGGGAACGTAGTAGGTCTTGACGTAAGTTGCCCCCAGCTCGGCACAGATGCGCGTCGCCAGGCGGATGTACTTCGCGTCACGCACCATCTCCTTGCCGACCGCCGTGACCGCCAGGGTCGCGATTCCATAGCGGTTGCCCATATCCACCAAGCGTGTCATGTTGTGGACCGACTGCGTCTCGAATTCGCCGCCGATGAACACCTGGACCGCCACAGCCGCCGCGTTCAGGCGAATGGCATCCTCTATGTCCATCGCGATCTGCTCGTTCGAGAGCTCCTTCAGGATGCTCGGTCCACCGCTAGCCCTAAGGACGATGCCCCTGGTATACGTGGGCGGGATGACGGAGCGCAGTATCCCGCGCGTCAGCATCAGCGTGTCGGCATATGGCAGCAGCGGAAGGATATTGACATCCACCCGCTCCAATCCCGTTGTCGGCCCCTGGAAGTAGCCGTGGTCTATCGCCAGCATGACCGTCTTGCCGGTCTCAGGGCTGAAGATATTGGACAGCCGGTTCTTCATTCCCCAGTCGAGGTTATTCGATCCCCTCAGGAAGAAGGGCTCGGATTTCATAGGGATATCGAGGTAGAAGTTCTTTTCATCTTTCGCGCTCTCAACGTCTGGCATGACTCGGTCCTCCCTCAAGAAACGTGCGGACAACCTCCCCCGCTAACGGTATCCAGTATAATACCGTCGGCCAAGTTTGTCTAACCCCGTGTTATCCGGCGCTTGTACGGGCTTCCCCAGCCGTCTGCAGCGATTCCTCAGCTTTGGGGTCGGCAGATCGTGGCTCTATTGCAGGAATCTCTGTCTGAGTCTCGAAATATGGGTGATAACAGCAATCACCTATCTATTGGCAGGAGCACATCAATGGAGAGGCGAGTGATGTTCAGAATCATGTGGATCACCTGAAGCCTCGAACCTGAAGCCCAACTCCTCACTCACCACTTGACAGTGCGTGCTGATGCCTTCAAATCCCAACCAGGTTAGAGTTTTCCACAGTTCCACGCAGGAATCTGAAGGCAACAGTCGAACATGCACACAGATACGCTGCGGCCCGTGCCTCCAGGAGGTGCATGCGTGAAAGACCCGGCGATATTTAGAAAGCTGCTCATCTTCGGAATCGTGGCAAACGTGGGCGCCATCCTCCTTCTTGTGTACGGGAAGAACGAGGCGGCTCAGAATGTTTCCTGGCAGCCGTATACCTCGAAGTCCCTCGGTTTCTCACTGACCTATCCGAGCCGGTGGACGGTAACGGAGTTTGAGGAGCCCGACGTAGAGACCGAGACAAAGTTCGTATGCAGCGAGGAGACCTACTTCTCCGCGCTCACCTCCGTCAAGGCCAACATCAAGGCCAACCTCTTCAGAAACAAGCCGGAAAGATTGGGGAAGCCGCTGATTGTAGCCTGCCATGAGACAGTTCTGGCTGACATGCCAAGGAAGCTCAAGAGTTTCACGCAATTGAACACCACTGAGATGAAGGTCGGATCGCCACAGGAACCGCAGGAGGCGGTAGGCACGTACTTCGAGTTCAGCATGCGCAGAGGGTTGATGATGAGGAAAATGAAGGGGATGATAGTGTCCACCTGGAATGGCAACAAGCACATTGCGCTTGCGTTTGTCTGTCCCGACCGCGAATACGAGAATACGCTCCCCCTCTTTGAGACCTTTCTAGAGAGCTACAAGCCCGGCCGGATTCTAGAACGTCAGTCGGGAGAACGGATGGGGGACATTCTGCGCTAGCGGGGGATTCCTAATGTACTGCAAATGGTGTGGGATGGAAAGCGACGACGACGGGCAGTGCACTTGGTGCGGGAGGCTGCTTTCCGCTGACGAACCCGCCGCTATGGAAAAACCACCGCCTACAGCCGCGGAGGACGCGGAAGGCTCCGCCAGCGGCCTTCTGGTAGGCGAGGCCACTTACGAGGAACCTCAGGCCCCTGCCGAGCCTGCAGCCGAGACGAAAAGAGTTGAAGAGCCAGAGCTGCCGCCGTTCGGTGTGCGCTTCGAGAAATACCTCAGCATCATGCTTATCCTGCTGGCCGGGGGAATGCTGGTGGTTCACTACTACCAGGATGCGTGGCTCAGTCAGTTCTTCCCGCTGCTCTTCATTTCCGGCCTGCTCCTTGGGATCTTCAAAGTCATCCCTGACTACGATGAAAAGAGTCTTCCGGATGTGTACACCGTGCTCGCGATCGCTGTGCTGATCGGACCCGTCTATGCCGCAGTGCTCTACTGGTTCTTCAGCTCCATCAGGCAGAAGGTGAACTCCTCTGTATTTGGTCTGATAGCCTCGTATCTGGTCATCAGGATTGCGATCGGCTCCGCGGCGCACGGTTTCTCAGACACGGTCACCTATCTGCTGCTCCCGAACCTGTCTCTCTACATCGTATCGCACGTCGCCGAGGCATTCCCGCTGGCCGTGCTGGGCGGTGGATGGGTGCTGTCGAGCTTCGCGCAGCCGGTCCTCGACGAGCTGGGAGAGAGTTAAGGACACCGGCCGTCCAGCCGTGGGAAGGCGCCGATGGCCCCGACATCAGTTCCCCATCGAGTTCCCGCCGAATACCCGGAGGTACGTACATGCCCGTCAGCAACATCCGCAGCCTGATTCGGACCGTCGAATCGTTCCCGGACGGCCACCAGGACGCGTACCTGGGGAACGGGGTTATCGGCTTGAGAGTGAGGCCGGACCCGTTTGCCAGTTGGAAGGCGATCGCTTCCGGCTTCGTGAAGGAGCACGAGGAAGGACGCTTCGAGGCCCTCGCCAATGCTCCATATGCGTTCGGCATGGATTTCAAGTTGGGCGACACGCCGTCTATGCTGGAGAACGCCGGCAGGGCGAGGGTAAGGAAGCAGAGCCTCGATATGTCATGCGGCGAGCTCACGACCGAATTGGAATTCCCTCTCGGCGGCGGCATGGCAAGGGCGCAGGTGCTCCAGTTCGTGTCGCGGACTTGCCCCGTGGCCGCCTGCCAGGAAGTGCGGCTGACGGCTCCCCAGAGCGGCGACCTGAAGGTCACCATGAGCGTGCTTCCCGGGCCGGACAATGAGATATATGCCGGCGCAGCACCGGGTGGCGAGAGGTGGACCGATCTGACGCTCGGCTGCACGGCCAACGGGCGGATCAGCAAATGCGGCTTATCGGTCAAGGCTGACTTCGGCGGCGCAGAGGTATCGCGCGAGGATTCCGAGAAGGACAAGCCGCAGACATCAAGAGCCTTTCGACTCAAAGTCGAGGCGGGGCGGCAGATCGCGATCCGATCAATCGCGGCGACGGTGACCTCCGCGTATCATCCCGAGCCGGAGCTCGAATCGTGCAGGCTCGCGAACTGGGCCGCGTCTATCGGGTTCGACAGTCTGCGCTCGCAGAACAGGGCGGCATGGCGCGAGATATGGAAGTCGCGCGTGCTCGTCACCGGCGACGAGAAGGCCCAGGACTACCTGGACTGCGCGCTGTTCTATCTCTATTCGAGCGCACATCCTTCCTGCCGCACGAGCGTTCCTCCATTCGGCATGTCCCAGGCCGACTACTACCACGGACACGTGTTCTGGGACACCGATATCTTCATGACGCCGGTGCTGCTCCTCACTTCGCCCGAGACCGCCAGGATGACCATCGCCTACCGCCTGCGGACACTCGAAGCGGCGAAGAAGCGGGCGGAATGCTACGGGTATAAGGGCGCGATGTATCCGTGGGAGTCCGATACCCGCGGCTTCGAGTCCACCCCGTCGGATTCCAAAACGGGCTGGCTCGAACAGCACGTCAATATGTGCGTCGCATTCGCGGCGTGGCAGTATCAGAAAGCCGCAGGAGACAAGGCATGGGCCGGCGAATGCACCTGGCCGATCCTGAAGGCGGTCGCGGAATGGATAGAGAGCCGGGTGGAGAAAACCAAGAGGGGCTGCGAGATCTGGAACGTCATGTCTACCGACGAGAGCCGCGCGGTGAACAACAGCTCCTATGTCAACGCCCTCAGCGCGCAAGTGCTTCGAAACGCCTGTGAGTGCGCAAAGCTCGTGGGTCAGCCTCCGATGGAGAAGTGGCGGGAGATCGCGGAGAGCATGTTCATCCCAATCGGTCCTGCGCCTCAGCAATCCGGCGTGCGGGGAGACATCATTTACAAGCACGATGGCGGCTGGGAGAAAGACTGCTCAACCGACCTGTTCATCATCGGCTTTCCGCTGGACTTGCCGTTCGACCGCAGCCTGCTCAGAAACACGTATGACGCTCACATGACCCTGCGAAAAGAGAGTTTCTCGATGGGATATTCGTTCGTCGTCGGCGAAGCCGCGTTCGTCGGAGACCGAAATGGGGCGAGGGAAAGCTTCCACCGCTTGGCCGAGGAAGTGTTCGAGCCGACATGGGGAATGGGCACCGAGTGCCCCGGCGCGGCGACGACGTGCTTCCTGACAACGATGGCGGGCGTGCTCCAAGCCGCAATGATGGCATTCACCGGCATCCGCTTCGAGCCGGGCAACTGGGCGAAGTACGAGGCATGCCTTCCCGACGGTTGGAAGAGAATCGAGATCGAGAGAATCTACCTCGGCGGGCAGGCATACAGCCTCGAGGCAGAGCACGGAAGGAAGGCAAGGCTGGCCCCGATTGAATAGCGCCCGGCCCTGTCGACTTTTGCGATACACTCTTGAGGGCCGGGGCTGCTGTCCCGCTGCCGGGTATATTTATGATAAGATGAATGCCGAGGTGCGCCGGATATGATTGACCTGATAAGCGATACCGTCACGCTGCCCACGCCGGAGATGAGAAAGGCGATGGCGAAGGCGGAGGTCGGCGATTCCCAACACGGCGAGGATCCTACCGTTAACCGCCTACAGGACGCCGTCTGCGCGCTGCTCGGCAAGGATTCGTCGCTGTTCCTGCCTTCCGCGACGATGGCGAACGAGATCGCGTTCAAGGTTCACACCCGGCCGGGCGATGAGATAATCATGGACTGGCTGTCGCACGCGCTTCACTTCGAGGGCGGCGCGCCGGCATTGCTTTCGGGCGCGACGATTTACCCCATTCACGGGGAGCGAGGTGTCTTTACTGAGGAAGATGTCCTGGCGGCGATCCGGCCGGATGATCCACATTTCCCTCGCACGCGCCTCGTTTCGGTGGAGAATACGCATAACCTGGGCGGAGGAACGATCTGGCCGCTGGGCAAGCTCATGGCCGTTTCGGATATCGCCCGGCGCTTCGGGCTTGGCGTGCACATGGACGGCTCGCGGCTGATGAACGCGGCCGTGGCCAGTGGAATCTCCGCAAGGGAGTATTCTTACCCGGTGGACTCGGTGACGCTTTGCTTCTCGAAGGGCCTTGGCGCTCCAGTCGGCGCTGTGCTCGCGGGGAACAAGGAATTCGTCAAGGAGGCCAGGCGATGCCAGCAGGTCTTCGGCGGGGCGATGCGGCAGGCAGGGATAATCGCGGCCGGCGCGCTCTACGCCCTGCAGCATAACGTGGATCGGCTGGCAGAAGACCACGCGAATGCCCGGCTCCTGGCCGAGCGCCTTGCGGACGAGGAAGGCATTGATGTAAACCCGGCCGACGTCGAGACGAACATGGTCTTTTTCCACGTTGATGGAACCGGCATGACGGCGCAGGAGTTCACCGATCGCTTGAAGGACTACGGGGTGCGAATGGGCTATTACAGTGGCGAGCGGGTCCGCGCCGTCACGCATCTCGATGTCAGCCGGGCGGATATCCTCGAAGCCGCCCGCGCGGTGCACCAGATGCTCGTGGACGCACGCCTGGGCTCCCGCGCGTGATGCACAAAACCCGAGCATTGCTGTCTTCAGTCCCCAAAAGCCTATGATTCCGCGCAATCAACCGTTCGAGCCCTCCGCAAGCTTCCGAGCGCGTTCGGCTAGATCTTCGACAAGCGATGATAGCGGAGTCCCGAAATCCCCGTCTCCCAGACGCTCGCGCACGTGTTCCAAGACTTCCCGCAGATCTGCTCGCCGATGGGCATCGAGCGGCGGGAAGCCTGCTATCTCGGCCACGATCACAGCGGCTTTCGGAGTGGCGAGCATGGACCGGATCAGGTCGGACACGGCAACCATGCCCTCTTTATGCTCAGCGGCCTCCGGGTCTAGTCGAAGATGCTCTATGGTGCTCAGCACGCGCTCATCCGCGACTCCCAGCGTGACCAACGTGTCACACGCGGCCAGTCTGACGTGCCATTCGCTGTCTTCGAGCAGCTCCATGATGCGATCCACGGCGCGCCGGTCCTTATTCTGAGCAAAAGCCGAGCAGGCCACATTCCTGACACGCGGATCAGAATCCTTCATGGCAGGGATTAGTCCGTCCAGCGCCGCATCTCCCCCAATCAAGCTCAGCGCAGCGGCGGACATCGCTCTGACACGAGCGGACTGGTCATTTGCAAGATGATCGAGAAGAGGCGTAACCGCCTCCTGGGGTTGGTAGTGGCCTAACGCCAGGGCCGCTTTCGCGCGCACACGCGATGAACAATCCTCTAAGGCGCGCAGAAGCGGCTCGACCGCGCCGGCATCATCCAGCAACATCAGCCTGGTCGTCGCCGATGCGCGCACCTCCGCATCCGCATCGGAAAGCTTCTGTACCAAATCGCCAAACGTATCCGAGGCTCCAGACATAGGGTTCCTCCTTACAACACGCCCATGTGCCTAAGGCGGGTCCGCAGGTGATTCGATAGCTCGTACCTATCTAACTCCTCGATCGGCACCCAGCGGGCATCTTCGGCATCGTCGCCAGGGGTGAGAATGCCCCCTGTCCGATGGGCGAAGTAGTCAACGACGATATAGTGATGAGTGATGAGTGATGAGTGATGCGTGACGGGCGGTTCGGTGATGATGAGGTCGAATACTCCGGCGAGTTTCTCGACCTCGATCTCAAGGCCGGTTTCCTCGTGGACTTCGCGCTTCAGCGCATCCACAAGGGACTCGCCCCATTCCACGCTGCCGCCGGGAACGGACCATTTGCCCTTCGAGGGCTCCGCCGCACGTTTGACGAGCAGAATCCTGCCGTCCTCGACGATTACGGCGGCCACCGCGGGAACAGGCCAGGCAGGCTTCTCGTCAGCATTCAACTCGCTGAGTCCTCCGCACTTTCGGTCCCGGCGATGCGCCAGTAGAACTCCCACACGGCCACCGCCATGAACGCCGCCAGCAACGCGGAGATCAGGGCGCCAGCCGCGCCGGTGAGCATCGTGAGCGGCGATAGCTTGTTCAGCCAGACGCTCGCTGCGGCCCAGACCGCATCCCTGAGCATCAGAAGAACCGATACGAAAGTGATGCCAAGCGCTACAAAGGAGATCACGTCGCCCGCGTGCGAGATCCAGTCTCGAAACCCCGCGCGGATGCTCCCCCATGCGCCTGTTCCTCTAACTATCACCGCGTAGGGAGCAAACATGAGGAGCAGTATACCCAGCGTCGAAATCAGCGCTATAAACCCCAGACTGGGGTACAGCCACTCCTGCAAGAAGTGGCTGCGCACCTCGGACAACCAGACAGTACCGAAGCGAACCGTGAAAAACCAGTAAAGCAGAAACACTCCCACCAGCGGCTTGAAAAACCGCGCGCCGTCCGTCAAAAAGGTGTCGGCCGTCACTGTTCCGCGGCTGGCGACCCGGCGAAGGGACCCCGCCAGCCCGCCGATTAGCGCGGGGACGATAACCACGTATAAGACAGCACTCCAGATCTGTGAAGATACGAATTCTGCGACGCGTGGGCCCGATGGGCGAAGGCCGCCGGCCACAAAATCAGCATATGTGCGCACCATGCATATTATGAGAGCAACGATGGCGGCAGCCGATACGATCGCTAATGGGCCCAGCAAGCCACGCATGAACCGGAGTTCCGGGGCGTGAGCAGATCCTTTCTCCAAGGCTCGCAGCCGCCTTGCAGCCAGCGGAATCAACACGAGAAGAACGAAAGACGCTTGACCGATAGGCGTTCGGGCTAGTCCCAGGCTCGGGAAAAAATGCGCGGGTGCCTCATAGATGTCATAAGCGGAACGCCATCGCAATTGGGAGACAAACCACTCAAAGTGCGAAGTTCCCAGGGGAGCTGCGGCGGCCGACGTCATGGCGGCGAGTCTTTCCGCCAAGTAGTGCCTCGTGAGAAGATTGTCTGTCAACATGCCCAAGATACTCACCAGGCAAACCAATCCGAAGAGCCACAGTATCCACTTCTGCCGCCAGAGCTTTCTCCATGCAGCAAGGTACAGGCCGCCCAGGTCGTTCATAACCATCTGCTCACCGTCATACTCCCCGCCGAACAACGACTTCGGCAGCCGCCAGAACGCCACCAGGAGAATCACTCCCAGCAAGACCCACCCGGCTATGTCTCGAAAAGACGGTGCTCTGTTCTCCGATCCAGCGCCCATGAATCCGGAAACTGTAAGCCATATACCGACCGCCGAAAAGGCGATCATCCATACGTTGACCCACGGAAATCTCGTTTTTGTACTCATCGGATGCCTCCAAATCGTACCTTTCCCATAGTTTAGATGCTCCGCGGCAGAAATCCTTACGCCGGTACACGAAAAAGGGAGAATGAGGGAATGGGAGAAGAGGGGTCAGGGCCTTGAACTCTCCCACTCTCCGTTTCACCCATTCTCCCATTTGTCAGTATCTCCCATACTCCAGCGCGGCGCGGTATGCTATCTCCACCCGCTCGAGCGCGACTTCCGGCTGCACGGTGTGTGCGGTGCAGAAGATGAATCCCCCGCCCGGTCTGAGCTTCTCCATGCGGTCTTTCACATGCGCAACGAGCTCTTCCTCGGGGGCGAACGGGAGCTTGTAGGTGATGTCCAGCCCTCCGTAGATCGTCAATCTGTCGCCGAACTCCCGCTTTACCTTCACCTGGTCCATCCCGGCGCTTTCCTGGACGGGATGCAGGATATCCAGTCCCATCTCGACTACGCCGTCGAGGACCGCCCCGATGTCGCCGTCGGAGTGCATGGACACCGGAAGGCCCGCGCGCTTTCCCACTTCCACGATCATCTTGTCGTTCGGGTAAACCAGCTCCCACCAGTCCTTAGGCGAAAAGAGCAGCCGGTTGTTCTGGCCCCAGTCGTCCGAGAGATGGAGCACATCTATCCCCAGGGGGCACACCTTTTCCGCCTGGATGGTGAACCACTCCGCCAGGCGACGGTAGAATCCGCCGAATGCGTCCCGATACATCCCCAGGCCCAGCAGGTGCCCCTCGATGCCCAGGAGGTTGCTCGCAGTCTCGAACACCGCGCCTATCTGGCAGAAAACGGCTCGCTGCTGCTCCACCCCGTACTTTTGGACAGCCTGCCGCACCTCATCATAGAGGCCGTCATCCGCCGGGTCGTTGAAGACGACCGAGTCCAGTTCCTCCGGGCGAAGGAGCCGCTTGCCGTCGGTGCACTCCTCGGGTTTCAGCACGTTCGGCAGCGGCGCGAACACCGTGTACATGTCTATACCAAACTTGTCGAAGAAAGCATCCACGCTTCCATGCCTGGCGGCCACCGGCTCGGCCACTTCCTCGTTGTAGAGCCAGATATTCAGCGGCACGCGGTCCGGCTCCTCGTGCCTTATTGACTTAAGTACGCGCTCCTTGGATGTCATGCCTGCACCTCCGCGGCATTCTACCACATGCAACCTCGTACTGGCAAAAGCCCTGAATGACCAGACGTTGACCAGGATGGGTACTTTCTGTTACAATGCGCTCACATTCCACGGCGGAAGCCCGAAGAAGGTTCGTTCAGTCCAAAGAGGAGCGCTCGAAGCCATGTACTATCCGAGCAAAGAAGAGTTCGTCCAGCGGTCGCAGTCTGGAAACCTCGTCCCTGTCTACCGGGAGATTCTGGCAGACATGGAAACGCCCGTCTCCGCATACAGGAAGATCGCGCGCGGCAAGCATTCGTTCCTCCTGGAAAGCGTGGAGGGCGGAGAGCGTCTGGCAAGATACTCGTTCCTCGGCGCCGACCCGTTCCTCATCTTCAAGAGCAAGGGACAGGACGTGCAGATCATCGAGCGCGGCCGCGCGGACAGGGTTCGCCTAGAGGATGGCCGGGACCCGCTCCATCTTCTCAAGGACTTGCTTTCCAGGTACACATGGGTGGATGACCCCGACCTGCCGCGCTTCTGCGGCGGCGCTGTGGGATACATCGGCTACGACACGGTGCGCTTTTTCGAGAGGCTTCCCGATGACACCGTTGACGACCTGGACGTCCCGGACTGCTTCTTTGTCTTTACCGACACGATAGTCGTATTCGACCACCTCAAGCACCGGATGAAGGTCGTCTGCGCCGCCGAAGTTGGGTCGGATCCCTGGGCGACATACGACCTGGCAGTCGAGAGGATCGATGAGATCGTACGCCGACTGCGGAAGACGCCGCTTCTGCGGGAAGAGGGACCGCGGCATTCCGGCAAGCCCCTTGCCATAGCAGTACCGAGTTCCAACATGACCCTCAAGGGCTACGAGCAGGCGGTCGTTGCTGCCAAAGAGTACATCAGAGCCGGAGACGCCATCCAGGTCGTCTTGTCCCAGAGGCTCTCTGCACCCCTCAGGGCGGAGCCATTCGACGTGTATCGGGCGCTCCGCTCGGTGAACCCGTCGCCTTACATGTATTTCCTGAACTACGAGGACATAAAGCTGATCGGCTCATCGCCGGAGATTCTCGTGACCGAAGATCGAGGGACGGTTACGACGAGGCCGCTTGCCGGCACGCGGCCCAGGGGCAAGACCGAAGAGGAAGACGTCGCGCTCGAGAAGGAATTGCTCGCCGACGAGAAGGAGCGCGCCGAGCACATCATGCTGGTTGACCTTGGGCGCAACGACATCGGCCGGGTCTGCGAATACGGCACGGTGGACGTAGATGAGTTGATGGTCATCGAGCGCTATTCGCACGTGATGCACATAGTGTCGAACGTGCGGGGGCTTCTCGCCAAAGGGAAAGACCAGTTCGACGTGCTCAGGGCGGCATTCCCGGCGGGCACCGTGTCGGGCGCACCGAAGGTCCGAGCAATGGAGATAATCGAGGAGCTGGAGCCCACCAAGCGAGGTACGTATGCCGGCGCCATCGGCTATTTCAGTTTCTCCGGCAATATGGACACGTGCATCAACATACGGACGATCCTGGTGAAAGACGGCGTGGCGTATATGCAGGCGGGCGCCGGAATAGTGGCCGATTCCGTGCCGACGAACGAGTATCATGAATGCATGAACAAGGCCGGCGCGCTCCTCAAGGCTATCGAAATGGCCGAGGCAGGGCTGGATTGATACAAAGGGGTCCAGGGATCCAGGGATCAAGGGATCCAGTGGCCGGACAGCCAGAGGGGAATTGAACACCGAGAATGGGGAGCTGCTGATGATCCTGATGATTGACAATTACGACAGCTTCACCTACAACCTCGTCCAGTACCTCGGAGAGATGGGCGAGCAGGTGAAGGTCTATCGGAACGACAAGATCGGCATCAAGGAGATCGAGCGTCTGAAGCCGGACAGGATCGTCATCTCGCCGGGCCCCGGTACGCCGAAGGATGCAGGTATCTCGGTCGAGACAGTGAAGCGCTTCGCCGGAAATGTGCCGATCCTCGGCGTGTGTCTGGGCCACCAGAGCATCGGCTGTGCGTTCGGCGCCAAGATCGTCCGCGCGGATCGGCTCATGCACGGGAAGACTTCGATGATCCGCCACGATGGCAAGGGTGTCTTCCGCGGCCTGCCGAACCCATTCGAGGCCACGCGGTATCACTCGCTGGTCATCGAGCGTTCGAGCTTGCCCTCGTGCCTCGAAATCACCGCCGAGACCGACATGAGCGAGATCATGGGCATTCGGCACAAGGAGTTTGCAGTCGAGGGAGTCCAGTTCCACCCGGAATCAATTCTCACGCAGAACGGCAAAGATTTGCTTCGGAACTTTCTGGACATGGCGTGAGACAGCCTAAGGCGAAGTAGGACACATCCACATCGGCGATAGACGAGGAGAGTGTCGGTTATGAAACAAGGATTTGCCGCGCTGAGTCTGGTCTGTCTATGTATCGCGGCCCACGCCGATGACGGCGCTGTGCACGGCGTCGGCGGCACAATTGCTCCGATGGTCGAGCATCCCACGGTGCGTATGGTGCGGGAGAAGGTGGATGCCAAGTTAGACTGGGGCGGCGCAAAGGTGCGCTGCGAATTCGTTTTCAAGAACGAAGGCCCTGCAACCACGGTCAAAATAGGCTTCCCGGAGAAAGCGTGGGGAGAAGTCGGACCGATACGAAGGAGCGATTTCAGCGGCTTCAAGTCCTGGGTTGATGGCAAGCGGGTCAGCACCAGGTTCGTCCCTTCTAGGAAGCCTCCAAAAGAGGCCAGCCAAGAATTCGAAGCTTGGCACGTAAAGGACGTGGGTTTCGGGGCGGGCCAGACTCGCCTGATTGTGAACGAGTATACCTGCCCGCTCGGACGGGACTCCGGGGGAAACAGATTCTTTTCCTATACCCTCCGATCCGGGAAGACGTGGAAAGGCAAGATAGGTGAAGCGATAATCACTGTGGATGCTTCGGAGGTTTCCTCGTACTATAAAGTGAGTCCGCCGGAGAGTCCCAAGCCGTATGTGCTGCGCGGCTCCAGGATCACCTGGACACTGAGAGACTTCGAGCCCGACGAAGACATCTCGGTCTCCCTGACTCCGAAGCATCAGATCTTCATTGGCGGCCCGGCCACCGGCAGCCCGGTGGCGGTTGCTGATCCAGAGGTCTTCGGCAAGCACGGCGTTGCAATGGCGTCCGTCTGGCAGCTTAGGCACCTTCATGGCTGCTCGACATCGTGGGACAAGGTGAAGCGGCAGTGCACGATCACATATGGCGAGCGGTCCGTCGAGCTGCGTCCGGGCTCGAAGACCGCGATCCTGAGCAAAACGGAGGAGATTCGTCTGCCCAGAGCGCCCCATCTCGCAGAGGGCCGCCTCGTGGTGCCGATCATCAATGTCGCGAAAGCACTCGGTATGACAGTCTCGTATGACCAGAAGAGGGGCTGGATCAGCATACTGGCGCCGGGCTCTCCCAACAGCGAAGAGTAGGCGTGCATTAAGGAGAACGAGTTGCTATGACCAGGGAAGCCATAAAGAAAGTCGTCGAGGGGCACGATCTGACGGAGCAGGAAGCCGCCGCGGTGATGGAAGAGATCATGAGTGGCGACGCGACGCCCGCGCAGATCGCCGGCCTCATCACCGCCATGCGCATGAAAGGCGAAACCGTGGAAGAGGTGACCGGGTTTGCGAGAGTGATGCGCGAAAAGAGCATCAAGATTCCCACATCCCGCAAATCGGACGCCCTGATTGACACCTGCGGCACCGGCGGCGACCGCATGAATACATTCAACATCTCCACTACCGCTGCTTTTGTCGTCGCGGGCGCCGGGCTTGCAGTCGCCAAACACGGTAACCGCGCCATGTCCAGCAAGTGCGGAAGCGCCGACGTCCTGGAGGCGCTGGGCATTAACATCGCCCTGCCGCCGGAGTGCATCGGCCAGTGCGTTGACGAGGTAGGCATCGGCTTCATGTTCGCGCCGGCGCACCACCCTTCGATGAAGCACGCCCTCGCGCCGAGGAAGGAAATCGGCATCCGCACGGTCTTCAACATTCTCGGGCCGCTCACGAATCCAGCCGGCGCAAAGCGGCAGCTTATCGGAGTGTGCGAGCCGCATCTAACGGAGTTGATGGCCGGCGTGCTCAAGAGGCTCGGGAGCGATTGCGCGATTGTGGCATACGGGCTGGATGGAATTGACGAGCTGTCCACGCTCGGCAAGACGAAGATAACCGAGCTCCGGGACGGGAAGTTGACGACCTACGAGATTTCGCCGGATGACGTCGGCCTGCAGACCGCCAGCGCGAAAGACTTGAGCCAGGGCGAGGACCCGACGGACAGCGCACGCATCCTGGAGGAGGTTCTCGGGGGGAGACCGGGTCCCGCGCGAGACATCGTGCTGCTGAACGCCGGGGCGGCGCTCAAGGCAGCCGGAAAGGCCGGATCGTTTGAGGAGGGGATTGCCCTCTCCGCAGCCTCGATTGACAGCAGGAAGGCGCTCGCGGCGCTGAACCGCCTCAGGAAGCTGAGCCAGCGGTTGGCGAACAGTGTATGATGAGTGAGGAGTGAACAGGGCTTCCTCACGTATCACGCATCACGCATCACGCATCTACCGTGGAGTAACTTAGAAATTGATTCTCGATAGGATACTCGCGGATAAGCGAACGGAACTTGATACGCGGAAAGCAGAACGGCCGCTCGAAGACGTAAAGAGCGCGGCCCGGGACGCTGCGCCTCCGCGGGACTTCGCATCAGCGGTCAGCGCCCGGCATCCTGCGAAATCCGCCTGCGGGCCGAAGCCTTCGGCGGAGGACTCCGAAATCCGCAATCCGAAATCCGAGATAAAGTTGATCGCTGAGGTCAAGAAGGCGTCCCCGTCCAAGGGGCTGATAAGAGCGGACTTCGATCCGGCGGCGATTGCGTTGGCCTACGAGAGGGCCGGCGCATCCGCCATCTCAGTGCTGACCGACGAGAAATACTTCCAGGGGAATCTCGAAGACCTGGAGGCCGTTCGCCGAGCGGTGAGCTTGCCGGTTTTGCGGAAAGACTTCATAATTGACGCGTACCAGGTCTACGAGTCCCGGGCTGCGCAGGCGGACGCGATCTTGCTGATAGTTGCCGCTCTCTCCCGCCAAGAGCTCTCGGGGCTGATGGCTTTGGCGGACGAACTGGGAATGGCGTCGCTGGTCGAGGTTCACACGCCTGAGGAGCTTGACATCGCTGTTCGGATGGGAGCGCGGATCATCGGCATCAACAATCGGAATCTGCAGACATTCGAAACCAGGCTCGGCACAACCCTGGAGATTGCTCACCGGGTGCCGGACGATCGCATTCTAGTGAGCGAGAGCGGGATACTCACCCGCGCGGATGTCGAGCGGCTGATGGCAGCCGGCGTGGATGCTATCCTGGTCGGTGAAGCCCTGATGAAGGAGTCCGATCCAGGCGCGAAGGTCGGGGAGTTGCTGGGGACAGTTTGAACCTCTGATGCCGTCATTCTGAGCGAAGCGAAGAATCGTTCTGCGCGGTGAGCTCCTTCACTTCGTTCAGGATGACATGACTCGACGTTGGAAGTTGGAAGTTTACATGATCAAAGTCAAGATCTGCGGGATCACGAATATCGAGGATGCAATGGCGGCGGTCGAGGCCGGTGCGGATGCACTCGGCTTTGTCTTCGCCGAGAGTCCGAGGAGAATCAGTGCAAAGGCCGCCTTGAGCATACTGGAGAAGCTGCCGCCATTCGTCGCAACCGTCGGCGTCTTCGCCAACCAGGACGTGGACGAGGTGTTCAGGGTCTGGAAGCAGACCAACCTCCACTTTGCCCAGCTGCACGATGTGCTCGGTCCGACGAGGGAGCTGGTCTCGCCCGCCGGCGGGTTCGGCTGGTATCGAGTCATCCACGCTCTCAGGGTGAAGTCGGCCAAAGACATCCGTCAGGCCGCAGACGGCCCTTCCGCCCGTGTATGCGCGGCTCTTCTGCTCGACGCGCACGTCGAGGGACTGATGGGTGGAACCGGACAGAAGTTCGATTGGGACCTGGCGGTTCAGGCGAAGTTGCTCGGCAAGCCGCTGATACTGGCAGGGGGACTGACTCCCGCGAACGTCGAAGAAGCTGTGCGCAAGGTGCGCCCTTACGCCGTTGACGTCTCCACCGGAGTAGAGGCGTCGCCGGGGAAGAAGGACCACGCTAAGATCAAGGAGTTCATACAGAATGTCAGAAAAGCTGCGTAAGCTCCCGGACGAGCTGGGGCATTTCGGCGAATTCGGCGGGCGATTCGTGCCGGAGACGCTGATCCCGGCGCTGGACGAGCTGACCGCGGAGTACGAGAAGGCGAAGAACGACCAGGATTTCGCGGCGGAGCTGGACTATTACCTCAGAGAATACGTTGGCCGACCGACTCCTCTCTACTTCGCCGAACGGATGACCCGCGAGCTTGGCGGGGCGAAGGTCTATATCAAGCGTGAGGATCTCTGCCATACCGGCGCTCACAAGATGAACAATACGACAGGCCAGATACTGCTCGCCAAGCGTATGGGAAAGCCGCGCATCATCGCCGAAACAGGCGCCGGCCAGCACGGAGTTGCCACCGCCACGGCATGCGCTCTCTTCGACTTCAAGTGTGAGGTCTACATGGGCGAGGAGGACGTGCGCAGGCAGGCTCTCAACGTGTTTAGGATGCAATTGCTTGGGGCAAAGGTTATACCAGTCTCTTCGGGCACGCGCACCTTGAAAGACGCCATGAACGAGGCACTCCGCGACTGGGTCACAAACGTTCGAGACACTCATTACATAATTGGCTCAGTGGCCGGGCCGCACCCTTATCCGATGATCGTGCGGGACTTCCAATCGGTGATCGGCAAGGAGACGAGGCGGCAGATACTGGAGAAAGAAGGACGTTTACCCGATTATGTTATTGCCTGTGTCGGCGGTGGAAGCAATGCGATGGGCATCTTCCACGCCTTCATAGGCGATGCGCAAGTAAGGCTAATCGGCGTCGAGGCGGCCGGGAAGGGATTGAGCACCGGCCGGCACGCAGCTACCCTGGTGGCCGGGTCGAAAGGCGTCCTGCACGGGGCATCGAGCTTCCTGCTCCAGGACAAGGACGGACAGGTTCTCCCAACCCATTCGGTATCCGCCGGGCTGGATTATCCCGGAGTGGGTCCGGAGCACAGTTACCTGAAGCAGACCGGGCGCGCCGAGTATGTAGCGGCGACGGACGCAGAGGCATTGGACGCATTCCAATGGCTCGCTCGCACAGAGGGCCTGATCCCGGCGCTCGAACCGGCGCACGCGGTGGCTCACGCGAGGAAGCTTGTCCCGACCCTGGGCAAGAACGCAATTGTTGTAATCAATCTTTCGGGCAGAGGCGACAAGGACGTCGAGATCGCGTCGAAACTCCTGCCGCAGGCCGGGGAGGAGCAGGAATGAGCCGGATCGGCCAGCTCTTCGCCCGCCTGAGAACATCCGGTGAGGGCGCACTCATCTGTTTCGTCACCGCCGGTGACCCGGATATTGACACGACCCGGCGAATAGTGCTGGAATTAGAGCGAGCGGGGGCGGACATCGTCGAGCTCGGCATCCCGTTCAGCGATCCGATAGCGGATGGCGCGAGCATTCAGGCATCGTCAATGCGCTCGCTGGAGGCCGGCACAAACGTGCCGGCGGTCTTGGGCCTTGTGCGGGCGATCCGCAGAGAATCCGAGCTGCCGCTCGTTCTCATGAGCTATTACAATCCGGTTCAGCACTACGGAGTAGCTGGATTCGCGGCGGACTGCGCCTCCGCCGGGGTTGACGGCGTGATCGTGACGGACCTCACGCCGGAGGAATCCGGCGAGTGGAAAGCATCGGCGGACCAGGCCGGAGTTGACACGATATTCCTGCTGGCGCCGACGAGCACGGACTCGAGAATCGGAAAAGTTGCCGGGTTGGCCTCCGGTTTTATATACTGTGTATCGAGGACCGGCGTTACCGGCGCCCGGCCCGAGATGGCAGCGGGCGTTCGCGAGCTGGTAGGCCGCATCCGCGCCGGGACGGAAACGCCGATTGCCGTCGGCTTCGGAATATCAAAGGCGGAGCATGTGCGGGAGGTCTGCGAGTACGCAGACGGAGCAGTGGTCGGCAGCCTGCTGGTTGACTTGATCGCCCGAGAAGCCGGAGGGCAGACCTTCTTCAGTCAAATACGCGGCCTCGTCTCCGCGCTGAAATCGGGTACGACGCCAGAGCACTTTGGAACTTAGACGATAGACCTTAGGCGCGAGGCCGCCGGAGTCTAAGGTTTGAGGTCTATCGCCTGAGGTCTAAGGTCTGAGACGGGAGGCAGTTGGGTTGTACACGAAGGAGCAGTTCGCAAAGCTCATTGATTACACGCTGATCAGGCCGACCGCGACGAGGGACGACATCCTTCACTTCTGCGACGAAGCGAAGGAGTATCATTTCGCCGCAATAGTCGTCCTGCCGTTCTGGGTTCCCCTGGCGGTCAGGGAACTTGAAAGCAGCGACGTCAAGGTTTGCACACCCGTCGGCTTCCCGCATGGCGCGAGCACTCGCGCCGCGAAGGTCTACGAGGCCAGAAATGCGGTTACCAACGGGGCCGAGGAGCTGGACATAGTCATCAATGTCGGAGCTTTGAAATCCGGGGACCTGGATTACGTCCAGCGCGAGGTCTCAGAGCTGGTCAGTGCTGCGAACCTCTCAGGAATGACTCAGGATGCCAAGCGCACTCTTGTGAAGATCATCATCGAGACGCCCTACTTGACCAGAGAGGAGAAAATCACCGCCTGTGAGATCGTGCGCGACGCCGGGGCGGATTTCATTAAGACGTCCACAGGCACCGCGCCGAACGGCGCCACCGAGGAAGATGTGCAGTTGATCCGGACCGTTGTGGGACCGGCTGTCGGGGTAAAGGCTGCGGGTGGAATCAGAACCATCGAGCATGCGATGGACCTATTGGATGCGGGCGCGAACCGACTTGGGACCAGCGCCGGCGTGGCCCTGTTGCATGCCTACGATCCAGACGAGCTCTTGAAGCACGCCAGATGACGGCAGACACCCGAAGCGCCTGATAATACGCGAAGAGTCCGCAGGCATCCCACGCCCTGCGGCCTTTTTTGTTTTCGCGCGTAGGGGCAGCCGGGATCAGGATAGGAGAAAGAACGTGCCCCTGTATACCGCCAATGCCATCGTGCTCCGCCGAACGAATTTCGGGGAAACGGACCGCATTGCCGCCCTGTACACGCGCGAGCGCGGCAAGATTTCCGGCATCGCCAAGGGCGCGAGAAAGCCCATCAGCCGTCTCGCCGGCGCAACGGAAACCCTCACCTATGGCAAGTATCAGCTCGCCACCGGGAAGACCCTCGACGTTATCACCCAGGCGGAGGCGAAGGAATCGTTCCCCCGGATCCGGGGCAACCTAGATCGCGTCACCCATGCTACCTACATGGCCGAGCTGGTGGACAAGTTTGTGGAGGAGCACGAGCCGAACGTTGACCTCTTCGAGCTCTTGCTCTCGGCTCTCTACCTCATGGAGCGCCCGAACGACCCCGAAAAGATAACGCACATGTTCGAGCTGCAATTCATGAAGCTGCTGGGATACGAGCCGACCCTCGACAAGTGCGTTCGCTGCCGGAAGCCGCTGCCGCCGGGAGAGGTGTCCTTCAGCCCGTCAATGGGAGGAGCGGCCTGCCGTGAGTGCGGACCCTTGGCGGAGGACGCAATCGAAATCTCGCATGAGGCGGTCGAGACCATGCAGAAGCTGCTGACGGCGGATGCTCCTGAGGTGGAGCGGATGGAAATCCCGCGGGAAATCATGGGTCAGATCGCTCGTGTCATGCGATGGTACATACGTTACCGGGCCGAGCGCGAGCTGAAAAGCCTCGAATTCCTCCAGATGCTTCGGATGAGTGACTAGGAAGCAGACCGTACACCAAGAGACGTATCGCAGGTCCACACTCTGGCGTGCGGGACGTGAATAGGCGAGCTTAGAAGGACAACTTGCAGATTGGGCGAATGGGAATCATGGAGATAAGTCGGGAATGAGATCCATCAAAGTTATTGTTGAAAAGCATCCCGATGGTTATGTGGCTTATCCACTTGGGATGAAGGGGGTAGTCGTAGGCGAAGGAGATACATACGAGGAAGCCCTGGCTGATGTGCAGTCCGCCATTCGCTTCCATATCGAGACCTTTGGACACTGTATTGCTTAAGTAAGAGGAAACCGAACATGCGATACACGGTAATCGTCGAGAGAGGCCGAGAGTCGGGATTTGTGGCATATATCCCGGCTCTTAGAGGATGCGTGTCACAAGGACCGACCAAGGAGGCCGCTGTCGCCAACCTGAAAGAGGCCGCCGAGGCTTATATCGAGGCGCTGGTCGAGGACCACCTGCCGGTTCCAGCCGAGGTAGAGGTAGAGAGTGTGGAGCTGGAGGTAGCTTGACTTGCCTAAACTGCCCAGGGACCTTTCTGGAAAGCAGGTGATATGCGCATTGCAGCGCGCCGGATTCCAGATCTGCAGACGCAAGGGCAGCCACGTAATCATGCGCCGCGATTCGCCATTGGCACAGGTAGTGGTTCCAGATCACAAGTCTATCGACACTGGAACGCTCGATGTCATTATAGACGGTGCCGGTCTTTCGGCTGAGGAGTTTCTGGGATTACTGTGATTGCCTTCTGTCGGGATGGCCTCTAAGATAATACCGTTTTTCCGTTGCTCACGACAGCCTGTTGCCGAACCGCCGAACGCCCAACACCCAACATCGAACTTCCCAAGTTGGACGTTGGAAGTGGGATTGTTCAAAAAGGACATCCGGGAGGGCGAGGGTCCTCCCGAGCCGCATTCACCCGGCTCAGCAGGAACTTCGCCCTCCCATACAACCCACGGGATCCAAAGCGAAATCAGCCTTCTTGAACAATCCCAAGTTCGATGTTCGATGTTCTTCTGTGAAGACCCTCACACGCTGCGGCCGATTGCCTGGGCAATGCGGGCGATCTGCTCCATGAGCGTTTTGAAGTCTTCAGGGCGCAGGGATTGAGGGCCGTCGCTCAGAGCGTGCTGCGGATCGTTGTGAACCTCTACCAGCAGGCCATCGGCGCCTGCTGCCACCGCCGCCTTCGAGACCGCACCTACGTATTTCGAGTCCCCTGTAGCATGGCTGGGGTCAACGATGACGGGGAGATGGGTCCAGTCCTTAAGGACCGGCACGGCGTTGATGTCGGTCGTGTGGCGAGTAGAATCCTCGAATGTCGTGATGCCCCGCTCGCACAGGATGACCCTGTGGTTTCCCTCCGCGATTATGTACTCCGCGGACATCAGCAGGTCGCGCAGCTTGCATCCCAGCCCTCTCTTCAGCAGGACTGGATGCTTAGTCGCCCCCACCCTTTTCAGCAGCGGGTAATTCTGCATGTTCCTCGTCCCGATCTGAAGGACGTCGGCATACCTGGCGACCAGGTTCACGTCATGCGGATCCATGACCTCCGTAACCACCGGCAATCCCGTCTCCGCGCGCGCCTTTGCGAGGATCTTCAGGCCCTCTTCGCCCAATCCCTGAAAGGCGTAGGGCGAGGTTCGCGGCTTGAATGCGCCGCCTCGGAGCATGTGTGCCCCGGCCTCCTTGACGCGGTGCGCTATCTCCGTCGTCTGCGCCTCCGACTCCACGCTGCACGGCCCGGCGGCGATGGCGATCCGATTGCCGCCGACCTTCACACCCGCGACATCAACAACCGTGTCGGCTGGATGGTACTCGCGCGACGCCAGCTTCCACAGGTGGGAGATCAGATCAACCCTCTCGACGCCCGGAAACGAGTGGAAATGCTCGACTAGATCGGCCTTCCTGGCATCGAGGGTGCCGAGGACGGCGATGACCTTCCGCTCGACGCCGGGGTTGATAAACGGCCTTAAGCCGATGCGCTGAATCTCGTCTTCCACCGCCTGGATTTGCTCCGGCGTGGCGGTCGTCCGCATGATTATGATCACTGTAATATCTCCTGGCAGTTTGCAACAATTATAGCAGATTCAGGCGGCGGGGATGGCCGGGACGGAGCCGCGGCCACTACGGGCTTATTCTCGTTTTGCCAGCCAGCGGAGCAGTCCGTTCAACGGCAGGGCGTTCAGAACGTTCTTCGGTTCGACCCAGCCGCGCCGGGCGGTTGCAATCCCATATTCAACAAAGTCGAGCTGCCTCACGGCGTGCGCATCTGAGTCTATCGCCAGCATCACGCCGAGGTCCTTCGCAAGCCTGGCATCGGTGTCCTTGAGATCGAGGCGGTCCGGCTGCGAGTTTATCTCCATGGCGGTGTTGGTCTCCGCCGCGGCCTGCAAAACAGCGTCCATATCAACCTCGTAGGGGTCTCTCTTTCCGATTATCCGGCCGCTCGGATGACCCAGTATATCCACATGGTGATTGCTGACGGCATCAATGATCCGCCGCGTCATCCTTTCTCGGGTCATACCCATACCGCTGTGGACCGACGCAGTGACGACATCGAAATTCGCCAGAATCTCGTCAGGGTAGTCGAGCGAGCCGTCGGCCCGGATGTTTACCTCAATGCCGTGGAGCACACGTATGCCCCGGTACTTGCGGTTGAGTTCGTTGACCAGGGCGCGCTGCTCCCTGATGCGCTCCGGCGTGAGGCCGTGCACGAAGCCCATGGAGACAGAATGATCGGAAAGCGCGATGTACTCGTAACCCAGCTTCCCCGCCGCCTCGACGACAGCTTCCGGTGAATCCGCGCCATCGCTCCAATCCGTATGGACGTGCAAATCGCCCTTCAGGTCGGAACGCTCAACCAGGCGCGGCAGTCGGCCTTCGCGCGCGGCTTCGATCTCTCCGCGGTCCTCCCGCAGCCCCGGCGGCATGCACGGGAGGCCGAGCGCCTCGTACACGCTCTCCTCGGTCTCGCCCGCGATGCGTTTGTTGTCCGAGACCCTGAAAACGCCGTACTCATTCAACTTGAGGCCCATTGATTCGGCAATTGTGCGCAGCTTGATATTGTGTGCCTTCGATCCGGTGAAGTACTGGAGCGCCGCGCCATACTCCTCCGGCTTCACAACGCGCAGATCAACCTGCAGATTCTCGTCGGTCACAATGCTGCCCTTGGTCGGGCCGTGGCCGAGCACATTCTTAACCATCGGCAGCTCGACGAACCGGTCAACTACTGTATGGGGCTCATCCGACGCAGCGAGGAGGTCGAGGTCGCCGATGGTTTCCCTCTTGCGGCGCAGGCTGCCCGCGAGATCGGCCCGTTCCACTTCCTTCAAACCTCGAATCCTGTTCAGGAACGGGAGGGCCGTCGGCAGGGCGATTCCGAGCGGCGTGCGCTCCGAGCGGGCGCGCATTCGCTCGATGGAATCGAGGATGTTCGTCTCGGTCTTCTCGCCGATCGTGGGAATCTTCGAGAGCGAATGCTCCTTCGCCGCCCGCTCGAGCTTGTCAACCGAGTCCACGCCGAGCCGGTCGTAGAAGAGCTTGGCCTTCTTCGGGCCGATGCCCGGCACGCCGAGCAGCTCCGCGATTCCGGGCTTGATCTGCTTCTTCAGCTCATCGTAATACGTGGAGCGGCCGGTCTGGAGGTATTCGACGATCTTCGCGGCGATGCTCTCCCCGATGCCGGGAATCTCCTGCAGCTCGCCGCGCGACACGATCTCCTGGATATCCTCCGCCAGCGACTCGATCCTGCGGGCGGCATCGCGGTATGCCCGGACGCGGAACGTGCTCTCCCCCTTGATCTCCAGCATGTCGGCGATGTTTTCGAGGAACTCTGCTACATCCGCATTCTTCGCGGTAGGCATGGGAGTTCTCCTAAACCGTGCACAGGGAGTTTACCCAATCGGGTCAGCCTGAATCAGGGAGACTTCGCCAGCCGGAAGGCTGGCGTAAGCCACGGCCAGCACGAGAATCAGTGTGGCAAACAGGATTAGGACTGCTCTCATATCATGTCCCTCCGCGCCTCCGCTGTGTCAAACTTAGTACATCCCAAGCTCCACCTTGCCGGTAAGCCCCGATTTGATAGGCTCGAGGGCGATGAGGTTGGACATGGAGTTCACCGCCTTGATGCTGAGGGTGTTCCGGCCGGGGCGCACATGGTGCGTGACGTCCAGCGCCAGCGGATCCCAGGCCAGAACTCCGGCATTCCGGCCGTTTATGGAGACGTCCGCCAGGTCCGATACCTCGTCGAGCCTCAGCACGATCGTCTTCCCGGCCCAGCCATCGGGAATCTCGAAGTCCTGCTCGTAGACGCATGCGCCTGAGTAGAATGGATAGCCGTTCTCGGTCCACGAGCCGATCGGCATCTCCGCGCGGGGCTTCACGAGCGCCCAATCGGCATCTATCTGCTCCAGGGCGAAGTCGCCGACCAGGTAGACGATGTGTCCCAAATACGCAGGCTCGTCGAAGATGCTCGTTGTCTCGATTCGGATGGTGTTCCCGCCCTCTTTTAGGAAGCCGGTCACATCCGCCTCGCCGATCAGGCGGTCGAAGTACCGGCCCTCTTCGAGCGCGGTGATCTCATCATCGTTAACCCAAACCCGGCACTGGCTGTGCGCCCGGTTGAAGGGAGCCACGCCGTCGAGCAGAAGCCGGGCCGACTTAGGCAGGTCCTTCAACCGGAAGCCCGCCGTGTATATGCGCAGGAGCGACTGAAAGCCGAACAAGTTCTTTCGACTAACCTCCAGCTCCATCTTCCAATCCTTGATCGGGAGAGCGTTCCCGCGCTCGGGCCGGAAGCGCCAGACATCCGGCAGCTCGATGACCTCTATCGGCTCAGCGGGACGCCTATTCGCAGCGCGGCCTGGATTCACCTTGGCTCCGGGCGGCAGGAGCGCGATCATGTGCGACTGGCCGGGCGCGAAGCTGAGCGGAATCTCGAGCAGCCCATTCTTCGCCGAGTATTCCAGCGGGAGGCCGAAGTCGCCCGTCTGCGTGTCGAGGTAAACCGGCACACCCGCGCCGGAGAGCGTCACCACCGCGTCGTAGCTCTCGGTGGGGGATACGTTGGCGAGGAAGTAGACGTCGCCATCCGCCAGGGCTGTGTGGTAGCAGATGATTTCCCTCGCCTGCTCGCCGCCCGCTGTGACGGATACATCCCGGCCGACGAGCGATTCCAGCTTCGAATCGAGCATCTTCCGAGCGCCATCGTCCAGCCACGAGGCAGGCGCGCCGAGGTAATTGCCCGCAAATCCTGGATCCTTTCCCTGAAGGATCGCGGCTTCCACCTCGATGGGGTCCACGCCAAATAGCTTCCGTGCGGCGTCGGAGATGCCGGGGTCCCGCCCGTTCTCCGTGGATTCCGTGGGCAGCAGGCCGGCCGCCAGCACGACTCCGCCCGCGCCTGCGAATTCCTCCAGCTTGCGAAGCACCGCCTGGGGCACCGTCGTCGCCGAAGGGAGTATCAAGCAACTGAAGCTCTCCAGGGCCTCGCCGCTCTGTCCCTTCACGACCAGCCTGCCATCCTCGACGCAAGCCGAAGCGAGCAGGTCGGAATCCATAAAGTCGAAATCATGGTGGCTGGACAAGAGAGCTTGGGTCAACTCGTGGACGTCCTTCTCCGTGCGCCGCGCCCGTGAGTCATAGTAGTCGAACCGCGAGAGGTCCTTGTGCTCGCTCAGGCCGGTCCAGTCGTTCACGTGCAGGGACTCGAACGGGCAATAAACCGCTATGCGCGCGACGTGCCTTCCGGAGGAGAGCACGAGCGCCGCGCGGGCCGAGTGATCGCAGAACATACGATAATACGGCCAGAACGCGGTCTGGTAGAAGTGATTCGGGATGCACTCCCATTTCCGCTGCCCCTGGATGGAGTAGTAGACTGCGTGCGGCACGATGAGGTTGATCCCGCAGGCAAGCTCGCAGTCGCCCAGCCGCTTGATGTCCCGCAGAGAGATGGCCCAGCCCTTCGCCAAGCCGAACGACTCGCACATCGTCCGCTCCTTATCGAGCAGGTGCGCCGCCGAGCTAGCGATCTTCGCGGAGAAGGTTATCGGCCAGGTGCAATCGCCGAGGTGGTCTATGCCCGGTATGTGCGTGTACTTTGCGAGCGTGAACAAGTTGCCCTGCTCTCTGGCGAGTGAGGGCAGGAAATCCTCGCGGTTGAAGTGCCCTATGCTCCGGAGGCCGCAGGCGTCGCAGAAGTCGTATATCTGCTTGAGCGTCGCCTCACTATAGAGGCGGGTCAGGAATCCGTAGAAGTCGGCGCGGTATTTCGTCGTCTTATCGCCGACATCGTACAGGAGCGCCGGGATGTGTTTCGTGAAATCATAGCCCATCCCGGCTTGGAATTGCTCCAGCAGGCCGTCGGTCCACGGGATCAGAACGCGCCCGTAATTCATGGATATCTCATCGAAGAAGATGCCCGGGATCAGCTCGCCGAAGTCGTCGCCGAATCTGTCCTTGTACGCCTTATGGGTCAGTTCGATGAACCGCGCAATCCCGGCGCGGTTGAATGTATCCACGCCGATGGAGTTGAAGCCCACGGTGTGGAAATGCCGCTGGAACGCGAGGACGAGCCATTTCCCTGGTGGAAGCTCGGCATGCAGTCGTCCGCCGGCCACCGCATCACTCAGCACCAGAACCGCATCCGGCACGGAGCCGATGCTGTTGCCTTCAATCGGTATCGCGTAGGCGGCTTCGAATTCGCCCTCGGAGGGCACTTCGATATCGAGCTTGCCGGGGCCCTCGATGATGGTTTCCGCGAAGGGCTTCAGGTGCGAGCTGGCGAACCGGTAGTTCTCCCGAACGGTCTGCCCGCCGGCGCTTCCGCTGGGCCAGTTGTCCTCGTCGTAGAGCCAGGCGTGCATCTTCCATTTCCGCGCCTCGTGAACCGCGGCCCCGATCATGCGGTGCCATTCTTCGGAGAGGTACGCCGTTATCCGGCCATAACGGGCGTGCATGAAGAAGCCGCCGATTCCCTGCTCGTGCATCAGGCGCACCTGGCGGCGTATCTCGTCTTCCTTAAGATCGTGATTCCAGAACCAGAACGGCGCCGAGCGATACCAGTTCGGCGGATCGGCGAACTGAGACCTTAGCTGTTGTACGGACTCCATGTGCCCTCCCTGCAAGGGTTTATTGCCCATCGTCTCACACCCGGCGCAATCAGTCAATACCCGGCACGGCGGAGAGTGCTGGACGGGGCGACCAGGCGACAGGGAGAATGGGCGAGTACGGTTAATCCAACATCTGACATCCGACATCGCGTGCCGCCCTGATTCGGCATTCTCATCGGCCACGGAGTGTTCAAATCCCCGGAATCATGGGTATAGACTCATGGCAACTGCTGTTCGGGCTCCGGTGCAGGACGAGATGACGCGTCGGGATCGAGGACCCTCCAGATGTGTGCAGGCGGACAGCCCCTCCCATGCTATCACCTCCTCGCGATTGCCGACGCCCCCGGCAGAAGTTGAAGCAATCCAGAGTTGACAGGAGGACACCCACAGATGGCAGCGGACAAGATCCTCAGGTGCAGGGAATGCAACCAGCAATTCGTCTTCACGGTTGGTGAGCAGGAGTTCTACGCTCAGAAGGGCTTCCAGAACGAACCTGGGCGCTGCGGCCCGTGTCGAAAGGCGAGAAAAAGGGAACGGGCTTTGAACAGCGGAGTCCAGTTCCGGGACAGCCAGCCTTTGCGCGGAACTGCAGTTCGCCAGGACTACGACAGAGGGCTGTACTAGCCAACGCCGGATCGCATACCAGTGATCCGTTTCCGCGGGCCCTTCGGGGCAATAATCTCAGTCAGCCGATCTCCCCAAGCCCGAACAGCTTTACCGCGTTCGAAGTGGTCGCGGCAGCCACTTCGCCTAGCGTGACACGCAATACCTCGGCCAGCCTGGCAGCAACGAGAGGCAGGTAAGACGGCTCGTTTCGGTGCCCCCGATGCGGATGCGGCGTAAGGTAGGGCGCATCGGTTTCGAGAAGCACGCGGTCGAGCGGAAGTTCACTGGCTATCTCACGAAGACCCGCCGCGTTCTGGAAAGTGATCGGCCCCGCTATCCCCAGGTAGCAGCCCAGTTCAATGGCCTTTCGGGCGAAATCCAAATCGCTGGGCAGGCAATGCATCACCACCCCGCGAGGCGGCAGCCCCTGTTCCCCGAGAATTGCCAGCACATCATGCTGAGCATCCCGGCTGTGGACGACCAACGGGAGCTCCAGCTCGCGAGCCATTTCGATATGACCCCGATAGGCTTTCTGCTGAACATCCCTCGGAGACAGATCGCGATAGTAGTCCAGGCCGGTTTCCCCGATGGCGACGATCTTCTCCCGGTCGGATGCAAGACTCTTGATGCGCTCCTGCGTGTCAGGTGTGAATGTAAACGCATCGTGGGGATGCACTCCGACGGTGGCGAAAACCGTCCGAATCTCGCGGGCCAGGCGCGCCGCCAAAGCACTGGATTCGAGATCGTATCCCACGCAGATGATCCGCCTGACCCCGGCTTCCTCCGCCCTGAGAAGCACATTCGGCAGATCGCCCGCGAAATCCGGGTGGTTTAGATGACAATGGGTGTCAACCAGGGAAAGAGGTTCCACGGGTCCATCCGCCTTTGCTGAAGCTACGGCGGACAAGGGGATCGAGGGATCCGGAGAACCGCTCGTACTCGTACTCATAGTCGTGAATCCTGCATCCAGAGTAATGGAGTGGCGGAGTATTGGAGTAATGGGATGCCGGACGTTGGATAGACAAGGTGGCATCCGGCAGCTCTAATCTGCAATTTGCAAGTCTGCAATTCAGAATCCCGTCGTGTCGTCGCCCACTCTGCGTCGCAATACCTACAGGAGTTGCGCGAGGTGCTCAGTCAGGAACTCGTCCACGGCAGTGTTGAACCGGTCATGCCGCGTCAGAAAGCAGAAGTGAGCGCCGCTCTCAATTACTTCCAGAGAAGCTTCGGGGATGCTCTCGTACAATTCCTGTGCGCTCGATAGGAAGAGCGACCTATCTCCGGCCCCGACGACTACCAGCGTCGGCGCCTGAATCTGGGAAAGCGCCGGCCGAAGGTCCGTTTTCTGGATTATGCGCATGCGCTGGTTTACCGTGGCTCGCGACACCTTTGCTGCCTGGGCCGCGATCCCCCTCACCGCTGAAACCTGGTCCCGCATAGCCAGAGCTCCCGACGTCCTCCTTCCAAGCAGCCGCGATATGTGAACCTTGAAGCTGGTGCCGAGCGATTTATGGAAAGGATGCCCTGCTGACGAAATCCAGCCGAGGAGACGATCCTGGCGCAGCTCCGGAGAGGTCGGGAAAGCGGAGACCAGTACCAATGCCTTCGTGCGCTCAGGGAACTGAACGGCGAACTGCATGGCGATCAGGCCGCCGAACGAATGCCCGCATATCGCCGCGCTGTCCACCTTCAGCGCATCGAGCAGCATGCGCAGGTCGTTGACCAGCAGATCCAGCGTGTAGTCGGCGGAGCGCTTCAATCCCCGGTGGACGTCGTAGCTGATGACGCGGTAGCTGTCCCCCAGGCCGCAGAGCTGAAATGCGAATGCCTCTTTGGACTCCGTTATGCCCGGAATGAAGACCACCGGAACGCCGGTTCCGGACTCAGAATAGTCAAGTACCAGAGCTTTTATCTGTATTCTAGACACCCGCAGACACCCCCGCCGGGCTTGATGGCACAACCGCCACCAGGATACGGCAAAGCGGCAGTCCTGTCAATGGTGCGCAGTCTTGCAAAAGCAGAGGTAGTTCAAAGAAATTTCAAAGACATTTGCATTTGCCGTCATTGACATGTATATCCGCAGTGCCTAAAATGGGGGTGATTGGTGGTAGAAAGTGGTGAATCGTGCCACTATCGCCCAAAACCTCCGGTTCTTGGGCGGTGTAACACCGGCGGGGCACTGTTCCGGACCAGTCCGTGGAGAACAGCCGACGCTCTGCGCACTGCATCCAGGAAGGTACACAGCCAGGGTATGGGCACCGCAGCCTTGACAGGCTGCCAGCCGGGCGCACTGTCGCAGCGAAGAAATCGGCGGAGATCGAGACAAATACGAAATGGGGGACAAACACTCATGCCTCGCGGCAGGATCCCTGTAAGATTGGTAAACCAGATCTGCGTCGAACCTCGGCCAAAGGGCCTGCGCGCAGTCTACCTCGTGGAGACCCAGAACGAAAACGAGGCCGGAGACCTCTACAGATTCTTCGAGGACTTTGCTCCTGCGCTCGAGAGCATTCGGCTTTCGAACGGCAAGCTGGTTTCCTACGCCGTTCAACTGCACGCACACGACCAATCGCTGCTCGAAGAAATCGAGACCTTTCTGAAGAAGAATTTCGGTTTCGTCATCCTGCACCGATCGTTCGACCCGATTATCTACGACATTGTCAGGGAGCTTACGAAAGACTCGGGGAGCGAGCTGGCACCGATACCGAAGTGCGACATCTGCTGCAAGCCCGATCCGTTCCCTGAGACAGTGGTCAGCTTGCTGGATAAACAGAATGCGAAGCTGGCGACGCGCGTGTACTGCGCGACATGCACTGCCGAATCAGCCGGGCGCAGCAACAAGGAGTTTCTCAAAGCACTGCTGGAAGCCGACCGGGGCGATTTTGGCATGCTCTGTCACATGGGCCTCGTCCGCAGCCGATCTTCCAAGAAGCACGTCGCTTTCCGAATCCAGTGCGACGCAGAGCAGCAGTTTGCTGTCACTTAACGTATCCGAAAGGCCGTCTCTTGTTCTCTGGAGCATACAGCCATTCAGTTGATAGCAAGGGGAGAACCGTGATACCCTCCAAGTTTCGTTCGAAACTCGGAGAGCGGTTCTACCTTGCGCGTGGAATGCACGGCTGTCTGTGGGTATTCGGCGAAGAGGAATGGCGCGGGTTTCAGACAATGATGACTCCCACGTCGCCACTCGACAGCCGCGGTCTGAAGCTGGAGCGATTCTTCATAGGTTCCGCGATCGAGTGCGTTCCCGACGCTCAGGGCCGAATCTTCATCCCGCAAAATCTGCGGGACTACGCGGGCATAGCGGACGACGTCTGGCTGGTCGGTCTTGGAAACAAGGTGGAGATCTGGTGCAGCGCGCGGTGGCAAGAGTTCAACAATGCGCTCACCGACGACGTGATCGAGCAGTTGGGATTGAACCTACTCAGGCAGGGACAGGAGCAGCAAGGATAATAGACACCTCCGATAAAGCCGGGCGGCGATTATGTGCTCCCCTCCGCCATATTCATGCCGCCCGGCCTTTTTTTGGTCCGTCGTCCCAAACCCACCAGGCGCCAAGCGCCCCCATCGCGCATTTTCGTTGACACCCTACGACCGCCGTGATAGAATTTGAGTTGCTGGTGCCGTTCGAAGACCCTCGCGCGGAGCGATGTCCGAGTCTGGTCTAAGGAGCACGACTGGAAATCGTGTAGCGGGCCACAAAGCTCGCTCGTGGGTTCGAATCCCACTCGCTCCGCCATTCTGCTTCATTCTCCCGCTTCCCTTGCGCAGGTTAAATGCATCCGCACATCGAAAGTTCAAAGTCAGAGGGCAACTTGCATCAATTCACATGGAACGGAGGCTTCAAATGGGCAAAGTCATCAAAGCTGGAGCAACTGCGATACATCCTTGTCCGGTGGTACTAGTCACGTGCGTTGACGGCCATTCGGCGCCCAATATCATCACCCTAGCTTGGGCCGGGGTAGCCTGTTCCGAGCCGCCGATGGTCGGCATCTCCATCCGCCCCCACCGCTATTCGCACGGCTTAATCGTGAAATCGGGCGAGTTTGTGGTGAATGTGCCGACCGAGGACATCCTCCTGCAAACGGATTACTGCGGCAGCGTCTCCGGCAAAGATGTGGACAAGTTTGCGAAGACAGGGCTGACGCCGATCTCCGCAAGCCAGGTGAAGCCGCCCCTGATAAAGGAGTGTCCTGTAAACCTGGAATGCCTGGTAAGCCAGGTCATCAGCCTGGGGGCGCATGACCTCATTCTGGGTCAGGTGCTCGCCACCCACATTGACGAGGAACTGCTCGACGCGAGCGGGGAAATCCGAAGCATCAAGGGCGCAAAACCGATCGCCTTCTCGCCGCTGACGTCGGAATACCTGAGCATGGGAAGCATCATCGGCAGTTACGGATACTCGCAGGAGCAGAGTTTGTAGGGATGAGTGAGGAGCCAAACCGGCTCAGCAGGAGCTTCGCCCTCCCGTACTCCAATTTGCACCGGGGGTTCCCGGAATTGGTGTAAGAGTGGTTCCCTGGAGCCTTTGACCCCCTTGTCCGCCGTAGCTTCAGCGAAGGCGGATGGACCCCTAAAGAATGTACTTGCTCAGGTCCTCGTTCTTGACGATGCCTTCGAGCTTCTCGCGGACGTAGGCTGCATCCACAGTTACGGCCTGGCCCGAGAGATCGGGCGCGGAGAAGGACAGTTCCTCGAGCATGCACTCCATGATCGTGTGCAGCCGCCGAGCGCCGATATTCTCCATCTGGGAGTTGACTTCCGCCGCCATGCGAGCTATCTCGGCAATGGCATCGTCGGTGAAGGTGACCTGCACGCCCTCAGTCGCGAGCAGCTCCCTGTACTGCTTTATCAGCGCATTTTTCGGCTCCGTCAGGATTCGCTTGAAGTCCTCCTCGCCCAGACTGTCCAGCTCCACGCGGATAGGCAGGCGGCCCTGGAGCTCGGGGATCAGGTCGGATGGTTTGCTCACGTGGAACGCCCCCGCCGCTATGAAGAGAATATGGTGCGTCTGCACCGGGCCGTATTTCGTGATGACGGTCGAGCCCTCGATGATTGGGAGGATATCCCTTTGCACTCCCTCGCGGGAGACTTGCGGTCCGCCTTCGCCGCCTTTCTCGCGGCCTGCGATCTTGTCCAGCTCGTCCACGAATATGATGCCGGTCTGCTCCGTTCGCTCGATTGCCTCGCGGACGATCTGATCCTGATCCAGCAGCCGCCGGGCTTCTTCCTGAAGGAGAATCTCCTTGGCCTCGCGGATGGGCACGGTCTTGACCTTCCGCCGGCGCGGCATCATCGGCCCAAGCATACTCTGCATATCCACGCCCATCTCCTCCATCCCCTGCGGACTGAACACCTGGAGGAACGGCGCGCTGCTCTCCTCGACTTCTATCTCGACCTTCTGGTCGTCCAGGACTCCCTCGACGAGCTGCTTCCGGAGCTTCTCCCGGATCCGAATCATGCGCTCGCTCTCGTCGCGAATCATGTCTTCGGACGCCGGCGGCGATTCCACCTGCTCCTCCGGGCGGGGTCGCTGACCGCCGAACAACTGGCCTATCACCTCATATGCGGCTTCCAGATCCTTCGGGGTCCGCTTCTCAGGCTTCGGCATCGGCTGCATGATATCCAGAATGTGGTCAATGACCAGTTCTCGCGCCCTGTCCTGGACCTCCGCGATCTTCTCGTTTTCCACCATGCGGACGCCAAGCTGGACCAGGTCGCGCACCATGGAGTCCACGTCCCGCCCGACGTAGCCGACCTCGGTGAACTTGGTGGCCTCGACCTTGATGAACGGCGCCTTCGCGATCTGCGCGAGCCTTCTGGCGATCTCCGTCTTCCCGATGCCGGTTGGGCCGATCATGAGGATGTTCTTGGGGATGACTTCCTCGCGCATGTCTTCGCCCAGGAGCCGGCGTCTGTACCGGTTCCGTAGGGCGATCGCCACCGAGCGCTTCGCCCTGTCCTGGCCGATTATGTACTTGTCTAGCTCCGCGACTATTTGTCTTGGTGTGAGGTTTTCCATTGGTTGCCCCTGTTTCATGTTTCAGGTTCGAAGTTCCAGGTTTTACGCTCCAAACGCCCAGACCTCGCCAACGTGAGACCTGAAACCTGAAACTTGAAACCTAGATCACCTCGACGGTGATATTCTCATTAGTATATACGCAAATTGAGGCGGCGATGCGCAGCGCCTCCTCGACGATTTTCTCCGCCGACAGGTCGGAATGGCGCACGAGCGCCCGCGCGGCCGCCAGCGCGAAGCCTCCGCCGGAGCCGATGGCCGCGATGCCGTCATCCGGCTCGATGACTTCCCCGCTGCCCGAGACCACAAGCAGGTGCTCCCCGTCGGCCACGATCATCATCGCCTCCAGGCGCCTCAGTATCCTATCCGTGCGCCATTCCTTCGCAAATTCTCTCACGGCGCGCAATATGTTCCCGTGCGACTCGTCGAGCTTCGCTTCGAATTTGTCCGAGAGCGCGTAGGCGTCCGCGACCGAGCCGGCGATGCCCGCGAGAACCTTGCCCTCGTGCATGCGGCGGACCTTCTTCGCGCCGGCCTTCATTATCTGATTCTCGATGGTTACCTGGCCGTCGCCCGCGATGGCGACCTTATCGCCGCGCTTGACTGCGACTATGGTGGTGGCATGTGATGTCATCTTCAGCCTCCTGATCGCTGGAGTAATGGAGTGGTGGAGTATTGGAGTACTGGACCTACGGCGCATTTAATCTTCAGCCACATAAGCTACATTACTTTCCTTGACAATCAAGTGATCTATCCAATCTCCATTTTCTCGCTTTTGCTCCAGACTTTCTATTAGCTTTAGCAACCCGTTTTCCACTTTATACGCTAACGAGTCGAGGAGTTCAATATCCACCGCAGCAATCTGGCCGGCTTTCGCACATGCATAAATGCCGGAGACCGACTCGCCGAGAGAGCTTAACGCAACATTGAGGAAATTCAGATACTCCAGGATGGAGCGCCTGCAGTAACCCTCGGCGATATTGCGGTGTATGGAGTCACTGGAAGCGATGGCTTGGGACGCGACGCGCTTTAGCTCGTATGGAAAAACTCGAAATACCTTGCAAGTCTGGACGTAATACTCAACCGCGTCATCCCACACCCTAAGCTGCATATACCCTCTGTTCTTATTCTTACGCATCACTCCACCACTCCATTACTCCAATACTCCATGTCTCAGCTCTCCTCCAGCGCCCTTGGGTGTGCGCTTTCATAAACCTGCTTCAGCCGTTCCCTGCTCACGTGCGCGTAAATCTGGGTCGTCGAGATGCTGGCATGGCCGAGCAGTTCCTGTATCGAGCGCAAATCCGCTCCGTGTTCGAGCATGTGCGTGGCAAAGGTGTGGCGCATCACATGCGGGCTGATCTTCATCTCGTCGCTCACCATGCCGAAGTACTTGTCCAGCAGCCGCCGGATGCTTCGAACCGTGAGCCTGCCCCCGTTCCTATTCAGAAAGAGCGCATTCTCCTGCTCGCCATTGCGCCTGTTGGAGAAAAGCCGGCCCCGTCCGAGATTGAGATACAACGCCAATGCCGCCTGCGCCGCGCGGCCCAGAAGCACAATCCGCTCCTTGGATCCCTTGCCCATGACTCTGGCTTCTCCGGTCGGCAGATCCAGATCGCGCAGATCCATGCCGGCGAGCTCGCTCACACGCACGCCGGTAGCATAGAGCGCCTCCAGGATGGCCGCATCCCTCGTCCCGGTCGGCTCTGAAGTATCCGGTTTCTGCATCAGGGCCTCGATTTGCTCGTCGCGCAGGAACTTGGGCAGCCGCTTGTCGAGCTTCGGACTCAGCAGGCCGGCAGTCGGGTCCGCCTCTATTAAGCCCTTCCGAAGCAGATACTTGAAGAACGCCCGAAGCGACGCGAGCTTCCTGGCGGTTGATGCCTTGCTTAGTCCCTGTCTCTGGAGGCGCGCGAGGTACCGGCGCAGCGTCTGGGAATCCAGCTCCCGCGGATCTGCGGAAAGCTCCTCGCCTTGCAGGAAACCCGCGAACTGCACGATATCGGAGGCATACGCGCGCAGCGTATGTTCGGACGCATTCTTCGCCGCCCGCATGTACTCTATGAAGCGATCAATCTCCTGGTGCATGAGAAACACCCCGGTGTCAGGTGGTGCGGATCCCTAACACCCAACACTTCTCACGTCTCGAACGTCGGCAGCCAGCCTTTGTTGGCCTCGAACATCTCATCAACCATTGACCTTATCTCGGCGAGGCTGAGCACGGCGGAGGTCAGCGGATCGTAGTAGATGGCATGGCATATCTTGTCGCGGTTGTCTTCCACGCAGCCCGTCACCGCCAGCTCCTCGCACTGGGCGCTGATGCTGTTCAGGAGAGCGCACTGAGGCGGAAGCGGGCCTACGTGCAGGGGATCGAGCCCGCGCTTCGACGCCACTACCGGGACTTCCACGCAGCAGCCCGGCGGCAGATTGTCTATCAACCCGAAGTTCCTGACATTTCCGTTGAACTCGAACATGGCGCCGTCGCCGACGCAGGCGTTGAAGATGCTCGCGGCGTACTCGTGCCCGCGCCGGAGGTCCACCGGCCGCTCGAGCTGCTCCTTGATGTGATTGCGCCACGTATCGGCGACCTGCTGATACTCATTCAGTATGAACGCATGATGCCCCGGATTCCATCCCGTGCCGTGCGTGCAGTATTTTTCGAGCAAATCCGGCCGCGTCCTGAACCAGGCGGTATACTCGGAGTTATGCCCGCTGGATTCGGTGACGTAGTAGCCCAGATGAAGGAACATCTCGTTCCGCACGTGCTCCGCGTTGTAGATTTCCGGCCGCGTGGTCACGGCCTCCTTGATGAGCGGATACGCGTCCTTGCCGTTCCATTTGAAATCCACGAACCACGCCTGGTGGTTGATGCCCGCGCAGCGATAGGTGACTTCCTGGAATGGCGCGCCGATCCAGTCCGCGAGCATCATCGCCGTGCCCTGGACGCTGTGGCAGAGGCCGGTGGCCCTGGCCTTCGTCTCTCCCTGCATCGCACGGCAGAGCATAGCCATCGGATTGGTGTAGTTCAGGACGATCGCGTCGGGGCAATAGCGCTCCACGTCCCTGCAGATGTCCACCATCACGGGGATGGTCCTGAGCGCCCGGAATATGCCCGACGGCCCTCTCGTGTCCCCGACGTTTATGTCCACCCCGTATTTCGCGGGGATTTCGATGTCGCTCCGGAAGACATTCACGCCGCCCTGTAAGATAGTGGTAACAACCCCATCCGCTCCGTCCAAAGCCCTCTTTCGGTCCATGGTGGAAATGACCTTGGCGGGGTAGTTTCCGGCGGCGATGATTCGATCCACGCCGGCCTTGATGAAGTTCAGCCGCTCCTCGTCAATGTCCATCAGGGCGAGCGTGCTGTCGGCAAGCGCCGGGAACGTCAGGATGTCCCTGACCAAGGCCCTCGTGAATCCAAAACTCCCGGCTCCGATAAACGCGATCTTCTTCGGCATAACCACATTCCCTTCTAGTGAGCTTCTCGTTACTTCGCGGCTGCGGATCACACAGCCGGCGGCACTGCTCCGAACCTGCGCACGCGGCCCTGGTAATCGGCGATCGCCCTGACCAGTTCCGCCTTCGTGAAATCCGGCCACAGGACCGACGTGACCCAAATCTCCGTATATGCCATCTGCCAGAGCAAGAAATTGCTGATTCGAAGCTCGCCCGCCGTCCGGATAAGCAGATCGGGATCCGGCAGGCCGGCAGTGTACAAGAGGCCGGAGAAATACTCCTCCGTGATCTGCTCCGGGTCGAGCCGACCGTCCTTTGCTCGGTGGCATGCCTCCCGGACAGCATCCAATATCTCCACGCGGGCGCCGTAGTTGATCGCCAGGTTGAGTATGAGACCGGTGTTCTTCGCCGTCGCGTTGATGTCCTCCGCCAGCGCCTGCTGAAGGGATTCAGGCAGCTCCGACAAGCGCCCCGAAATCCTCAGCCGAATGTTGCTCTCCTGGAGCCTCGGCAGCTCGACCCTCGTGGCTTCCTCGATGAGCTGCATGAGCATGTCCGTCTCTTCTTTCGGGCGGCGCCAGTTCTCCGTGGAAAACGCATAGAGAGTGAGGACCTCGACGCCAAGGTCGCCGCAGGCGCGGACGATGTCACGGACGGTCTCGTAGCCCTGCTTGTGGCCGATGATGCGCGGGAGGCCGCGCGCGGTCGCCCACCGGCCGTTGCCGTCCATGATAATGGCGACGTGCCGAGGCATCCTCTCGGGATCGAGGGTGATCCCGATTTCCCTCTGCGCCTTTTCGATTTCGGTCAATGTGTGACCCCCTAAATTCAGCGAAACCCCTCCGTCAGCAATGGACGAAAGGGGCTAGGTTTCGAGTTTCAGGTTTCAAGTTTCACGTTTCAGGTTGCCAATCTTCGGCTCCGCCAACCTGGAACTTGTAACCTGCAACTTGAAACCAGAGGTCTCCTAAACCTCCATCAACTCTGCTTCCTTGGCCGCGGTGATCCTGTCTATTTGCTCAACGCACTTATCAGTCAGCTTCTGAATCTGCTCCTGCGCTCTATGGACGTCGTCCTCGGACACCTCGCCCGCCTTTTCCATGCGCTTCAGCTCTTCGTTCGCGTCTCTCCGGACATTGCGGACGGCCACGCGGTGATCCTCGGCCTTCTTGTGCAGTACCTTGATTAGCTCTCTCCGCCGCTCCTCGGTCAATTGCGGGATCGAAAGCCGGATGACGTTCCCGTCGCTGGCAGGCGTGAGGCCGAGGTCCGACTTAGTGATCGCACGCTCGATGTGGGGAATGGCGCTCTTGTCCCAAGGAGCAATCACCAGAAGCCGGGGCTCCGGCACGGAGATCGTCCCAAGCTGGCTAACAGGCATGTTGGTGCCGTAGTACTCCACGGTAACCCGCTCCAGCAGCGCGGGGTTGGCGCGCCCCGTGCGTATCGTCGTGTAGTCGTGCTGTGCAGCCTCCACAGCCTTGGTCATCCTTCGCTCGGCATCGCTCACTGTATCAGAGATCACTTTTATCCCTCCCAATGTACGTACCGATGGGTTCACCGAGAGCCGCACGCTTGATCGCGCCAGGCTCCATAGCATCGAAGACGACCATGGGCAGGTTGTAGTCCTTGCACATGGTGAAAGCTGTCAGGTCCATTATGCCGAGGCCTTGCTTGATCGCATCCATGTAATCCACTCGGTCGAGTTTCTTGGCATCTGGGCAGGTCTTGGGGTCGCGGTCGTAAACACCGTCAACATTGGTGGCCTTCAGCACGATTTCGGCATGGATTTCGAGCGCTCTGAGCACGGCCGCCGTATCCGTTGTGAAGAATGGATTGCCCGTGCCGGCTGCCAGGATTACCACGCGGTCCTTTTCGAGGTGGCGCATAGCTCGCCGACGTATGAACGGCTCCGCCAGCGCAGCCATTTCAACGGCTGTCTGGACTCGCGTGACCACATCCAGCTTCTCCAGAGCATCCTGGAGTGCGAGCGCGTTGATCACCGTAGCCAGCATGCCCATGTAGTCCGCGCTGGCGCGCTCGATGCCCGCCCTGGCGGCCTCGCTGCCGCGTATGTAATTGCCGCCGCCGACTATGACGGCGATCTCGACTCCGGATTTGTGAACGTCCTTGATCTCGGATGCGAGGCGCTTCACCGCCTCGGTATCTACGCCGAATCCCTTGTCGCCTGCGAATGCCTGGCCGCTGAGCTTCAGCAAAACTCGTTTCCACTTGGGTTGCTTAGGTGTCATGTCTTGGTATCCTCATCCAGACTCTCCCTATCCCTCTGGGAGACGGAGTTCAGCCTACGTCTCCTCGCCGACGCGGTAGCGGACGAACCTGCGGATAACGACCTTCTCGCCCAGCCTGCCGGCCTTCTCGCGAATGAGATCGCCGATGGTCACGTCTTCGTTCTTTATGAACGGCTGATCCATCAGCACGACGGTCGAGTAGAATTTCTCCATCCGGCCCTCGACGATCTTTGGAAGCGCCGCCTCCGGCTTCCCCTGGTTCACAGCCCACTGCCGATGGATCTCGCGCTCCTGTTCCAGCCGCGCCTCGGGAATATCCTCCCTGGAGACATACTCAGGCCGACTCCAGGAGATCTGCATGGCGGTATCGCGGGCCAGCTCCTGGAACTCATCTGTCCTGGCGACGAAATCGGTCTCGCAGTCCAATTCGACCATCACGCCGATCTTGCCACCAGTATGAACATAGCAGGCGATCGTGCCCTCGGTGGTAACCCTACTCTCACGCTTCGAGAGCACCGCAGCTCCCTTCTCGCGCAAGATGTTTACAGCCTTCTCCATGTCTCCGCCGGCCTGTTCGAGAGCCCTCTTGCAGTCCATCATGCCGGCGCCGGTTTTCTCTCTCAGTTCTCTGACTTTGTCCGCCGCGACAGCCATCCGTCCTCCTTATTCCTCGCCCTCAGCAGCTTCAATGCCGAGTCTCTTGGGGATGTCGTCGGCGTCTTCGGTCTCGACTTCACCAGATGTGTCGGCCTGCTCCTCGCTCTCCGACGCCATCACCGTATCCTCTTCAGCGATGGCTTCGGATGCTTCAGGCTTTTCCTCTTCTTCCGCCTCGACTTCGACCTCACCCTCAACTCCCTGGGACTCTACCTGCCGCACCTCGACGATCGCATCGGCGATCCTGCTGGTGATGAGCTTGATGGCGCGGATAGCGTCGTCGTTGCCGGGGATGACGTAGTCCACCTCGTCCGGGTCGCAGTTCGTATCAACGATTGCGACGACGGGGATTTCGAGCTTCCTCGCTTCCTGGAGCGCGATCCGCTCCTTCTTCAAGTCTATGATATACACTGCGCCGGGAAGCTTCGGCATGTCCTTGATGCCGCCGAGGAACCGCTCCAGCTTCTCCATCTCGTCCCTGAGCCTGGCGGTTTCCTTCTTCGGAAGCTGCTCGAAGGTGCCGTTCTCCTCCATCTTCCTCAGCTCATTCAGCCGCGCAATTCGGCTCTGGATTGTCTTGAAGTTCGTCAGCATGCCCCCGAGCCAGCGCTGGGTCACCCAGTACATGCCGCAGCGACGCGCGCACTCCTCAACCGTCTCCTGCGCCTGCTTCTTGGTGCCCACGAAGAGGACAACCTCGCCTTGCGACGCTATCTCCTGAATGAATTGCCTTGCTGCCTCGAAGAGCTTGAGGGTCTGGTGGAGGTCAATGATGTAGATCCCGTTCCGGCCACCATAGATGTATCTCTTCATCTTGGGGTTCCACTTGCGTGTCTGGTGGCCGAAGTGAACTCCTGCCTCGAGGAGTTCCTTCATGGTCAACGAAGCCAATCTATGTTGCTCCTTTCTGGTTTTGATCCTCCCCTCTCTTCATCCTCCGGCCCGGCCCGCTCTGGAGATTGGAGGGTGGAGGTCCGAAGTTGCAATCGGCGGGACTAGCACGCCGCTGTAACCTCCGACTTCCAAGTTCCGACTTCCGATCCGGGCACCCGGGCAAGAGTCCGAGAGGGTGTGTACTCCCGATCCGCCTTCGCCAACTCGTGCTACGTCCCGATGAATCGGGACTTCGCAGAGTAGTAGGCTTCGGCGGATCAGTCGTTGGAGTATACCACATCCATCCAGCAAAATCAAGGGTTTGTGGAGATGCGACGGGGGCCACCATGTAGGTTCCCGGCAGCCGCAGCCTTTACGGCTGCGCAGAGCATTGCGAGGCATCCGTGCCGGCCTCGTTGCCTTCCCCATCGTGAATCTGATATACTGGCCCCGCTAGAGTTACGCTTAACAGGCGGTTTCGCAGGAAGTCATGCTTACCTCCACGTTTGTTCACGTTCAGGGCGTCGGCTATGCAACGGAGCGCCGGATCTGGGAAATGGGTGTGCTCTCATGGGAACATTTCCTCGACACGCACCGGGAACTCCCGCTGTCCGAGCGAAAGAAGGCGCTAATCGTGCCGCGCATGGAGGAATCCATCATCAGGCTTGCGCAGAGAGATCACGCTTTCTTTGCAAGAACGCTGCCGGCCAAAGACCAATGGCGGGCGATCAGCGAGTTCGGAAACGAGGTAGCTTATCTCGATATAGAAACCACCGGCTGCGGCTGGGACAATGAGATAACAGTAGTCGGCCTTTACGACGGATACAACATGCATACCTTCATCCGCGGTATCAATCTGGATGAGTTTCCGTCGGCCATCTCGAACTTCAGAATACTGGTGACCTTCTTCGGCAGTGGATTCGATCTTCCATTCATCCGGCGCACGTTTCCGCAGTTGAAACTGGACCAACTGCACGTGGACCTCTGTTTTCTCCTCAGGCGGCTGGGGCTCACCGGGGGACTGAAATACGTCGAAAGGCAGCTTGGAATCGGCCGTCGGCCGGAGGTCGAGGGGCTGGACGGGTTTGACGCAGTTCGGCTCTGGAAAGAATACCGCCGAGGCAGCAGGGAGGCTCTGGACCTACTCCTCACGTACAACAAGGAGGATGTCATGAACATGGAGGCACTCCTGGCGCACGGATGCGCGGAAATGGCCCGGAGGTTGAACCTTCCGGCGCATGGAGGAGTCGCTTCGCCCTAAAGCGCAACGGGCGGTCGAACATCTTTCCATCAATTTTCCCTGAGGTTTGTTGCCCATGATGGCAAACATGATATAATGGCGTCGCAGCAATTCTACCGGGAGGACAATGTATGGCCGATATCGAGAGCGAGGACGCAGGGCCCGAGCCAGGGCGGGAGCAATGGACGTCCACCAGGTACAGCAGCAAGATTGCATGTGGGATCTGCGGGGCTCCTGTGCGAAACGTTCCAGTGATGTACGAAGCCATGAACATAGACTGGCGCTGCGCGAAATGCCTGCGCAGAGACAAACCAGTGCTGGAAGAGCATACCGGGTGATGGGAATATCAGTCGCCTGCTTCTTTGAAGGCCGGAGAGTGCGCCGGCCTTCTTCCTTATTGGGGCTTTTGTCTTCGGGGAACAGCAGAGCTGTGCACGGCGTCTCTGAAGTATAAGCGCCTTTGGTATTGACGCTCCGATTCAAATACAGTATACTTCTCCCGTAGCCGCAAAGGAGGATGACATGGCCAGAAAGCTGACCGCCTGGCTTATCACCATACTTATACTGATACTTGTCCACCCGGCCATCTTTGCGCAGGACGACGCCCTGCCTCCACCCGGACCAACCGACGTAGAAGAGATGCCCGCTGAGCCACCTGAAGAGGTGGAGATGCCCCCTCCGCCGCCGCCCGTTCCAGACACGTGGAGCCCGCCCAGAACGCCCACGCGTGAAGCTCAGCCGACCGAGGAAGCTCCGTTGGTTGAGGAGACTCCTCAGCCGACGGAGAGTCTCGCGCCAGTACTCGCCGGGTCCGGCAGGAACTGGAGCATGTTCATGGGCGACCCAGCCCACAGCGGATACACTGACGAACGCCTCAACTTCCCTTTGAAGCTGGCCTGGAAGCGGATGGCCCTGATGGCTGCGACTGAGATCGGCAAGCAGAATCCGTCGTCCCCTGTCGTGGCGGACGGCGTGGTGTATATCTGCGCGGGGCACCGACTGTATGCGGTAAACGCAGAGACAGGTTCGTTGAAATGGGCATATCCCGCGCAGGAATCTCTCCCAACCGCTATCAAATCAACGCCGCTCGTGGGCGACGACTTGGTCTATTTCGCCGGCGGGGATGGCTGGCTCTACGCCGTCAAAAAGGAGACCGGCACGCTGGCTTGGAACTTCATAACAGCTAGCACTATAACTTCCTCGCCGATACTGGCGGATGGCGTGATCTATGTCGGCTCCGGCGACGATCACCTGTACGCGCTGGATGCGCAATCCGGAAACCCGAAATGGCCCGGAGGTTTTCACACTTTGGATGATGTCGCCGGTTCACCTGCAGTTGTGGACGGGCTGGTGTATTTCCTATCGGGCGACATGGTCCTGTATGCGGCTCTTGTCGGAAGCGGCGACGTCAAATGGGCGGTGCGGATCGGCACGATGGGCCGGACCGCCAGCCCCGTCGTTGCGGAGAACACCGTCTATCTAGCAGCCGGAAACTTCGTTCAGGCATACCAAGCGAAGAGCGGCCGCCTCAAATGGGGAATCCAGCTTCGCACAACGGTCACGTCCACGCCCGCGGTTGCAAACGGCACGCTCTACGTCGGCTGCCGAAACGGTAAACTCTACGCATTCACGACCGCCGGAAAGCTGAAATGGAGCGCACCGGTGGACGTAGGAGCGCCGATCTACGCGTCGCCTGTCATAGCAGGCGACACCGTGATTGTAGCGGCAAACAAGGGCGCCCTGGTGGCCGTCGACGCGGAAACCGGAGCAGTGAAGTGGACGTACACTATCTTCCCATCGTCACTCGACTACAAGCTCAAGTATGCGAACGTTACGGCATCGCCGGCTGTGTCGAACGGCGCTTTGTACGTGCTCGCCGACGACGGCACACTTTACGCTTTCACATATGAGATGCCGGACAACACCCCTCCTCAAGTATCCAGGGTCGTGCCGTCTCGCGACGCGCTGATGCCCGGCATTCCTCCGGTCGAAATAGCGGCGATATTCGCGGACCCCGGGAGCGGCATGAAGACGGACAGCATCTCTCTGCTGCTCGATGGAGAGCCTCAGGAACATAAGCTGATCCCCGAACGCGGGATCGTCTGGTTCAAGACTCCGGTTACCCAGCCAGTGGTGCCGCTGCTGGACGGCTTGCATACGGTGACCCTATCACTCGCGGACTGGGCCGGCAACAAGACGGAGATGTCCTGGTACTTCACTGTGGACAATCGCATGCGCCAGAGAGGCACAACCCAGCCGGCGCCCGGCGCTTCAAGCTCTGGAACATCCACACGATCCGGAACCCGATAGCCACCCGCCGAGCCTCGGCTCGACAGAAATTCCGCGGAGGCGCCCGCGCCTGGATGCCGGATGTCCCACCTTCCGCCCCAATCGCGTATTCCGCCGGTTGACCTGCCACCGATATTTTGCTAGACTCACGCAGGCGGGCAGTTCGCGCATATCCCGCTTCAACATCAGAGTCCCCGGAGGCCTGACTTGTCCGAGATCGAAAACTGGATACGCCTCGCCAAGCTGGAACTGCCGAAGAGAGCGGTCGCCCTGGCGGATCACTTCGGCGGCGCTGATGAGGTCTTCCAGGCGAGCGTGAAAGAGATGGCCTCCGTGGAGGACATCTCCATAAGAACCGCCGAGCGCTTCCATGCGATGGCCGCCGAGCCGGTAGACCGCGAACTCGCAGCCCTGGAGAAGCTGAATGCGAGAGTTGTGACATATAGGGATCCGAACTACCCGGCAAATCTGCGTCAGACCTACGATCCGCCCGTGGTCCTTTTCGTCCTGGGAGAGATACGACTGGAAGATCGTTTCGCGGTCGGCATAGTCGGCACACGCACGCCATCGGAATATGGGCGCTCGATGACGATGAAGATCGGCAGAGACCTGGCACAGCGGGGGCTTTGTATCGTGAGCGGAGCCGCGCGGGGGATTGACACCGTCGCCCACATAGCGGCATTGCAGGGCGGCGGCCGAACGATCGCAGTCCTTGGAAGCGGCCTGGACATCCCCTACCCCTATGAAAACCGGGGGCTGCTGATCAAGATCGCAGAGAACGGCGCGGTGATGTCGGAGTTCGTCCCTGGGACGAAGCCGGATGCGTGGAGATTTCCCGTGCGGAATCGTCTCGTGAGCGGCCTGTCGCTGGGCGTGCTGGTAGTAGAGAGCCGCATAAACGGCGGCGCAATGATTACTGCGACGCTTGCAGCGGAGCAGGGCCGCGACGTGTATGCCATCCCCGGACCGACGGACAACGACACGAGCGAAGGCCCCCACAACCTGATCAAAGAAGGCGCGAAGCTCGTCGAAGGGGCGGAGGACATCCTGGTGGAGCTGGGCATCGAGGTCGAGAGCACGCGACCCGAACGCCCTTCGATCCCCGACAACCTGACCCCGGAGCAGAGGACGGTTATCCAGGTGCTCAATCTCCATCCGAAGCACGTAGACGAGATCATCGCCGAGTGCAAGCTGACCCCGGCGGTGGCGAACAGCACCTTGACCCTCCTCGAAATGCTCGGCCTCGCCCGCCGAGTCCCCGGGAATGCCTACGTCCGGGCGGTGTAAGAGCATCCCCCTCTCGCGCAACCCCGTGTGTAACAGATGTGTGGTAAACGTAGACCTACGCCCTGTAACGGGTCACGATTGTTGATAATGAAATCCCGACCCTTGTCATTCTGAGCGGCAGCGAAGAATCTATCAGGCGTAGGCAAACTGTTTCCTCAGTGCGCGGCTGGAGGCGTGATCTTGATGAGGAGTTGGAGCCGGGCGCATATCTTGCCTCCAACCTCTACCTCGGCCGGAATCCTGAGAAGATTCTGAGGCGCGGACGCGGGAACGTCTATCTGCGAAACCAGGATAGTTCGCTCGCCTGGACTCAGCGAGAAGTCATGCGTGCTGGGGGTGACCCGGTCGGATAGTATGCTGACTTTCCCGGTCATCATCTCCGCGCCTACATTCACAGCTCCTATGCCGACGGAATTTTTCTCGCCCGCCGCCAGAGCAGCCTGCTCCGGCAGGAATTGAAACGGGTTGCCCGGCAGGACGTTCATCTGCTCTATCAGGGCCTGCCGCGTAAGGTAGGACGGCGTCTCGGTCAGCGTGAGAGTGACCATGCCGTTGAGGGGCGTGAGGGCCGCACCCTCTGCGCTGAGTCCATCAACGACTGTCACCTCGTTCGTGCCGACGTCGAAGGTCACGCTGCGGACCCCAGCCGTGCACCAGAGCACCGCGGTGTTCGATTCGCCCTTTGCAAAGACATGCGCGCGTACCGATTCGCCAATATACATCGAGCGTGCGTACGTCGCGCCGTCGAGAACGAGGGCCATCGTCCGGTATGCGGTGTACGCCGGTTTCGGCGAGCCGTCTTCGCCGAACCAGCGCCAGAACACGGTGCTGACACCGGCCGCGATTGCTTCGACAGACGCTCCGATGAGCGCTCTCGCCTCTTTTTCGGGATTCATGCCGTCTGGGGTCGGCAGGCCGACCTCCGTGATCCAGATGGGCACTCGCTTCGCGCCGTGCTCGTCCATCGTCTGCCTGAGCTTGGTCAGCTCCTCGACCATCTTGCTTGGTTCGGAGCCGTCGGGATGGACCGAGAGTGCATCCATGTCTTTCGCGCCCTGCTTCAGCGCCTCTTCGACGAATGCGAGGTCTATCCCGGATGTGCAGACGCCGATGACGGTGCAGGCCGGGTTCCCCTTCTTGCACGCCTTGTAGGCCGCCTTCAACAGACCCGCATAGCCCTTCGGGTCCGGCTTCAGCTTCCAGAATCGCTCTGTATTCGGCTCGTTCCAGACCTCCCAGTACCTGACCTTGCCCTTGAACGTGCGGGCCATGAACTCGCAGTATCGGGCAAACCCGGCAGCGGCCTCTTTCGAGACTGGAGCATTGCCGTCGTCATAAAGCGGGTTGCCGTAACCGAGCACGATCACAGGCTCGATGCCTGCCTTAAGGGTGTTTTCGACGTTCTGAACGATGTCGTCGTCGAGCTTGAGGACGCCCTTCTGCGGCTCGACGCAGTCCCAGAGGATCTCGTCCCTGATCAGCTTCACACCGGCTTGCATGCAGAGGTTCAACGCGGCCTTGTGTGCCTCAACGCCGGCGCTCATCGAGTGGAGCTGCACTCCGAACGGGCAAAGCGCCGCCGGCTTCTGAGCGCCCTCGCCCGGCAGAGCGAGGAGCACGATGATAACGGCAAGGGGATATGCCTTCATTATCGCTAATATTAGCACTTACGCAAGCGCCCTGCAAGCCCCGATTTCAGCACTCAAGCTCGCAGCAGTGGCAGCGTGATCAAGTGGTTTTCCTGAGGAACGGAGCATGAGTCTGTTCGATCCGGGCGAGCGACGCCCTTTCAGGCAGGCTGCTGATTCTTGTGGCTGTAACCCTGCTGAATGTTCGAGCCGGGCTCTTCCGAGGCATCCTCTCTCTGCGCGAGTATGGCGGCACTCGCGAAGGCTGCCACGTACATGCCTACGTAAACGATTATTGCGAAGCGGAGCATTCGATGGACGAATATGGTTCGATACCTGCGGCACCATTCGAGCACGAAAATGGGGAGCACGAACAGCACGGCCTTCATGCCCACGAGGATTCCCCAGCCCTTGCTCATGTAATAGGACATGATGGGGTTGCCCTCGGCCGCTTGTCCGGTGAGGACCAACCATGCGGTCACCGCGAGGTCAATAATATATATTACGAGGAGTACGTAAGTCTCCCTTGCCAGATCCAGTCGCTTGGTAGGTTCCATGGCTATATCTATTATAACCGATTATACCCGTTTTGGCGGCTGCTCTATCAAAGTTTTGCAATTTTTTAGGCTGCTGCCACATCTTCTCTCCTGCGCTTCTTTTGCGCGTACATGTTCACGTCTGCGCGCGCTATGAGTGTGCGCACGTCGTGGCCATCGTCCGGATAGGTCGCAGCCCCAACACTGACTCCGATGCGAACCTTCTTGTCGTCATGTCCATATGGCTTGTGCGCATCCACCGCCGCTTCTATTCGCCGTGCGGTGTCCAGGGCCTCCGACTTATTCGTATCCGGCAGGACGATCACGAACTCGTCGCCGGCGTAGCGGCACACAAGATCATAATCCCTGACCTGGGATAGGAACAGCTTCGCCATCTCTTTGAGTGCCACGTCGCCCTGCTGATGTCCGAACGTGTCGTTTATCGCCTTGAAGCTGTCCAAATCCAGGCCAAGTACTGATACCGGCCGTCTCAGGCGCTTTGCCCGGTTCAACTCCTGCTCCAGTCGTGTGAACAGATACCTCGCATTGTGGAGGCCGGTGAGCACGTCGGTCAGGGCGGACTCTGTAGTCTGCTTGAACAAGAGCGCGTTCTGAACAGCCTTGCTTATCTGGGGCGCTACAGCCGTAAGGAGGTGAAAGTCTTCGTCCGAGAAGGCGTTCGGGTTTGCATGGTAGAGGTTTATCGTGCCTATCACGGTCTCCCCCCAGATTAGCGGCACGACCATCGCGCTCTGAAGCTCGACCCAGTCCTCGGCCTTAACCCACGGCTGGAGGAAGGAAGGCAGGGTGACGTCGCTTGTGTCGTACTGGGCGATCATGCCTTCGCCGGTTTCGGCTGTCGCACCCGTGAGCCCTTGCCCGTGGCCGATCATCGTGCGTCCTCCCTCGAAGTACTGGGCATTCACACCCAAGGCGATCTTCACTGCCAGCTGATCCGAATCCTCATCCCGCAGGAGTATCACGCACGAGGAGCACGAAATCATGCTCTTGATCTTGCTCGTGAGCAGGTACAGCATCTTTTCCAGATCGAGCGAGGTATTGGCCGTCTGCGCGATTTCGAACATCGCGATGAACTGGCTGCTCATGCTCAGGACATCCTCGTCCATGCTGCCCGCGTCCGCGGTCCTGCTTTCCTCCTGCGCTCGCACGGGCCTGCCCTCAGGCCGCTCGTCCGTGCCCTCGATCATGTCGAGGTCAACGCCGGGCAAGTCTCCATCCGCCATCACTTGCTCGAAAGCCTGAACCGCTGCCGGGTCGAAATGGCTTCCCGTAGCGCCTCGTATGTATTTGATCGTCTGTTCGATGGTGTTGCTCGCTCTGTACGAGCGCTTCGAGGTCATGGCATCGTAAACGTCGGCCAGGCATAAGATGCGCGCCCCGAGTGGGATTTGCTCGCCTTTCAGGCGATCCGGGTAGCCGGTGCCGTCCCAGCGCTCATGGTGGCTCCGGATAATCTCACTTATAGGCCAGGGAAAGCTTACCCTGCTGAGTATCTTCTGGCCTAGTGAGGGATGATTCTTGATCTTATCGAACTGTTCCGGGGTCAGCTTTCCAGGCTTTAGCAGAATATGTTCAGGCACCCACAGCTTGCCGATATCGTGCAGCAGAGCTGCGATTCTCAAGCCTTCTATTTCAGTTGCGGGTATGTCCATCTTGCACGCCATGCTGACGGTCAGCCTGGTGACATTCGCTGTATGCAAGCGGGTGAAGCGATCCCTTGCATCAATAGCCGCAACAAGGGAGTGCGCCATCGACTGATATAGGTCGGTTCTCTCCTGGCCGTCTTTGGGAGCGTTGAACCTGCAGGTGGACAGGAGATCGTCCATGGACTGTTTTGCCAGGTAAACGATAGGGATCAGGAGCGGCGCAATCTCCGACGGACACAGGGCATGGAAGCAGGACATAGCCGCGACCAGTGAAACTCCGGCGAAGAACTCAGACGAGACCGGCGAGTTGGCCCTGATCCGTTCGAGCATGGAACGGTAGATGAACTGGCGGCTTTCGACTAGGCCCAAGGCCGCTATGATGGCAAAGCACGCGAGGGCGGCAGGGAGCGCCAATAGTCCCTGAGCTAGCGGCGTGGCGTGCAGGTCGGCCCCGCCTAGGTGAACATAGGTAAAGCCGGCCGCCCATCCAGCGCCCATCCCGGAGGCCAGTCTGGTCAGCAGCTTGCTTCGTGATGTCCCTTTGCTAAGGCCGACGTTGTGTGCGAGCGCCGCGACTGTGCCAGCGATCGCTCCGCCGATCGGGCCGAAGTGCACCGATGCCCCGCATGCGAGAACTCCTACCACGGATCTGCCGTCGCCAGGGCGAACTAGATACGACCTCTGGAAGCCGACGAGCGTCGCGAGCACCGCGTACACCAGGAGACCGGTGACGCTATCCGATCCACGCGAGAAGCCTGTCAGCATAACCAGCCAGAATGCGGCGAATCCGATGGCAGCTAGTCGCGAAGTTCTCATAGTGTTAGACTCCGTATGCGCTGCGGCAGCAGGTTGAGCGCATTCCCTCCCTGTTTAATCGGCGGAATTCCATGCTACCTTTAACCGCTCGTGCTCGCGGGTTTAGGTTCATCGCATGAAGCCGCCGCGCATAGGCCGCGTCGGTTCCCTGGAATGTCCGGCTGTGGTGATGTTAACGCATATTCGCCCACCCAAAAAACAAACCAAGCTGCCACAGCCATCCTCTTCTCCGGATAAACTCGATTGGATAAGCTTGCTTCGGCAGCCTGGCCATCATCCGGACAGGGCGGCCAAGTTGCTGGGCCGCCGCTGCCGGTACAGATCCACGGCTTTGCGCCCCCCGATTTCTCGGGGTTTGCCTTTATCGGAAAGCTCGTTTGCGCTTGTTCCTCAATCACATTATGCCATGCTTCACATGCCGTATGGCCCGCATATTTGCGGGTTTTGCCTGCCAGAAGGGCGTCATCCCCATGTTTTCTGGGGGTATGCCCTGCGTTATGCTGCGGATGATGTGATGGTTTGCTCGGCCCTGCCTGGCTGAAGCAAGTGATTCGGCGGGAGGCGAAACACACCGGATCCGGTTCCCGCCGTCTGTGAGGTGAGCCAAGGGTGATTGTGGCTTGCGGGAGCTGTACAAGTAGAAGAGCCCGGTGCCAGGTGGCACCGGGCGCGCCCGGCGGCTGCCTCGACCACCGAGCCAGCTGGAAGGAGTAGAGTACAATCTCTGAATCTGCAAGAAACATGCCATTGGCTGAGGAGAGTCGGGCCATTTGTGCACTCTATGGGAAGGGCAGGCTGATGGTAAATCGCGTATGTCGGGAGCTATCCGAACCAGCTTCGCGTGCGCCCGGACAGGCGGGTATGGACGTAGATCGAAGCAACATTTCGGGCCGATTCATCGTCAGAATATTGTGGATTGACGCTGTCTACCAGGGGTGACGCACAGGTGCGGAGCATTGGCGGAATCCGGGGCTTTGAGGCGGGGAGGCAAGTCAGGAGTGACCCGACCCGGCGCATAGGCAGCCGGCTGCTATGGCTGTCTATCGGGGCGGCAGCTATTGGACTAGCCTGGTGGTGCCCGTTCCGGATAGGCGTAGTGGTTGGAGCATCAATGCTGCCGGCTCTAAAGCCTGGCCAGCCGCTTCTGCTCGACCGGCGCCATGACAAGACGCACTGCCCGGCGATAGGCGACATCATCGTGTTCAAACAGGACGGGTATCCTTGTATCAAGCGCGTGGCGGCAAAGCCCGGGGACGGCTTATGGCTCTTCGAATACCAGGATGCAGCAGGCCGGCCGACATACAGCATGGTCGTGTATCCTAGTGAATTGGCAAGGGTTCGCCAACTCGCAGGCCGCTACCCGAAGTATTGCAAGCTCGAGCGGATCTCAATACCAGAAGGGCGGCTTTACGTCGTTGGTGATGCCTGGAATGTATCCGTTGACAGTAGGAGCTTCGGCTTGGTGAGGATGGATCAACTTGTCGCGAGAGTAATCGCTCCAAACCCCAAAGCTCCCGCTCGAAACCTTTGGAGCGGCGCTCGCCCCTCGCTTCGCCAAGAACGATCCGCTGGTCGCCGAAGAACCCTGGGGTCGGGCAGATAGCATCGGGATGTGTGGCTGTCCCACGCCGTCGCTTCGAACCACACGGCCGCGTCTAACATAACCCATTGCAAGAGCACCCCGCGCAAGGAGAATTCGATTCCCAACGCTAACATATCCCCGGCATCCAGCTTGTGCGACTGCGTGCTGGCCACGCTGCTAGAATACCATCAATTCGCCACAGGGGACTGCAGGCCGGACACCGCAGACAACGGCAGAACAGGGTCTGCGGTCTAAAGCCTTCCCTCCGTGGTTGACCCGGGAGGAGAACATTGAGAGTCGAACGATATCCTGAGAATCCGCTCATCACGCCGGCTGACGTGCCGCCGTCGCGTCCTGATTTCGAGGTGCTCTGCGCTTTCAACGCCGGGGTGGCGAGGTACAAGGACGAGATTATCCTCCTGCTCCGCGTTGCCGAACGGGCGATCAGCGATGACCTCATCGCGCGGGTGCCCGTTCTGAAGTGCGAGCACGGTGGAGAAGCCTGCCTCGAAATCTGCGAGTTCGAGAGGTCAGACCCGATGATCGAGTTCAACGACCCGAGGGTAATCATCACTCCCGAAGGGGGTTTCCTCACGACCATGTCGCACCTGAGGATCGCCCGCAGCAGGGATGGCCGGAACTTCGTCGTGGACCCGAAGCCGGCAATCTTCCCGGATCGGCCGTCGGAGATGTACGGCGTGGAGGATCCGCGCATCACCGACATCGAGGGCAAATACTACATAACATACAAGGGCGTCGCCCCGACCGGGGTAAGCGCCGCACTGGCCGTCACGACCGATTTCGTGAGTTTTGAGAAGAAGGGGATCATCTTCTGCCCCGAAAATCTGGACGTCTGCATATTCCCGGAGAAGGTAAACGGGCGGTATGTCGCGCTCCACCGGCCGAACCCGCGCACGTTTGGCCGGCCGAACATGTGGATTGCATACTCCCCGGACCTCCTGTCCTGGGGCGACCACCGCTTCGTGATGGGAGTGCAGGCCGATAGCTGGGACAGCGGGCGCATCGGCGGCGGGGCGATTCCCATCAAGACGGAGCATGGCTGGCTGGAGATATACCATGGGGCGACCGCGGGCGATTTCTACTGCCTGGGCGCCGTGCTTCTGGACCTGCACGAGCCGCACAAGCTCATCGCTCGCGGCACGGATGCGATACTCGTGCCCGAAGCGCCCTACGAGACATGCGGCTTCGTGCCGAACGTGGTATTCGCCTGCGGCGCAGTCGCGGACGATGACCGACTGACTCTTTACTACGGTGCCGCGGACATGGTCATCGCCGCCGCAGACATGAGCATCAGCGAAATACTAGACAGCCTGGAGTGCGGCGGCCCGCCGCCGCACTCTATAGACTAGAACGCCCAGTCGAGCCGTGCAGCCGCGAAGTTCTCCGTCAGGTCGGAGCCGGGCCCGGCACCCTCGTCCACCTTTCGATGAGAATACTCGAGCTGGAGCATCAGCGGATGGTCGAGATGCTGCCTCCAGCCGACGGTGATTCGGCTTATGTCGTGATTGTCCGCCGACGGCGTATTCACCCAGTCGTAGCGCAGGAACGCCGCCGATTCCTCCGCAAAGCGGTTTAGCTGGACGAAACCGCCGGAGAACTTGTATCGTTCGCCGGGATTGAAGACGTTGAACGCGCCGCTGTCCCGGCCCTGGATAAGCTGCAGCTCGATATTATACGGCCCGCGGTTCAAGTTCGCATCCAGGCCCAGGCGTCTGAAGCTGTGCCTGGTGCCGAGGACGAGCGCCCGCGCGCGCCCGAAGTACACCGTCGCGCCAAGCCTTTGGCCGGCGGTCTGGCCGAATCCCTGCCCGAATATGTAAGCTCCCCTGAGATAGATATCCGAGGGCGAGTCGTCCTGGTTGTTCCCCCGGGAGCCGTTCGCGATGCCGAGCGCATATTGCCAGGGACAGCGCCCCCAGCCGCTGATCTCGATTCCGTCGGCGGTGTCGGCGAGGGAGAAGGGATTATATGAACCACGGGTGCCGAGGGCCGAGAGATCCGGCGATCCATTGAAGCTGTAAATCTCGTAAGGTGAGAGGGTCATGGACCGCAGTCGGGAGAACGGCAGGTAAGCCGCCTCGAATCGCCCGATGCGGCCATTCAGCCAGGTTGACCTCAGACGGCTGAAGACGACGCTCGCCTGCTCCACTTCGCCCGTCTGAGGCTCCACGCCTGAGCCGCCCTCGATCTGAGGCAGGTATGCCAGGAAGAAGCTCTTGTTGAAGCCCAAAACCCCGCCGGCGAGGACGTCCAAGCCGTTCACCTGGAACTGGTTTGTCTCGGATTCAGCGCCCTCCGGCGAGAAGGAGTCGCTGGTGTAGCCGGCCTTTGTGCGCATAGCAAGTGGAGAACCCCCTAGTTCCAGGATTGTCTTTTCTCTGGCCTCGTCGCCGGGTATTTGGTAGCCGTTCATCCGGTATTTCTGGCCGAAGTCGTTGAGCCTCGGCCACGTGGAATGGCACATGCCGCAGTTGAAGCCGTACTTGCGGGCGAACGCAGGCATCGCCTCGGAACGGCTCGGCCAGATGGTGACCGCTGCTGCGAGTGTCAAGACCAGTAATAGGCGACGCAGGCTGCTCATTTGGCGACTCCTTTCATCATCTCCGCTAGTTTCTGGGCCGTCAGCTCAGGATTCGGCAGTGGAGGCGCTTCCATGATCGGATACGGCCCGGTCAGCGCCTTCATGAATTCCACCAGATCACTCTTCTCCCGCTCGGTCAAGTTCAACGGCACCATAGTCGGGTCCAGTTTCGGATTCGGTATTCCGCCTCGGTTGTAAAGGTCTATTACGCCCTCGATCGTCTGCTCGGAGCCGTCGTGCAAGTAAGGCGGCGTCAGCGCGACATTTCGCAGGCGCTGGGTCAGGAACGCGCCCATGTCCTTGGGATCCTTGGTCACATTGAATCTGCCGACATCCTTGAACTTCCCGTTCGCGTAGCCGACGCCGAGGTTGTGGAAGCGCGAATCGCTGAAGGCCGGCCCGCTGTGGCAGACGTTGCAGTGCCCCTTGCCGCTGAACAGGTGCATGCCGCGCATGGCCGCCTCGCTCATGGCCGACCGGTCGCCCTGGATGTACTCGTCATACGGTGAATCGCCGGTGACCACGGTGCGCTCGAAGGAGGCGATCGCCTTGGCCATGAGGTCTATGCTGGGCCGTGAGCCGAAGACCTCCTGGAATTGAGCGACGTATCCGGGGATATGGTTCAGCCGGAATTCCAGCTCGGCCACAGTCAAATCCATCTCGATGGGGTTCTGCACCGGTCCAACTGCCTGCTTCTCCAGGTGCAAGGCTCTTCCGTCCCAGAACTGCGGTACGACGTATGCCGAGTCAATGATCGAGGGCGAATTGCGGCCTCCCTTCTGATGCGAGACTCCCTCGGAAACGGGCCCGATGTCCGCCCAGGCTTTATCCGGCCGGTGGCAGCTCGCGCAGCTAATGGTGCCGTCGGAAGACAGCCGCTTCTCGAAGTATAGCTGAGCGCCGAGCCTGATCTTGCAGTCGGTCTGAGGATTGTCAGCGGGCACAGGGACAGCAGGCAGCAGCCCATTCGCATATTGTCCCTGGGCCTTTGAAACCTGAACCGAGGAAGCGACGCAGGCCAGAACGACCAACGCGGCGACGAGCAGCACGAGCGCCATCCGCATGCCAATACCTCCCTGCCCTTATGCGATCATGGGCGGTATGCTTTCTAGTTACACAAAAAGGCATTTACCCGCAGGGAGGGTTGGCTAAACATGGGTTATCAACATCATTCTGAGGCTGCTCCACCAGGGGTCAGTCTTGCTGCCACTCGTCCAGCGCGAGCTAGTGCCCGCGCAAGCTGGCGTCGGATCGGCTGGCGCCCTTTGGCTCATATACTGCCGTTTTGCGAGATGCTTCCCAGGGTACACAATGCGCGGGGCCTTGGAATGAAGGGATGCAGAGCCGTTGCTACTATTGTATGTGCGCTGGTCTTGGGCAGCATTGCGCTCGCCCAGCAGAGGCCGGATGCGGACATCCTGGCCGAGCTCCAGAAGCGGATTCAGCCGAGCACGCTTCCCGGCGGGAACGTTACTATCGGGGTGCAGAACGGCGTCGTGACGCTCACAGGGACCGTCCAGAGCCTCGCCCAGAAGCTGACCATTATCAACTTCGCGCGCCGAACCGTCGGCGTGCGCGATGTCGTGGACCGCCTGACCGTCGTGCCGCCTCAGAAGCGGGCCGACGACGAGATTGCCAAGTCCGTGCGCGAGGCGCTCTCGGCCAATCTCAGCAAACAGGAATTTGCCGCGATCGCCATTCGCGTGCAGAACGCGGTGGTCATCCTGACCGGCATACTGCCGAGCAGCTATCCGAAGCAGCTTGCCACCACGGTTACGAGCCTGGCGCCGGGAGTGGTGGACATAAGGAACGATATCGTCGTTCGGCCGCCCCAGCCTCGGACGGACGCCGAAATCCTGGCGGATGTGAAGGCACGCTATTCACGGAACCCGTTTGTCTCCGCGGCCACGATCAACGTGACCGTGACGGGCGCAGTGGTTACACTGACCGGCACGGTGAGCAGCTTCGTCCAGGCGGAGCAGGCGGAGTCGGTGGCGAGATTCACCCCCGGCGTAATTGACGTGCGCAATCTCCTGTTCGTGAGTGCCGGAGTGACCTGAGAGGGAGACCGTAAGAACCTCGAACGTCCAACTTCCAACTTGGAATCCGAAACCTGAAACTTGGAACTTGAAACCCCCGGGCCACTCGCCCTGCGGTGTTACTTTGATACGACCCGCTCCAGGAGGGCCTGCTTCCGCGCCTGATACTTCACCATCAGGTCGTCGAAAATCGTGTAGAGCGTCGGGATGACGACCAGCGTGAGCAGCGCGGATACGATCAGCCCCCCGATGACCGCGATCGCCATCGGGGCGCGCATCTCCGAGCCTCGGCCAAGCTTCAGCGCAGTAGGCAGCATCCCGAAGATCATGGCGAATGTCGTCATCAGGATCGGCCTCAGCCTCGTCGGGCCGGCTTCCAGGATCGCCGCATTGCGTTCCACGCCTCTGCTGCGCAGGGTGTTCGTGTAGTCAACCAGCAGGATGGCGTTTTTCGTCACCAGGCCCATGAGCATAATCATGCCGATCATCGTCACGATGCTCAGGGTCTCTCCGCTCGTCGCCAGCGCCAGGATCGCTCCGATCAGCGCCATCGGGAGGCTGAACATGATGATAAGCGGGCTGACGAGCGACTCAAATAGCGCCGCCATCAGCATATAGACCAGTGCAACGGAAAGCAGCAGCGCCGAGACTAGATAGGCCATGTTTTCGCGCATTTCCTGGGTCTCGCCGCCCCAGTGGAGATTTACGTTTCCGAGCGGCATATCCTTCAGTCCCCGGCTGAGGACACGCTGTACGTTGCCCAGGTGATAACCGGGCGCAAGATCGGCTGTTACGGATACCTTGCGCTGCCGGTTCTTGCGCTCGATCTTTGTCGGGCCTGTAGCCTGCGTAATCCGCGCGAGGTCCTGCAGGAACACCGGTTTGCCGTCAATCGAGCCGATGACTGTATGGCCGACATCGGACACGCTGTAGCGGTCGAACTCGTTCAGGCGCACGCGGATATCATACTCCTTACCGTTGTCGCGGAAGTGCGTGTCCGTGCTGCCTTCGACAGATGTGCGCAGCGCTGAGGCAATCTGGCCCACGCTGAAGCCCATCTCCGCCGCCCGAACTCTGTCCACGCCGGCCTCCAGCTCGGGCTTACCAACCTTCCAGGTCACGTCCGGGTTGATAACGCCTTCAGCGCGCGCCACGACCGCCTTGATCCTGTCGGCCACGGTGGTCAGTTCTTCCATATCGCCGCCGGTCAGCTCTATGTCAATCGGCGAGCCGCCGTGGCCCATGCCACTCTGGATTTGCACGATGATGCGCCCGCCCGGGATGCTGGCAATCTTCCTTCGTACCTCCTGAGCGATCTGCTGGTCCGACCGAATCCGCTTCGGGTGTCTGCGGAAGAATGGCCGCAGGAAACGATCCAACACGCTCTCCTTCTCGCGCAGGCCGCCGTTCACTTGTCCATAGTTCGCGCCGCTTTGGCTGGCGCCCATGATAGCCTGAGTTGAGCCGACGCTCGCGAAAATGCTCTCCACCTCGGGGATCGTTGCGAACACGTCCTCAACCTGGCGCACCACTCTGTCCGTAGCCTGGAGCGACGAGCCGACAGGCATCTCGACGGTGACGCCGACCGCATTCTGGTCTGTTCTCGGGAAGAACTCGAAGCCGAGGACCGGCATGACCATCGGCACGATGATGAGCAATAGTGCGAATCCTGCGACTGCGGCCAGACTCTCGTGCGCGCGCGCCCAGACCGCTATGCGCCGGTAGCGTGTGACGCCGAAAATAAGAACCAGCAGAAGGCCGAGCTTGACGATGGCCGACAGCCATGGGCCCGCTGGAACCTGCGCGAAAGCCGTGTAGCCCATGACAGCGACAACGATGACCAGGAAGAGTCCAACCACCGCGGCAGCCGCGGCCAATCGGTTGCTCGCAGCCCAGGCAATTGCCCTGCGGAGCCCTATGAAGAAGAGCATTATGAGCAGGGAGAAGCCGAATGTCAAGCCAACAGCAAGCCATGGTCGCTGCACAGCCAAAGCTATCATTCCCCGGCCCATCATACCGAAGAGAATCGCGAATAGCACCCCGAAGCCCATGCTGACTACCAGCCGCCGATGCGCGAGCGCCCAGGCCAACACCCGACGGTAGCGAACATCAAGCGCGTGATAGAACCGGTCGAACTTCGCGAAGAACCCGCTCGCTGCCTCGACTGCTTCGCCCTTCCGGTACCACCTGGACGCGAGCATCGGCGTGAGTGTGAAGGACACGAGCAGCGAGAACATTGTCGCAGTGGCAACCGTGATTCCGAACTCGCGGAAGATTCGTCCGACCATGCCGCCCATGAATGCGATCGGCACAAATACCACCACGTCTACCATAGTGATGGTGATCGCTGCCAGCCCGATTTCGGCACGCCCGTTAAACGCCGCCTCAGCCGGTTCTTCCCCTTTCGCAAGGTGTCGGTAGATGTTCTCCAGCACGACGATCGAGTCGTCAACCAGGATACCGACCGCCAGCGCGAGTCCGAGCATGACCATCATGTTCATCGTGAAGTCGGCGAAGTATATCGGGGTGAAGGTGGCAACGATGGACGTCGGGATGGCGATTGCGACGATAAAAGTTCCCCGGATGCTGTGCAGGAAGAGGAAGACTATGAGCACCGCAAGAAACGCTCCCAACCACAGGCTCACATTCACATCCGCCAGGGCCTCTTTGACCCTGTCTGACTGGTCCATGGCAACCGCGATCTTGACATCCGGCGGCAGGATATCCTTCATCGCGGCCAGCTCTTTCTTGACGGCGTCAACCACCTGGACGGTGTTGGCGTCGGATTGCTTCAGAATGAGCAGACCGATGCTGTCCTCTTTCTGGAGGCGGGTTGTCTCTTCGCGCTCGGCGGTGGTGTCCTTCACCTCTGCTATGTCTCGGATGGCGAGCACTCTAGCGCCGTCATCACCTCCGGGGATGTGGACCCTCAGGTCGCGTATCTCATCAACGCTGCCGAACTCACCCACCGCCCTGACTGCGTATTCGCGGCTGCCTTCCGTGATGTGGCCGCTGGGCAGGTTGAGATTGCCCAGCGTCAGCGCCTGGGAGATCTGGCTGATGGAGAGGCCGTGAGCCTCCAGGCGGTGCTTGTCCACATTCACCTGTATCTCGCGCACGTCGCCGCCGGTGACCGTGACCGCCGCCACTCCTTTCAGCTTCCCAAGGCGGACCTTGATCACATCGTCGGCCAGGTCCCTCATTTCTCTCGCCGGACGTTTGCTGGACATGCCGAGCCAGAGCACCGGAAGAGCGCCTATATCTATCTTGTTGACTGCAGGGGTCTCCGCGTCCTGTGGGAGCGACATACGTACCGCGTCAACCTTGGCGCGGACGTCGGCCATCGCCGTGTCGAGGTTCGTTCCAAGCTCGAACTCAATGGCCACTCTGGAAATGCCCTCCTGCGAATAGGACATGATGTTCTTCATGCCGCTGACCGAGCCCACCGCGTCTTCGAGCGGCTTGGAAACGAGCGTCTCGATCTCCTCCGGCCCGGCGCCTGGATATACCGTCGTAATGACTACGTATGGGATGTCAACCTTGGGGAAAAAGTCCAGCGGCATGCCCGATCGGGACTTCAGGCCCAGCACGATCAGGGCGGCGAACACCATCAATATGACTATCGGCCTGCGGATTGCTAGGTTAGTCAGCCACATTTACCTTCACTCCATCTGTGAGCTTGTCCTGGCCGACGACGACGAGTATATCGTCCGCGGATACGCCGGACATGGCTTCTGCTTCCTCATGGGTCTCAAAGCCGGTCGCGACTGGCCTCAACTTCGCCTGTGAGCCGACTACGACGAACACGGCCTGGCTCTTGCCACTCGAGACAAGGGCGTCTTTGGGGATAATCACCGCGTCCTCGTGCCGCGCGACCTCTATGCCGCCGCGGGCAAACATGTACGGCCTGAGGTCGCCCGTGCGATTGAGAACCTTGATCCAAACGGTGAAATGCCTGCTCTCCGGGTCTGCGGTCGGGAGTATCTTCTTCACGGATCCCTTGAACCTCTGACCGGCCAGCGCGTCTGCGGTGATCTTGACCGGCTGGCCGATCTTGATCCTGCCAATATCTATCTCCGAGACGGTGGCCTCGAAGTAAATGCTGTCCAGGTCTACGATCTCGATGAGAGCGACACCTGGGCTGGCCATCTGCCCCGGCTCGGTGAACCGCTTCGAGACGGTGCCGGCGATCGGCGTGCGGATCTGCGCATTGGCGAGCTGCTGCCGGGCATAGGCAAGCACCGCCTCCGCCTGAGCGACGCCGGCCTTCGCGGACTTTATGTCCTCCTCGCGCAGGGCGTTCTGCTCGCGGTTCGCCTCTGCAATCCGGAGGGCCTCCTCAGCTTGATCAGCCTGCTTCTGAGCGGCTTCTATCTCTTCTTCGCGGGCGCCGGCCTTCACCAGGCTGAGCTGCTGCTTGGCAGTGTCGTACTGCGCGGATGCTACGTCGTACTGCATCTGCACCAAGTCCATCTGCTGTTTGGACAGCGCGCCTTGCGCGTAGAGGTCGCGCATCCGCTCCAGGTTGATCTTCGCGTTCTCAAAATTGGCCTTTGCGGAGGCGACGGCATTCTCTGCGGTGGCGAGCTCCTGGCTGCGCGCGCCCTTCTTGATCATCTGGAGACGCGCTTTCGCCGCATCCAATGCCGCAGTCGCCTGTGCCACCTGCGCCTTGGTCTGGGTGTCCGACAGGGTTGCCGATGTCTCAGCCTGCGACAACCGCGACTCTGCAGCGCGCAAGGCGGCGTCGGACTGCCGAGCTTGATCGCCCAGGTCCGAGGTGTCCTGCCGGACGACCATCGCCCCTGCCGACACGCGATCTCCTTCCCGGTAGGGGACCTCGACCACGCGGCCCGGGATTTTCGCCGACAGCGCCGTGGAATTCAGGGCTTTGATGTCTCCCGATACCTCCACGACTGAGGCCATGGCGCCCATGCGCGCATAGGCCACGCGCACGGAGATGCCGGGAGCCTCCTGACTCACCGCCCTTTGCTTGAATATGCGGCTAATCACTGTCTTAGCGGCGAAACCCCCGATCACCAGAATCACTACTGCGAAAAGCGCGTACCTCTTCAAATCAGTTGCCCCTCTCTTCTTTCTCGAATATTGTGTCGCTCAGGCCGATGTTCACCCGGTAGTTCGCGAACTTGATGGTTATGATCGTCGGCTGATCCGGCTCGGCCTTCTTCTCCGGTTCGGCGCCGGGAAATGGTGGAATCGAGACCTGCGCCGCTGTGGTTGACGGCAGCCAGTATCGCCGCGCCACTCGTGTGTACCAGAGCTTTACTTTCACGGAAGGCCCCCACTCCGGATTGGAGTGTATCTGCCTGACCAGCCAGTCCTTCTTGTCTATCCATACGCTAGATTCTACGATGCGTCCCTCGCGGCGAAAAGAGCCCTTTATCACATAGCAGTCCTTCGCCAGAACGCGTTCGGAACGCGCGAGCGAAAGCTCCAGCCCGTTTATCAGATCGCGGAACGGGTTTCCCAGCACGAGTCCCTGCCTCGGAAGCATGGCGAAGCCGTCCTTGCTCTCCAGGTGGAGCTTGTCCGGCTTCTTGTAGTAAATCTTTGCAAGCATTTCGGGCATATGGATTGACGGCGACTCGACCGTGACTCTGGCATCCGCAGTGTAGTCCTCGATTGCCTCATAGTGCGCCGCCGCCTTCTCCAGCACCTGCCGAGCGGTCAACTTCGCAGCCCCCGCAGGGACAGTGCCGAGCATGAGAAGAGCTAGGCCCCACAGTATGGGAGTGTGGGCGTATGGGAGTATGGGCGTATGGGCGTGCGAACAGCGGCTACTCGCCGATCTCATAGTCTGCCTGCTCCTCCCTTAATAGACTGGAAGGCCCGCACCACCTTTCAGCCTCCATCATCATCTTTACCGACCCACCGCTAATGTCCTCATACTCCCCGTTTAGCTTGTTGAACTCCACCTCGGAAAGGTAACCACAACGTAGAGCAAAACCAAGCCATGACTGAGTCTCAGCAGCCTCGCTATCTGCATCACTCAGCTTGCTGACAAAGTGCGCGACATACCGGCGTTTGCGCCACGCCTCTGCGATATTCGCACATACTGAACGCGAGGACCGCCGAATCTGGTCTATCAAAGAATAACGCTCCTCTTTCGGCCAAATAGATGATAAGTCAAAAATGCGCATTGCCGATTCGAACGCCTGTTGGTAAACGCGTAGTTGACGGAAATGCTCAACCATGATTTCGTTGCCCCCCGCAACCCGGCCTGGTACTCCGGCCCCTTACTCCCACACTCCCATACTCCCATACTCCCATACTCCCACTCCCCCATACTCCCACTCCCCCATTCACGATAGAATATCTCTCCGCTCGAAGATGACAATCCCTATCAGGAAGGCAAGCGCCGAGTATATCAATAACGCGGCGACCGATCTGGCGAGAAGTTGCACGTCCAGTGCCCCTGCGAAGAAGTGCTGCCAGTTGTCCAAATGCGTCGTCAGCAGGTAGGGCCTGAGCTTTGCGAAGTAATCTATCTGTCCGATAACTGCTGAGCCGTACATAACGCCGATCGCAACCGCGATCGCTCCATTCGAGTTGCTGAGGAAGGTGGAAATCATAAAGGATATGCTTCCCACGGCCACCATGCCCACAGCGACCAGAGCATATGCCGCCAAGAGTCGCTCAATCGCCGTGTGCTCCGGCAGTATCCAGATGCCCTCTTCATGCAGGACGAGGCTTCCCCGACCCAGGAACACCGATCCCGCCAGGTATGCCGCGAGGCCCGTGCCCAGGACAAGCGCCAGAACGTAGGCAACGCACACGGCGTACTTCGAAGCAGCAACGGTAAACCTCTCGACCGGCCTGCAGAGCAGCGTTCTCAGCGTGCCGTCTGCAGCCTCCGATGCGATCAGATCCCCGCATACCACGCACGTGAACAGTGGAAGGAACATATATACTATGCCATCCAGCAGATACCTGGTCAGGAATGCGGCGTTGACGAACGATCCGCAGATGATGAAGTCCTGCGCGAGCCGTTTCTGCACATTATCGAACGGGTGGCTGTACTTCAGCCCAACAAGCACGGCGGCAATCAGGAGTCCCATCGCCACAGGGCCTACATACGTCCTCGGCTTCCGGAGGACTTTTAGAAGTTCCAGCCGAAGTTCAATCAGCATGTCCGGCCTCCCTGGTAAGTTCGAGGAAGAGATCCTCGAGCGTTCCGGCCTTGGGTATCACGGCGGATACTTCGACACCGGCCGTGACGAGAGCCCGATTCACTTCCGAAATCCGCTCGGCCGGAATGGACATAGCAATACTCCCTCTCCCACTGGGAGAGGGCTGAACCTCTACCCAACTCAGGCCGTCGAGCACTTCCAGTGCTCGATCCACCCTGTTGACGACAAACTCTACAAGGTCCGTGTCGCAGTGCAGGAGCCGCCCTACATCCCCCTCGGCGATCAGTCGCCCTCGGTTGATGATCCCTACGCGGGTGCAGACCTGCTCCACCTCATGGAGCAAGTGGCTGGACAGGAATACCGTCACCTTCTCGTCCCCGGCGAGCCGCGAGATCAACTCTCGAACGTCCTTCATCCCCTGGGGGTCGAGGCCGGATGTCGGTTCGTCGAGTATCACCAGCTTCGGATTTGGGAGGAGAGCCTGCGCGATTCCCAGCCTTTGAAGCATTCCGTGCGAGAAAGTCTTGACCTTGTCGTTCGCCCTGTCCAGCAGGCCGACAATCTCGAGCACCTGGTCAATGCGGCGGGCCTCACAGTTGCCGGACAGCCGGCTGAAAATCTTCAGGTTTTCCCTCGCGGACATGTACTTGTAAAAGGTCGGCGACTCCACGAGCGCTCCCACACTTTGGAGGGCCCGGACGCGCTCCCTGCGCACGTCGTGGGACAGCAAGCGTGCGGTTCCGGAGTTGGGGCGCACCAGCGCGGTCAGCATACGTATCGTAGTGCTCTTCCCGGCGCCGTTCGGACCCAGAAAGCCGTAGACGTCGCCTTCGAACACCTGAAGGCTGAGATCGTCCACCGCCCGCCGCTTCCGGAAGCTCTTCGTCAACCCGATTGTCTCAAGAACAACTTCAGGCATGGCCTAGCATCATCCTGTGTGAAGCCAGATTACACCAGTAGGGAAGGCCAGCAGCTCGGCGAATGCTATTCGGCTGTGGCGAGCGGCTCATTTCCGATCAGCCTCGCCATCTGCGTCGCGCCGCCGACAGCCCGCTCCAGTTTCGCCAGCGCTACCTGGTAATCATACTGCGCATTCACGTAATTCGTTTCGGCGAGCGTCAGCGCGGCCTGCGCGTCCAGCACTTCGATCTGCGTGGAGACACCGCCCTTGTAGCGGGCCTGAGCCAGCCGCATGCTTTCCCTGGCCTGCTCCAGACCTTTCTCCGCGGCGCGAATCCGCTCCTGGCCCTCATTTAGGTTCAGATACGACTGCTTCGCGTCCAGCGTGACTCCATCAATCACTTGCTGGCGCGTGAGTTTCGCGTCGTTCGTATCGGAAATCGCTCTATCCACTTGCGCGCGAGTTGCGCCGCCATCGAAGAGAGATATGCTGCTCGTCAGAAATGCCCGCCACGAGCTCTCGCGCGGGTTGAACATGGTCACATCCAGGTTGCGGTTGTACGCCCAGCGCAGATTGAACCTCGGCTTTCCCAGCAGGCGCGCGATCTTCGTCGTTCTGTGGCTCACTTCGACCACCATGTTCGCCTGGAGGACCTCGGGCCTCAAGCGGCTGGCCGAGTCAGTACACGCTGCGAGTTCGACGTCTACAAACCCCGGCATCTCCGGCTCGAAGAGATCAACGGCGGTATCCAGCGGCCGTCCCAGCACGCTGTTGAAGGCCGCCTTGGCGAGTTCAACTCCGTTCTGCGCGGTGATCAATCCCTGGCGCGCATTCGCCAACTCCGTCTCCGCACGGAGCACATCGAATTTGGCAATAGTACCGGCGGCGTAGTGAGCCTGGGCGTCTTTCAGGTGCGCCTCAAGTTGGGCGATCGTGTCCTCCTCCACCTTCAGGAACTTCTGCGCGCGAAGTACGCTGTAGAAGGCCACTTTGGTATCGAGCGTGGTATCGTTCACCTGCCCGTCGTATCCATGCCGGAATGACGATTTCTGAGCGACCGCGGCCTTCCTGCCGAGGCTGACCACGCCGAATACATCTATCGGCTGGGCAAGCTCTAGATCCGCCGTGCGGGTGTAAAGATTCCCCAATTCGATGCTCCTGTCGCCGATGGTCGCTATGGGAACCTCGTCCACTCTCTCATAGGTGCCCTCCACGGTCAGCTTCGGCATACCTGCAGCGGTGGCTTCGGCTATGGATGCGTCGGCCTTGCGCACGCTCTCCTTTGCGATGAGGACCGCCGGGTTGTTCTTCAGGGCGATGCTGATGCTCTCCGCGAGTGTGAGCTTCTCGGCGTGAGCCGCCCCGGCAGCCAGCAGAAGAACCACACAGCAGGCGCATAGAGCACGCGTCAGTGCACCCCGGTAGATATTGAACAAGCTGCTCATCGTCTTAATCCTCGCCCTCCGCGCCGCCGGCGCTGCGATTGACCTCGAGGGCGTGCGCCAGTTCCGCTTCCTGCCCCTCGGCAATGCTGAGGCCGGCCGCGAGGTGATTCAGGAACTCCCGCATGGCGTCAATCTTGAAGACGACTAGGCCGTCGCCGCTGGGGTGACTCATCATGAACAACTTGTCGCCGGTGTGGATCTCCAGCTTCTTCCTGGCCTCCGCCGGAATGACCACCTGCCCGCGTTCGCCCACGGTGACTGTGCCAAGGAAACACTCTTCCAGGAGGGGCTTTGGTGTCATATGAAACCTCACCTCTTTCTGCGGTGTATGAAAGTTCATATAAATCCTACGTTCCTTCCACGATTATAGCCAGAGCCGCACGGTCTGTCAATAGCCGCTCGCTCTGGGGCGTTGCGAAGGCGCATCCGATATGCTATAATTCTACGATAATCACAACGGGCGCCTGGTGGGAATCGGAGCCGGGCGGTCTGTTTGCTTGCGCCAAGGTGCAAAGCGAAACGAATTGCGTGGCCGATGCGTCTAATTGTGTGCAGAGCGACGGCCACCGTGAACGTGCAGGAGGGTTGGCTGTTTGATAGATACCAGCGATTTCAGGAATGGGTTATCAATCATCTACGATGGTGAAATCTATACAATAGTGGAGTTCCAACACGTAAAGCCGGGCAAGGGAGGCGCGTTCGTCCGCAGCAAACTGAAGAACGTCCGCAGCGGCGCCGTCACAGACAAGACGTGGCGGGCCGGAGAGAAGATGGAGCAGGCCGTCCTGGAGCGCCGACCTATGCAGTATCTGTACAGCATGGATGGCGGGTACTACCTGATGGACATGGAGACCTACGACCAGATCTCCGTGGACAAGTCTGCGTTCGGCGACGCTGTGAAGTACTTGAAGGAAAACCAGGAGGTAGCTGCTCTCATGCACGATGGGAACGTGATCGGTGTGGAGCTGCCCTTCACGGTGGAGCTCGCGGTTACCGATACCGACCCAGGCGTCCGGGGCGATACGGCAGCCGGCGGCTCGAAGCCGGCCACGCTGGAGACCGGCGCAGTCGTGCAAGTGCCTTTCTTCGTCAGCATCGGTGATGTCATCAGGGTAGACACCCGCACCGATGCCTATCTTGAGCGAGTGAAGTAAGACTCCCCCGTTAGGGTCAGAGGATCCGAGAGGAGGGATACAGATGGCTCGAGCTGGTTCGGGCAGCCGCAGGTCAAGAGGAATGCTCATGGACGCGGTGGATACCCTGACGAGGTTGGGCCTGCAACTGGGCGCAGTGGTATTCATCTGTGTATCCGCGTACCTGCTCTGGGGTGTTGTCTCGGGTTCTCTGGCGCGTATATACATGCTGCCGCAGGCCGATCAGGCCCGTGTATGGGCGAACTTGAAGTTCGCGTGGCAAGCTCTCAGCATCAGCGGCATTGCTCTGATATTCAGCGCTGCGATAAGATACTATGCGGACGAGGTCACGGGCTACGCGCTGCTGATCGGCGGCGCTTCGTTCTACTGGGGAATACCCATGTTCGTGGGCACCTCCGCGCAGATGGCGAGGGTGATGGGCGCCGCGGGCTTGCCCCTCGGTTACACCATCACTCAGTTTCGAGTAGTGGGCCTGGTCGCCCTGGTGGTGGCCGCGCCTCTCATGGTCTCGGATTTCTGGTACAAGCTGCGCGGGGTTCGGCGGCCTGCCGCCAGGGGCGCAGTGACCATCCCAAAGGAAGGCGAGGGACCCAGAAGCCGCGTCTACCTATTCTGCTGGCAGATGCCCTACTGTCGGGACTATCTGCGTAGGTTTTGCAGGGCATACGAGCAGCGTAAATCCTGCTGGCGCTTGAAGAGCGGCTGCTACTGCGACGAAGACATGATACTCCGCGTGATGAAGAGAAGCAGCACCAGCAGGGTCGCGGGCTTCGACCAGAGATACTCGGAGGTGCACGGCGGGTCCAAGAACCTCACGGGAGGCCAAAAGCGCCGGAGATGCAGGCAGTGCTTCCTGTACGCCGAGCACCAGAAGCAGAAATATCGGATACTCAGCCCGCTCGTCTTTCCGGCGGCTGTCGGTGTTATGTGGATGTATCTCAAGCCGGCGAAAACGATTCTCCAAATCGCGCTCGACAAGGCCGACGCCCTTATCAAAACCCTGTCCATGCACGCGAGCTCCAATCCGTGGGCGAATGCGCCCGCGGCAACGGAAACGGTGCAGTGGATATTCTTGCTCTGCCTTTGCATGATCCTGATAACGTACATGCTGCGCTTCCTGGAGTACTGCATTTTCGATCTGCAAATCTAAGGAGAGCCCTGATTCATGGAGATTGACGACATAGAACGGTTAATCGGCATCATCCGCGGCGCGAGGATATCCGAGCTGGCGGTATCGTCCGGCGGTGTCAAGATTCGGCTGCGAAAGCAGTTGGGCGGGGTGGCCGCTGCCCATGCGCCTGTTACTCGGGCTGAGGAAGTCCCGCTACCGGCGGTCGAACCACAGCCTGCCGAGGAGCCGGCGCCTGCCGCCGCGTACATCACCGCGCCGATGGTTGGCATATTCCACAGCATGGACGCCGTAGGCGCGGCCGGCGCTCCTGCGAGTGCCGGGCAAGTCGTAGGTGTGATCGAGTCCATGAAGCTGATGAACGACATAGTATCCGAGCACGATGGGACGATCATTGAAGTCCTGGTCGAGGACGGCGCGCCGGTCGAGTACGGACAGCACCTGTTCCGCGTTGAACCGGCGCATCCGGGAGGCGAGGATGCTGGGTAATAATCGCGGGCAGATCTTCACCCTCATCGAGATTCTGGTTGTGATTGCGATAATCGCGGCGGCCGGCCTTTTCCTCGCGCGCGGCTACCTCGGAGGCGGCGCGGGTGACACAGCCCGTGCGCCGAAGGAGCGCGCCGAGGCCGTGGATTGCATGAACAACCTGCGGCAGATTCGGAGCGCAATTGAGATGTATCAGCAGGCAAACGCGGAAAAGCCGCCGACCTCCCTGGCTGCGCTCGAATCGAGCGGCGTCAGCAGCTCGATGACGAAGTGCTCCGTTTCCGGGACGGCGTATATCTACGACCCGGCTTCGGGCAGGGTGTCCTGCACGACACCTGGGCACGAGAGGTTCTAGCCTGTTGGATTTAGCCACACGCGATACTGAAAGGCCGGGAACCAAGCACCAAGCACCCAGCACGAGAGTTTATTTTCGGAGTACTTGATGTTCAAGAAAATACTGATCGCGAACCGCGGTGAGATCGCGGTGCGAGTGATCCGCGCCTGTCGGGAGATGAAGATAGCCACTGTCGCGGTGTACTCCCAGGCCGACGCGGATTCTTTGCATGTCAGGTTGGCTGATGAGGCCGTCTGCATAGGTCCGCCGCCCAACAAGGATAGCTATCTGAATGCGCCAAACATCATAAGCGCCGCCGTCATCACGCGGGCGGAGGCGATCCATCCGGGATACGGGTACTTCTCGGAGGTCCCAAGCTTCGCAGAAGCATGCGAAGCGTGCAAGATCAAGTTCATAGGCCCGAAGCCGCCGTCCATCGAGAAGATGGGTGACAAGGCGAAGGCCCGCGAGATCATGCAGTCTGCGGGCGTTCCGGTGATCCCCGGCACGAAGGGTGTTCTCCAGAACGAGCAGGAGGCATACAGGACGGCGGCGAAGATGGGTTATCCGGTGCTCGTCAAGGCGGCAGCGGGCGGAGGAGGCCGTGGAATACGCCTCGTCCAGAACGAAGAGGAGCTTGGCAGGGTTCTGAAAGTCGCCCAGACGGAAGCCGAGTCGGCGTTCGGCAGCCCTGACCTGTACATGGAGAAGTTCATCGAGGAGCCCCGGCACATCGAGGTGCAAGTCCTGGCGGACGAGCACGGCCACGTGGTTCATCTAGGCGAGCGCGAGTGCTCCATCCAGAACGGCCGCCATCAGAAGATGCTCGAGGAAGCGCCGTCCGTCGCTCTTACCGCGGCTCTACGGTCGAAAATCGGGGAAGCCGCAGTTCGGGCCGCCAAGGCCGCAGATTACGCGAACGCCGGAACAGTCGAATTCCTGCTGGATCCTAAGGGCGACTTCTACTTCATGGAGATGAACACGCGCGTCCAGGTGGAGCATCCGGTCACGGAGGCCGTGACGGGCGTGGATATAGTGAAGGAGCAGATGCGCATTGCGGCGGGCGAGAAGCTGCGCTTCAGCCAGAAGGATGTGAAGATCCAGGGCCACGCCATCGAGTGCCGCATTACCGCCGAAGATCCGGACAAAGGATTCGAGCCGAGCTCGGGTACAATAGATAGATTGGTGCTGCCGGGCGGCTTCGGCGTCCGGGTGGATACTCATATCTACCCCGGCTATGTCGTTCCGCCCTATTACGATTCGCTGCTGGCCAAGCTGATCGTTTGGGGGAGCGACCGGAGCGAGGCCATCAACCGCATGGCGCGCTGCTTGTCGGAGTTCTCGATCGAGGGCCTGAAGACCAATATACCTTTCCATTCGAAGATCATGTCGAATGCCTTCTACCGCCGCGGCGAGCTGTCGACCAGCTTCATCCAGCGGCGCATGGAAGCCGGCGCGGCATAGCGTAACTTGCCGGGCAGCCACTAGGGTCTATCAACTAGCAACCAGGACCTATCAACTAGCATGGGCACTAAGAGTAGACGAGCAGCAAGAGAATTTGCCCTGAATGTTCTTTACCAGGTAGACGTTGCAAAGCTTCCTCCAGAGGAAGCTCTGGAGACCGCTCTCGAATATACCCGCTTGGAGGAGGCGACCGCCGAGTTCGCCACCGCACTTGTCCGCGGCACGCTCGAACACATACGAAGCATTGACGAGACCATCGGAAGGCTGTCTGTGGGTTGGGATACACAGCGCCAGCCGGCCGTGGACAGAAACATCCTGCGCATGGCCATGTACGAGATGCTCCATCTCGACAACATACCCTACAGTGTGACGATAAACGAGGCTGTGGAACTGGCGAAGAAGTTCAGCACCGAGGAATCCGGTCGGTTTGTCAACGGCGTCCTCGGAGCGCTGGCGCGGGAATGCGGACTACATGAAGAGGAGAGGTATGGCGCGGAGATGCTTGATGGTTTGGCGACTGCGAGGCAGATTCGAGAGGAGATCAAGGCCGAGGTGGAGCGGTTCATCGCCCAGACAGGCGTGACGCCGCACCTGGCGGTCATCATAGTGGGCGAGGATCCTGCGTCCCAGGTCTACGTGAACATGAAGAAGAAGGCCTGCCTCGCTGCGGGTATGCTTTCAACCGTACACGAGCTCCCGGAGAATTCGGCCCAGGAGGAGATCATCGAGATCATTAGGCAGTTGAATGCCGACCCCGGCGTCCACGGCATCATGGTGCAGCATCCCGTCCCCAAGCACCTCGACGAGCTGGAGATACTCGCTGCGGTAGCGCGCGAGAAGGACGTGGACGGCATCAGCCGCGAGAGCCTGGGCAGCCTTGTGACTGGCAATCCGCTCTTCATAGCTGCGACGCCCGCGGGCATCATCGAGCTTCTCGATCGCTACAACATCCCCATCGAGGGCAAGCATGCCGTCGTCGTCGGTCGGAGCCTCATCCTGGGGAAGCCGGTGGCTCTGTACCTGCTGAACCGCCATGCCACCGTCACAATCTGCCACACCCGGACGCGCGACTTGGCCGCGATGACCCGCCAGGCGGACATCCTGGTCGCCGCGGCTGGCAAGCCGGAAATGATCACCGGCGACATGCTCAAGGAGGGTGTCGTCGTCATTGACGCGGGCTACAACAAGGTCGAGGGGCGCGACAAAGACATCGGCGATGTGGAATTCGAGTCCGCCGCGCAGAAGGCTTCGTGGATCACACCCGTCCCCGGCGGCGTCGGCCCGATGACGATCGCCATGCTGCTCAAGAACACCCTCAAGGCCGCCAGCCTCCCGTAGGGGCAACCCCCCGGGGCGGATTGCCCTTTTTCGCGGGCAGGTACAGGGACCTGCCCTACCGAGGTTTGCGATTCCCCACCGGGATGATGTACAGCGGCGTCTCGTTGTCCGGCGCGCCCAGTGCCTTCCTGACCTGCTCGTCCTCGAACGCGCCCATCCCCACAGCTCCGAGATTCAAGGCAACCGCCTGCAGGAGCACGTTCTGCCCCGCGTGGCCGACCTCTATGTGCACATATCTGGGCGCCCTTTCGCCGTATTTCCGCGCAGTGATAGAGTAATCGCCCAGTATGGCTATCGAGGCGGGTGCTTCCTTGATCGGCGACTGACTCAGCGAGGCCGCGCAGAGGCTGCCGCGCTGGTCGCCCTTTGCTACCAAAGCCAGCTTGTGCCCCTTCGGCTCGTACCGGTAGACCCCCGGCGACAGGCCCTTCACGTTACCGGCGACGAGGTAGACCTTCAGCGGATAGAGCGCCCCTGCGGATGGCGCCGTCCTGAAACCGCGGGCGGGGTCGCTGATCCCCTGCGCGGCCCAGAGAAGCTGGGAGACCTGCGCCAGCGTGAGCGGTTCGCTCGTGTATGACCTGACCGACCTTCTCTTCTGGAGCGCCGCTTCGAGGCTCGTTTTGCCGTCGAGAGAGGGCGCGGGGAACTTGATGGTGGCTTCCTCACGCGCGGCACTGCTGTTTTCAGTCCGGCATGAGATGGTGGAGAAGATGCACGCCGCCGCGACTGCGCCAACAGCCGCGGAAATCGCTAACACAGATCGCTTCCTCATACTTCCACCTCCGGAGAATGGCGTTTGCACTGGGAATTCAGTTGAGAGGCAAAAGCAAGAAGGGAGGCCGCCAAGGGCCTCCCTTGCGTTGGAGTCCGGTGTTGGCCCGGGCGCGGCTAGAAGCGCGTCTCGAACAGCTTGTATGCCGCGGAGATCGTGAAGGCGCTGAAGTCGAGCCCCTCAAACTTGTCCATCAGCTCATAGCGAGCCTCTATTGACCAGCGGTTCCGGAACATCACGCCGACGGTGGCGTTCGCACCCAGCCCCCAACCGGTCTTGTCCAATCCCATGCTCGGTGCGTTGAGGTTGCAGTAATACGGCCCGACGTTCACCGCTCCGTATGCGCGTCTCTTCTCGCTCTTGCCGAACCCGCGAATGAGCCCCACACTAACTGGGATTATCGTGACATCGTCGTCCTCGTTCGACATCGCGTAGTAACTCACGTCGAACATCACCCGCCATCGCTCCGGGAGTTCGGTCGGCATCGGCCGAATGCCGAATCTGAACCAGTTTTTCCCAAAGACGTCTCTGACAAGCGAGTTGGTGGGGTTGTACAGTCCCGCGGTCAAGCCAAAGCCCAGGCGCGGCCTGTGAATCCTGGTTTCTGGCTCGCCGGGGCGTGCGGGGGCCTGATTCTCTGCGCCGGTCGTTTCCGGCTCAGCAGGAGCGCTCGGCGCCTGAGCTATCAGGGACACGGGTTTCCACTTGTCAACAGCAGGGCCGGCCTGATCTTCGGCATAGCTCGCTCCGGCTATCAGAATTAGCACTATCGGCAGCAACATACACAATCGCTTCATGTCCTGACCACCCTCCCAGTAAATGCAATGTCATACCCAAGCCCTAGTTTACCATCATAGGTGTAAGAAATCAAGCATTTTTGACGGCGGCCGGCGGCCGGGGGAACAACCGAATCCCCATCTAGGGGCAATCCCCCGTGGTTGCCCCTACAGAACGCGGCATCATTGCACGGTTGAAAAGGGCGAGGTCACCTCGCCCCTACCGGGGGCCTTCCGTCGGATGTTCGACGGGTTTTCGGAATCAAACGGCCATTGTACGGGGTTGCCCTCGATGTACTGCCGGATCGCGTCCAGCGATTTCTGGCTGCGGATGATATGTTCGTAGTAGTTGCGCTGCCAGACGCGAAAGCCTGCTGTTCCGCGCAGCCGGTTGATGCGTTTTGCGGATTGATATTTGAAATAGCCGACAATATGTCCTAGCGCAGGTGTCACAATTCTGGTGTAGGGGCCGGGTTCCCCTACCCGGTCATGACGCGCAGATTCATTCGGGCGGGGAGACCCCGCCCCTACACATACGCGGCTTTGGTAAACGTGACCTCGCCCTGGGGGGCGTCTATCTTGATGTGGTCGCCGTCGTGGAACTCCCCCTCCAGGATTCGCATCGCCAGCGGGTCCTGGATGCGCCGCTGGATCGTCCTCTTAAGCGGCCGGGCGCCATAGACCGGATCGAACCCCTCGACCGCCAGCTCGTGCTTCGCCTCGTCGGTCAGCTCGATCGTGATCCGCCTGTCCGCCAGCCGCTTCTTCAGGTGCTCGATCTGGATGTCCACGATGCGCTTGATCTGCTCCGCGCCCAGCGAGTTGAAGATGATGATCTCGTCAACCCGGTTCAGGAACTCAGGCCGGAACTGCGCCCGGAGCGCCTCCATCACACCGCTGCGCATCTCGGAGTCGTTGACGCCAATCAGCTCCTCGATCCACTGCGAGCCGACATTCGACGTCATGATGACGACGGTGTTCTTGAAGTCCACAGTCCGGCCCTGGCCGTCGGTCATGCGCCCTTCATCCAATATCTGGAGCAGGGCGTTGAAGACATCCTGGTGCGCGTTCTCGATCTCGTCGAATAGAATCACGCTGTACGGGCGTCTGCGGACGGCCTCGGTGAGCTGTCCGCCTTCCTCGAAGCCGACATAACCGGGCGGCGCGCCGATCATCCGGGCGACGGAGTGCTTCTCCATGTACTCGGACATGTCGAGCCGAATCATCGCCCGCTCGTCATCAAAGAGAAATTCCGCCAGCGCCCGGGCGAGCTCCGTCTTGCCCACGCCGGTCGGTCCCATGAAGATGAAACTCCCGATCGGCCGGTTCGGATCCTGGAGGCCGGCGCGCGCTCGGCGAACGGCGTTCGAGACGGCCGCGACGGCCTGATCCTGGCCGACTACGCGCACCTTCAGCCGCTCATCCATATGAACCAGCTTCTCAAGCTCGCCTTCGAGCATCCTCGAGACCGGGATGCCCGTCCACTTGCTCACGACCTCGGCGACGTCCTCCTCGTCAACTTCCTCCTTGAGCATCTTGCGGTCCTTCTGGATTTCCGCCAGCTTCGCGGTCTGCTCTTCGAGCTCCTTTTCCAGGTTCAGCAGCGTGCCGTAGCGCAGTTCGGCGGCCTTCTGGAGATCGGCTGCGCGCTCGGCGGTCTGCTCCTCGATCTTCGCCTGCTCGATCTGCTGCTTGATCTGCTGGATTCGCTGGACGACCTCTTTCTCGTTCTGCCAATGGGCCTTCATCTCTGCGCTCTGCTCGCGAAGATCGGCGAGCTCCTTCTCCAGCTTCTCGAGGCGCTCCTTTGCGGCCTTCCCGGTCTTACTTTGCTCGCCTGAGCTTGCCTGCGGTGAGCTTGCCGAGCCTGTCGAAGGCTTCAGGGCCTCGCGCTCGATCTCAAGCTGACGAATCCGGCGCTCGATGCTGTCAATCTCTGTCGGCATGCTGTCAATCTCGATTCGCAGCCTGGACGCGGCCTCGTCTATCAGGTCAATCGCCTTGTCCGGGAGGAACCGGTCGGCGATGTACCTGTTCGACAGGACCGCCGCTGCCACGAGCGCGGAGTCGTTGATCTTCACGCCGTGATGGACCTCGTAACGCTCCTTCAGGCCGCGAAGGATCGCGATCGTGTCGTCAACGTTCGGCTCTCCGACGAGGATCGGCTGGAATCTGCGCTCAAGGGCGGCGTCCTTCTCGATATGCTTGCGGTACTCGTCGAGAGTCGTCGCGCCCACGCATCGGAGCTCGCCGCGCGCGAGCATCGGCTTCAGCATGTTCGACGCGTCCACCGCGCCCTCGGCGGCTCCAGCGCCGACAACTGTGTGCAGCTCGTCTATTAAGAGGATAATCTGCCCTTCGGCCTCGGCGATCTCGCGCAGGACGGCCTTCATGCGGTCCTCGAACTCGCCCCGGTATTTCGTGCCGGCGACCATGCCTCCCAGATCGAGGGCCACTATTCGCTTGTCCTTCAGGGTTTCGGGGATATCGCCGCTCACGATGCGCTGAGCCAGACCTTCCACGATGGCGGTCTTCCCGACGCCCGGCTCGCCGATCAGGACGGGGTTGTTCTTCGTCCTGCGGGAGAGCACCTGCACGACGCGGCGAATCTCGTCATCCCGGCCGATGACCGGGTCGAGCTTGCCCTTTCGTGCAAGTTCGGTGAGATCGCGTCCGTAGCGTTCGAGCGCCTGATACTTGTCCTCGGGGTTCTGGTCGGTCACTCGTGCGCCGCCTCGGACGTCCGCCAGCGCCTTGTGAACCTTGTCCTTGGTCGCGCCGAGATTGCGGAGGATGCTCCCCGCCTCGCCTTGGGATTCCGAGATCGCCAGAACCAGGTGCTCGGTGCTGACGTACTCGTCCTTCAGGCGCTGGGCCTCGTCCCAGGCTTTGTCGAGCACGGTCTTGAAGACGGCCGACATGTAAAGCTGGCCCGTGACGCCGTGAACCTTCGGCATCCGCTCCAGGACGGCTTCCACTTGGGCCTGTACGCTCCTCGGGTTCACGCCCACCTTCTGCAGAACGGGTGTGACGACGCCTTCCTCCTGTCTGAGGAGCGCAAGAAGGAGGTGCTCTGCGCCGATCTCCTGGTGGCCGTTCTCGTCGGCGATGTTCTGCGCCTCCATGACGGCTTCCTGAGCCTTTATCGTAAACTTGTCGAGTCTCATGGGCATCACTCCCAATCGGCTGTTAGCAGTCAGTTGTCAAGTTTCACCACATTGTGAACAGTAGTTCAGCAAGTGGGTAGGCTCTTTGATAAACAGGTTTGGTTGTGCCTGGTAGTACTGGCAGACCTTGGCGTAAGGGGTGATCC
>Ga0307379_10000264_pt1 | contig 92565 bp, 90 predicted proteins | sample UN2MG_FD_202237 | JGI IMG/M metagenome (GOLD analysis project Ga0307379, IMG submission 202237) | Soil microbial communities from Risofladan, Vaasa, Finland - UN-2 | ecosystem: Environmental > Terrestrial > Soil > Coastal area > Acid sulfate soil | place: Finland: Risofladan, Vaasa | collected... | reverse complement strand
TCGGCCGGTCCGCCAAGCCGGTTGGGGCCAACGCTCCGGAGCTGTTCTTTGCCGGGCCGCGAAGACACATCATGATTTACTTGGCGATCCTTGGCGCTCTTGGCATCTTGGCGGTTTTCTTACGGCCTATTTTGGACAAGAGTGAAAAAATGTTATTCAGAAGCCGAATCATAAGAACCCTGGCCCTGGTCCTGCTCGCCGCCGCCGTCCCGGCCGAGCTTTGGGCGCTCGGCCGCCGCGAGGTCAAGATGCAGGTACGCGGCCCGGACTGCGGCATCGAGGTCGTGTATCGCCGCACCTACGCGAGCGGCCAGACCGAGACTTATTCAGTATACGCGGAGGAGCTCGCGGTGGATGGCGGGACCGCGTACCAGTCCATCAGCGTCTATCCTGACCGCGTGCGGCGTATCACCATGCGCGCCTCCGACCTCACCCCCATCTTCATGTCGGAAACCTGGAACGACGGCTCCAGCCTGATCCGGCGGTCCTATCAAGGCAACTTCGTGCACGCGCTGCGCCGGAACCTGCCCGATCCTTACGACGAGGTCATCGAGGTCCCGGCCGGCGTGCATGACCCCGAGTCCTTTGCCTTCCTGCTCAAGGGCTATCCTTTCTCCGAGCAGGACTCGATCGCCCCCATCAACGTGCTGGTGGCCGACCCCAACCCCGTATTCACCCGGCCCCGCGTCTTCGCCGTCAACATCATCCCCCGCGGCGAAGAGCGCGTCACCGTTCCCGCCGGGACCTTTGACTGCTACGTCCTGGAAATGTCGCTCGCCGGCGTGCTGGGCTACATCGTGCCTGAAAACCGCTTCTGGCTCCTTAAAGCCGATCCGCACCTCATTATCAAGGCCCAGGGCGCCGGAGAAGTGATCGAGTTGACGGGCGGGCCATATAACTGCGATTATGTCAAGCACTGCACTGCACGCCCCATGCTTCCGGGCCGGAAATAAAAAATGAACCAGGAACCCACAAGCCAAAGACAGGAATCAATCACGATCTGGACCATTGCCGTCTTCCTGATCGTCTCCACCCTTTTCTTCACCGTACTCCACTTAGGCTATCCCCACGTCCTCGACGTGCCCTCGAATGAGGGCGTGCCGTATTCCGATCTTCCCACCATGTTCATCCTCGACCTCATCCCCATCGGCTTGGCCTGGCTCTGTTTCCGCCACGCCTGGAAGCGCATCGGCCTCTACCGCGCCATGATCTTTCTGGGCGGCTCGTTCGTGTTCACCGGGGTGGAGGAGAGCATGTGGATCCTGCTCGGCCGCTACCACGCCGAGATCCAGGCCGCGCTCGGCGGGCCGACGGCGCAGACCGCGGTCATGGGCCCGGGATCGGCCTCCATGCAGGGCACCTATTATTTCACGCGCGGCTTTTTCTGGTTCCTCGAGACCCCGGTGATGGCCTGCCTGGGCTGGTTCTTCGTGGCCTATTCCTGCGTGTACGTGGCCAATATCCTGTTGCCCCGCGCCTGGGTGCTCTGGCGCGCCGGGCTGGGCGGACTGCTCGCCGTGAACCTCGACCTCTGGCTCGACCCGGTCCAGACCAGCGCCACCTTCAAGTCATGGGTCTGGGTCAGCCCCGACGCCATCAACATCTTTTCCATACCGCTCTCCAACTTCATCGGCTGGTTCCTGCTCATATTTCTCTTCGCCCTCATGTTCGAGCGCCTGCCCGCCATGGAAAAAAAATGGGGGCCCGCCAGGGCCGCCGTCTATTTCTACGCCATCCTCATGGCCCTCGAAATCGCCATCCTCTTCTTCTTCGCCATCTACGGCACCATCGCCATGCGTCTCATCCCGGAACCCGTCAACTTCACTATCTGGGGCATATGACCGGCTTCAAGATTTTTTTAACCGCGGAGACGCAGAGAACGCGGAGATTTTTCAAATAATTTATCTCTGCGTTCTCTGCGTCTCCGCGGTTAAAAAACATCCATTTTTGTCCACGCCCCCGAATTTTTGTAGGATGTTCTCAGGGAGACCCATTATGTTCGAGATCAAGCTGCCGGGCCGGATCAACGTGCTGGGCAATCCGTCGGACGCCAACGAGGGCGCGCACCAGACCATCTCCGCCGCCATTAATTTGTGGGGAGGGGTGGAGGTCGCGGAGGCCGACGCGCTTAAGCTGGTCCTCACCGCGGAGGAGAAGAGCCACGAGGAAATCGCGGCGCTTGAGGGTCAGGACCTCACCGCTCTGGCCTACGGCTCCGCGTTCGATTTGCAGGCCGCGGCCGTGCGTACGCTGCTCGCCTACAGCCCGGAGTTCCGCGAAAAAGCGCGGGCAAAGCCCGGCGATAAATTCCCGGTCATGAGGTTCTGGACCGAGATCCCGCGCCAGAGCGGGCTCGGCGGGTCCACCGTGCTCGTGCTGCTCACCCTGCTCGCGCTGGTGCGCTTCTACCGCCTGGACAGGAAGAAGCACAACTTTTACGTGCTGGGCGAGCTGGCGCAGCGGGCGGAGGAGAAGGAGCTCAACATCACCTGCGGGTTCGCCGACCGCTACGTTCCGCTCTTCGGAGACATCGCCTACATTGATTACCGCGGCAAGCTCTTCCACGCCCCGATCAAGGACGAGCCGTACTGCACCTACGAGAAGCTGGGCGCCTACGTGGACGAGTTCCCGCTGGTCATGTGCTCGACCGGGGTCAAGCACGACTCCGGCGACGTGCATAGGCCCATGCGCGCCCGCTACCTCGACGAGTTCCGGCAGTGCCGCGGCGACTACGAGAACGGGCCGCGCCTGGTCAAGATCATGAAGCAGGTCGGCGACACCGCGTGGAGGGGAAAGATCGCGCTCCTGGAGGGCGACCTGGAGAGCTTCGGAGCGCTCATGAACGAAAACCACCGCCTGGTGGACGAGATGATGCACTGCTGCGGCTTCACCCACGGCGCCGGCGAGGCCAACAACCGCATGATCGAGGCCGGCCTCAAAGCGGGCGCGCTCGGGGCCAAGCTCACCGGCGCCGGCGGCGGCGGCTCCGTCTTCATGCTCGCCCCTCCCGGCCAGGAGGAATCCGTGGCCCAGGCCCTGCGCGAAGCCCTCCAAAAATACGGCTACGCCCAAGGCCGCGTGTTCATCCCGTCAATCGTAAGACAGGGGGCGGTGGTGATTGATGGTAAAATGGTATAGAATATCAGTTGTCTTTACATTTGGGCGTGGATGTAATTCAGCCCGATTTATCGGGCTTTCTTCGGAGGAGTGCAGGCCCGCCATTTATGGCGGGTGTCGGGGCTCGCGCAGGGCGGAGCAGGGCGTTTTAACGTCCTTCCCCTCACCCTCTGTAGGAGCGACTTTAGTCGCGACTCTTGAATGCACGAGGCCGGATGGATAAATCCATTATTTCGAGAACCCCGTTGAAACGGGGTCAAACAGCAGAGGCGGCGTCGAGGCAACCCGCGCTAAAGCACGGGCCTGCACCAGGGCCAAGGCCGGTTAACCGGCCTTTCACACACAACTGCCTGGCACCAATATCTTGAATACGAAAGGCGCCTGAAAACGAAAAAAAGTTAAAATGATAACCACAGTAGAAGAAGATCGGAAAGTTTATACTTTCGCACGTGATTACCTTTTGACGTATGCCGAAGAGGGAATCACTCCCCAGCTCCTTGACAAGTATCTGCATTTTTCCGATAGAGCTTCTCGTGTTGACTCGTTAGAAGAAATTTATCGCCGGGTACTGGTTTCGGCCCAAAACGCCCAAATGAAGTCTAAAACCATTGGTGGCGCAATTGGTGGAGTAGATAATTTAGGCCAAATTCTTTGCGGATTCCAACCTTCCGAAGTACTAAATAAATATGAAAGTGATTGGGAGCTAGTATTAGAGGAGGTTATTGAGGTACTAAAACCAAAAGGAAAAATCCGCCGGACTGCCAAGAGTTGTTGGCCACAATATTGTAAGACCATATTATCATCCGCCATTTTCTTGTCGCAATTTTCCTCTGCCAATGATTTTTACCGTTTTGCTGATTTCTTTGATCAAAACGACTCGGCCCGGCCGGCGCTTCCTATGATGCTGAGTAAAGAAATCAACGGAATCGGTTTCGCTCTGGCCTGTGATTTCTTAAAGGAACTTGGTTATGTGAATTTTGCCAAGCCTGACGTATGGTTAAAGAGACTTTTCACAAAACTGGAATTATGTTCTTCCGATAATGACTATATGATTTTTAAAGCAGTGGTTAGAATTGCAAAAAATGTCGGAGTTACGCCTTATAATGTTGATAAATTATTCTGGCTGTTAGGAAGCGGAAATTTTTATGATGATATAAATATCGGAAAGAACGGGAGACTGAAAATAGATACTAATGATTTTATCATTCAGGCAAAAACTCTGTTAGCAAAAAGAAATGATTGAAATCCCCATCACCATCGTCATTCTCGCCGCCGGCAAGGGCACTCGCCTTGGCGCCCTGCGGCTGGCGCACTCGAAGGCGATGACGCCGATCTTGGGGGTGCCGGTGGTGGAGCGGGTGGCGGAGGCGTTTTTACGGAACGGCTGCCGCGATTTCGTGGTAGTGGCGAGCCCGGACGACAAGGCGTTGAAGGCGTGGGCCGAGGAGTTCGGGAAGAACGGATCGTCGGTGCGGCTGGCGTTTCAGAAGGAGCGCAAGGGCACGGCGCACGCGCTGTTCCAGGCCCGGTCCTTCATCCGCCAGGACTTTGCCGTGACCTCCTGCGACAACCTGTACTCGGACGAGCACATCTCGAACCTGCTCACCGCGCACCTGGCCCATCGCCCGCCCGCGGTCATTACCATCGCCGGCTACGAGCAAAAGGACCTGGACAAGGCCGCGGGCGTGAAGCTCACCGGCAACATGGTGCAGGAGATCCGGGAAAAGCCCGGCCGCGAGTCAAGCGGCTGGGACGCCATCAGCAAGTTCCTGTTCACTTTCAGGAAGGACCTGCTCGATTGCCTCGACGCGGTGCGGCCGTCGCCGCGCGGCGAGCAGGAGTTGCAGGACGCGATCACGCTGTTCATGGACATGTGCGACGAGTACTGCCGCGCGGTCAAGGTCGAGCGTTTCCTCCACCTCACCTCGGTCGCGGACCTGATCGAGATCCACCGCCACTACCTCAGGCGCCACCGGCCGGTCATCATCCACCAGGAGGCCAAGGTGGAGGCGGGTGTCACCATGGTCCATCCGGTGATGATTGACGCGGGCGCGCTGGTGCAAGCCGGCGCGACGCTCGGGCCCAACGTGTACGTGGGCAAGGGCGCGAGGATCGGGGAGGGCGCGAGGGTCGAGGACGCGGTCATCTACGCGGGCGCAAGGATCGAGGCGGGGGCGAAGATCAAGGGCGAGGTGGTGGCGAAGTAAGGGTAATAAGGGGAGAAGGACCGTCGTCTTGAAATATGAGTTGACAAAACATGCGCGTACGGTCTTGCGGGAGCGAGAAATTCCGGAGGAATGGGTGGAGCGTGTGATCGAGAGTCCGGAACGATATGAACCGGACGAAGATGACAGCGAGTTGGAACATCGCCTGGGCCGCATCCTGGAGTATCAACCGGGTGCTGCGTGTTATAATCAATCCTGAAACCAGGCCCATCCGCGTCGTAAGCGTATATTTTGACCGGGCCATGAGGAACAAGCTATGAAACTCATTGTTGACGAAAAATCCGACGCCTTGTATCTGCGGCTGGACGAGTCTAAGATCGTGGAGTCTCTGGAAGCTGCGTCCGGGGTGGTGCTTGATTTCAACGAGGATAACGAGGTGGTCGGAATTGAAATCCGGCATCTTTCGCGGCGGACGCCCCGGCTCAACCTGCGTGAGTTGGTGTTCCAGACCGCGCATCCTTGATTATCATCCGGGGCCCGCGGCGCATGATCTCCGGATCGCTGGTGTCGGATCGGTGGTCCGCGAAGGAGGCAGACAAAGATGAGCACCGCCAAGGAAGAAGCAAAGGCTTTACTTGAACAGTTGCCGGACACGGCAACCTGGGATGACATCATGTATGAATTGTACGTCGAGGAAAAAATCGCCATCGGCATGAAAGAGGCCGATGAAGGCCGCGTGGTTTCCCACGAAGAGGTCAAGAGAAGATTCTCGTCCCCATGAAGATCTAATGGAGCGAGCCTGCACCAGCAGACTTGCAGAGCATCAAGGATAACATTTCGCTTCCTTCGCCCTTATTCTCCGGCCCACCTCGACTCCCTTGACATCCTTTTAGATAAATGCCTAGAATGCTTCATTGACTAGACCGAACGGTCAGCGGTCCTATGGGGGGTGCCGCTCCGGGAAGTCATCGCTCCAAGTTATAAGGTGTAACCAGACAAGGAGGTGTATCCATGGTTGAGTTTCGTTTGGACGAGGATCAGAAACAGATCCAGGACATGTTCCGCAAGTTCGCGCAGGAAGAGCTGTACAAGATCATGCGGCAATGCGACGAAAAGGCCACGCTGCCGGACGACCTGCTGGACAAGGTATGGGCGCTGGGGGTCGCGGCGAACGGGATCCCGGAGAGCTACGGCGGCTACGGGCTCGGGCGCTCGGCGATTAACGGCGTGATCATGGCGGAGGAGCTGGGCTCGGGCGACGCGAGCCTGGCCATGGGTGCGCTCTCGCCGCTCCTGATGTCGGTCCCTATTCTCGAGTGCGGGACGGAGGAGCAGAAGAAGGAGTGGCTCGGGAAGTTCTGCGGCGAGAAGTTTTATCCGTCCACGGCGGCGCTGATGGAGCCGCGCGTGACGTTTGACGCGACCGAGCTCATGACGACCGTTGACATCAGCGACGACAAGCTGGTGCTGAACGGCGTGAAGTGCATGGTGCCGCTGGCGGACAAGGCGAACCACATCCTGGTTTACGCGGCCACGGCCAAGGGCGCGGGCCCGGGCTCGGTGGAGGCGGTGATCGTGGACAAGGGCCAGGCCGGGATGACCGTGAGCCCGCGCCAGATGTACATGGGGCTTCGGCCGCTGCCGCTGTTCACGGTGACCTTCAAGGACTGCGAGGTCCCGATCGCGCGGCGGCTGGGCGGGAGCGCCGGCATCAATTACATGCGGCTCCTGAATCTCTCCCGCGCCACGCTCGCCTGCCTCGCGGTGGGCGTGGCCAAGGCCTCCCACGAGTACGCTTTGGTTTACGCCAAGGACCGGGTGGCCTTCGGCGAGCCCATCGCCTCGCGTCAGACCATCGCCTTCATGCTCGCCGAGTCGGCCATGGAGATTGACGGCATGCGGCTCTTGGCCTGGCGCGCCGCCTGGCGGCTGGACAAGAACCAGGACGCCACCCGCGACGCCACTCTGGCCAAGAACTACGTGGCGGAACAGACCATGAAGATCGTGGACTACGGCATCCAGATCCTGGGCGGACACGGCTATATCCGCGAGCATCCGCAGGAGCTGTACTTCCGTAACGGCCGGGCCTTTTCCATGCTTGAAGGCCTGGCCATGGTGTGAGTGGATCGGGTGAACGCAGGTCTGTTTAAGATTTGAAAGGAGAAACGTCATGATAGATTTTGAACTTCCGCCACAGGCGAAGATGTTGAAGAAGATGGCCCACGGCCTGGCCGCCGGGCTGTTTAGGAGCATCTCCAAGAAATACGACTCTTACGAGGGCGAGCACAGCGAGGTCACCGAGCTCAAGGCGGTGGCCGGCATGATGTCCGGCGCCCTCGGGGGAGGCGGCGGCAAAAAGAAGAAAGAGGGCGAGAAGAAGGAAGACAGCGGCAAGGAAAAAGCGCCGCGCGGCGCCGGCGTCACCATGATCGTGGGCGCCGAGGAGATGGCGTGGGGCGACTGCGGGGTCATGCTCTCCATCCCCGGGAGCGGTCTCGGCAACGCGGCCATCAACGCGGTGGCCACGCCGGAGCAGAAGGAGCGGTTCGGGGGCAAGTTCGCGGCCATGGCCATCACCGAGCCCTGCTGCGGCTCCGACTCGTCCGGCATCCGCTGCACCGCGGTGCTGGACAAGGCCACCAACGAGTGGATCCTTAACGGCGAGAAGATCTTCGTCACCGCCGGCCAGATGTGCCAGGCGGTGGTGGTGTGGGCCACGCTCGACCGGTCCAAGGGCCGGCCCGCCATCAAGAGCTTCGTGGTCGAGAAGGGCACGCCGGGCATGAAGGTGTCCAAGCTCGAAGAGAAGCTCGGCATCCGGGCCTCCGACACCGCCTCCATCGTGTTCGAGGACTGCCGCATCCCTTACGACAACATTCTGGGCTCGCCCGAGATCGCGTCGGGGGGCGGATTCAAGGGCGTGATGAAGACCTTTGACAACACCCGGCCGGTCGTAGCCGCCATGGCGCTCGGCGTGGCCCGCGCCTCCCTCGAGTTCACCAAGGAAAAGCTGGAGGAGCAGGGTTACACCTTCCCCTATGACCGCGGCCCGCACCAGCTCTCGGTCGTGCAGAAGGCCGTGCTCGACATGGAGGCCAACCTGGAGGCCGCGAGGCTGCTGACCTGGCGCGCCGGGTCCATGCTCGACACCGGCGAGCGCAACTCCCTCGAAGCCTCCATGGCCAAGTGTAAGGCCGGACGCGCCGGAACGCTGGTCACCCAGAAATGCGTCGAGCTGCTCGGGCCATTGGGCTACTCCTCCGACTGGCTCGTCGAAAAATGGATGCGCGACGTCAAGATCAACGACATCTACGAGGGCACCGGCCAGATCCAGATGCTCATCATCGCCCGCACCATCCTGGGCTACGGACGCGAGCAGCTTAAATAGGTTTGAGGTCTGGGGTTTGAGGTTTGAGACTTGGGGCTTGGGTGGCACAGGTTTGTAACCTGTGCCGCTTCATCGCCCTCAACGTAATGTTGAAGGGAGCGCGGCGTAAAAACCGCGCTCCTTTTTTGTTGCCTGCGCCTTATGCTTGAATCGTGCGCTAATCTGTGGCTATGATGTCCGCTGCATCCCGGATCCGACGAAAATTCTGACGCGAGCGAAATTTTTTACGGGCAAAAATGGAGGACTAATGGCCATGCACGTTAACTTGGAGCGATTCTGGAAGGCCGCCGCAGTCGCCGCGGTGGTCCTGCTTCCGGCCTTGTTAGTCCGGGCCGATGAGAATGGCGGCCCCATGACCCTGGACCGGGTAATGGATAATGTGGTTATCGCCGGTAAGGATTTAAAGGCCGTGAACGGCGCGGACATCGAAGCATTGCGGCTGATGAGCTTCAAAGATGGGAAACTCGCGCCCGTCCCCTTCCAGGTGGACGAGAAGACCCCGGTCGGCGAGTACGTCATGATCGCTCCCGACGGCTCGCGCGGCCATGACGACGGCAAGCTCGACTTAAACGACGAGCTGGTGTTCATGGCCAAGGACGCGGGCGACCGCGGCGATCCCTCCGCCTCCGGCCTAGACCCTGAAGCATGGAACGAGATCGCGCTTACTGATCCCGTGACCGGCGGCAAAGGATGGGCGTATCTCATAGCCTTTGACGAAAACCCGCCCGCGCTCTCGCCGGTCCGTTACATGACTTACCAGGAGCTCGCGGACCACGACGAGCTCACCACGCCCTATTACTCCCTGCGCTTTCCCAAGAACAACGTGTTCATGAGCGACATCATCATCACAAAGGCCGCCGGGGGCAACGGCCAGGACATCCTGGACAAGATCAAGATGCGCTCCGGGGTGGCCATGCTCCGCGGCGCCTTCTCCGTGGACCGGACCGAGGAGGACTTCTCTCACAAGGTGCTGGGCGTGCTCACCGGCCCGGTGCGCGTCATCCGCCGCACCGAGACCCGCCTGTCCCTCATCCTCTCCCTCAAGTCGCCCGCCGCCATCGTGAACGGCAGCTTCTACCCGGCCTGCTTCCAGTTCCCCAGCATGTTGAGCCTGCCCTTCAGAATGGACATGATCGCCTCCGACGCCTACATGCGCCAGGGCTGGGACCTCAACCGCAACGCCATCGGCCTCAAGTTTTACAGCAACCTGAACCCGGAGCCGGTGGTCTATGACGGCAAGATGGGGCCAGCCGAGCAGAAGCTCGCGGCCAACCGCAACACGCTCCGCTGGGCGCTCGGCACCGGGCCACAGGGCACCTTCATGTTCGAGGGCGAGTGGGACCAGAAGTCGCCGATCAAGGCCCTGCTCTACTACGAGGACGACCTCTCCCGGGCCGAGCCGCCGGAGGACGACCCGGGCATCATGGGCATCGCCTACCGCCTCGAAGACCTCCTCAAAATGGGCGGCGACGAATACCCGTTCAACATCGTCAACTACATCGTGCCCAATTTCGACGGCGACATCCAAAAGGCGCTCCGGGTATTTGATCATCCGCTGGAAGTGAAAGTGAAGGGAGAGAGTAGCAAGTAGCCAGTAGTCAGTAGCAAGGGAAGACAAGGCCGGTCCCCTCTTCCCTGGCTACTGGCTACTCTTGTGAAATTATGGACCTGACCCGACTCAAAGCCCTGCGCTCCGACATGGAGAAGTGCTTCCGGTGCTCGCTGTGCAAGATGGCGCCGCTGCCGGTGGTGCGCCATCCGTCTTTCACCGACTGTTGTCCGGCGGCGCGGCTCTATCATTTCCACGGTTTTTCCGGCTCGGGCAAGCAGATCATGGCGCTGTCGCTGCTGGACGGGCGGATCCAGGCGGACGAGGCGCTGGCCAAGATCGCGTTCGCCTGCACCGCTTGCGGCTATTGCGACGTGGCGTGCAAGTTCATCATGGACGCCGAGCGGCAGCAGGTGAACGCGGCGCTGCGCGAGTACCTCACCGATGCCGGCCTGGCGCCCCCGGCCCTCCAGAAGATGGCCGCTGACCTGGAAAGAATCGGCCGGCCCGAATCGGGCGTGCCCCGGTCGGGCGTTAGTTGGAGTAATGAGCTGCCGGTAAAACACCTGCCGCATGAAAAGGCCGATACCCTCATCCTTGCCGGCTGCGTCAGTTACGGCGACATGATGGCCGCGCGCACCGCCCGGCGCCTAGCCAGGATTCTCATCCATGCCGGGATTGAGGTGGGCGTGCTTTCCGAAGGCGAGCCGTGCTGCGGCCTGCCAGCGTACTGGGCCGGGAACCGCGGCATCTTCTCCCGCATGGCCTCTAAAAACGCCGCGATGCTGGAGGGCCTCGGCGCGCGCACCGTCGTCATGGCCTCCGGCTCATGCCTGGGAGCCGTTCGCGGCAAGTACCCGGAGTACGCCCGCGCCCCCGGCGTGGATGTCATTCACGCCACCGAGATGCTAGCCCGCCTCATTGAGAAGGGACGGCTGCGCATGAGAAAGCCCGTGAACATGACGGTTACCTATCACGATCCCTGTTACCTGGGCCGGCAGAGCGAGCCGTATGTTCAGTGGGAGGGCGAGGAAAAAATCGCGCTCGGCGTCATGACCTATACCGACCCGCCGCGGCAGGTGAACCGCGGCACCTGTGGCGTCTATGACGCGCCACGCGCCGTGCTTAAAGCTATCCCGGGACTGAAGCTCATCGAGATGTACCGCATCCGCGAGTATTCCTTTTGCTGCGGCGCCGGCGGCGGCGCGCCCGCGGCTTTTCCCGAGCTCGCCCGCTCCGCCGCCATCCACCGCCTGAGCGAGGCCTGCGCGGTCAAGGCCGAGGTCATGGTGACGGCCTGCGCCTACTGCGCGGCCCATTTCCGAAAAACGCAGGCCGGGTTGGAAGCCTCCGCCAACTCGGAGGCCGGACTGGACCGCAAGCTTCCGGTCGCGGACGTGATTGACCTCGTATTCGAGGCTGCGGGACTCGAGGATTAACGCCATGAGCGCGGACGCTAAGCTCCTCGATCAATACAGTGTAACTAATCCGCTGCTAACGGACCGCGTGCCGCCGGTGCGCGTGGAGCGGCCGCGCGACGTGGCCGAGCTGAAGGAGATGGTGCACCGCGCTAACGGCAACGGCGCGGGCCTGGTCGCCATGTCCTCCGCCTCGCCGCACACCAGGGGCATCGCCTGCGCCGCGCCGCATGCCCTGGTGGATCTGTCGAGTTGGAAAAAGATCGGGTTCATAGACCGGCGCAACCGCGTGGCCATGATCGAGCCGGGCGTGACTTATGGAGAGCTGCTCGCCGCGCTCGCGCCCCACGGACTCACCTTGTCCATGCCGCTCGCGCCGCGGAGCGGCAAGAGCGTGCTGGCGGCGGTCATGGACCGCGAGCCCACGACCTGGCCCAACAAGCAGTGGGACATCGCCGACCCGCTGGCCAGCGCCGAGATCGTGTTCGGGACCGGCGACATTTTCCGCACCGGCGCCGCCGGCGGGCCGGGGACGCTGGAGCAGCAGCGGGCCGCGGGCGGGGCGCAGAAGTCGCCGATGGGACCGTCGCAGACCGATTTCCAGCGCGTGGTCCAGGGCTCGCAAGGCGCGATGGGCATCGCAACCTGGATCACGGTCCGCGCCGAGGTCAAGCCGACCATCCAGGAACCGCGGCTGCTCGGGGCCGACGCCCTTGAAAAGCTCATCCCCTTTGTTTACGACGTGCAGCGTCCGTGGCTCGGCGAACACTCATTCATCATGGACCGCGCGGCGCTAAGGATGTTCATGGCAGGCAAGGATGCCGTAGCACTGCCCGCTTATGTCTGCCTTCAGAACGTCGCGGGCTTCGAACGACGGCCGCGCGAGCGGGTGGATTACCAATTGCAGGACATCGCGGAGATCGCGGCGCGCCATGGCTTAAAACTCACGGATGCGCTCGGGAACGTCACCGCTCAAGAGCTTCTGAACCGGGCCACGCGTCCGTGCGGAGAGCGGGACTGGCGGCACGCGCTCTCCGGGCACTGCCTGTCCGTCTTTTTTCTCACGACGCTCGACCGCGCGCGGCGCTTCATCGGGATTTTCCAGGAGCTCGCCGAAAAGAGCGGAGTTGAGAGCGGGCGGACCGGGGTTTATTTGCAGCCCGTGGTGCAGAACCACGCCTGCCACGTCGAGCTCCTGGTCCCGTTCGACCCGGCTCATGCGGGCGAGGTCGAACGCATGAGAGCACTGGAGCAGGAGGCGGTGGCGTCGCTCATGGACGCCGGCGCATTTTTCAGCCGTCCCTACGGAGCGGCCGAGAAGATCGCGATGGAGAAAAATCCGCTCCACCTCGCGGTCCTGAAAAAAATCAAAAACATTTTCGACCCCGGCCGCGCGCTCGGCCCGGGGCGGCTCGGATTGTGACATGGAACGGAGCATCATGCATACGCTTAAGCCGGATGAAATCAGGTCGCTGGAAGACGTGGTCGGGCCGCAGTGGGTCAATGCCGACCCCTGCATGATGGACACCTATTCCTTTTACATGAACCCGGAGATCCTGAACCGCGACGGGAGCCTGTGGCTGCCGCGTCCGGCGGCGGTGGTGATGCCGGCGAGCACGGACGAGGTGGCGGCTCTGGTGCGGGCGGCGAACCGGCTGAAGCTCATGGTCAAGCCCATCTCCACCGGCTGGAGCGCGGCGGCGGCGGCGTCGCGCGACCGGGTGGTGGTGCTGGACCTGAAGCGCATGGACAAGATCATTGACATTGACGTCAAGAACCAGGTGGCGGTGGTCGAGCCATACGTCAAGGCCATCATCCTGCAGACCATCTTGTGGACGCAGGGCCTGAACCTGCACGTGGTCTCGTGCGGCGGCAACCACTCTCCGCTCGCCTCCGTCACCTCCGCGTGGGGCACCGGGCTCGACGGCCCGGTGATGAGCTACAGCGGCAGGAACCTCTTAGGCGCCGAGTGGGTGCTGCCGACCGGCGAGGTGCTTACTCTGGGCAGCGCCGGCGCCGGCGCGGGCTGGTTCTGCGCGGACGGCCCGGGCCCGTCGCTCCGTGGAATCATGCGCGGGTACATGGGAGCGTTCGGCGGGCTGGGGGTATTCACCAAGGCCGCGCTCAAGCTCTACCGGTGGGACGGCCCGGCGGAGATCGAGGCGGAGGGCTCGTCGCCGCATTACACGCTGGCCAAAGACCTGCCGTCCAACATGGACCTGTTCATGCTCTCGTTCCCGGACGCCAAGGCCATGGCGGACGCCGGCTACAAGATGGGGGAAGCCGAGATCACGTATGCCGACTTCCGCCTGCCCGCGTTCATGAGCGCGCTCGGCACGACCGAGCACAACCTGGACTTGAAGCGCGCCTGGGAGACCGGCGTGATGCAGAAGATCGCGCGCTATAACATGATCATCGCAGTGATCGGGCACACCCGGCGCGAGTTCGAGTGGAAGATGGCGTCGCTCAAGGAGATCCTGGCCGAGACGCGCGGCGTTAACCTGCCGATCCAGCTCGACACCTCGGTCAAGTCGCTCCGGAACATGAAGCTGATATTAAAATTCGTGAACGATCCACTCAAGCTGCTCCGCTGGGTGCCTGCTCTGCAGGACATCGTCCGCAACCTTCCCATCGGCGCGAAACAGCGACGCAAGGCGCTGTCCGAGCTGTTCTGGGTCATGCTCCGGCACGCCAACAACGTGCAGGGCAACTTCCGGCCGTCGCAGGCCATGTTTACGAGCATGGGCACGTTCGACACCTGGGACCTCGGAATCAGGCAGTCGGACTGGATCGCGGAGCGCAAGCAGAAGTACATCAAGGAAGGCGTGTTCCTCGACGACGGCGGCGACTTGGGCTGCGGCGGGACCTTCGAGCACGCGCACATGGGTTACCTCGAAGGCATCGTGCTCTACTCGACCAAGCGGCCCGAATCGGTCCAGGCCGCGTCCGCCGTGATCGAGGAAGCGGTGCAGGCCTGCATTGACGAGGCGTTCGGTATCCCCATCGCCGGCTTCGGAAAGGACATGAACGCCCGCCTCGGCCCCCACTCCGGCAACTATCATCTGTGGATGCAGAAGATCAAGGCCGCGCTCGATCCCAATACCGCGTCTGATCCGTTCTTTTACTCCGAAGGAGAGAAGGAACAAGTAAAAAGTAAAAAGTAAAAAGGCAAAAATAAATGCCGCCACCCTGGCCTTTTCTCTTCCATTTTTTCCTTTTTACTTTTTCCTTTTTACTTAAATGTCCATGACCTCAAAAGATCGCATAGCAGCGGCTCTCGCCCTCGACTCCGCCGACCGTGTCCCGGTGGGCCCGTTGCTCGACCACTTCGCGGCCACGTATTGCGGGATAACCAAGCAGGAGCTGATCGAGGACGGCGGCAAGCGCATTGCGGCGGTGCTCAAGACCATGCGCGAGCTCGGGCCCTGGGACATCACCTTCATGGCCGAGATGGCGAACCACGTCCTGCTCCTGGGCGGGCCCGCGCGCCTCAGGCTCCCCGGCCATGACCTGCCCGCCGACGAGATCCACCAGTACGAGGAGTTCGAGCTGCTCTCTCCTGATGACTACGACCTGCTGCTCCGCGCCGGCCTCACCCGCTTTCTGCGCAACGTGGGCCTGCGCCTGCACCCGGAGATGGGCGGGATCAAGGGTTTTGCCCGCTTCGCCTATTTTGTGTGGGAGCTTAGGAAGCACGCCAAGATGGTCACGGCCGCGGGCGCGGAGCCGGCCTGCGGGTTCATCCTGCCCGGTCCGCTCCTGGAATACTTCTCCATCGGCCGGAGCATGGCGCGGATGTGCGAGGACCTCTATGACCGGCCGGAGAAGATCAAGGCCGCGGGCAAGTACTGGGCCAAGGCCATGACCGACACGGCCATCCGGGGCGCCGGGATCGTCGGGTGCAAGCGCGTCTTCATCGGGCTCTCCCGCAGCTCGCCCTCCATGATCTCGCCCCGCCACTTCGAGGAGTTCGTGTACCCGGAGCTCGAATACATGGTGCACACCCTGATTGACGCCGGGCTTACCCCGCTGTTCCACATGGACACCGACTGGTCCCGGAGCCTGCCCGTCTTCAGGCGCTTCCCCGCGAAAAAATGCATCATGGAGCTGGACGGCGACACCGACATGGTGAAGGCCAAGGAAATTCTGGGCGACCACACGTGCCTGATGGGCGACGTGCCGGCGTACCTGTTGGCGTTCAAGGGCAAGGACGAGATAATGGCATACTGCCGTCGTCTGATCGAGATAGTGGGCAAGGGCGGCGGCTTCATCCTCTCCTCCGGCTGCTCCATCCCGGCAAATGCCAAGGTGGAGAACGTGCGCGCGCTAAGGGAGGCGGTGGAGGAGTATGGGAGGTACTGACGCAGGCCCGCCCGTCTTGAAGAATGCTTGCGGACGGATTACACTGGCTGATATGAAGACGTTTGGATGTGGCCATAACGGCCCAAGCTGCCCCCATCGCCAACAGCGGAGGAAGACAAGCTATGAATTATAAAGTCAACGTGGTCATTGAAAAGGACGAGCATGGGTACTACGCCTACTCTCCCGTGCTTGAGGGCTGCCAGACCCAGGGCGAGTCTTTCGACGAAGTCCTTGCCAACATCAAGGAGGCCGTCGAGCTTTACCTTGAGACCTTGTCCAGGAGCGAGATCAAGAAGCTCCTCAGCAAGGACATCTTCAACACTTCCCTTGAGGTCAAAGTTGGTTAAGCTCTTGCGGATGACCGCCAAGGAAGCGGAGAAGATGCTTCTGAAAGCGGGGTTCGAAATGGTGAGGAGCAAAGGCAGCCACCGCATTTACCAACAAGGCGACAAGCGGATAATCATTCCCTTCCACTCCGGGAAGCTCCTCCATCCCAAGGTGGCGAAGCAGGTGTTGAAGTGCCTGGAGAATAACGACCCGATCCATACAATCTAATGGCCTGCGTGGATGGCGCCAGTATTGCCGCAATAAGTTCCATGCCTCTTGCCGCCATGCCAAAAAGCGGCAGTTTCATCCTCTCCTCCGGCTGCTCCATCCCGGCCAACGCCAAAGCGGAAAACGTGCGGGCGCTCCGGGAGGCGGTGGAGGAGTACGGGAGGTATTGAAGAGGCAGCGGGCAACCGGCAGCGAGCAAGGGGCAAGGAGAGGAAGTATGTTGATCATAACCTGTATATTTTAGCTATGACCCTGTCTCTGCGATCAGGACCAGCAGCAAGAATATCACCAGCGCCGATTGACGCGGATCAAAGCAGATGAATGCAGATTGTTTCGGAGATGGCGAGCGGGCTGATATCTTGCATTTTTCCCTTGACAACTTGGTAAGCCATTTTATAATGGAGATCGTCAAGGAGACTAGGCCGAAGCCAACGGCCGGGAATGGGAATAGGGGGTCAGAAAACATGCCAGCGTCGTCCAAATCTTGAAAAACGACGATTTACGTATTCTGTCTCCACGATATAAACCCCTAATCATTGCGGAGGTGAACCATGAAACGAACAATCCAGGCTTTACTAATTTGTATCCTCGTATCATTTCTTATCCTTGCCAAATCTCCTTCTAAGCCTTATGGTTGTTATAAAGATCTGAAATGGGGCATGACACAAGAACAGGTTAAATCATCTCTGAAAGTTGAGATGGAATGTATTAATAAAGAAGATCATTCCTCCTGTAGGGCAACTAAATTGGTTAATGCTGGAGGGACGTTGTTTGATCTTGACGTTATATTCAATAAAGAAGGCCTTTATAAGGTAGTCATAGATCTTCCGATCTCACGACTGGAGGACGTTCCTGTGTCTTGTTCCCGACAAGCGCAGATGAGGATTGATGGTTTCGATGCATTTAAAAATGCACTTACGGAGAAATTCGGGAAGCCCACAACTGATTCCAGCGATGATCGTGGTAAGAACCTCGATATCGCCGAATCTCTTTGTAATAGACAATTGAAAAAGATTCTTATATGGAAAACCAACGAAAGTGATATTAAATTATGGCTTGAATGCACTGCCCGTTTTATGGTGGCTGACCGCGAAATTGTTGGCTGGGCACCAGTCCTTTCCTATGAAAAGAAGTCAGATCAGGAGGAGCCCGAAAAGGCCGATCTCTGAGTAACTGGGAGCAAGCTCGCTGATCCAAAGCGGCATCGGGAGACCAGAGTTATTCTAGTGCCATGGATGCATTAGATGAGTTACAACAACAAGCAACAAGGATAGGGAATATTGTGATGAAACGTGATATGGAATTAATACGAAAGATTCTTCAATCTATTGAAGAGGAGCCGACTGGTTTTGCGCCAAATCATATTAAAATTGAAGGCTATTCAGAGGATCAGATCAATTATCATGTCTATCTAATGATAGATGCGGGGCTCTTAGAAGGATTTAAAGTTACCAGTCATGATAGCAATTCACCAGAAGCAAAAGCAAGAAATTTAACTTGGTTTGGCCATGAATTCTTGGATGCTTCGCGCGACAATACCCGTTGGGAAAAAGCCAAAACTATTGTGAATTTTCTTGGCGGCGTTACTTTGGATGTATTTATTGAAATATTAAAGAAAATCATGATAAATCAAATTAATCCAGCATTAACATTGTGAAGCGACCCCGTGCCTGGCAACAACTTAATCATAAAAGGTTCTGAATCATATCCCTATACAGGGAGTCTCATAGGAGGAAAGATTGATGAGAACGACGCAGGGGAGCTTTAAGGCGGAGGAGAAGCTTGCGATTTTGAAGTCGCATTTTCTAGAAAAGGTGGCGGTTTCGGAATTGTGCGAAAAGCATGGACTCCAAGGGACACAATTTTACCAATGGCAAAAGTACTTCTTCGAAAACGGCGCCAAGGCACTTACCTCGGACAATAAGATGAAGCTTCCCCCAAATACATCCTTACCATTTTTTGCCTATGGCATCTTTAAGCCTGGTCAATTGTGTTTTTTCAGAATTAAAGATTTTGTAAAAGAATTCCATGCAGGTACTGTTAATGGTTCACTAAAGGAAAGAGATGGAATTCCTCTTTTGATTACGGATGAAAGTGGTGAAGGGATAAAAGGACATCTTATTCATTTCCGAAACGGAGAAGAAGAAAGTGCATACAATCGTATTGTAGAAATTGAACCCGATGAAGTATATCAATGGAAAGAAGTCAAAGTCAATAAGGTCAATGAGGGAACACTTGCCAATGCAAATGCATTAATTGGTAGAAGATATCAAAAAGGAAGCTCTGATCTTGAGCATGAAGTGGAATGGGATGGCATTAATGATCCTTTGTTTAAACAAGGCATAGAGGAGATATCGAAAATTCTGGAGGAGAATTCGGAATTCGATTGGGACTACAAGTCACTTTTTCGTTTGGAAATGGGTTACATGTTGCTTTGGTCAGCTATCGAGAGATACGCAGGTTTGAAATATCATTTTGGAAAGGAAGTGATGAAAAATGTGCATCAGGTAGCAGCAGAAAAGAAATTTGCTGACAGTTTACATAAGAATGTAAAAAACAAGAGGGATATTTTCAGTACCAATCTTGATAAATACACATTAGACACTGACGATCCGAAGAAATCAATCGATTATTATTACCAGGTTAGATCAAATGCGGTTCACCGCGGAAAGGGTGTAGAGCGTGATTTTGAAATATTAAAAACTTCCTTGGAAGAACTCCTTGCAATATTCAATGATCTTTTAGATGAAGCATTTCCAGAGAGGAGGAAGGAGTCTTGAAATTCTAATTATCAGTAGCATCTCAGGTCGCCCTGAATTTTCAGCGCTTGGAACTTATGATCTTGGCTGTTCATCTCCCCTTCATCTCCTCCCTGATCTTCTCGGCGAGGAAGATTTTCATGAGGGATTGGTAGGGGACGTCGCGCTTGTTGGCGAGGAGCTTCAGTTCTTCGAGCATTGCTTGGGGGACGCGCAGGGAGATAGTTTTGAGCGAGGGCTTGAGGTTGGGCAGCGCGGCGCGGAGCGCTTTGGAGTGCGTGCAGCTTGCTGCCGCTTTGGAACGGCCAGCTTGCTGGCCGGCACAGGAACAGGTTCTTCAAGCCATCGGGACCAGAGTTAGCGTGCTACGAGGCTTTTGCTGCGCGGGAGAGTCCACCGGGAGCAAGCTCCCGGCTCGGGAAAGCGGCGGCAAGCCGCGCGCACTCCAAAGCGCGGCGCCGGCATCATATATGTTTGCCGCTTCATTCGCGCTTTCGTCTCAAGTCTATGTTTTGCCGCGCGAGGCTTGCTCTTTTCGAAAAGCCCGGGCCGCGCCGCTGATTTGCTCCACGGTTTTATTTATCCATAGGGAGCGTTGCCACTCAGTGTAATCAAAGGGCTCGCGCTGGAGAAGAGCAATGAACCTCTCGGCCTCAAGCTCGCCCAGGGAGTCAAGGAGCGCCTTGAAGCCTTTATGCAGGAGTTCGGCGTCTGTGGTCATCTGGGTTTGATCCTGGGTCAAGGGGTGTCTTTTTCCGACATGGCCTTGATAAACACGTCAAGTTCAGCCTCCAGGTTTTTAAGCGCCAGCGGGCAGCCTTGCACCAGATGGGCCATGCGGTCCCATAGGACTTGGAAGGTATACGCGCCCCGGAAAAAGTGGCGGAATTCCAAATATTCGCGCAAGTTCTCGGCGAGACCCGGCGAGATCACCGCGGGCCGTCGAGGAGCGGGCAGAGACATCCTCGCCAGAAGCTCCTTGTGCCAGGCCGGGCCTTGGGGCAGTCCTTCGTCAAGCTCAATGGCGATCCGTTCGAAGAGGTTTTCGATGCCGGTGTAAAAACTATGGAGCATGGCCGCCAGCGCGGAGATTTCGATTTTTTCCGGGGACGAATGCTCGCATTTGTCTATGAGGGTCCGATGGTCGGCCAAAAGCCGGTTGAGCATCTCGCGCTCGGCGGCGATCTGCTTGGCGAGCCTAGGCCACACGCTGGAGCTCTCCTTCTTCGCGGAGGTAGCGGGTGAAGGGGTTGTCGTCCTCCAGGCAGATTAGATCTACTTGTCGGCCGAGGATGTCGCCGGCGCGGGCCATGGCCTTGAAGAAGAGCTGGGGCGGAAGACCGGAGACGGCGAGGTCAATGTCGGAGTCCGGGCCGAGGCGGCCGGAGGCGGCCGAGCCGAAGACGTAAACCTCCCGGGCGCCCAGTTTCTTAAGGGCCTCGGCGGCGAGGGAAATGGATTTATTTAACTTATCTTGCATGCCGTCCTCTCCATTCTTATTGAGATCACTCTGACTGTCAAATGCCGCGAGTCAGAACGATAGAGGGCAGCGCGGGCGGACACGACTGAAGTCGCTCCCACATGCCGGGGGGGAGAGGGTTTTATGGTGAGTTGTTGCCGGAGCGCAGGGCCTCGGCGGCGTCTTCGGGGGGAGTGGGGTTGATGTAGAAGCCGGAGCCCCACTCGAAGCCGGCGACCTGGGTCAATTTGGGCATGACCTCGATGTGCCAGTGGTAGTGGGCCGGGTCCTGGTGCAGCGGCGCGGTATGGACGATGTAGTTGAAGGGCGGATCGGAGAGCACGTCGGCCATTTTTTTCATGAGCAGGTGGAGGATTTTGGCCAGGGAGTAAAGCTGGTCGTCCTTGATCAGCTCGAAGGTGGACTGGTGCTCCTTGGGCAGGACCCAGGTCTCGAAGGGCGACTTGGGGGCGAAGGGAGAGAGGAGGATGAAGTGGTCGTTCTCGGCGACGACCCTGATGCCGTCCTGCATCTCCTGGCGGATGATGTCGCAGAACACGCAGCGGTCCTTGAAGCGGAAGTACTCCTGCGATCCCTTCAGCTCCTCGGAGACGCGCTTGGGCACGATGGGGAGCGCGATGAGCTGGGAGTGGGTGTGCTCCAGGCTGGCGCCGGCCTCGCGGCCCTTGTTTTTGAAGATCAGGATGTACTGGAGCCTCTTGTCGCCCTTGAGGTCAATGACCCGGTCGCGGTAGGCGCGGACGATGTTGGCGACCTCGGGCTCGGAGAGCGCGTCATAATTACAGACGTGGCGGGGCGTTTCGATGATGACCTCGTGCGCGCCCACTCCGTTCATCTTGTCGAACATGCCCTCGCCCACGCGTCCGAGTCCGCCCTCGATGGCGAGCGCGGGGAACTTGTTGGGGACCACGCGCACGGACCAGCCGGGCGAATTCTTGGGCGTGCCGTCGCGATAGGCCATGATCTCGGGGGGCGTCTTGGTCTCATTGCCCGTGCAAAAGGGGCAGGAGGCGTAATCAATCGAGCAGGTCTCGCCCATGACCTTGAAGTCGGAGGGCCTTTTCCTCCTCTCGGTGGCGATGATGACCCAGCGGCCGATCACCGGGTCTTTCCTCAGTTCCGGCATTTTATTCGGACTCCTTCGTCTGCAGGACCAGGATCATTTTATGCGCGTGCCATGCATGGCAATGGCCGGGGCCGGCGGTCCATTTTCCCGCCGCTCCTTTTGCCGCATCAATATGATAGGGGAGCGGCGGGTTTTGTCAAGGCGGGAGGGGTGGGGCTTGAGGCTTGGGGCTTGAGGCTCGAGTCCGCATTTTCCGCGCCAGGCTTCAGGTCCAGGCCATGTCCACCACGATGTTGGTTTGCCCCTTTTCTTTCTCGTGGCACGGCTTCAGGGTGATGCCTTTGCACCCGTTGTTCTTGGCGAGCTCTTCAAGGTGGGCGCAGAGCAGGATGGTGAAGACGTCGAGTCCGTCGCTGAAGTCTCCGAACTCGGTGATCCTGGCGCGCAGGCTCTTGTCGCCGGTTTTCTCGATGGCCATCTTGGAAAAGGTGAAGAGGCTTTTTCTGAGCTCGAAGAACTTGGCCACGGCCTCGAACGGGTCGTTCTTGACGAGGAAGGGCCGATAGGGCCCCTCCAGGAGCTCCTTCATTGCGGCCTGTCCGAACTTGCGGACCACGTCTTCGCTCTCCTTGGCCACCAGCTTGTACACGGCCAGTCCCATCCGCTGGTAAGTCTCGATGGGGTACCAGGCGGTGGGGATGACCATCGTCTTGACGATCTCGAAATCCTCGGGCTTGAGATACCGGTCCCACGGCAGGTCCTTGAACGCGCGGATGACCTTTACCATGTCCAGCACCACGCTGCCTTTGATCCTGCGGTTTTGCGTCATGTATCTGACCCTTTCCAGCGCCCGCGGCGCTCCGCATTGGCGCCGGTCCGCGGGCGCACAATCCGGACGCATACGATCATATTGAGCCACCCTTGCGATGTCAAGTATTGTCTCGGAGGTGATGTTAATGCGGCCGGCCGGGTTGCCCGCGTGCCGCCTTTTTGGTAGGTTAGGAGTTAATGGTCAGGGAATGGCAGCGGGTGGGGAGCAGGGCCTGGTGGATCATGGCCACGGCCTTTTTTCTGGGTCTGGAGCTTGTACTGCGCATGAAGCTGGGCTCGATCTTTTTCCTGGCCATGAGCTACGTGATCGCCTGCCAGTGGCTCGCGGACCGGCGGGGCGATCCGGCGCCGGAGTCGGACCCGGGCAAGAGGCTGCTTTTTGCGATGTATGTGGCGCTCGTGATCAGCGTGGTTATTTTCCTGGTGGTCGCCGGCCTGAACATCGGCCTGCGCACCTATAATAATGACTGGCGCTGGTTCCAGTTGCCGTGAGCAGGTTTCATAACCCTTTCAAGAGGAAGAAACAAGGATATTAAGGATAATCAGGATAAGAAAATTTCTTGAATTTATCTTTAAAATCCTTGACATCCTTGTTTATAATCTTTTGGTCGGGGATGATGGTGCGGGTTGTGAAACCAGTTGGTGAGAGAAAATTAAAGTCACGGGGCCGGGGAGGGAGATTAAAGCCATGAACGAAGTGCGGATTGATTACACCAACGCGCTCACGGAGAGCGTGGGCCGCAAAAACGGGATCGGCAAGAAGGAGCTCGCGGACCTCACGGAGCGGACGGCCATGGTGCACGCGGACCTGGCGGCGCGGCGCAAGGCCGGGGAGCTGCCTTTTTACGACCTGCCCTATCAGAACGTCACCAAGGTCCTGCAGCTCGTGAGCAAGCGGTGCAGCTCGTTTGATAACGTGGTGACGCTGGGCATCGGCGGTTCCGGGCTGGGGGCAAGGGCGCTGGGGCGGGCCCTGTTGAAGCCGTATAACGAGCTCATGGACAACGCCAGCCGGCAGGGGTGTCCGCGGCTGTACGTGGCGGACAACATAGACCCGGAGAATTTCATGGGTCTGCTTGGCGCGCTCAACCTGTCGAAGACGATGTTCATCGTGATCTCGAAGTCGGGGGAGACGGCGGAGACGATGAGCCAGTTCTTGATCGCGCGCGACCTTTTGATCAAGAAGTACGGGGAGGACGGCTACCGGGAGCGGATGATCTCGATCACCGACCAGGAGAAGGGGTATCTGCGGGAGATCACCGACCGCGACGGACTGGAGTGGCTGCCGGTGCCGGCGGGGGTGGGCGGCCGCTACACCGTGTTCACTCCGGTGGGCCTGTTGCCGGCGGCGGTATGCGGGATGGACGTGGTGGCGTTGCTCAAGGGCGCGGCGGCCATGGACCAGCGCACCAGGGAGCCGGAGCTATTGAAAAACCCGGCCTATCTGTTGGCCGCGCTGTTTTACCTGGCCGACGTCAAGCGCAAGAAGAACATCCTGGTCGTCATGCCCTACTCCTCGGGCCTCACCGACCTGGCCGAGTGGTTCCAGCAGCTATGGGCGGAGAGCCTGGGCAAGGCGGTGCACCTGGACGGGTCGCCGGCGGGCACGGGCTCGACGCCGGTTCGGGCGCTGGGCGCCACGGACCAGCATTCGCAGGTGCAGCTTTACAAGGAGGGGCCGGCGGACAAGCTGGTGGCGTTCTTCAGGGTGGACCGGTTCCGGGACGACGCGCGCATTCCGACGGACTTCAGCGACATCGAGGGCGTGGCCTACCTGGGCGGCCACAGCCTGGGTGAGCTGATCAACGCGGAGCAGTTGGCCACGGAGGTTGCCCTGGCCAAGGCCGGCCGGCCCAGCCTCCGCATCGAGCTCCCGCACGTTGACGCGGACGTGATGGGCCAGGTCATGTACATGCTGGAGGTGGCCACCGTGTTCGCCGGCGGGCTGTACCAGGTGAACCCGCTGGACCAGCCGGGAGTGGAGGCCGGAAAGCGCTACACCAATGCTCTCATGGGCAAGAAGGGATTTGACCAGGAGAGGGAAGAAATCGAAAAGATGGTGAAGGGCAGAAAAAGATTTATATTATAGCCAGGAGCCGGTAATGAGGCCGGGAGGCGAAAAAATGAAAGCATATGGTCTGAGCAAGTTCCGGGTGAAGTCGGGAGCGGCCCTGCTCGGCGCGCCCATCCTGTTGATGGCCGTTGCGGCGTATATTTATTTTGCCGCCGCCGGGGCCGCGGGCGGGGCCGAGGCCGGCAAGGCCAGGGCCTGGATTGACAAGGATTGCGTGGCCCATCCGGCAACCATCACCGTGCCCGCGGGCAAGACGGCATCCGGCTTCAAGTCGGGCGGACTGGTCGCGGGCATCGCCTGCCACGGCGCGGGCGCGCCCGAGAACAAGGGCTTTGCCATCCGCGACGGCAGGAACAATCCCGTTTACCTGTGGAGCCAGTACCAGGACCAGACGCCTTATGAAAAGGGCGGTCCGCTCGATAAGCTCACGCTGCCTTCCGGCGAGTACAAGCTCACGGTGGCGGGCGGGGCCGGGGCTGAGATCACGCTGGAATATCAGCTTAAATAATCGGGCTCGTTTTCCATCCGGGGCGCTTAAGCCGGCGCCCCTTTTATTATTTGAGACCACTCTTGTCCAAAATAGGAGCCAAGAAAACCGCCAAGGCGCCAAGAACGCCAAGAATCGCCAAGTAAATCCTGGTGTTTCTTAGAGGCGGGAGTAAAAAACAGCACCAGTGCTTTGGCCCCAACCTGCTTGGCGAACCGGCTGACGGGAGCGCCAAGAAAGAATCATTTGCCTGGAAGCTGGACTGAGATTGAAATAATTATAACGTTTGGCGTTCTTGGCGCCTTGGCGGTTTTCCGGTCCGTTTATTTTGGACAGCACTGATTTGAGACGGTGAAAAATGACGGAAGTTAAGGAGAAGAGCGGGTTCATGGGCTTCAAGCGCAACATTTACGCGCTTGGTCTGGTGAGCCTTTTCACGGACATCAGCTCGGAGATGGCGTATCCGCTGATTCCGGACCTGATGAAGGCGGTGGGCGCGGGGGCGGCGGCGCTGGGGGTGGTCGAGGGAGTGGCGGAGGCCACGGCGAGCGTGATGAAGGCGGTGTCGGGTTACGTCTCGGACCGCTTCGGCAAGCGCAAGCAGCCGGTGTTCATCGGTTACCTGATGTCGGGCCTTGCCAAGCCGCTGTTGGGCCTTGCGGTGAGCTGGCCGCTTATTTTGCTCATCCGGTTTTCCGACCGGATGGGCAAGGGCATCCGGACGGCGCCGCGCGACGCGCTGCTGGCGGATTCGAGCCCGCCGGACAAGATGGGCGCGGCGTTCGGGCTGCACCGGGCCATGGACACCATGGGAGCGGTGCTGGGGCCGGCGCTCGCCTATTTCCTGCTCCATGGAATGGGCGTGGGCCTGACCAGCGTCTTCATCCTGGCGGCCGTGCCCGCGGCGATCGGGCTCGCGGTGATCGGCGCCGGAGTCAAGGAAGTCCCGCCCAGGCGGGCAAAGTCCGGGCCTTTCCGCTTCAGCTTTAAAGACCTGAGCCCCGGCCTGAAACGGTTCATCCTGGTTTCCGGCCTCTTCAGCCTGGGCAACTTCCCGGCCGTATTCCTCATCCTGCGCTGCCGCGAGCTGGGAATTGACACCGATCACGTCATCCTGATCTACCTCCTCAATAACCTGGTCTATTCGCTCACGTCCCTGCCCGCGGGAGCGCTGTCCGACCGGATCGGCCGCAAGGCCATGCTGACCGCCGCATACCTCATGTTCGCGGCCGTGTTCGCGGCGGGGGCCATGGCCGCAACGCCATTGCACGCGGTAATTGTCTTCATGGGCTACGGGGTGTTCCAGGGCATCTACGAGGGCTCGAGCCGCGCCTTGCTCGCGGACCTGGAGCCTTCCGAGCGCAGGGCCTCCAGCTATGGCGTGCTCCACGCCGTCATCGGCATGGCCATGCTGCCCGGTGGCATCATGGCCGGCGCGCTGTGGAAATTCGCCGGCGCGCCCGCGGCCTTCGGCCTCTCCGCCGCCATCGGCGTGGCCGCCGCGGTGCTGTTCGTCGTGCTGGTCTCCCCTCCGGCCGCCCCCGCGACAGAGAAAAATATCGCTCCTCCAGAGCAATGAAAAAGCCGTGAAAAAAGCTGCTCCGCTTGACCCTTCTGGATGCCTCTGTTATCTTGCGGAGAAGCGGGTTTAAGAGGCGCTGAAGCAAATGCTGGACCTAAAGTTGTTCTTAGATGAAGAGGGCGTGGCCAGGGTGGAGAAGTCGCTCCGCGACCGGGGCAATAAATTCGACCTGGGCCCCGTCCGCGGCCTCGTGGCCGAGCGCAAGGCCAAGAAGTTCGAGGCCGACGAGCTCAAGAACCGGCTCAATACCGGCTCCCGCGAGATCGGCGCGCTGATGCGCGACAAGCAAAAGGACCGGGCGGAGGCGCTAAAGAGCGAGATGAAGGAGCTCTCGGACCGGATCGGGCAATTTGACGAGGCGATCCGCGGGATCGAGTCGCGGCTCTCGGACCAGGTCCTTTATATCCCCAACATCCCGGACCCGAGCGTGCCGGTGGCGGCGGACGAGTCCGGGAACGTCGAGGTGAGGCGATGGGGCGAGCCGCGGCAATTCGACTTCGTGCCCAAGGACCACGCGGCCATCGGCGAGGCGCTGGGCATCCTTGATTTCGAGCGGGCGGCCAAGATCACGGGGGCGCGGTTCACGCTGCTCCGGGGCGCGGGTTCGCGGCTGGAGCGGGCGCTGATCAATTTTTTTCTGGACCTGCACACCCGGGAGCACGGGTACACCGAGGTCATGCCCCCGTTCATGGCCAACCGGACGACGCTGGTGGGTTCGGGCAACCTGCCCAAGTTCGAGGCGGACTTGTTCAAGGTGGACCCGTTCGGCTATTACCTGGTGCCGACGGCGGAGGTCCCGCTGACCAACATTTACCGCGACGAGATCATCGCGGGGGAGGACTTGCCGATCAAGCTGTGCGCGTTCACGCCGTGCTTCCGGAGCGAGGCCGGGGCCGCGGGCAAGGACACCAGGGGACTGATCCGGCAGCACCAGTTCAACAAGGTCGAGCTTTACAAGTTCACCGCGCCGGAGACGAGCGCGGCCGAGCACGAGTCGCTCACGCGGGACGCGGCCAGGGTGCTCGAGCTCCTGGGCCTGCCCTACCGCGTGGTGCTGCTCAGTACGGGCGACATGGGCTTTTCCTCGGCCAAGACCTATGACCTCGAAGTCTGGCTGCCCGGACAGAAGACGTACCGCGAGATTTCGAGCTGCTCCAATTGCGGCGACTTCCAGGCCCGGAGGGCCAACGTGCGCTATCGGCCGGCCGGCCAGAAAAAGGGCACCGGCCTGTGCCACACCCTGAACGGCTCCGGTCTGGCCGTGGGCCGCACCCTGATCGCCATCCTCGAAAATTATCAGCGGGCTGACGGCGCCGTCACGGTGCCCGGGGTCCTCCAAGATTACATGAAAACTGACCTGATCGGGAGGGAGAAATGAATACAGCAAGCCATTCCAAAAATCGCGGCTTTGGCGCCGCGGCGTGGGTCCTGGCCGCGGCCATCGCGCTTTCCGTCTTTGCCTGCAAGGACAAAGGCCCCAAGGAGACGCCGCAGGAGCGGGCCAAGCGCGAGATCATCTCGTCGCTGATCCTGCCGCCCGATTCCGCGCTGCGGGGGACGGAGGTGAAGCCGGAGATGGACATGTTCATTCTGCAGTACGGGACCAACCAGGACACTGATGCGCTGGTGAAATTTTACCGGCAGCAAATAATGGAGAAGAAATACACGGTGGTGGCGGAGGGCGATTCCGGGGTCACCTACCAGGACGACAAGTCCCGGAGCATTACCGTGATGTGGTTCTCCCGCGACCCCGACCTCTCCGAGTACAAGACCGTGTTCAGCGTGGCGGTGAACCCGCTGCCGCCCGAGCTGAAGAAGGCCGCTCCATGACCCGCCCGCCGCGGGAAAGACTGGTCCTGCATGGCGCGTTCTGACGAGGCCAGGCAACTGATCGGCGACCGGGGGGCCCAAGTCTTTGTCGAGATGCCGTGCGGGCAAAACGGCATCCCGGTGCTGGCCGTCCGGGCAACGGGGCTGGCCGAGGCCTGGGAGCTCAGCCTGCTCGCCCTCTACGGCCACGGCTGCGAAATCCGCACCGAGTACGACCACAAGGACGGGTCCGGCAACTACCTGGACCCGCCCAGCCTGGACTGCTCCATGCGGATCATCATCACCGATCCCTTCTCCGAGCCCATGATCCACCGCTGTTTTCCCGGCGGGCTCGATGCCCTCGAAGAATACCGCCAGGAGGTGCTGGACGGGATCAAGGACCACTGGCGCCGCAACCCGGACGATCCCGCGGACCAGCGCTGGGAATACACCTACCACGAGCGCATCTTCAACTATTGCCTGCCGGGGCAAAGGCAGGGCATTGACCAGATCGAGGCCGTGGTGGACGGGCTGTGTAAAAGCCCGCACTCGCGGCGGCAGCAGGCCGTGGTCTGGAAGGTGTGGGAAGACCTGGGCATCCACGACCCCGCCTGCCTCCAGTCGCTGTGGTTCCGCATCCTGCCCGGACCGGACGGGGTCTGGCGACTCAACATGAACGTGCGCTTCCGCTCCCGCGACGCTTACGACGCCGCCTTCATGAACTGCTTTGCCCTGGCCGCGCTGATGCAAAGGGTGGCCCAGAAAGTGGCCGAGCGCTCCGGGCGCGAGGTCAAGCTCGGCCGCTACGTGGACGAGTCGGACTCGTACCACATCTATGGCCAGAGGATCGCGGACTTCCAGGCGCGGTTCCTGAAGCAGGTCGGCGTGCGGTCGTTCGAGGACCGCACTTGGACCATGGAGTTCGCCGAGCCCCTGTTCGAGGAGGCTAGGCCCAAGATCGCCGAAAAAATCAGAACGCACGATGAGGAGCGAGGACATAAGTGACGCTCAGCAGAGGCAGGACAGACATTCTTGTCTGTCCGGCCATGTATTTTACGAACAGTTTCTTGTGCCGTGAGGCGGCGTCCGGAAATCAAGCAAATTTTTCCAGACAGGATTAACAGGATTAACGGGATGAAAAAACAAGAAGCTTATTCCGAAAATCCTGTAAATCCTGTTAATCCTGTCTACAAATTTTCTCGGCAGGTAAAGTGACAATGAACATTCCGTTAGTTGATCTGGCCGCGCAATTTAGGGGCATCGAGGCGGAGGTCCTGAAAAGGATCGAGTCCGTGGTCCGCGCGCAGCGCTTCATCCTGGGCCCGGAAGTGGAGGAGGCCGAAAAAAAGATCGCCGAGTATTGCGGCACTCCGTTCGGCGTGGGCGTGGCCTCCGGCACCGACGCCCTCATCCTTTCCCTCCGCGCGCTGGGCATCGGCCCGGGAGACGAGGTGATCACCACTCCCTTTACCTTTTACGCCACCGCGTCCAGCGTGGTCCACGCCGGCGCAACGCCCGTGTTCGCGGACATCGAGCCGGACACCTGCCTGATCAGCGCGGAGGCCGTGGAAGCGGCCGTCACCGCCCGGACGCGCGCCATGATCCCGGTCCACCTTTTCGGCCAATGCGCGGACATGGGCCGGATCATGGAGATCGCACAGCGGCACGGCCTCGCGGTGGTGGAGGATGCGTGCCAGGCCATCGGCGCGGAGTTCGAGGGAAGACGGGCGGGGGCCATCGGCGACGCCGGCGCCTTGAGCTTTTATCCGTCCAAGAACCTGGGCGGGTACGGTGACGGGGGCATGGTGGTGACGCGGCGGGCCGACGCGGCCGAGAACCTGCGCCTGCTCCGGGTCCACGGCGCTAAGAGCGAGTACCGGCACGAGGTCATCGGCTACAACAGCCGCCTCGACACCATCCAGGCCGCCGTGCTCCTTTGCAAGCTCCCCCATCTCGAACAGTGGGGAAAGGCCCGGAGGAAAAACGCCGCGATTTACGGCCGGCGCTTCGCGGGCACGTCCGTCCGGCCGCTGGCGCTGCGGCCCGGGCGCAAACACGTTTACAATAACTACGTGGTCCGGGTCCCGCGCCGCGACGAGCTCATGGCCCATCTCAAGGCTTTAGCCATCGGCTGCGCCGTTTATTACCCGGAGCCGCTCAGCAAGATGGCCTGCTTCGCGCGCTGCGTCGGCGGGGCGGCGTTCCCGGCGGCGGAGGAAGCCGCGCGCACTTGCCTGGCCATCCCCGCCTATCCCGAGATGACGGAGGAAATGGTGGAAAGCGTGGCCGACGCCGTGCTTGCGTTTTTCGGAGAGGGGAAGTGAGGGCGGAATTCACCGACCAGACGCCGAGGCTTACGAGAAGGAAGATTTTTTTCAACCGCAGAGGCGCAGAGAACGCAAAGAATATCAAAGCTTGTCTTATTGATTTTAAAATTTTCTCCGCGTTCTCTGCGCCTCCGCGGTTATAATAAAAGCTTATTCACCTTTAATACGCTCCGTCCTCCGCCGGCGTCTTGTCCTCTCTCACCACCTTGACGGTGAGCTTCACCTGGTCCTTGCCGGAGTCGTAATCCATGATGCGCAGCGGCATGTCCTTGAGCAGGGCCTGGGTCTCCAGGGTGCCCTCGATCCAGCGGGAGGCCATCACCAGCAGGGGCTTGGGCCATTTGAACTCACCGGTGCGCAGGCCGTAAACGCTGACCTCGAAGTCTGCGTTATCGGCCTTGATGAAGGCCCGGAGCTCGCCGTTCAGGTACTTGCCCTCCCGCACCCGGCGGGCGAACGTGACGTCCGTCACCGTATCGCCGAAGGACACCGCGGCGCGGCAATCCACGCCTTCCCGGGTGAAGTATTCATCGAGCAGGCGGCCGGCCTCGCTGCCCTTCAAGGATACCTTCTGCTCCCCTTCCTTGTTCTGCTTCATCAGCAGCGCGATGGGCGCGAGCTTTCCGGCCAGCGCGGCCTCGTCGAGCTTGGTCCACTTATCCGCGAACACCGACTCGGGCTCATCGGCCAGCATCCGCGTGTTGACCCAGTGGTACCCCGCTGCAAACAGCGCGATCGCCCCGATCACCAGCCCCACCGCCACCGCGCCCGCGAAGCCGATGCACCCGCATCCCTTGCTCATCAATCAATTCCTCCAACGACCAAAAACATTCAAAAAATAATTAAACGCCAAAACGCCAAGATTTTTTCAAAAATTAATTTTGGCGTCGGCGTTAAAAACTTTGACCCTTCCCCTCACCCCACGGTTCCGAGTTTCAGGCCCTTGCCCCACCGCCGGCGCAGCATGCCCCGGAGCTGAAGGTGGCCGGGCTCCGACAGGCCGGGGTCGGCGTTCACCAGCTCAAAGGCGTCCGCCCGCGCGTCCTGCAGCACCTCGGCGTCCCTTATGATATTCGCTACTCGGAAATCGGGCAAGCCGGATTGCCGTGTCCCGAAAAATTCACCGGGGCCGCGCATTGCCAGGTCCTCCTCCGCGATCTTGAAGCCGTCGGAGAGCTTCTCCATCACCTTGAGCCTATGGAAGGCGTCCTCCGACGGCACGTAGCCCGCCACCAGGATGCAGCGCGACGCGTGCGCGCCCCGGCCCACCCGGCCCCGGAGCTGGTGGAGCTGGGACAGACCGAACCGCTCCGCGTGCTCGATCACCATCAGCGACGCGTTAGGCACGTCAATCCCGACCTCGATCACCGTGGTCGCCACCAGCACGTTCAGCTCTCCCCGGTGAAAGAGCCGCATCACCTGGTCCTTCTCCTCGGCCTTCATCCGGCCGTGCACCAGGCCCACCCGGAGGTCCGGGAAAACATCATTACGCAGGTGTTCGGCCATGGTGGTGGCGTCGCGCAGCTCAAGTCCCTCGGACTCCTCCACCAGCGGATACACCATGAAAACCTGCCGGCCCCGCCCTGCCTCCTTCCGGATCTCCGCGTAAACCTTGTCCCGGTCGCGGTCGCTGAACAGCCGCGTCGCCACCGGCGTCCGGCCCGGCGGCATCTCCCGGATCACGGAAACCGCCAGGTCGCCGTAAAGCGTCATGGCCAGCGTCCGCGGAATCGGCGTCGCGGTCATGACCAGCAAATGCGGGCTCAAGCCCTCGGGGCTCTTGGCCTTGAGCCTCGCCCGCTGCATCACCCCGAAGCGGTGCTGCTCGTCAATTATTCCCAGCGCCAGTCCCTTGAACCTCACCTTCTCCTGGATCAGCGCGTGCGTCCCGATCACGAGGTCCAGCGATCCGTCCTCGATCCCCCTGATGACGCGGTCGCGCTCCTGGCCGCGCACCGAGCCGGTGTGCAGCGCGGCCCGCACCGGCAAGTCCTTGAAGAACATGGAAACGGTCCGGTAGTGCTGTTCCGCGAGAAGCTCGGTCGGCGCCATGATCGCGGCCTGATGGCCAGCCTCGATCACCAAGAGCGCCGCGGCCAGCGCCACCACCGTTTTGCCCGACCCCACGTCGCCCTGCAACAGCCGATGCATGGAATACGGCCGCGCCATGTCGGCCTGGATCTCGGCGAGCACCTTTTCCTGGGCCCGGGTGAATTTAAAGGGCAGCGACGCGCGGAACTTTTCCAGCAGATGGCCGCCGCTCTTCACCGCCGCCGCCGGCTCCTCCACCAGGCCCCGCCGCCGGAGAGCCAGCCCGAGCTCGAGCCAGAACAATTCCTCGTAAACCAGCCGCCGGTGCGCGGGCGTTGCGAACGCGTTCAGCTCCACGATGTCGGCCTCGTCCGGCGGCACGTGGCACAGGGCCAGGGCCTGGCCCGGAGGAAGCAGCGAGCGCCTCTCCACCAGCTCCGGCGGCAGCGCTTCCGGGACCTTATCGTTGAACAGCGCCAGCGCCTGGCCGGCGATCCGGCGGATGCTCTTCTGGTGCAGCCCCTCGGTGGACGGATAGATCGGGACGATCCCGGCCAGCGACGACAGGTCGTCCTCCGTCTCCGCCGCTTCGACCACCTCCACGTCCGGGTGGTGCATCTCCAGGTTCTTGCCGTATTCCCGCACCGCCCCGCTCGCCAGCACCATCTGGCCCTTCTTGAACCTCTTCTCCAGGTAGTCGCCCGCGTACTTGAACCAGGTGGCCGTGATCACGCCCGTGCCGTCGGAGATGAGCATGTGGAACATGCGGCGGTTGCCGCGCCGCGTCACCGGCCCGCATACCATGACCTCCGCGTACACCGTGGCCCTTTTCCCCACCACCGTGTCCCGGATCTTGACCAAGTCGCGCCGGTCCTCGTAACGCGACGGCAGATGATAGAGCAGGTCCTCCACCGTGAGCACCCCGAGCCGCGCCAGCTTCTCCGCGACCCACGGGCCCACGCCCTTGACATACTGCGCGTCGCTGTCCAGGTCCTTGAACAGCGCGAGAAGATTCTGTTCCTCGGCGGTGAGCGCGTCACGCCCGCGCTCCGGTCCCGGCATGGACGGGGCGCCGGCTTTTTTTTCGACGCGGTCGAGGATGCGGATGAGCGTGATGACGCGGGTCATGCGGTCATTGCCGGAGAGCTCGTCCAGTCCGTCGAGCGCGGACCGGAACTCTGATAAAGCGGGCGAGGAAGCGGGATGGCGGTCGAGGATGGCGAGGAGAGTGCGGCCCAGGTCGGGCATGATCTGGAGCCGGGCCGGGGAGAGGCCGGAGGCGTATTCCAGGGGCTTGCGCAGCAAGCGGAGCGCCTGGCCCAGATCGTCCTCGGCGCTCATGAACCCGGCTTGATGGCCGCCTTGAGATCGGCGATGAGCGCGGAGAGCGGCACGCCGTGGTTCTGCGCCGCGTGACGCAGCGTCTCGGTTTCAAGGCCCTTGCAGGAGCCGCACAACAGGCCGTGCCGGGTCAGGACCTTGCGCGCCTCCGGGTGCTTTTTCATCAGGTCGAAGACGAGCGAACCGGCGTTGATTTCCTCCATGGGCGTGCTCCTTTCATTACATCCGCGGCTTGCCTTAGCTTGAAGAAAGGCTTGAGGCGTGGGGCGTGAGGCTTGAGGATGCCGCATGGCTGGTCTTTCTTCCCCAAGCCTCAAGCCCCAAGCCTCAAACCCCAAGCCCCAAGCCCCAAGCCCCCTCTTCATGCAGTGTACTCGACCTTCATGATGATGTATTCTTTTTTGCCGCGCGGCGTCTTGACGATGACTTCCTCGTCCTCTTCCTTGCCGATCAGGGCCTTGGCGATGGGAGAGGTGTAGGAAATCTTGTTGGTCTTGGTGTCGGCCTCGTCCTCCCCCACGATCTGGAAGCGCGAGGTTTGGTCCGTTTCCTGGTCCTCCACCGTGACCGTGGCCCCGAAGATCACCCGGTCGCCGCTGAGCTTGCTCGGGTCTATCACCTCCGCCCGCGCCATCTTGTCCTCCATCTGCCGGATCTGCGCCGCGATGATCCCCTGCTTATCCTTGGCCGCATGATATTCCGCATTCTCGGACAGGTCGCCCAGCTCCCTTGCCGCCCCGATCTCCCGTGAGATCCGCGGCATCTCCACCTCTTTAAATGTCCGAAGCCTTTCTTTTAATAACTCGTACCCGCGAGGAGTCATCGGCTCCCGTTGCGCACTCACCTCTTACATCCTCCTTGTTTGGTCTTGGTTAATCAAAAGGGGCCGAAGCCCCTGATCCCGATGGATGGTCAAAGATAATAACCCATTGTCTTCCCGTTGTCCAGTTTTTAATGCCCGCGTGCAGCCCTTGCAGGCCGCGAATGCGCGCGAACGATCGAGAGGATCGGAGATTGAAGGAGACGCCGGTGTTGAGGGGGTATCAAGGGTTATAAAGGATACAGGAGAGCCTTTGACGTTAGCAATGATGCTGCCGGCTCGATAGATGGTGTACAGAGTTGCATTGGAAACAAGGCCCCAATTCAGGTCCGCCTGATCGCATGAAACCGCATTGGCTGTTGTCCCGGAGGGACATTTCGATATTAGTCCGGGAATTTATTCCTGGGAACATGGGACCGTTAAACCGCCAAGTCCCGGCAGGGACGGCCGTGATTTCGGGGAGGGGGGCAGACCCCTACTTGTTTTACCCTTACAAGATAACTGGATGGTGTAAATTGGGGACAGCCACCTTTTCGGATGCTAACCAATTGCTTTTATTATGCTATTTTCAAGTATCGTCAATTACCTGACGGTATTTAAAATAGTATTTATAATCAATAAGTTGCGAATGGAAATGGTGGCTGTCCCTAATTAATTGTCCACCTCGGCTTGCGGCACCATGACCACATCCAAATTGAGAACGCCTTCTCCTCCCTCAAAACCGTTCGAGGTTCCCGCCACCAGGGTCCGAAAGTCCGTGGTCACCACCGGGGGATGCCCAGCGGGTTAGTGTTCAAAGGACGAGTCCTGCTTATTCAAACATTTCCGGCATGATTCCGCCGGGCAGTTTGTCCGCCACCAGCAGGAGAGGTGCAAGTTCCTTTGGGCTCATCTTAAGTTCATCCAGGATAAGCCACCGGAGGTCTTCTTTGACGCGCGTGTCATCACCCGGTTTGATTTCTCCGTGCTGAAAACGGCAATTCGTGCCTCCAGCGGAGGAGTCATAATTAACGTTTTTCTCAATTATCGGTCTGGCCATGGAGTCCTCACGGAACTTCTTCCATGCACTGTTCCTCGAAAAGTCCTCAACCATCAGGGTTATGGGGCAGTCAACATATTCGCCTTCGTACATGCCGGTCCAGCAGCGGACCTGGTACTCGGCAACACATTGTGCAACCATTCCAATGTAAGCTTCAGGACGGTTGACAACCCGCATGGGCACAAGCCGCATTGGTTCAGCGTCTTTTATTATATCATGGGAGCGTTCAACCTGGATTTTAATAATCTCCTGGGAATTAAAATCAGAATCCTGAATGCTTATAGTTGGAGGGTGCAGTGATAAATAATCATTTATAATCGAAGCGGTGTCAGGCACCTTGTAGAAATAAGTCTTTGTAAACTTATTTCCAGATATCCAATAGGGACTGACAATTTGTGGTATAGTCTTATCGTTAGTTGTAATATATTTAATTAGCTTTCTTCTATTGCCAAGGTTTAATAATAGTGCATTCTTTGCATATCTACTATCAGCAAACTCCGAGATGGTTATAACAGCCATAGACTGTGAATTTCCTCCCGGCAATGTGTATGTCATATCATTTCTTCTTATCAAGCCTTGTTTTTCTAAAAATAACTTTTGATATTTTGAAGGTATTTGCACCTCTGAACCAGTTTTATATGGCTCAAGGTCTCCATATTTTCTATCTAAGAATAACTGTGCGTATTGCTCACCCAGAAGGTTGCTGCCATATGCCAATATAAGAAATAGAAGTGCTATTATGACAACATACAATTTTCTCTTAGCAATCATCCTAAAGCTCATGATAGATCCTCCTTATTTCATGAAAACCTTGTTTGGATTAGTGACTATTTCATTGACTATATTTCCAATTTCAGTGTAGAGCATTGGTTGAGTGGAATAATCAGCGGGAGGGGGGGCAGACCCCTACTTGTCAGTTTAAGGATTTGATTTTGTTTATTAGCCATTGATTGTCCTCCATCATTTGTTTCAGCCTGTTGATGCTGTTCGAGACGGAAACCGGCGTAACGCCTGGTGCGGCGGCTGTGGCGGAGACGGAGAGGTGTTGCCATGGGTCGAATGTACTCCATGCCTTGATGCATGTCAAGGCTATTTGCAACCCATTCCGGGGTCAGCCCATCAGGGGTTTCGCCTCGCCGCCTTGGTTTAACCGGCTCTGTCATGACTAAAGAGAGCGTGATGGGCTTGGTGTCGCGGGGCAAGTGGGGGACGGCCAACCGTGGGCTGGGTTAAGGAAGCTCTTCGAGACGGGAAGGGTCGCGACTGAAGTCGCTCGTACAAAGGATTAAGTTGGTGCCAGGCATCACGGGTTCAAACAGAGTGCAACCCTGCGCCAGTCGCCGCCAGGCGGCTCGGGTTTCTGGATTATTCGGAGGGCGGGGGGTAAAATCGGAGGGAGAGCAGGAGGATGGACCAGATGGACGATATTTATTACGGCGACGGCGAGGACGTGGGTTACGTCGTGATCATGGCGACCACTCCGGGCCGCGAGTTGGCGGAGAGCATCGCCCGGGCCCTGGTGGAGGAGGAGCGGGTGGCGTGCGTGAACATCATTGACAAGATCACCTCCATCTTCCGGTGGAAGGGCAAGGTGGAGGAGGAGGCGGAATGCCTGCTGATCATGAAGACGCGCACGGAGCGGGTGGAGGACGTGATCCAGCGGGTGAAAGCGCTGCACACCTACGACGTGCCCGAGATTATCGCCCTGCCCATCGTTGACGGCAACCCGTCCTACCTGACATGGATTGACGAAGTCACTTGAGGAGAGGTTTGAGGTGTGAGGTCTGAGGTTTGAGGGGGATGATGGAACTGCCGGCCCTCTTTCTCAAACCTCAAACCTCAGACCTCAAACCTCCTCCTGCCTTGACGTCCGCCTGGTTATGCTTACATTTATAAGAGGAGTTCATGAGGGAGGGGCGGTAAGCCATGCCGAAAAAAGATTATTACCAGACCCTGGGCGTTTCAAGGAACGCGCCCCAGGACGAGATAAAGAAGGCCTATAAGAAGCTGGCCAGGAAGTATCATCCTGATTGTAATCCGGGCGACAAGACCTGCGAGAACAAGTTCAAGGACCTTTCCGAGGCCTACAGCGCGCTCTCGCACCCTGACAAGCGCAAGGAGTATGATCTGTTCGGGCCGGGGGGCCCGGGCCGCGCGCCGGACCCCGGCGCATGGGGCGGCCCTCCGGGCGGCGGGCGCACGTATACCTGGAGCTCGGGCGGCGGTCCTGACTTCAACCTCGAAGACATCTTCGGCGGCAGGGGCGGCGGCATGGGCGACATCTTCAGCGAGATGTTCGGCGGCCGGGGCCGGAGGGGCGGCAGAAGGGTTGACTTCAGCGGCGGGCCCTTCCAGGCGGAATATGACGTGGGCCCGCAGCCGGGCCGCGACCTCGAAGCCGAGCTTTCCGTAAGCTTTGACGACGCCATGGAGGGCGGCGTGCGCAAGTTCTCGATCGGCAGAAACGGGGTGTGCCCCTCCTGCGGCGGGACCGGCAAGAACGCCGCCGGCAAGTCGCGGACCTGCGCGGCCTGCAACGGCGCGGGCAAGAAGCAGGTGGCGAATACGGGCGCGAACTTCACGGTGGTGTGCAGCGCGTGCGGCGGAGTGGGCCGGATTTATACGGAGCCTTGTCCCGCCTGCGCCGGCGCGGGCAGCGTGGCCCGGACGGAAACGGTGACGGTGAAGGTCCCGGCGGGGGTAAAGGACGGCGGCAGGCTGCGCATTCCGGGCAAGGGCGAGCCGGGCCCGGGCGGGGCCATGGGCGACCTGGTGCTGCGGATCAGCGTGGCGCCTCACCCCTTCTTTCGGCGGGATGGCGACGACCTGCACTTGGACGTGCCGGTGACGGTGAGCGAGGCGGGGCTGGGAGCGAAGATCGAGGTCCCGACCCTGACCGGCAAGGCCACTCTCAAGGTCCCGGCCGGCACCCAGAACGGAGCGATGCTGCGCCTCCGCGGCAAGGGCGCGCCCCGGCCCAAGGGCGGCGGCAGCGGCGACCTGTACGTGCACATCCAGGTGAAAGCGCCCACGGACATGGACGAAAAAACCCGGAAGCTCCTGGAGGAGCTCAAGAAGCACGAGACCGATCCGAGAAAAGGGAAGTTTTAAGAGAGGGGAGAGATCAAGGGAGGTTTATGATGAGGATCCCCGTAAAAGTGATCAGGAAAGAAGCTGACGGCAGGCGCGAGGAACTCGGCCCGGGATGGGACGAGCTCCGGCCCGCTGACTATTTTGCGGATTCCCGGCCGGCGCGGGAGCTCCTGATGGGCGGCGCCGATGCGGACCCGGATTATCCGCCGGAGCGGCCGGAGGAGAATGAGGAGCCGGCCAGGGATGACGGCGGCGCCCCTGATCGCGGAGAAGCCGGCGGGAGCGCGCGGCCGGGCTACGTGTCGCGCGATGACCTGTCCGGGCGCGCGGACCCCGGTGACTGGAAGAACAAGTACGTGCGGCTCCTGGCTGACTTCGAGAATTATAAAAGACACGCGGAGGCCGAGCGGGATCGGCTCTCCGGCATCGGCAAGGAGTCCGTGCTCGACGACCTCTTCCCCCTGGTCGAGCACATGGAGCGCGCCATCCAGGCCGCCAGGGACGCGGGTGGAGGGAACGGCATCCTGGAAGGGCTGGAACTGGTTTACCGCGAGTTGCTCGCGGTCCTGGAGAAGCACGGCGTCGAGCGCATCCGGGCGCGAGGCCAACTCTTTGATCCGCGCCTTCACGAGGCCGCGGCGGCGGTGCCCAGCCCGGGGACTCCGGAGGGCACGATCCTCGAAGAGCTCCGGCCCGGCTTCACCCGCCAGGGAAGACTGCTTAGGCCGGCGACGGTGGTGGTGGCGCGGTAATCAGAATTTGGAGGGCCTGAGCATAACTACGCAATATCCGCATAGGCGCGTTCAGTCAATAACTGGGTATAATGTCTCCGGAATGCGAGGAAGGCTCAACCCGCGGCGCGGTCCAGCTCAAGCTTGTAGAGCGTTTTAACCGGGAACTTCCGGCTAGCGTTGAGGATTTCGATGGCCACGATCTCATCCTTTTTGCTCGTGTGCAGAATGACCCCCTCCGCGAGCTCCACCGCCCCTTCGGGCCGCTTGGACGACATCCGCAAATACGCCCCGTCGGTCTCCGGATCGTAGCTGACCTTCATCACGTCACCTCCAAAGCTTTCTCTTCAGCGGATAAGCCGTGATCACCAGGGCCTCTTCCTCGGTACCCTCATAGACCACCTTCAAAGGATAGCCCCCAAATCTCTCCCCGAACTTCTTGAGCGCCACCCGCTTTTGCCCTTCCATCTCCTCCCGGTCCGGGTCATTCATTGCCGCGACGATATCCGCTTCTCCAATGCCGTACAACCTCATGTTGTTCCGAGCGTGCCGGATATTTTCAGCATGGCAAAACCACCTATTAAATAATGTATTCCGCGCTAATCAAGTTGTCAAATCTTTCCCGCGCCCAAATTGCCAATCAAGATAATAAGTTTAAAGGCCCGCCATCATCCTCCTCACCATCCCCTCCACCTCCTCGCCTATCACGTCGGCTTTATATAGGCGCGGCCGCCGCGCTTTGGATTGCGCGCGGCTTGCCGCCGCTTTCACGAGCCGGGAGCTTGCTACCGGCGGACTCTCCCGCGCAGCCAAGGCCTCTGAGTATGTCAAGCTTGATCCTGATGGATTGAAGAACCTAATCGGGTGCCGGCCGGCAAGCCGGCCGATCCAAAGCGGCGGCAAGCCGCGCGCACTCCAAAGCGCAGACGCAGGCCGGACCGCCGGAGGATGGCCGTACGCGGCGGTTACGATGAAACAGGCGCCGCTGGAGCCGGTGAGAGAGGCGATAAAGCAACTCCATCCCATGGCAGCGGCGATCCACGCTGGGCTATCCGGCTTTGCTCTTAAAGTTGATTAAGTTGGTGCCAGGCACGCGGTCCGCGAGGCACGCGGTCCGCGCGGTCCGCGGACCAAATCAGGAGGCTGGGAGTCGGAACCAGCCCTTCAGGGTCCCGCGTGGCTCTCGTAAGCTGATGACAGGTATGGGTTCCCTCGATGCTTCCCGTTAAACAATCAAACAAGGGTCTGACCCTGCCCCCTGTATTATTGTATTTGTTCTCTTGTTATTAGTTCAAGATCCCAGTCTTTAACTTTATATTTTTCTCCTGTTTCAAAATCTATATGGATTCGCATAGAACCTTCTGCCGCAACCATTTCATATTCATTTGTTGATTTTTTAAATATAGACCAAATGCCAAAACTCCAACGGCCATTTCCTTCATAAATTAAATCAGAATTTCTTTTATATTCACTAATATCAACTTGCATATCCTTCATATATCCCCCAAGCTTATCATCAACGAGAACTTCATCTAACAAGGCCATAAGCTTATTTTTGTCAAGATCAGTTTCCGTTTTATCTTGGGCTTGATTGAATATGGTCCTTTTGCAGCAAAAGGAAAGACAAATAAACAATACGATAACGCATGACGTTTTGCGTTTCAAAGTAACATCTCCTTTAAGGATTTACCCTCAAAAGGCTCTACTTCTCATCCCCCTGCACGGAAAAGGTCTTGGGCTTGGCAAAGACGTCGTCGGGGATGTTGGTGTCGGCTTTGGCGTCCTCGATGTTGAAGCGGAGCTTCTTGTTGGAGTCGTACTGGATGAGCTCGCCCTTGGTCTCCCACCAATGGCCGTTGATTTCCTTGAACTCGGTGAAGGTTGACATCTGGGTGAGCTTGCCGCTCTGGTCATGGGCCTCGATCTTGCGGGCCGCGAACATCTTCTGGTCCACCCAGGTGATGAAGCGGGCGCCGCGGGGATCGGCCGGGTCCTTGGAGTCGCTCTCGACCTTGTAACAGGCCGCGCCGTCCACCGCTTCCTCGCCCAGGACCTTGTGATCGGCCTCGTCCAGGTCTATGGCGAAGATGTCGGTGCTGAACCCGAACCTCTCCTCCATTTTCTGGCAGGCCTTACCCAGGCACTTGGCGTAGTCCATGCCCGAGAGCTTGAACCAGCGGTCGGTGGACTTTTTCGGGTCGGTGTAATCATAGGCGAGCGAGCTGATGCCCTCGACCTCCGGCGGGGCCGTAAACACGGCCAGCGTCATTTTGACGTCCGGGGTCTGCTTCATCTTGACGGTGATGTCCATGGGCCGCTCTTTCCCGGTCTTGCTGGTCTTGACCAGATGCACCTTGAGCACCAGGTCCTGGTAAGGCCGGTCCAGGGTCTTTTGCAGGATCTCGCGCGGCCCGAGATTTTGGGCCAGTACCGCGCCGGCGAAAACGATAACGGCCACGGCGGCGATGACCAGAACGAACAGCCTAAAAATCTTTACTGACATGGCTTTCATCTGACTTCTCCATAAAAAAATATCTCTGCGTTCTCCGCGCCTCCGCGGTTAATTTTAATGCCTGCTATTCTCGCGCCGCACCTTGGAGTCAGTCGGTTTTGAACTGATTGAGGATTGACTCCATGATCTCGGCCTGCTCGGTGAGCAGCGCGATGTTGTTGTCGAGGCGGGCCACGCTTTTTTCGTTCGAGGCGGCGATGTCCTTGATGCGGCTCATGGCGGCGGCGATTCGTTTTTCGGCCTCCTGCTCCGCGGCCTGGGACTTGGTGAGGAGTCCGGTCAGGCGGTCGAGTCCGGCCATGAGCTGCTGGACCTGCTGGGCGGCCCCGGACTGGCCTTCGGCCCGGGAGTGGACCGCGGCGGTGATCTCCTGGATCTGGTTGGATGACTTGAGGATCAGGTCCGAGCCCTTGGCCTGTTCATTGGTGCTGTTGGCGATTTGATGGATGAGCTCGGTGATGGTTTCGGTTGACTTGATGGCCCGGCGGGTGTTGCGGACCTGCTCGATGGTGACGCGGGTGATCTTATCCACCATGGCGAAGCTCTGCTCGACGCTCTTCTCGATTTTTTCCAGGGCCTCTCCGGCGAGGAAGGAGCGGTTGACTCCGGACTCGACGTTTTGGTAGCCCTCCTTCATGGTCTCGACGGCGCGGCGGGTGTCGGCCCGGACCTGCTGGATGATGTCGTCTATTTCCTTGGTGGACTCGGAGGCGCGGTCGGCCAGGCTCTTGATCTCGTCGGCGACCACGGCGAAGCCCTTGCCGTGCTCGCCGGCCTGGCTGGCGATGATGGCGGCGTTGAGCGCGAGCATGTTGGTCTGGTTGGTGACGTCGCGGATCACGGAGAGGATCTTGCCGATCTTTTTGGTGGACCCGCCGAGCTGGTTGATCATGTCCATGGCCCTTCTCACCGATTCCTCGATCTCGCCGATGCCCTGGATGGTGGCCTGGACCGCCTCCACCCCGGAGTGGGCGTGGCCGCGCACCTGCTCCGCTATGGTCTGGTTCTCCTTGGCCGATGACTCGACCTCCCGGATCGAGGCCTCGAGCTCGACCATGGACGAGCTGGTCTCCTCCGACCGCACCAGGAGCTCGTCCGCGTTGAACGCCACCTGCTTGACCGCCGCCGCCATCTCCAGGATCGAGCTCGAGCTCGTCTCCACCGACTGGTCCAGCTCGTCCATGGAGGCCGAGGTCTCGTGAACCAGCTTCATCATTTCCTGGATGCGCCTGACCCCGTCGGTGATGGCGCCGGAGAGCTCGGAGGCCTGCTGGGAAACGTCGCCCGTCAACCGGCTCATGTCGGACAGCCCCCGGTCCGTGTCCTCCGCCTCCCGGCGCTGCAGGGTCGAGCCTTCGGCCACGATCTGCGAGCCGCCCTTGAGCTCGCTGATCACGCCCTCAACCCCCTGGTAAGCCGAGCGCAGGCGCGTGACCGTGGCGCGCAGGCTCGTGACCATCACCTTCATGCCCGCGGCCAATGCCCCGATCTCGTCCTCGCTCACAATATTGAACGACACATCGAGCTCGCCCCGCCCTACCCGACGGGTCTCCTCCAAAAGGCTGCTCACCGGACGGAGCACGTCCTCCGCCGACAGGCTCACCACCCGCCACGTCAGCAGGATGATCAGCACCACGAACAGGGCGCAGACCAAAAACGACTTGCTTTTCCAGCCGCCCAGCCCGGACCAGGAAAAGGCCTGGCCCACGTAAACCGGCGAGTTGACGCCGGGCGGAGCGGCCGCGTGGAGCAGCATCAGCTCCTGCTCCGAATCCACCCGCACCGAGAGCGGAGCGTCATAGTCGCCGCCCTGCTCCCGGCGGACCTCTTTCTGGAAGTATTCCACGCTGAAGTTCGGCACGCCCCGGCCTTCGGCCGGAAAAATGATCCGTCCCTCGGCCGTGACCACGAAGTACGTGATCTTGAAAATTCTCGAGGAACGCGAGAGCAGGGTCTCGGATCCAAGATCCGAAGACGGGTTCTTGATGCGGATGTCCCACTCGTTGCGCAGGTCGGTGAGGAGGGCGAGCTTCTCGGTATGCACGCCGGCGGCGCCCTGATAGAGGAACAGGGTGAGCAGGATCAGGGTCCCGGCCACGGTCAGGGAGAGGAACGACAACTGCAGCTTGGCCCGGAGCCCTGCCACCGGCTCCTTTTGCTTCTCGATGTGGAAGCCGGTCTCGCGGGAGAGGACGTCGGCGGCCAGCTCGCGGATGGATTGCTTGGCCGAGTAATAGATGAACACGTAGCCGATCAAGGAGGAAAGCGCGGAGAGCACCAGGACGAGAAAGGCCTCCCATTGGTAGAAGACGGCAATAAGGGGGAGAAAGCTGAGCCAGAGGAAAAGGAAGAGGCCGCAGATCAGCCACAGTGCCACCGAATGGCGGGCCAGCTTACCGGGAACCAGGATCAGGTCCTCCTGCGCCTGGCGGGCCCGGGCATTAATCTCCGTGGCCGGACGCTTGCCGCCGAGCCCCAGATAATAATCATTGAAGCTCCCGAGCCACCTGCCCGCGCTCAGCCAATTCGCGCCAATGACCACGAGCGTGAGAATGGCCATGGCGGGGAGGGCCTTGATGAGGTGAGGGAGCCCGAGCGTGCTGGACAGGCCGAGCATGACGATGATGATGGCCACCTGCGCGGCGCTGGCCATGACCACGGCCCCCACCAGCCGGAGCCGGAGCTGCGCGAATACCTTTTCTTCCTTCATCCGGATACGATCCTTGTGCTGCCCCAAGGCAATACGTAACTTGTTTTTATACCATATTATACTCGGGAGCGGCAACTTGTGGGCGGCTCTTTCACGCGCCTTAGCTCCGGCCAGGCTGGTTGTCTCGCGCCTTGACCATTCCTGTCTTTTCAAGTTTTATCTGGTATCATCCGGTTCATGAAGCCGTTTCAGCTTTTGTGCAAGCCGACGGCGGGCGATTGCAACCTGGCCTGCACTTACTGCTTTTACCGCGAGACCACGCCGCATCTGTATCCGGACGAGATTAAGCACCGCATGTCGCCGGAGATCATGGAGGCCATGGTCAAGGATCTGCTCTCCCACCGCTTTCCCGAGACCATTTTCTGCTGGCAGGGCGGCGAGCCGACGCTCATGGGCCTCTCCTTTTTCGAGGCCGTGATCGAGGCGCAGATGAAACATGGGAAGGGCGGGCAGGTCGTGGGCAACGCCTTCCAAACCAACGGCATCCTGATTAACGACGACTGGGCGCGCTTTTTTGCCCGCTACCAGATGGTGGTGGGCCTGTCGCTGGACGGGCCGCGCGAGGTCCACGACCATTTCCGGCAAAATGCCGGCGGCGCCGGGACGTTCGAGCGGGTGATGGAGGCCGCCGAGCTGCTCCACGCGCGCGGCGTGGCCTTCAACATCCTGTGCGTGGTGAACCGAATGAACCAGGAGCGCGGCCGCGAGGTCTACCGCTTCTTCCGCGCGCACGGGTTCGATTACATCCAGTTCATTCCCTGCCTGGAGACCGGACCCGACGGATCGGTCATGCCCTTCTCCGCGACGCCCGACGGGCTCGCCCGCTTCCAAGGCGACGTGTTCGACGAGTACCGGCGCGACGGATTCCCCGCCGTGTCCGAGCGCACCTTCGACGCCGTGCTCAACCTGCACCTGTCCGGCCGGCCCAACGTGTGCACCTTCGGCGAGCGCTGCGGCGAGTACCTGGTGGTCGAGTACAACGGCGACGTTTACCCCTGCGATTTTTTCGTGGAGCGCGAGTGGCGGCTGGGGAACGTGATGGACCGCGGGCTCGCCGAATTTTTCAGCCACCCGCTGATGAAGACGTTCGCCGCGAGGAAGCAGGAGGTGGCCGATGAGTGCCGCGAGTGCGGCCGCCTTTCGTGGTGCCACGGCGGGTGCCTCAAGGACCGGCTCCCGGACCGAGCGTCCGCCCCGGGCCGCACCTATTTCTGCGAATCGTACCAGGCTTTGTTTGATGCCACTGACAAGGACATGGCACAATGGGCGGACGAGATCAGGGCGCAACAGGCGGCCGAGCAGTCAAGAGTTCAGCCCGCGGCCCGCATCCCCGGCAGAAACGATCCCTGCCCCTGCGGCAGCGACAAGAAATTCAAGAAATGCTGCGGCCGGGAGTCCTAGTCAGTGAGAAAAATAATCAACCACAGATGAACACAGATGAACACAGATGATTAGAAAAAAGTTCTTTATCCGTGTTCATCCGTGTTCATCTGTGGTTTAAAAAAAGGAGAGCCATCAACAATGAAAAAAGCAATAATCCTGGTATTGGCGGTTCTGGCGGTTCTGGCGGCATGCAACGCTGGGGCGGCGGAGCTAAAGGCCGGCGTGGGGAGGGCCGAGATCGTGGCGCCGCCGGGCATGCCGCTGTCCGGCTACGGCGACCGCATCAACAAGCCGAACACGGGAGTGCACGACGCGGTTTACGCGCGGGCGCTGGTGCTGGAATCGGGCGGCAAACGCGCGGGCGTGGTGAGCGCCGACATTCTGATGATGTCGCGCGAGCTTCACCAGGAGGTGGCGGACCGGGTCAAGGACCTGGACCTCGACTTCCTCGCCATTTCCTGCACCCACACCCATTACAGCATCGGCGCGTACGTTGACAACAAGGTCGCCGAGATCGCGGTCATGGGCAAGTACGATCCGGCCGCGTTCGAGATCGTGGCTGACGCCATGGCCCGGGCCGTGCGCGAGGCCGCGGCGGACCAGAGGCCGGCGCATGTTGGCGCGGCTTCCGGCCCGGCTCCCGCGGTGACCCATAACCGCCGCCACGAGGGCGGGCCCACTGACCCGGCCATCCGCGTGCTCGGGCTGTGGGACGCGGACGGCAAGCTCATGGCCGTCATCATGAACCACGCCATCCACCCCACCACCATGCCCTCGCGGACCACGCTGGTCAGCGGCGACGTGGCCGGCCGGGCCGAGGCCTGGATGGAGGAGCGGCACCCGGGGGCCGTGGCCATGTTCATGAACGCGGGCCTCGGCGACCAGAGCCCCTACCTCCCCGGCATGAAGGACTCCTGGGAAAAGGTGGCCGCCATCGGCGAACGGATGGCCGAGCGCTCCGAGCAGATCCTGGACTCGATCCAGCCATCCGCCGACGTGGACCTGACATTGTATGACCGCAAGTTCGACATGCCGTCCGTCTATCTTCGTCCATCGTTCCAGTGCTGGGGCGGGCTGAACCAGCTCTTCCGGGTCATCGGCGGCGACATGATGCGCAAGGAGGGCGAGGTCATGGGCATCGGCCTCAATCAAGCGCTCTTCCTGTTTTCCGCCGGCGAGCTGGCCTACCAGGTCCAGGCCGATTTGGAGCAGATGTTCCCGGACCGCCTGGTCTTCGTGGCCGTGCATTCCAATGATATTTACGGATACGTGGTCACGCCGGAGGACTACAAGACCGGCGGCTACGAGACCTGCATGAGCTTCTACGGCCCGGACTTCGCAACGGTACTGGAGGACGAGTTCAAGCAAATGGTGGGTGAAGCGCCGAGGATGTGAGGCCGAATTTCCGCGAATTGAGAGATTAATTGCACGCAAAGGCGCGAAGGCGCAAAGTCAAGAATTCTTTTTTTTGCTTTGCGCCTTCGCGCCGTTGCGTGAAAATAATTCCTTACAACTTCTCCTTTGTTTACCTGATCACGTACCTTCCCTTGCCATCCACTCTCACCTGCGGCAGCGTGTGGTCCTGCTCGAAGCGGGAATAGATTTTTTCCAGGTCCTGCCAGAACGGCCCGAGTTCCGGGAAGCGCGACGAGAAGGCGTTGAGCGTGGCCCGGCACGTGGGCTCGCTCATGCGGCAGGGGAAGAGGTGGACCGCGGGCGCGCGGCCGCTTTTTTGTTTGCTGTCGAGTGCCAGGATATAGAGCTCCTCGATGGGACCGTCCTGGATGGGGATGCAGCCGATGGTGACGCAGTTGCCGTGGATGAAGACGTCGCCGCCGGGGTGGGCATGGTCGGCGAGGATGCGGTCGGAGGCGTTGGGGTAATTTAGGCCGAGCGACATGTGGTAGCTGCTCCAGGGATTGAACGTTACGATCTTGTACACCCCCTCGGGCACCTGGCCGTCGCCCTCCCGGCGCTTGGGCCCGAGTGTGCCGGATGAGGCGCAGACCGGATAGGACGCGATCTTCCTGAACTCCGGCGCCGCCCGGTTGCGTCCCCAGACCTCGAGCTCATGCTCCAGCTTGAAGTGCCGGATGAACACCTGGTATGGCGGGTAAGCGAGGCCCGCGTCCTTCACCTTTTGCTTGAGAAGATCGCCCTTCTTTGCCCGGGCCTCGGCCACGCGATCACGGGCGCTGGCGGGGACTGAAGAGATGATGAAGGCAAGAATGATTCCCAGAGCTGCAAGCATGAGAACAATCTTTAGCTTGGGAGACGTCGTCCGGGAATCTCGGCCGTCCCTGCCGGGACTTGGCGGTTTTATCGCATCGGGATCCCAGGAATGAATTCCTGGGCTATTATTCGGCTGTCCCTCCGGGACAAAATGAACGCACCTCACGAAAAAACAACGCTTCATGCAAGATGGGACAACGTCAGAGCTTGGCGAGTTTCACGGCGAGCTTGATGGCTGCGATCATGCTTGCGGGATCGGCCTTTCCTTTCCAGGCGATGTCGGGGGCGGCGCCGTGGGCGGGCGAGGTGCGGATGATGGGGAGGCCGAGGGTCACGTTGACGGCGCGGCCCATGCCGATGGTCTTGATGGGGATCATGGCTTGGTCGTGGTACATGCAGACCGCGGCGTCATAGGTCTTGCGGGCGGCGGGAGTGAAGAGCGTGTCGGCCGGGAGCGGGCCGGTGACGCGGGCGCCCTGCGACCGGGCCTCCTTGACCGCGCGCGAGATCACGTCCTTTTCCTCGCTCCCCAGCAGCCCATCCTCGCCGGCGTGCGGGTTCAGGCCGGAGACCGATATGCGCGGCGACTTGATCCGGAACCGCCTGGCGAGCTCGGAGCGCACCGTCATGATGGTGGCGAGGATTTTTTCCGGCGTCAGCATCTTGGGCACCAGCGCCAGCGGAGCGTGCACGGTCACGGGAACCACGCGGAAATTCCCGGCCGCCAGCATCATCACGGCGCGGCCGCCGGTCTGATCCGCGAGCCAGTCGGTATGGCCGGGATAGGGGAAGCCGGCCGCGCTCATCGCGCTCTTGGTGACGGGCGCGGTCACCAAGGCGGCGCATGACCCATTTATAACCAGCGCCAGCCCGGCCTCCAGGCACTCCCACATGGCACGGCCCTCCGTTGCCCCGGCCGCGCCGGGAGTGATGGAGCGCAAAGATAGCCCGGACGCGCACAGCATGGCGGCCCTGGCCGGCGGAGCGCTCAATGCCTCTCCGGCGCTCTCGAATATGGGCATTCGGGCCATGGCCTTTCCGGCCGCGGGTGACGCGAATTTCTTGATGGCGCGGACGATGATCTCGCGGGCGCCGATGATGAGGAACGATGCGGGAGAGCGGGGGAGGAGTCGTTCGAGGGCCTTGACGATGATTTCAGGTCCGATCCCGCAGGGGTCGCCCATGGTGACGGCGATCCTGGGCAGGGGGCGCGGGCTCATGGGTTCGGGTATGGCGACACGCCGGGATTGGCGAGCCGGTTTTCGATATAGGTCCTGGCCTTGAGGCGTTCGAGCCAGAGGTCATAGCGCTCCATGGCTTCCTGCTGGAAGATGATGTCGTGAATCTGGTCCTTGACTTTGTCGAGCGGCACGAGCTGGCCTTTCTTGGTCTCTTCGAGGAGGATGAGGTGCGCGCCCTTGCCTTGGACGAAGACGGGGCTCATCTCGCCGGGCTGGAGCTTCGAGACCTGGTCGCGGAACTCGGGCAAGAGCTCGGTGATGACGAACCAGCCGAGGTCGCCGCCGCTGGACGCGGTCGGGCTCTTGGAATATTTTCTGGCCATTTCCTGGAAGTCGGCGCCGGCCGCGATCTGGGCCCGGACGCCCGTAAGGCGCTTGACCGCCCCGGCCTCGGCGGTGGACCCGTAGGAAATAAAGGGAATGAAGATGTGCCTTAAATGGAGCGTGTCCTTCTCCGTGAATCTCTCGGGGTGCTGAGTGTAATAGGACTGGATTTCCTCGTCCGTGACCTCGATCTCGCTGCGCACTTCCTGGCTGATGAGGCGGAAGGTGATGAGCTGGTCCTTCACCTCATTGCGGTACTGGTCCATGGTGATGCCCTGCAACAAGAGCGCGCGCTCGAAGTCCTGCTCGGAGAGGCCCAGGCTCTCGCGCTTGCGGTCAATGGCCTTCTCGACCTCCAACGCGTCCACGTGGATGCCCTGCTTCTTGACTTCCTGCTCGATCACCTTGTGCTTGACCATCTCGTCCAGGTACTGTTCCCGGGTCAGTTTCCGGGCCGATTCGCCGGACAGAGGGTCAGGAGTCATCAGGCCGAGCTCGTCGGTGGCATAAACGGTATTGAGCTCCTGTTCCGTGATGACCACGTCGCCCACCACCGCCACGATCCGGTCCACCACCTCGGCGCAGAGGATGAGCGCGAGGCCCACAAGCGCCGCGCCTTTCCAGAGGGAGGCGCTATGAAAGGATTTTTTCACGGCTTTATTTTTATCCGCCGGAGGCGGTATCCCCGGTCTTGACCGACGCTCCGGGCATGGGCTCCGGCTTTGGCGGGGCCGGCGGCTGGGCTGTTGATCCGGGCTCGACGCCCGATCCGGGCTCAACCGAGTTGCCCGCCTGGGCCGCGATGGCCTTCTTCAGGTTGTCGAAAAGATACTGGAGAGCTTCATCGTTTCTGGTGATGACGTTGTCGCCGCGGCTGTTGAGCTCGTTGGAGTAGGAGCGGACCACCTCGTCCATTTTCCGGTCGCGCAGGGCCCCGCGCAGCTGCGGGCCGAGCCCGCGCGGGTCGAGGTTGCCGGACGGCTCCACCAACTGGAAGATGTACCAGCCATTCCCGCCCTCGACCGGCTCCGTGAATTCACCGGGCTGCTTCAGGCCGAACACGGCCTCCGCGGCCTGGAACCCGGCCATGTTCTGGATGGTTTCGTGCGTCACGTATCCCATCTCGCCGCCGTCGGCCGCGTTGCCCGCCTCGGAGCGGGCCTGGGCTGTTTCCCGGAAGTCCGCGCCGCCCTTGAGCTCATCGTACGCCGCCTTGGCTTTTTCCCCGGCCTTGGCCTTGGCCTTGCCAGTGGCGTTTTCCGGGAACTTGACCAGGATGAAGCGGAGCCGGATGAAATTCTCCTGGAAATAACGGTAGATGTCCGCGTCGGAAACGGCCTTGTCCAACAGCGCCCCCACCAGGATGCGCTGGCGGGACATGACGATCTGCTCCTTGACCGACGGGTCCTCGTCAAGGCGCCGCCGCTGGGCCTCCTGGGCCATCAGCTTCCACGTCACCACCTCGTCCAGCAGCTTCTTCGTGCCATCCACCCCGCTGTACGCCACCTTGTCCTCGTCCGAGAGCATGGACCAGGCCCGCTGCAGCTCGCCCACCTTGATCGGATCGCCGTTCACCGTCATCAGAACGTCGGGACCCGTCTCCTCCGTCTTTTTGCAGCCACAGAATAGGGCCGCGCCCACCGCGCCCGCCAACAGCCACACCAAAACCCGCTTCATGCCTTGGCCTCCTCCTCCGCCTTCTTCAAGTACTCGCTCTTGTAGTGGGCCTCGCAATAGGCTTTGAGGAAGCGCCGCTTACGGCAGCCCTCGGCCTTGCAGATCTTGTAGCGGGTCTTGCCGTACTCGCCCTTGCGCCATTTATTGTAATGGATCCTGCAGTAGCCCTTGGCCCGAACCGCCCGCTTGCACCCCCCGATCTTGCACGCTTGTGTTTTTGCCACCCCCAAATCCTCCCTTAAAATCTATTTTTTTTTCGAGTCAGTGAGACCACGGAAATCCGTATTTTGATCCCGAACTTCACCGGAAATCAAACGTTGATCTTAAAAGGCCATGAAAACCGGCCCGGACCCAACGGTTAATAATACAGTCCGCTTCCCGCGGAGTCAACGCGCGGATACAGCAACAATGTTAAGTTGCGAGTCCCGCGTTAAATCTGCCTCCCGCTGCATGCTCTCTCTCTTGAAATAGTTTTTCCAAGTCAGGATGAGCCCCCGCTAAAGACTTTTTTCATTACCAGCAAGCCGTCACCGAAGACCTTGAGCAGGCTGATGATGACCACGATGAATTCCAACCGGCCGAGGAACATGGCGCTGGTTTCCGCCCATAAAGCGGCGTCCGGCATCTGGGCGGAGGTGACGCCTACTGAGAGGCCGACCGTTCCAACCGATGAGGCGAACTCAAAAAGGGAGTCGGCAAGGCTAAAGCCACCGGCGCACAAGATAGCGACGCCGACGGCGTAGGTCAGCAGGTACAAGAAGATGAAGACCGCCGCCTGGCGCACCCTGGCGTCATCCACGAAGACCCGGTGATTGCCCTCCCAGACTGGGCGTTCGAGGACCGCGGTGCGCGGCATGAGGTAACGCTTGATGTCCCAGAGCAGAAGCTTCCACAGGAGATAGATCCGGAATTGCTTGATGCCGCCGGCGGTGGAACAGGTGCCGCCTCCGATCAGCATCAAAACAATCAGCAGGAGCACGCCGAAGGAGTTCCAGTTCGTGTAACTGACGGTGGAAAACCCGGTGGTGGTGAGCGCCGAAACCGTCTCGAATAAGGACACTCGGAACGATTTTCCCAATTGCGGATAGATGGCCCGGCACGTAAGCAGGAACGCCGTGGCAACGGACAATGGAATGAGCACTGCCATCAGGCGGACCTCGCCGTTTCTCGCCACGGCGCGGAGCTTGCCGCGCCACAGGAACCAGGCGGTTATAAAGCTCATGTTGCCGAGGACCATGAGGGGCAGGGTCACCGCCTCGATGGCCGGCGAATTCCAGTACCCGATGCTCTCCGGGCGGGTTGAAAACCCTCCGGTGGAAACGGCGGTGAAGGCGTGGTTAAGCGCGTCGAAAAACGACATGCCCGCGATCCGGTAGGCCAGGGTCCCGGCGGCGGCGTAACAGCTATAGATGATCATGACCAGGCGCGCGGACTGGCGGACGTGCGGGACGAGCTGGTCGCTTCGCCCTTCTGCGGTCGAGATGCCGACGCCGATGGGACCCATGATGGCCGACATCATGATGATGGCGAGGCCCGCCCCGCCGGCCAATTGCATGACGCTGCGCCACAGCAGCACCATCGGGCCTGCCCGGGTCACGTCCACGACCGAAAGGCCGGTGGTGGTCCAGCCGCTCACCGATTCAAACACGGCCCGGGAGAACGAAAGCCGCAGGACCGACATAAAAGGGAGCGCCGAGAAGAGGATGACCACGACCCAACTGACGAGGACGATGACGCCGCCTTCCTGGACCGAGAGCGTGACGGTGGAAGCGGGACGAAACAGCCTCCATAAAAGCACCCCGAACAGGCCAAGGCCGCCCGCGGGGAACAAAAATGCCGGGGCTTTTACCGCTTCCTCGGGATACGCCAGGATGGCGGCCAACGGCGTGACCATGACCGCGGCGCAAATCAGCAGGATAATGCCGACGGATGAGAGGATCGCCGCATAGCGTTGCTTGAGATATTGCTTTTCCCGCAAGACCCGGCTCCTCTATCTCCGCTCACCCGTGAAGGCCTTGAGCACGGGGCCATGGTTCTCCGGCAGGGTGATCAGGACCAGTCGGTCCCCGCCCACCAACTGGCTGGACCCGCGGGGAACGATCGGGTGATTGCCGCGGATCACGACCGCGACCAGGGCGTTGTCGGGGAGTTCAATGTCCTTTAAAAACTTGCCCGCGACGGGGGAATCGGCGTCGAGGATGATCTCCGTCACGTTCACCCGGCCTTCTCCGACCGAGAGCAGGTTGGTGATCTGTTCCAGGGACGCCCGCTGTTCAATCATGCTGCTTACGATGTCGGTTGTTGAAAAGGCCGAGACGCCCAGCTTTTCAAACACCTCCGCGTTGTCGGGGTCGTTGGCCAGCGCCACGGTCCTGGGCACATCAAATTTAAGGGAGGCCAGTTGGCAGATCACAAGGTTGTCCTGGTCGTTGGGGGTGATGGCGAGCACCGCGTGCGCTCCCATCGCGCCGGCTTCCTGGAGGGTCCTGGCGTCGCTTCCGTCGCCGAAAACCACGGTGGCGGAAAGCTGCCGGGCCAACCGCACGCATTCCTCCAGGTTCCGGTTGATGATTATGACCTCGTATCCTTTGGCCGTGAAGTTCCGGCAAAGGAAATAGAGGGTCTGGCCGCCTCCGACGATGAGGACTTTCATGGCCGCGCTCCCGGCGGGACGGAGGCATCATTGTGCACGGCCTGGAGGAGCAGGGTCGCGGCCACGGACGTCGGGCAAATGGTCTCGACCCCCAATTGCGCATATACTTCCTCCCTTCTCGGATCGAACACACGGGCCAACACGCGGGGCACGTCAAAGACCTTTCGCGCCACCTGGGCCACCATCAGGTTGACGTTGTCCTCGCGGGTGGTCGCGATGAGCACGTCGGCATCCTTCAGCTTGGCTTCCTTCAGAATGGCCATCTGGGTGGCGTCGCCATTGACCCGGAACCCGCTGAAATCCGGAGACAGGTCGGCGAACCGGGCTTCATTGGTATCAATCACGACGACCGAATTGCCCTCGCGGCTGAGCTGGTTGGCCAGGTATGACCCCAGTCGCCCGCAACCCGCGATCACGATGTAACGATTACTTCTCATCCCCGCCCCCGCCGCCGGCCGCGTCCTGGCCCGCGCCTTCCTTCTTGTCGGGCCCCAGATCAATCTTGCCGGGACGGTTCCAGGAAGTGGTGCGATGAAGGTTTTCCCGGGCCGGTTTATAAGTCGGATCAATGTCCAGCGCCGCGCGATAGAATTTCTGCGCCTCCACCCAATCGTTCATGACCTCGAACAAGGCCCCGAGCAGGTTGTAGGCCTCCGGCTTGGCGGGGTCGGCGGCGATGACCTTGCGGGCCATTTCCCGGGCCTTGGCGAAGTTCCGGTCCGTGATGTGACGCTTGGTCAACTCGATCAGTGAATCGTAGTCGGTCGCGCTCTCCTCATCCAGCGTCTCACGTTCCATCACCAGCGTCGCCAGGTCTCGAATCTCGCCGGGACTGAACGGCTTCTGGATGAAATCCACCGCGCCGAGCTTCATGGCCTCGACCGCGGACTCAATGGACCCGTGGGCCGTGATTATAACCACCCGTATTGAGGGCCAATCGCCCTTGATCCGGCGCAGGACCTCCATCCCGTCCATTCCCGGCATTTTCAGATCCAGGAACACCAGCCCGAACCGGCCCCCGCCAAGCTTTTGCAGGGCCTCTTCGCCGTTCACCGCCGTCTCGACCGGCAGGCCCAGGGGTTCCAATGACTGGGACATGGTCAAACGGATGTTCTTCTCGTCGTCCACTATAAGAATTTGTTTCCTCTCCATCTTCGCCTCCTATTGGGCCGCCGGCAGGGTGAAAGTGAAAGTGCTGCCTTGGCCGGCGGCGGATTCCACCCAGATCGTTCCGCCGTGAGCGCGCACGATCTCCTTGCAAATGGCGAGGCCAAGGCCCGTGCCGTCGGTCTCCCGCCCCTTGACCTGCATGAATTTCTGGAAGATCTTGGACTGATATTCCGCGGGGATTCCCGGCCCGTCGTCCCGCACGGACAGGTGGACGTTCGGCCCGACCCGGAGCGCTGCGAGCCCGATGTGGCCGCCCTTGCCCACATACCGCAGGGCATTGGAAATCAGGTTGGTCAACACCCACGTGATCTTGTTGGCGTCCGCGCGAACGCTTGGGACCTCGCCGGCCACCTCCGAGGTGAGCGAGACCTCCTTCACGTCCGCCTGGCCCTTGAAAACCGCCTGGACGCGCTCGAACAGGGCCGCGACCGGGACGCTCTCGAACTCCATCTCGATCTTGCCCGCCTCTATTTTCGACAGATCGAGCAGGTCATTGACCAGGGACTTCATCCGGTGGACTTCCTCGTGGGCCGCGTTGAGCAGCTCCCGGTCCTTGACGGTAAGACCCGGGACCGCATGTTCCAAGAGCAGGTCCACGCTCATGCTCAGGCTAGTCAGGGGCGTGCGCAGCTCGTGGGAGGCGGCCATGACGAAATCGCTCTTCAGCCGCTCCACCTCTTTGAGGCGGGTCACGTCCCTGAGCAGAAGAACCATGCCGGACAGGTTGCGGTCCCTTCCCCGAATGGCCGTGATTGAATACAGGTAGTGCAGGGATTGTTCTCCCCGCGCAAGGGTTATGATCCGTTGCTCCTCGGGCAGGACGGCTTGAGCTCCGGCCTCGGCGGTCTCGCGGATCAGATCGCAAACATTGGAATCGGGGAAGATGTCCGCGCACTGCAGCGTGGAGACCTCGGTCAGCTCCAAATCCAGCATCCGCCGCGCGGCGGGATTGATGCCGGTCACCTTGAGCTTGGCGTCGAAAACCATCAGGCCGTCCCCGATGCTGGCGAGGATCGCCTCGCCTTTGTTTCTTTCCGAGACGATCTGATCAATGTCCATCTCGTGATAACGGCTGAGCTGGGTGGCCATGCGGTTGAATTCCTCGGCCAGGCGGCCCAGCTCATCGCCGGTTTCCACGGGCACCTCCACGCCATAGTCGCCCGAGGAAATCCGCCGCGAAGCCTCCATGAAGCGCCGGATCGGCCCGACGATCCGCTCCACGATAAACAAGCTGAATCCGAGGGCAACTATCAACGCCGATCCGGCCACCAGCGAAGTGGACCAGATGGCGCGCCGGGCCACGTCGCCGGCCCTCGTGCTGGCCGAGTACATGGTCTTCTCGTTGAGATTGCGCAGGCCGATGCACTCCTCGCGCACCTTGGCAAAAGGGGGGTAGAACGCCTCATAATAATATGAAGGCCTCAAAGCCGGCTGCCCCCCGCCGCTCGAATCGGCCAAGGTAAAAAATTGCCGCCGATAGGCCTCGTAATCCGTATTGATGGAATGCACCAGTTCCGCCTCGCCCTTAATTGTAATGTTGTCCTTGGCACGCGCCAGCCATTCCAGAAAGTCCGCTTCGCTTTCATGTAATTGCGCGGTCCCTTTCTCCCGGTCGCCCAGGAACACGAGCAGGACCCCGCTGTCCTGTCGTTCCAGCGCGTCCACCATATTTTCCGCGGCCAGAATGCTCCGGTAGTTCTCGCTCAAGATCGCGTCGCTCGCCTTGCCCAGGGACACCAGATTTGACACCGCCCACGCCACCACCAACCCCATCAGGGCAAAAGCGACGCCGTATCCGAGCAATATTTTCTTTTTTAACGTCATGAAAATAGGGGCATATTTGCGGCCCATCCGGGCCTATCCATGCCATTCAGTCTCATTGAATATCATCCTCCTCACCAGAGTGCAACCAACTTACGAGTTTGTCAACGTGTTATAAAGCATGGGTCCAGCCTGCTCCGCAATCGCGAACGCGGGCTCGATGCCCCCATAACAAGAGGCGCCAAGAACCATTGGGCGCGGGACGTTGTCTGATCCTTGTCCCGCCACGCGGGGTATGATAATCTTGAGATCGGTCTTCGGACCGGAAGAACGAATCAGCTTATGGATAGAGTTCCTCCCCATAACCTCGAAGCCGAGCGCGCGGTGCTGGCCGCCGTGCTCCTGGAAAACCAGGCCCTGGTCACCGTCATGGAGATGCTGGAGCCGGACGATTTCTATCTGGACGCGCACCGGGTCATTTTCAGCAGCATGCAGGAGATGTTCAACAAGGGCATGCCGGTGGACCTGATCACGCTGGCCGACCATCTGCAGGCCACGGCCCGGCTGGAGCAGGTGGGCGGCCCGGCCGCGGTGTCGGCCCTGGGCGGCCTGGTCAGCACCGCGGCCAACGTGGGCCACTGGGCGGGGATTGTCAAGGACAAGTCGCTGCTTCGACGCCTGGTCAACGAAACCACCGGGCTCATCACCGAGGCCTACGGCGAGCCCGAGGAGGTCGAGGAATTCCTGGACCGCGCGGAAGGCAAGATCATCGAGATCTCCGCCCGCCAGACCAAGAGCACCTATCAGCCCATCGCCACCCTGGTCAACCAGAGCTTCCGCGTCCTGGAAAAAATGTACGACGGCGAGTGGGAGCTGGTGGGCGTCCCCTCCGGCTTCAAGGACCTGGACAAGCTCACCACCGGCTTTCAGAAGGGCGACCTGATCATCATCGCGGGAAGGCCCTCAATGGGCAAGACCGCGCTGGCCATAGACATCATCCTGCACGCCGCGGTGGAAGCCGAGAAGACCGTGGCCTTTTTTTCCCTGGAAATGGGCTCCAACCAGGTGGTCATGCGCATGTTGAGCTCCATCGGCCGCATCAACTCCAATTCCATCCGCATGGGCAACGTGCGCCCGCTGTGGAAGCAGATCACCAACGCCGCCGGCACGCTCGGCCAGGCCAAGATTTTCGTTGACGACAGTTCCAGCCTCTCCGGGCTCGAAGTCAAGGCCAAGGCCCGCCGGATCAAGGCCGAGCACGGACTCGACCTCGTGGTCGTTGACTACCTCCAGCTCCTCCGCGGCTCCGGCTTCAGAAAGGGCAGAGACAGCCGCGAGCAGGAGATCGCCGAGATTTCCCGGTCCCTGAAGGGCATGGCCAAGGAGCTGGACATTCCGGTGATCGCGCTCTCCCAGCTCAACCGCGCGCCGGAGGCCCGGGAAAAGGGCGAGCCGCGGCTTAGCGACCTGCGCGAGTCCGGGTCGCTGGAGCAGGACGCGGACCTGGTCATGCTGATCCATCGGCCCGGCGTGTACGAGAAAAAGGAAGAGGGCCATGAAGCGGATGACCGGCTGACCCGGCTCAAGATCGAGAAGCAAAGGAACGGACCCACCGGCGTCGTGGACCTGGTCTTCATCAAGGAGTACACCAGGTTCGAGGCCATGGAGGGCCGCTACGACGAGTCGGCCGTCCCCGGCGACGTGCCGTTTTAAGAAAGGAAAAAGTAAAAAGTAAAAAGGCAAAAAGCGGCCTCGGAACCATATTTTTTCCTTTTGCCTTTTTACTTTTTACTTTTAAAGAGGAAGAAGAAAGTGAATAGAGGATATGTGCGCAGCGGCTCAAAGCTCTTGTGGAAAATGGCGGTTCTGTTGGCGCTGATCATCTTTGTTCCCGAGGCTTGGGGCCAGGACGAATACGAGTTCATCCCGATCATCAAGAAGTCCACCCGGACGCGGGTGGCGGTCCCGGACTTCCATCCGGCCAGGCAGCTCCCGGCCAATGATCCGGCGTCGCCCAAGCTCACCCGGGCGCTCCGGGACACCGTGGACATGACCGGGCTCCTCGAGCTGATCCCGCCCGACTCCTACCCCGGCGCGGGTCTGCCCGGCGAAAAGGAAAACCTCGCCGCCTGGAAGCTCATCAACGCCGACCTCTTGATCCGCGGCGACGTCGCGCGCGTCGGCGAGAAACGTTACCAGGTCGAGTTCCGCTGCTATGACTTGAAGCAGGACCGCATGGTCCTGGGCAAGCGCTACACCGGAGGGTCCGAGCTGTTCAACCGCATGGTCCTCAAATACATGGACGAGCTGCTCTACTGGCTCACCGGCCGGAAGAGCGCGCTCGATTCCCGTATCGCCTACGTCTCCGACCAGACCGGGAGGAATGAGATCCGGATGATGGACACGGATGGCGGCAACAGCCAGGCCGTGACCGGCAATAAAACGCTGAATCTTAGTCCCGCGTGGTCACCCGACGGCCGCTACCTGCTCTACGTTGGCTACCGCGACCGCAACCCGGACCTTTACATCCGCGACGTGGAGAGCACCAAGGACACCAAGTTCTACAGCGCGTCGGGCCTTAACATCGCGGGCGAGTTCAGCCCGGACGGCCGCTGGATCGCGTTTTGCCGGGAGGACAGGGACGCCAACGTTGACGTTTACGTGATCAGCCGGGAGGGGCGCGACCTGCGCCGCATCACCACTTCCGCCGCCATCGACGTCTCGCCCACCTGGTCGCCCGACGGCAAGCTCATGGCCTTTGTCTCCGACCGCGTCGGCACGCCCCAGATTTACCTGCTCGACCTGACCCGCGGCGCCGAGGGGCCCAATAACCCCGCCGTTCGCCTGACCTACGAAGGCAGCTATAACTCCTCGCCCGCCTGGTCGCCCGACGGGCGCTACATCGCCTACACCGGCCGGGTCGGCGGACAGTTCGACCTCTTCCTGATCGAGATGGGCGGACAGGGCCGGCCGGTCAAGCGCCTTACCGCGACCGTTGCCAACGAGGAAGACCCGGCATGGTCGCCCGACGGCCGCTTCCTCGCCTACGATTCCACTGAAAGCGGAAATTATGATATATACATCAGAAGCATCTACGGCGGAACGCCGAGAAGGATCACGTCATTGGCGGCCAAGGAGCGGATGCCCGCGTGGTCGCCCAAGTCCGAACCGTGAGGGCAAGAAGGAGGGTTTTCAAATGATAAGGAAGCGTTATGGATGGTTGGCCATGTTGTGCGTGCTCTACGTGGGGATGATGGGGGCCGGAAGCTGCGGCAAGAAGGCCCTTACCGCCATCGGCGACGCCAAGACCGCGGTGGAGCAGGCCCGCGAGGCGGACGCGCCGCAGTGGGCTTCGCAGCAGTTCCAGTCGGCGGAGGACAGCCTTGCCCTCGCCCAGCAGCAGTACGACAAGTACCAGTTCAAGAAGTCCGAGAACACCGCTCTGCTTGCCGAGACCAAGGCCAGGGAGGCCCTCGAGCTGGCCATGAAGCATAAAGAGGATGACGAGGAGCGGCTGGCCCGGGAAGCGGAGGAGGCCGCGCGTCTGGCCCGCTCCAGCATCTTCGACACCGACGTGGGCGATACCACTGTTTACGACGAGGCCATGGCCGCGCTCCACGACGTGCATTTTGAATTCGACTCGCCCGGCCTCTCCGACGCGGCGCAGAGCATCCTGGCCATAAACGCGGACTGGCTAGCCAAGCATCCCGCGGTCAAGGTCGAGATTGAGGGCCACTGCGACGAGCGCGGCACCGACGAGTACAACCTGGCGCTCGGCGCTAAAAGGGCCAAGGCCGTGTACGACGCCATGGTCAAGCTGGGCATTGACGAATCCCGGATGCGCACCATCAGCTACGGCGAGTCCGTGCCCGTGGACCAGGGCCATACCGAAGAGGCATGGGCCAGGAACCGCCGCGCCCACTTCGCCATCATCCGTTAGCGGCGATCTTCTTCAGGCTCAGATCAGCAGGGGCAGGCCCGGCTTGCCCCTGCTTGTTACATTCCGGCAATCGTCACGATGTTATTAAACACAACGGCACAACGGCACAACGACAATTTTGATGTTTTATTCGTTGTATCGTTGTGCCGTTGTGTTAAAAAAATTCCGCGTTCCTCACTCCTCGTCCACTCCCGGCTTCACCGGCCCCGCCGCGGCCAGATAGATGGAGGTCTCGGATTCGCCGTCAACGCCCAGGAGCGCGTTCATTTCATCGTCAAAGAACGCCCCGATCGGGCAAAAACCCAGGCCCAGGACGGTGGCCGCGAGCGCGGCGTTTTGGCAGATGTGCCCGGCGTCCAGGTAAATGTAGCGCCAACCCCGCTGCGCGTACTTGTACTGGCACCGGTCCTTCACCGCCGTCCACACGAACACCGCCGCGGCCCGGCCGCACATGCCCTGGCCCAGCGCCGCTTCCGAGATCTCCCGCCCGTAATCGCCCTCCCGCACCGCCTCCAGGGCCGTGCGCCGGACGTTGTAATGGTACACGCCCGGCAAAACGTCGCTCACGCGGTTAATCACCAGGTACATCTCCACCGGGTAGAGCCCGCCGGCGGACGGGGCCGTGCGCAGGATCAGCTTACCGGCCTTGGCCGTGCGGCCCTGCGCCGCGAAAACCAGGAGCGAAAGCGCGGAAAGACTCATGGGCTCGTCGGTAAAGGCCCGCCGCGAGCGCCGCTCCGCCAGCGCCCGCCACAGCGACCCTTCCGGCAGCTCCGCGACCCCGAGCGGAACCAGCCGCGCGCCCGGGTACTCCTTGAACGGCTCCGCTCTCTGTGCCGGCCGGGCGCCGCCGCCGGTCAGGCCGGAACGGGAATACCGGGTCAGCTCCTGGAACCTGTCGCCGATGTAATCGTCATTCTTCATGGCCGCCTCTGTTTAGAAAAATAGTAGCCAGTAGACAGTAGCAAGTAGCCAGGGAAGAGGGTCATGGGTGTTGAAAGAGGATCGAGGATCGAGAAGCGAGGGGCCCGGAAAATTCCCTCGATCCTCTTCCCTCTTTATGCTGTCAGGGCGTCGCCGCCACTTTCTATTTGGTCTGCCCCATTTCCGCTTCCGGGGCCCTGCCGCCGGCCCAGTTGTCGAGCTTGATTTCCTTGGCCGCGCCGGTGTGCTTGTCGGAAGCGGAGACGGTGAAGAGGCCGCTCTGGTCAATGTCGAAGCGGACCTCGATCTCGGGCCGGCCGCGGCGGGCCTTCTCGATGCCGTCGAGCACGAACTCGCCGAGCGGCGTGTTCTCCTTGGCATACAGGCCCTCGCCCTGCATCACGGTGATGCGGATGCGGTCCTGGTTGTCGGTGCAGGTCGTGAAAATCTGGGTCGCGCGCGCGGGCAGCTTGGAAAAGCGCCTGACGATGGGCACGAAGTGGCCGCCGAAATGCGCGATGCCCACGGTCTGCGAGAGCACGTCGAGCAGCACCGGCGCGTCCACCATCCCGCGCGCCGCCGCCTTTTCAGCGGAGGCCGGAGGCGGGGCCGGGGGAGCGCCCAGGTCCCGAATGATCGGACCGGCCGCCACCGGATGGTCATCAAAATGCCCGCCCTCGGCCGCGGCGGGAGGACCGGACGGCTGCGGCGGCTCCGGCTCCTCTACGGCCGGAAGCTCATCGCCGGCGCCCTCGAACTCGGCGGGCTCCTGGTCAAAAATTTCGCCGCCCGCCGCTTCTTCGACCGGCATTTCCAGGGGCGCCGGGGCCTCGTCGGCCGCGGCCAGTTCCACCGGCGCCTCTTGCTCCAAGCTGTCGCGCTCAAAAGGTGTTTCCACCGTCTGGGCGGGCTGGACTCTCTCGACCCATTCGCGGGGGGCGGGCGCGAGGCCGGTCACCGTGGGCGGCGGCTCGGGAGGAGAAGGCGATGATGGCGGCATGAAAAATTCGTCAAGGCCGGAGGGGGCCGCGTCCGCGGCGGCTACGGAATGGGAGGCCGGCGCATACGTTTCCTCATCCGGCGCCACTAATTCCTCGGTAACTTCCTCGCTAACGGCCTCGGCCTCCAAAGGCTCGGGCAGCTCGGCTTCCTCGCCGGACCATTCGTCTCCCGTCTCCACGACCTCGGCCAGCGGCGCTTCCGGCGTTTCCGGCGTCGGCGGCATGGCAGAGGCGCGGTCGCGGTCCATGGGCAGTCTGGTGTCGGCGTTTTTTTCCAGGGGCAGGGTCTCGGCATGATAGTCGGGCGCGCGGCGCGGCGGCGCCGGCGCGGGAGGCGGCGCCATCCCGGGAGGTGGTGGGGCGGGGGCCTTGGGCTCGACCACCGGTTGCGCCACCGGGAATCCGGGTGTGGTCAGGGACTGGTCATAAGATGCGCCGGGCCGGGTCGCGTCCTGGCCGATTCCCGGCTGGGTGGCTTCGGGCAAGGGCGCGGCCATGGGCAAGGGCGCGCCCACGGCCACCCGCTCCGGGCGTTTTCTGAGGAGCTTCTCGCCGGAGATGGACGCGGCGTGAATGGCCGCGCCCACGGCCACGGACTCGTCGGGGTGGAGCGAGCAGTCGGGCTCGCGCCCGTAAAATTCCGCGACCGTCCGGCGGACCAGGGGCATGCGGGTCATGCCGCCGACCATCACCAGGTTGTCAATGTCGGGCCGGCCCATCCCGATTTCCTTGAGCAGCCGCTCGAAGATGATCACCGGCTTCTCGACCAGGTCGCGCACCATGCCCTCATACTGCTCCCGGGTGATGACGGCCTCGATCCCGGCCCAGCGGTTCAGGTCCGGGCAGATGGCGGGCAGGTTGATCTCGACCTCGTCCTTGTCGGAGAGCGCGATCTTGGTCCGCTCCGCCGCGTCCTTCACCCGCTGGTGCGCCATCTTGTCGTTGAAGATGTTGATCTGGAACTTCTGCTTGAAATCCTCCACCAGAAAATCCACCAGGCGGTTGTCAAAGTCCTCGCCGCCCAGCCATGAGTCCCCGTCGGTGGCGATCACCTCGAACACGCCCTGCCCGATGGCCAGGATGGAGAGGTCAAAGGTCCCGCCGCCCAGGTCGAAGATGGCTATGGTCTGTTCCTCGTCCTGGTCAAAGCCATAGGCCAGGGCCGCGGCGGTCGGCTCGTTGATGAGCTTGACCACGTCGAGCCCGATCATGGTGCCGGCCTCGCGGGTGGCCTTTCTTTGCGGGTCCGTGAAATACGCGGGCACGGTGATGACCACGCGCTTGATGTCCTGGCCGATGGTCTTCTTGCCGATCCGGGTCAGGTACTTCAGGATGATGGCGCCCACCTCGGTCGGGTCCAGCTCCTTGTCCCGGCCCTTGACCTTGATCCCGCCGTCCGGCCCCTTGAGAATGTCAAAGCCGAAATACTGCCGGGCCTTCTGGACCTCGGGATCATCGAACCGCCGGCCGATCAGACGCTTGGTGGCCCAGATGGTGCTGTAGGGGTCGCTGATCACCTCGTTCTTGGCCTGCGGACCCACCAGGATCCTCCCGTCCTCCATGACGTGGATGTAAGAAGGGGTGACGCGGTTGCCCCGGCTGTCCGGCGCCACCACCGGCTCGCCGTCAACCACCACGGCGAGGCAACTGGTGGAGGTCCCCAGGTCTATCCCCACGATCCGGTCCATGTCCGATCCTCCGTTTCGCCGCCGGCGCCCATCATCCGCGCCGGCCGGGTAATGCTGGACGCAACGACTTACCTATTGTAGCCGGGTTAGCGGGCCGGATGCAACGGGCCGGGAAAATCAGGATTCGGCCCTCTTCCGAATGTCGGCGCAAGGCTCCCACACTCCGAACCGGCCTTTGCGGGGGATGAACTCGATAGGGCTTGAGCGCTTCCATCATTCTTCACATCCATAGAGTTCAACATGGCTGTCACTGCCGGAGGAGTCAAATTGAAAGCGGGGCGTATCGGGACCGCCGGATTTATACAATACAAAATAACCCGGCAGTCTTGTGATATAGTAATTGGAGAAATCCAATATATTTGTAGGTTTGACTTCGGCCCGCAGTATTACTTCGCCCAGCTTTCTCTTGTTGGCGGAGAACAGTTCAGGTACCGAAAGCTCCACCATCCATACTTGTTCCTGGCCGATTTCATTTTCAATCGTTCCGATGAGCTTTTCATCGCCGATTTTAAGCCCATCCCAATCAGCAACTTGTCTCAAATGCCTGGTATAGGCCGATCCAGAGATCAGGAGAGGCCTGATCACGAGCAGATCATTTCTTGCATAATAGTCCAGCCGTTTTGCCCATGGACCGGCGCCGGCGGGAACGCTTGGGAGGATCTTCATCAGATAATTCGAGCCTATCACTTCCGCCCTGATTGGATCGGTCAATACTTGCTTGGGCAATGTAAGTATTACTGAAGCCCCCTGATCCTCGAAATAATCATTGGGCACGCAATAATTGGAGCCCCAGTTGTCATCATGGATGATGAACATATCAACCCAGGATTCGCTTGGTATGTATTTCGTGCTTTTGCCAACCACGAAGTAGGATGACTCGGCCCTTGGCACCCAGGTGTCTTCATTGAACGTATGGCCGATGACGGGAATTGCATGGCGTTCATCCGGACCTGATTTGAAAACCACCAGGGCCGGATACCCTGATTCAATGTGACCATAGATGATTTTTTTCAGCGGAACCCCGGGCTTTTGGCCACGTAGCGACCAGTTCAGGCCGGAGTATTCCAAGACCTTGCCCACTTCAGTTTCTGTCAGGCCTCTAATTGGACCGGTATCAAGGTCAATTCCGATTACCTCATTCATTTGGCGATAGGATAAGTAGCTTGATGGATTGAAACGGGATATCAGGGTCTTAAGAGCAACATGCGCGCATTTATTGGTGATCGCGTTCTATTGCGCATAAATGTACCCCTCAATCTCAAACTCCGAATCGGCAACCAGACATTTCCATTTAGGAGCTTTCCTTATATAATTATGTTCGTGCCTGCTCTTCCGTATAACCGACTCAAATATACGCACATCCTCGATTCCATCGGCAAATGAATCTCTTTTGATTATGGCATAACCTAAAAAGCTGCTTCCCTCAATTCTTGATATCTCTTCTTCGGAGGAAATCGCTTGAGAGAAGAAACTCAGCCTGTACGAGGCTGATGACTTGAATTCGGGCAGTTGCTTCTTGATATCCTCATTTTCTTCTATCAGCTCGGCCGCATCATTCAATTTCTCAAAGACTAAGCTTTTGCCACTAAGTTGTCTTATCTGGGAGAATAGTCTTCTTATTGGTCCCGAGTCACCAAAGTTTTCTTCAATCCAATCAAAATTAGAAAAGGACCGCTCAATGTTGAGGGCCCTTATCTCTGAACTGCTTGCGAATCGCGCAAATTGTTCCATTACAATATCTATACATGCTATTTGATAACAAACCTAATCTTTTTATCTTCCTCCTCGTATTCATCTAATTTATTAAGAAACTTCTCGACGTCGTCATTCCTGACTTGCACTACCTTCTCCACACCCTTCCCTGAAGTCGCTGCAAGCAAAGCCGTCCGCTTCTCTTCAATTGATTTGGTACGGTTCATGCCAATCTCCTCCACCTCGGGTCGTCCGATTTAGGATGCCAAGATCTCCCGCCCCGCTCCACAATATCAGATTTCACCTAATGATTTTCTTAACATAACCCCGCCAGAGGCGCAAAGGCTGATCCAGCGGGGAGCAAGTTATATTAGCCTATGTGTTAGCAACTGTATTAAAGTGTATTAAATTGTATTAACATGTATCATATAACAATTTCTTGATAGGTGTCAACGCAAATAATTTTGCGGCATGCATTAAAAAATGAGATAGCTATTCTGTTTTGGAATAGTTTTGTATAAAGCAACATAAAATCAAGGTGATATGTCGGGAGCTTTGAAGGGAAGCTCACCGTAACTGGAGGCCTCCTGCCCCACCCTCACCGCGATCTCCAGGGCGTCCACGAGGTCGTCGTGGGGGCCGTCGGGGAAGGAGAGGAGCTCGGTGAGGAGGAGGTGGGCGCCGGTTTCGGGGAAGGCGAGGCGTCCGGTTTGGACCAGGCCCTGGAGGCGCATGGCGCGGGCGATCTTGTCGCGGGTCTGGACGATGGAGCGGACGGGGAGGCCGGTCTCGGCGCGGAGGCGCTGGGCCATGGCTTCCTGATAGGCGTTGGCCTCGACGCCGATGGCGACGACGGGGGAGCCGGGGGAATCGTGGGCGGCGAACAGCGCCTTGATGGCGCGGAACTGATCCTCGAAGGAGAGGCGGTCGCGGTGCACGGACAGGACGTGGTAACTTTTGGGCGCGGCCAGGCCGATGGTGACGTGGGCGAAGTAGTCGTGATGGTCGTCCCGGCCGATGGCGAGGTCCACGCCCTGGAACTTGCGGACGCAGGCGGGCGCGGGCCTGGTCACGATCCATTCGGGCCGGAAGATCGCGCCCATCATGGCGGTGACGTCGTTCTGGTACTGGGCGTTGAAGATGGCGGGCCCGGCCTGGTCGCGCTTTTCGCGGAGCAGCGCGAGCGGGAATTTTTCCTCCCACAGCGCGCGCTCCCCGCCGTTCTCCCCGGTGATGGCGGGCTCGACCAGCGCGGGCATGCCCTTTTTGATGAGCTTGCCGTAGAGGTCGTCGTGGTGGTAGCGGGTGCCCATGACGTGGAACTCGCCGCCGGGCTCCAGGGTGGGCAGCAGCTCCTTGTAGTACCAGGTCTCGAGCTTTCGGCGCATGGCCTTGCCCGCGGCCAGGGCCTCGTCCACCACGTCGTCCATGATGATCAGGTCGTAGTGCTTGCTGATGACCGGCCCCATGACGCCCATGACCGTAACGGTGGCCTCCTTGGCGGGGGTGAGGCGCGAGCACAGCGCGATCTCGTTCTCGTTCCAGGGCTGCCCGGCGAGCCCGCCGTGGACCTCGACGATGGCGGGATTTTTTTCGAGGTGCGCCCGGATCTCGCGGAGGAAGGCTATAGCCTGGGCCGCGGTGTTGGAGACGATGAGGACGCGGAGGTCGGGATTGAAGAGAATGCGGTACAGGGTGAAGGCGACGGTGAGGATGGTGGACTTGCCGTGGCCGCGGGGAGCGAGCAGCAGCGAGTGGGGGTGGGAGGCGGCGAAGCGCCACCATTTTTCGTGGAAGGCGGTGAACTCGTAGCCCAAGACGCCGGTGATGAAGGCGCGCGGGTCCGATGGCAGGGCGGGCGGCTCCCAGGATTCGAGGAGCTTGATCCAGGCATTGGCGATGGCTGCGTCGCCGGGGGATGGTTTCATGAGTGATCCTCCATTGGGTGGAAAGGGGGTTGGTTTTTTTGAACCACAGATGAACACGGATGAACACTGATAAATAAGAAAGATCTTTTTATTCTTTTTTGTTTTCATCCGTGTTTATCCGTGTTCATCTGTGGTTTCCTTCCTAAACCTTCTGATCAACCGCGGACTGAAAGATAGGTTTCGCATACACCGGCCAGCGCCTCGCCTGCTTCGGCGACGTGGAAGTGCTTTTGCGCGCCGGCGATGGCCGCGTCAATGATTTTTTTTTGTTCGGGGCTGACCACGGCGGCGAAGAGCTCGAGCTGGGGCGGCGCGACCGGAGCGACATTGATGGCGCGGAGGGCGGCTTCCACCTTGTCCTGATCGGCCAGGGCCTTGAGCTCTTCGAGCTCGAAGGCGGACCAGGGCAGCAGGCGGCCAAGCGCTTCGGTCTCAAGCTCGCGGCTGAGCTCGGCGACCAGGTCGGCCAGGCGGTCGGGGTCGTTCTCGCCGCGGAAGCCGTTCATCTGGAGGGTCTTTACACGGGCCTCGGTGTCGCCAAGCGGCAGGGCCACGCAGGGGATGCGGGGCAGGCCCAGCTCGCGGGCGATCCGGAAGCGGTGCTCGCCGTCCACGATCTCGAAGCGAGAGCCACGGGGCCGCACCAGGATCGGGGCCATGAAGCCGCGGCGCCGGATCTCGGCGGCGAGCTTATGGAGCTTGTCCGGCGCGAGCCGGTTCGGGTTCCACGGGTTCGGATCCAAGAGGTCCGCGCTGATCCATTCGATCGCGAGCCGGGGCGATGATGAGTCCATAATACATTACCCTCCTTCCCTTGGCCCATGAGGCCGTGAAGTACGAGGCCGTGAGGCCGTATTTCTTTGCGAGCTCCTTCCAGAAGCCGCGCACCAGGAGCTCGTACTCGGAAGCGGAGAGCGAGCGGGTGCGGGCGAGGCGATGATCAGGGGCCGCGACCTGGTAGGCGGCGGGCGTGATTCTCTGGCCGCGCAAAAGGGCCATGCGGCCGCCGTCGGTCACTGCCACCGCCGTCCTCTCCCGGACCCGGTGGTGGGCGAAGGCCTGGGCGATGAGCGGGTGCGGGTTGCCGTAGGCGTCAAAGTCCATGAAGGTCACGTCCGCGAGCCCGGGCAGGATGGCGCGGACAAAATCGCGGTTGTCCATGGCATAGGCCGTGAGCGCCGGCCCCGGCCGGTTCGCGGCTGCTTGCTCCCGGGCCCGGGCCAGGAGGCGGGCCAGCTTGGCGGGGTCCTTCTCCACGGCGTGGACGGCCGCGAACCCGCCGTAGAGTCCGGCCAGGATCCGGCCCTCTCCGGCGAAGAAATCCACGGCGGCCTTCGGGGCAACCAAGCGGATGAGCCGCGAGCGCAGCAGCCGCTTGAGCTCGGGGAAGGCGTGGTCGGTCTTCTTCTTTTCCCGGGTCATGATCACGTTCCCGCCAAATCAAAAGGATCGAGGGGTTCCGGAAGATTAGCTCGATTCCCGCTCCTCGATCCTCGCTCCTTAAAATGCCCCAAGATAAAAATGCTTATTAGTTTGAAAAGAAAGTTGCCGGGATACTTGACAATATGAGTGGAAATGCCATAATCTAGGGGTGACGATGAAGGAGGACGGGGATGGGCAAGCTGAAACACCGGGACCGGGCGCCGGAGGAGGCGCCGGACGGCGAGGAGCGGTTGGAGGACCAGGAAGCCCAGGCGGCGGCGGCGGAGGCCGAGATCGAGCTCAAGGAGGAGATGAACCGGGTGTCGGAGCGGGAGTATCAGCGGATGGCGGCGGACCTGCGCTGGGAGGTCCTGGAGTACATTGACGCGCACCCGGACAAGCCGGTGGAGGCGGTGGCGGGCCTGTTCGGCCTGAAGGAGGGGACGCTTCGGGCGTGGAAGGCGCACCGGACCATGGGCACGTACCAGAACGGCCAGGCCCCGGAGGCTCCGGCGCGGGGGCGGGAGGAGCCGGGGCGGGCGCCGGCCCGGAAGGCCCGGCAGTCCCCGCTGTTCAAGGAGAAGAAGGAGTCCCGTCCGCCGCGGTTTTTGGAGCGCAAGCGCTACTCGAACTTCATCCACTATTTCGACAAGACGCCTCCGGGGATCGTGTGCCCGCACTTCTACATCCTGGCTCACGCCAACGGGTGCCCCTACGCCTGCGACTACTGCTACCTCCGGCTCACGCTGCGGCACTACCCGGAGCCCACGGTGTTCACCAACACGGCGCGGCTGTTCCAGGAGCTCCGGGACTGGCTGCTCAGCCTGGAGACGCCGTCTCTGCTGAACACGGGCGAGCTCTCGGACAGCCTGGCGTGGGACCGGGAGACCGAGCTCAGCATGAACCTGATCCCGCTGTTTGACAACCAGAAGCGGCACAAGGTCCTGTTCCTCACCAAGTCCCAGGCGGTGGACAACCTGCTCAAGATGGAGCCGTCGGCGCAGGCGGTGGTGAGCTTCTCGGTGAACGCGGAGGCGGTGGCGAGGAAGTACGAGCGGGGAGCTCCGGCGCCGGGGGCCCGGCTCCAGGCGGCGAAGCAGCTCCGGGAGGCGGGCTGGGAGGTCAGGGTGCGGCTCGATCCGCTTTTGCCGGTCGAGGGCTGGCAAGACCATTACGGCGGGATCATCGAGCAAATCAACGGGGTCGGGCCCTCGGTGGTGACGCTCGGGTCGCTCCGCTATTTCCGGAACCTGCTCGCGCACGCGCCGGCCGAGACCGACGTGTTCGGGATGGGCGTTGACCACGGCGACCCCGACGGCCGGCTCCGGGTGGCGGAACAAACCCGGCAGGAGATGTACCGCTTCTGCCTGGAGCGGCTCAAATGTCTCCGCATCGGGCTGTGCAAGGAGACCGAAAAAATGCACCGGGCGCTCGGGCTGCCCGGGGCCCACCAGTCGTGCAACTGCACTATTGAATAGCGCCGGCATCGTCCCCCGTCTCCCCGTCCTCCGCCGGTCCCGGCCCCTCCGGGCCGGCCGGCGCGCACGCCGCCGCTTTTTCCCTGAGCCCCGCGATGATCTCACTCAGCACCGCGCCGCGCCCGATCACCGGCTTGAGCCGCGACGCCCCGGAAATGGCCTCCCAGATCACCCCGAGCTCCCGCGGCAACTCCACTCCACCCATTCCCTTGAGCTGTTCGGCGATGATGCGGAGCTGGATCTCGATGGACTTGAGCACCATTTGGCCGTGCTTGAGCCCGTCCCCGTCAGCTCCCGCCTCCTCCGGGCCGGAGGGTTGCACGACGTAGCGCAGGCTCAGCATCTTCACCGCCTGGACCTCGGCGAACAGCTTTGACACCTGGGCCATCAACTCGGACGGACCAGCGGCGGACACCGCTACATTAGACTGAATTTCATCCATGGAATTACGTCTCCTCGTTAAAGAAGGATCGAGCAGCGAACAACGAGGATCGAGGGGATTCGGCAAGTTCCCTCGATTCTCGCTCCTTTTAATGATTTCAGGGCACCACCTGCCGGCATGATGAAATGTCCCCCTATAATTTGGAAGATGGTCGCACCCATTATTACCTTTTTACACACATTAAAAATCTTAGTTTACTGAAAGTACCATGCCTTTCAGAGCATGGGCCTGATAAATCAAGGAATTTATTAAAAATAAGCTGGTTAGTGAATGGAAAGGGGCAATAGGCCATAAATTTTTACTCCTCCTACTCCGCTAAATTATTAGAACGGTTCATTAACCGCTCCGGGCAAGGGGCGCCGGCTCGGTTTTTGATGGCATAACATATTGATATTTAACGATTATATTTTATTATTCCATATTTTAATATTTGGCTTATAGCCCGTCTCTTTAATTACTTGGTTCGTTACGGCAATTAGTTGAAACAACAATGAAAAATGCTTTGCCCCCCCGATTGGCATATCAATTGCTTAAAGATAATAGGAGGGAGGATTCGTCATGGCCAAGGCAAACGAGACGCGCATCGTGATCATGAACAACGATCTCATGAAGCTCTATGATATGCACACTGCTATTAGAGGCGATGACATCGAACCCATTACCTTTTACGACCCCCAGGAGTGCCTCGAGATGATGGTCGAGGTTGACGAGGAAGACTTGAATCTCAATACCGAGAAAAAGTCCGGGTCCAAGGCCGAGCGGCTGGCCAAGCAGTGGGGCGAGCTCGAGCTTCGGCTTTCCTTTTTCGCCGGCGCCTACAAGTGGCAATAAGCTGGTCCTCGGTTTCCCTGACCGCGGAAGGCTTTAAGCCACTTTCCTTTTCCCCCGCAAATTTATTGAGCCCGGAATCTTGCAGCGCTGCCCCGGCCCCGCCGTTCCCCGAGCCTGCTTGCTCCGTGACTCGCCCTGGAAAAGCCGCTCATTCAGCGCATCTCCCGGCTTCGCGGGCCCAGTGCCCGGCCAGGAGAATGGACCTTGACGGCCGTGAAAAATATTTCGCGAGGCCCCCGCTTGACACGGGGGCCAATTCCTATTAGAATTTAGATTCGAGAGGGGAGTAAGGGAACCAATTCTGACGCATTCTTTGGCATTATCCCTTCATTAACAATTCAGGGTCATAGAGATCATCATGTCGCGTGACATGAGATTGACGGGTGTATTTAAATTCAGGAACAAGGGGATAACTGAAACATGAAGACTCTATCGGAAAGGATCAAGGCTCTGCGTCTGCCTGGCGAGACCCAGGCCCAGTTCGCCGACCGCTTGGGCACCACCCAGGCCTCCATCAGCCGCTATCTTAACGGGCGCCACCCGGACCGGGCCACCCTGATCAAGATCGCGAAGGCCACCTCGGTCACCTTGGACTGGCTGCTCACCGGCCAGGGACCAATGGCCGCGGACAAGGCCGCGGAAAGCAGCGGCGACCCCGAACTGCTTATGGCCGCGCTCGCCTATCTTGGCGCCGTGCGCTCCATCCCGGCCAAGGATCGGACCTCGGTCCAGGAAATGGTCCGCGACGTGGTGGAGAACAAGGAAGTGCGCAAGAACGCGCTCTCGCACTGGGAGGCGTTCAAGAAGGGCGGGAAATAGCTCCTGCCCTCGCGCCGCGGTCCAGCATCGCTTCAAGACTTGGAGCATGGATGCCGGCCCGGGTCCGCCCTGGCGCGGGAGCGGGACCGGCATCAGTTGATGGACGGCCGCGCGGAGCATGATCCATGCAATCCGCAACTTCATCTTCGGGCGTGAGGCCCGCCGAGCGCCCCTCCGCCCCGGTCCTGGGCGCCCGGGCTGTCGTGGGCGCAGGCGCCATGGCCCGCATCTTCCGCGGCATTATCGAGGCCGCGACCGGCATCACCCCGGAAATCCGCGCCCGCTTTGCCGACGAGTCGCTGTGCCGGCGCTGCGGACGATGCTGCCTCTCCGGCGTCCGGGTCAAGGACCGCATGATCATGATCCCGGACCTGCCCTGCCGCTACCTCCGCTCCGAACCCGGCGGCAAGACCTCGTGCGCGGTCTATCAAAGCCGCGGACTCACCGCATGGTGCCAGAAGGTATGCGTCGAGTCCATCAGAAAGGACCTCTTCGGCCCCGACTGCCCCTATGTCCAGGGACTGCCCCACTACCACGGCAAGATCGAGATCAGTGAAGACGAGTTCGATGAGATCACGCCCATCCTCAGAAACGTCTTCAAGCTCGTGGACAAGCCCGACTACGTCCGCCACTCCGACTGGGACCGCTTCGTCCACCAGGTCCTCGAACTGCCCCGGTAGGCGGGACAATCTTGTCCCGCGCGTCCGGCATTTGCGCCTCCGATTTGATTACGTCGTTGAAAAGTGCCGCGCCTTAGAACCCCTTTGGGAAGAATAGGCGCCATTCCTTCGAGTACTCCATCTCTTTCATGTCGTGCACCAGGTAAAAATCATGCTTGCTCTCGAACTGCCTCAAGAGCTCGATCTGCGTGGGCTTATAATTCCCCGCCCGCTGCAGGTAAAAGCCGATGGCCTGATGGTAGGGATAGATGTAGCCTGTCTTCTTGAGCAGGGCCGTGATGCGGTTCACGGAAACCCGGCCTTGCGCCAGACGATACGCCTTTAAAACTTCGCTCACCCCTCCTGAATAAACCGGCCGCACCGTAATGTCTATCAAGGTCCTTTCCATGTCGGTGACCCGGATCTTTTCGCCCTGGTCTCCCTCCCGCTCTATGACTCCCAATTGGTTCTGGCCCATGCTGTGGACAATGCAGACCCTGAAGTCCTGGTAGGTCGCGACCTCGTTCGACACCCGTACCTTCCGCCGGAAAGCCGTGTCAATCGCCTGCTGCTCCAGATAGCCTGACCGGTTGCCCTGGGGCTTCTGCTCCACATTCAGATAAATGGTCCGCGGTATCTGCTCGGTCAGCTCGTGAAAAAACATGGCGGTGTAATGCGAGTAGTATGCGCTCGGCCTGAGGCTCAAAAGCAGCTCGTACATGGGCGCATCGCCCCAGGTGTACCTTGTTTCCTTGTGCGATGGAAAAGCGAATTCAATTCGGCGCAGGGAAGAATGCTTGATGAGGAAATCCGCAAAGGCCTCGGTCTTCATTGAAACCGCCAACCGCCAGAACCCGCGCTGCTTGAATAGAATGCTCGATATTTCCGATGGAAGAAAAATCTTCTGATGCAGAGAGTTGAAATAGCTCTCGATGTCAGGCTTGGCTATCTTTATCCTGCTGATATTCATGACATTTGATTTTTTCGGGAGGCCAATTTATATATATATAAATTGGCCTCCAAGAATTTACATTTCATGTAATATATATATTACATGAAAAAAATGACCTTGTCAATAAAAATGTGATAACATCCCATTGTTTCATCAAAAATTCTTTTTATGCCATTCATTTTTTATTATATATATATAATAAAAAACAAACAATGTCAAGATCGATAATGTGATGAAGATAACTAACCTACTTAACTTTCTACCGGTAATTGATCCTCCCCAGCCGCTCGATGGTCTTGTCCAGGAAGGCCGGGTCCTCCACCACCACCTCGATGGCCTCTTCCGGGCAAAGCGACGCGCAACGGCCGCAGCCGCGGCAGATGTCCGGGTTGATCACGGCGCGGCCGTCCTCCATGCTCAGCGCCATGAAGATGCAGGCATCCTCGCACTCGCCGCAGCCCACGCAGTCCTCCGTCACCCGGACCTCGACCCCCGGCATCCGCGAATATTTTTCGCCCAGCACCGGGTGCGAATAGGGCACGGTCCGGGCAATACAGCAGCACGGACAGCAGTTGCAGATGGTGAGCAGCCGGTCGGGCGGGCCCACATTGAGCCAGACCGGGTCAATTCCGCTGCGGCCGACCGCGTGGACCAGCCCCGCCTCCCGCGCCCGGCGGGCATGGTCCAGCGCCTCGTCCACGGTGGCCTCCCGCCCCAGCTCCGGATGGATCTTCTTGGCCGCGTCCCCCAAAAACAGGCAGCCCAGCTCGATCGGGTAGTCCCGGCACTGCATCGCCTCCCGGCAGATGCAGAAATTCATGAGCACCCGGTGGCTCGCGTTCCGGATCACGTGCTCCACCGCCTGGGAAGGAAGCACCAGGTCCGGCTGCTTCTCAATGGCCACGCCGATCTTGATCACGTTGTCCTGGGGCAGGCAGATGATGTCGTCGTGCTTGAACAACTGTTCCATCATCTTGGCCACTTCCGGCTGATGCGTGGCGTTGTCGTGCGACAGCCGCTTCGGAAAATTATCAATGTACCCCTGGATCCGCTTCCTCACCCCTGCATCCATGATCCGATCAACAATGCCCATGAATTCCCCTCCAAGACCAACGTGTATTGTGGAACGTTTTTTAACCCGCCGCCTTCCTCTTCCTCATCCCCATCACCACCAGCGCCGCGAACGCCCCCACCGCCACCACCACCAGCGGGACCCCGATCAGCGGCCGGTAAAAAATCCACGCCACCGAGATAGTGAGCAGAGACAGCGCCAGGCTCATGAGCAGCGCGAACACAAACACCCCGGCGCCCAGCATGCTCCCGAAGAGCGGCACCACGTCCGCCACCGTCACCAGCGGCCTGAAGATCATGGTGATCCCGATCAACATCGCCACGAACCCGCCCAGCCGGATCAGCCACGCGATCATGACGTTCTGCTGCTTCGCCGTCTCGAACATCGCCTGCGCCGTGTGCGTCCCCACCTGCAACAGCTCGATGCTCCCCGTGTCCATCTGATACGGCTCGAACGTGCCCTTCACCTGCTCCGACACCAGGCTCACCACCGTGGGCAGAGCCGCCTCGTACTTCACCCGGATGTCCCCGATCGCCGGCTCCGTAGGTTCCTGGCCCACGTAAAACCACTCGCCCGCCAGCTTCACCTCTTTGCGAAGACCACCCGGCACCTTCTTCAGCGCCGCGTCGTCGAGCGGCACTTCGCTCCAGTTGTCAATCCCGCCAACCAGACCCGGGCTCAGCGTGAACGCCCCCACCGCCACCTTGCCCGCCGTCCATTCCTCCCCCTGGAACCGCATCGTGCCCGGGTTCTGGTGCCCGCTCGAATGCTCGAAACGGCTAGAGTCTATACGGCTCTCCGACCACTTCTTGTCATAGGTATAGGTCGTGGTCGTCTCCTTTTTCCCGCCGGTGGTGGTCTTGGTCTGCTCGTGCTTCTCCTCCTGCCACTGGTACATCTCCGCCACCCGTTTCAGCTTGATCGCGTTCAGCGCCACCCCGAATTCCGCGTCCTTGAGCGTGTCGTCCGTCACCGCGTCGCCCGTCATGTGCACCAGCTTGCCGTCGTTGCCGGCGTCAACCTGGTCCGCCGCCACCGTCACCACCATGCCCTGGCCGGCCTCCAACGTCTTCGCCCGCTTCACCGTCCGGCCCTCGTTCCAGAACAGCCCCCCGAACGACGCCAGCACCAGCACCACGCCGATGATCACGCTCGTGAACGACTCCCGGATCCGGCTCCCATAACCCTGGGTTGTTACCTTGGTGAATGTGTCGGCCATGATAATCCCTCCTTGATTAGATGAGTTGAGCGACGCTCCCGAAATCTTTCTCGCGCAGGTCCGGGGCCTGTAGCCCGTTACCGCTGGAAATCCCCTGCTAACGGTCTGTTGCGCCCGCCGGCCAAGAGCCTGCCACCCGGGCACGATTTAAATTGTAAATCAACTCTCAACCCCGGCGCAACCATTTTGCGAAGGGTGAGAGCGAAATATTTTTTCTCTCTCCAGCCTTGGCGGCCTTGGCGTCTTGGCGGTTCTCTTCAGCCCGTTTTCCTGGAGGTGTTAATTGCTCGGACGGAAATCCATGAAGGACAAGGTTAAAGCGCTGGAGCTGAAGCTCGCCCGGGCCGAGGAGTACATCACCGACGTGCTCACCTTCAAGGCCGGCGAGAAGGCAACCTCGCTCGCATCGGCGATTAACCCATACTCGAGCCGCGAGAAGCTGGTGGCCGAGCTGGTGATGAAATACAAGGGATACGCCAAAGCCGGCAACCAGCTCATCCAGCGCATCGTGGACACCCGCGCCGCCTTCACCATGGCCTCCGGCCTCTCCGCGCGGCCGATGGTGGGGCCGACACTCCTGTCGGCCAGGGGCCGCGGGGACAAGAGTGTCCCTGCCACCGCTGGCGCGGCCGAGCTCGAGTTCATCCGCCGCTTGATCCGCCAGAACCAGCTCGACGGCCAGTTCGGCCAGCAGCTCGCCGTGGAAAAGGAGCTGGAGGGACAGGTCCTGCTCACCCTCGATTACCGGCCCGGGGACGACGCCGTGCTCATCCGCTTCATCTCCTGGAACGACACCCACTACCAAGTCTGCTATGCCGACGAGACCTACGCCGAGATCAAGGCCATCACCTACGAGACCGACGACAACGTGACCGTGCGCGTTCCGACCGAGCGCGCCGTGTTCATCAAGTTCAACGCCCGCATCCACTCGCGGGAGGGCGTGCCCGCGCTCTCCGGCCTGTTGCCCGAAGCCGAAGACATTGACTTGGCCCTGCGTGACTGGCGCAAAATCAATCGCTTCTTCGCCTCGCCCACTCCCTACTTCAAGACCGCCGACATCCAGGAGGCCAGGGACCTCTACGACCGCCTGCTCGCGCCCGGAGTGGACTGGAGGATCGGAAAGGTCTTCTGCGGACCCGCCGAGTTCTCGCTGGTCGGAATGAACGACCAGGGCTTCGAGTCCATCCAGCGCGAGATCGAGACCAAGGTCAAAATCCTGGCTGGCGGCGCCGGAGTGCCCGTCCAGTTCCTGGGCTTCCCCGAGTTCATGTCCAACCGCGCCACCGCCGAAAACACCATGGAGCCGGTCGCCCTCATCTCCGTCTCCGAGCAGCGCTCCTGGCTCGGCGGGTTCTCCGAGCTCTTCAACAAGGCCATAACCCTCAGAAACGATTTGGCGCCCGCGGGGTCGGACCGTCTCGAACCCGGCAGGGTCGCGCCCGTCATGCGCTTCGTCACCCGCGAAAAAATCGAGCAGCTCCGCGACCTCTACCTCCCCCTCTGGCAGTCCGGCGCCATCCCCCTGGAAACGCTCCTCAAGCTGCTGCCCGAATCCGATGCGGATAACGCCGACCCCATTGAATCCGAGATGAAGGGGCCGCCTTCCGAAACCCCGAAAGGGGTGGGAGATGAGTAGCCGTAGGTGCAACCTACGGAACCGCGCCACCTTGGGTTCCAACCCTGAAGGGGTTGAACCGAAGGCGGCCGCAATGTTCGACCCCTTCAGGGTCGGGATGCTTTTGACCACGTTTCCGGGGGGTTCACGCCCCGGCTACTCATATCTTTCCCCTTCGGGGAAATAGCCGGGACAGCAATCATTACTGAGGTTAATTCCATGACCACCACCACCCTAAAAGATAGCTCCCTCGTCGTCATCCTCTCCAAGATCGAGGAGATGAGCATGGACGACGTGCGCGGAAGGATCGGCGCCGCGAGGTTCAGCGCGCTCCACGGCGCCGATGAGCGCCCCATGTTCGTCACGCTCCTGGCCGGGCACGAGGGCTGGTCCACCGGCAGCCTTACCGCCGGCGCCGGCCCCAAGCGCAAGGCCAGGAAGAGATGGGCGCGCGCCGTGATCAGCGAGCTTGCTCATAAGCTCCGCTCCGGCGTCCCGGTGTTCCTGTTTCACGGAGGGAGCCGCGGGCGCAGGCCGGTGGGTGAGATCGTGGCCGCGGCCGAGCGCTGGGTCAAGGGCGTGCTGGGCGCGGAGGGACTCGCCTACATCAGCGATCCCGAGGTAAAAGAGAGGATCAAGGCGGGCGAGCTGGACACCTGCTCCATCGAGGCGGAGGTCGAGTGCCACCGCGACCCGCGGGCCCCGGGCGATTCCTGGATCGTGGACACGGTGCGCAAGGTCACCGGCGTCGCCCTCGGCGATTCCCGCTTGGTGAGGCCCGGCTTCCCCGGCGCCGCGCTCCTGGCCGCGGTCGAGGAATTCGAGGCCGACGGCAACAACGCCGGCGCGGAAGCCGAGAAAATTTCCGCCCTCGAAGCCAGGCTGAAGAGCCGGGACGATGAACTGCAATCGCTCTCCGCCGAGCTCGCGGCCGTAAAGGCGCGCGACGAAGAGTCGAGGCGCTCGCGGGAAGCAGGGTCGCGCGCCGAAAAGATCCTGGCCGGAAAAAACGTAAGCCACGCCGAGCGCTCGATCATCCTGGACGAGATCAAAAAACGCCCGCCCGCCGGAAGCGACCTGGAAACAGCCGTCAGCGCCCGCGTCGAAGACGAGCTCCAGAAAATCTCCCGCCTGCGCGAGCTATGGGCCAGGGAGCGCGTCGCGGCGCCGCCGGAAAAAATCAGCTCCGATTCCATGCAACACAACCCCCTCATCCCCCGGACCAAAGGATGGTGAAGGAAAAATGATGAGTGGTCCGAGAAAATCCGCCGCCGTTTCCAGCCCCGGAGGGGCGGACGATAGTAGCCCAGCGATTCATCGCTGGGTGGGCTGGCCACCCTCGTGTACCAAGTCCCGGAGGGACGACCGATATTTCGTCCGTCCCTGACGGGACTTGGTGGTTATCAGGTCACAAGTCCCCAGGAATAAATTCCTGGGCTACTCTCGGCCGTCCCTACGGGACTTCAAGATCATTAGCAAGGAGGAAAACATGGTCACCGAAACCGGACTGAAACTGCGGACCAAGCTGGAGAGCGCGAAGACGTTGCGCGCCGTGAACGAATCCACCACCGACACCCTGGACGCCGGCGCCATGACGGTAGTGGGCGACACCATCGGCCTGGTGGTCGAGGAAGCCGCGCCCGGCGCGGAGTTCGTGCTGGTGTACGAGGCCGAGAAGGTCGTGGCGCCCAAGGCCGACGCCGCCGTCTTCGCACCCGGCGACGTCGTGTACTACGACCCAGCGGCGGGCGACGTCACCGACGTGTCCACCAGCAACACCAAATGCGGCCGCGCCCTCGAAGCCGCCGGCACCTCCGACGAAGAGGCCCTCATTGACCTGATCGTGCTCGGGTGAAAAGAAACATTCATTTAACCGCAGAGACGCAGAGAACGCGGAGAATGTAGAAAAAATAATAAAAAAATATTTCTTTGCGTTCTCTGCGCCTCTGCGGTTTAAAAAAAATCCGCGGTTCAAAAAAACTCGACAAAGGAGAAGAACATGAAAGGAAACATGATCGCCGATTGGAAGAAAGCGGAATTCGGCACGTCCGAGGGCAGCCGCCAGTTCCTGGAAGCCGTGCAGTATTTCATGAGCCGGCCGCGGGTGGCCGCCGACGAGATCAGGGCCCGGATCGCCGAGTTCACCGTGCCCGGCGACTTCCCCGCCGACGCGGTCGAGGCCATCGCCCGCTTCCACCAGGTGGACGACCCCGACACCGGATGGATGGAGGTCTTCGACGTCATTGACTTCACCGGCACCAGGAAGAACAGCTTCGACCTCATTGACGTGTCCTCCGGCCTCTCCTTCCGCGCGGTCAAGCCCGGCGAGAAGGCCCAGGTCTACAAGGTCTCCGGCGACAAGGTCAGCGTGGACTTCGACCTCTACGGCGGCGCGCTGGGCTGGTCCAAGCTCTGGTTCGACGACGAGGAGTACTGGAAAATCGAGGACGCGGCCAAGGAGTTTCGCGCCCGCTGGTACATGAACCAGGCCCAGTCGCACTACGACCTCATCTCGGGCGCCCGCGCCGACTCCGACGTGGCCTGGCAGGGAACCGAGGACGACGACACCGCCGTGCGCGACGCCGCCACCATCAACCAAGCCTGCGCCGACATCCTGGCCGACATGCAGGGCCTGGGGTTTGACGTGAACGCCAACTCCACCTTCGTGGTGGTGAGTCCGGTCCAGCTCCTGTCAAGGCTCCGGAACGCACTCCGTGTCGCGCTGCTCGGCAACTCCGCCGTCACCGGCGACCTCGGCGAGGTCAATTTCAACGTCAAGCTCGTGGTCACCACCCGCCTCAAGAACCAGGCGCTCACCGCGGCCGAGACCGCCCAGTACTTCGTGGCGCTCCCCGGACGCAAGATCAAGAGCGGCAACCGCATGGACCTCACCATCCTCTCCGAGACCGACGTCCTGGCCTACGCCGAGACCGTGGCCGGATGGGGAAGATACGGCGCTCTCGTCGGCGAGCAAAAGCAGCTCCGCCGCTGCGCCACGTCCTGAAGAGAGTAGCAAGGGACCAGTAGCCAGTAGCCAGGAAAAAAGCTCTTAAGCCCTGGCTACTGGCTACGAGCTACTAACTACTTAAGGAGTTTTCATGAACCTCGCCATCTGCATCCCCATAAGCTGGGACTACGTGCCCACGCCCTTCCTGGTGAGCCTCACCCAGCTCCTCCGGCCGGGGACGCTCAAGGCCATCAGAAGCTTCGGCATCGAGCGCTACTTTTACCTCATCAACCGCGCCTTCCCCCTCGATTACAACCGCAATACCCTGGTGAAAAAGGCCCTCGAGCTCGACGCCGACTGGGTCCTCTTCCTCGACGCCGACATGACATTCCCCCCGGACCTCGTCCCCGCCCTGCTTCGCGACTCCCTGGCCTCCGGCGCCGTCATCGTCTCCGCATGTTACTTCAAGAAGCTCCCGCCCCATCCCTGCGTGAGCGCGGTCCGCAAAACGCCGGACGACCCCCAGCTCCTGACCCCGATCGAGGCCGGAAATAATGGCCTGGCGGAATGCGACGTCATCGGCCTGGGTGCGGCCCTCATCCATTGCTCGGTCTTTGATTCGATACCCTATCCCTGGTTCGAGTACGAGGTCTATCAAAAGACCGGCGAGCGCACGGTCACCGAGGACGTGCCGTTCTGCGGGAAGGCCAAAGAGGCGGGCTTTTCCATTCTCACCGACACCCGCCTGGTCTGCGGCCATATCCGGCAGATGGAGATTGACGACTCGCACTGGCGCGCCTGCAGGGAAAGCGCTCTGGGAAAATAGGCCGTTGGGAAATTTAACGCAGATGAACGCAGATAAACACAGATAAGAAGAAAGCAGCAAGAATTAAAAAGCAATGAGAAATGGGAACAAGAAATTCTTATCTGCGTTAATCTGCGTTCATCTGCGGCAAAAAAAAATAAGAGGACCATCATGCCTGTATTGCTGATTATAAATCGCGACGACGCCTTCCTGCCGCGGGGCTGGGTCTCCGCCGTCCTGCCCGATGACGCGGTCCCGAGCGACTACGAAAGAAACGGCGGCCTGTTCCAGGCGGTGTCCGTGCCCGACGGCCCGGCCCTTGCCAAAAGGGCCGCGGGAGCGCCGTTGTCCCTGTCCGCCAGGGCCCTGATCTTCGAGAACGGCGAGCTCCGGGAAATCGGGCAGCCGCGCGAGCTGATCCGGAAGCGCATTGCGACACTAGGCCCGGCGCTTAAGCCGGTCTTCGGCCCGGACGCCCTGGACCGCTCCCACTCCACGGTCTGGGACTACGGCCCGGGCCGGACCTACAGCACGCCGCAGGCGGCCTTTGACGCGCTGCTGGCCCAGGTCGGCGCGGACCCGTTTACCGAGATCCACTATGTCCGCGGCTTTGCCGGGACCTATGGCCAGGGGCCCTCTGGCTACGTGCTGTATCTGTCCACCGTGGCGCCGTCCGCCCGCTTCCCGCTGGTGGTGGACATCGAGCCCGCCGCGGCGGTCTCCTGGGACGGCGGGGGAGGAGACGCCTGCCTCCTCTCCTGCGCCGTGAGTCACGTCCGGGTCCGGGACCTCAAGCTGGTCAACGCCTACGGAGGCATCGCTCCCTCCGACTGGTTCATCAAGACCCGGGACTGGCTCGTGGAAAGGGTCGAGGCCGGCAGCCCTGACTCCACCATGCAAGTCGCCGTATGCACACTTATGACCGACCATGTCATCGTCCGCCATTGCGACTTCCACCACCTGTCCTCCTGCGCCGTGGGAGGCGTCTCTGGTTTTGCAAACAATGAGCCCGTCACCGTCGAGATCAGCGGCACCCGGATCAAAGACTGCGGCCAGGGAATCTACAACAACCTGAGCGCGACCTTCCTCCTGGCCAATAACACCATTCACGCGGCCTCATACGGCTTCAACCACGACGGATCGAGGCCCCTGATGCTCGCCGCCATGATCAACAACGTCTTCGTCGCCGCGGACCCCGCTTATATCTCGATGTACGCTCACGGCCTGGAGCTCGGCGACTTCAAGGTCCTGCGCTCCGACGGCAACCGCTTTCATCCTGATTCCTCCAACAACGTGGCCTGCCTGCCCGGAAACGATCTCGACCTCCCCGCCTGGCGCGCCTGGTTCGGAGGCGATGAGCGCTCGATCACCGCCGACCCTCTGCTCGACTCCGAGCTCGTGCCCCTGCCCGGCAGCCCCTGCCTCGGCGCCGGAGTGAGCCTTGACGACACCGGAGAGAGCGGGAAAAGAAGGGCCGAGTCCGTGGACATGGGACATGAGCAGATCACCGCCAGGGTCCCCTCCATAACGGTCCGGCGAGAGCCGGAGATAGCGAGGAAAAAATGAACACGCTCCCCAGATACATGAAAGGCTCCAGGGCCCGCTTCGACTTCCGAGTGCCCGACGGGCTCGGCCACTGGGTCTTTCCCGACTGGGACGACCCGGACCTCAAAGTCGAGTTCCGCGACAGCGACGGCACGCTCCGGGCCACCGCGGTAGTGGGCGGAGAGCTGCCATTGAGCCAGGGCAATGACTATGACGAGAGCGCCAATCCTGACGGCGGGCCGTTCGTGGCGGTGGAGGGCATTGATCTCACATCGTTCGCGCTGGGCACGGCGGAGGCCTGGGTTTACGCCCGGGCCGGAGGGGCCGCAGTTCAGCCGTATCCTTCCATCCTGGCCGCGTTCGAGGTGGTGGCCGGAGCGGCCCAGGGCCCGCTCTACACCTCGGTGGACCGCGTGCGTCTGGACGGGCCGGGAACATGGCCGGAGTCCGTGACCGATGAGATGATTACCATGGCCATCGCCGACGCCTCCCGCAAGATGGACGCCTTCCTGCGCACCTGCTATGCCACGCCCTTCCCCGACATCGGCGACGAACCGGCCACCCCCGAGATCCTCGAGAGCATCTGCCGAAAGCTCGCGCTCAACCAGTGCATGCTCTGGATGGGACGGGTCAACGCCACCGCGGAAGAAGTGGACAACATCCGGCAGGACGCCATGTCCGAGCTCATGTACCTCGTGCCCGCCCTCGGCCGCTCGCCCATCATCCGCCTGCCCGGCTATACCGGACCCGTCTCCGTATATCGCGGAGAGCTCGGAAGGAGCGATGACGCGTGAAGCCGGTCGGGTTTTTGTCCCGGAGGGACATCCCGGTAGTAGCCCAGGAATTTATTCCTGGGAACCCGCGATGTGACAACAATCGAGTCCCGGCAGGGACGACCGAGATCTTCGGTTCAGGGAGAAAATTATGCCTCTAAACAACGGTGATTACCGCGCACTCGAAGATAAAATCGTGGCCACCCTGCTCGCCGATACCGGTGAGGGCGGCCTGCGTGAAGGTAGTAATCCGCCCGTGCGCACCATCCTGGCCGGCGGCGTCGAGCTGGCGCGGCCGCTCGCCCAGGCCGAGTTCCCGGCCGTGCTGGTGCGCGCCGTGGCCAAAAAGGAAACGCCCGCCGCGCCGGCCTACGCCGTGATCAAGACCTTCACCATCTCCGCCGTGGTCCTCGACCGCGGCCTGGACCGGGCCGCCGTGGAAGGGTCCGTCCGCAAAATCTCGGCCCGCCTCGAATCCGTGCTGCGCGCGCAGACGGCAACCGACCGGCAGTTCCTGGGACTGCCCGACTTGATCGAGGGCGCCGAAGGCGTGCTGGTCTCGACCATCACCGAGACCCGCCTCCTGGACAGCGAGGCCCAATCCGACCGCATCACCGCCCGCGCCGTGGTCGAGGCCTCGATCCAGGTCCCCTGCGCGTTCCGGTACGAATGAGGCATTGAGCAAAATGAAAAATATTTTGTTCACGCAAAGGCGCAAAGATCGCAAAGAAGAATTTTCATTTTCATCCTCTGCGGACTTTGTGCCTTTGCGTGAAATAAAAATCCTTTAAAAGGAGTTCCGACCATGAAAAACAATCTCGAAATAATGAGCCGGATCGCCGTGTTCAGGACCAAGGAGGCCGAGCCGGGAGAGCCGTCGGAGACCGGGGGCGTCGCGCTCGACCTCGACTCCGGCTCCGCCATCAGAAGCGCGCCCGCCGCCGCGCACGACGGCGACACCGTGCACGGCTCCGAGCTGCCCACCGCCATCCTGGCCCCGCATTGCGAGGCCTCGGGATCGCTTTCCCAGAAGCGGGCCAAGCCGGACCTCCTGGCCTTCGTGCTCGCCTACTTTTTCGGCGAGTGCGCCTCGAACCAGGTGAGCGGGACCGCGTACCGGCACGAGATCAGCCCGGCCGCCGGCCCGTACCTGCCGACCTTCACCGCCATCCAGCGCCGCGGCGCCGGAGTGTTCACCGAGCGGCTCGCCGGCAACTACATCGAGGGCTTCACGATGGCGCTGGCCGATGGATGGGTGTCGCTCTCCGCCGACGTGGTCGGCACCGGGGCCCGCGAGGTGAATTATGAGCGCGAGACCGTGGCCGCGCCGGCGAACGCGCAGTCAATCACTCTGGCCGCGAACGCGGTGGAGGGCGCAACCGCGGCGGCCCGGCTCGCCAACGTGTACCGGGTGCGGGCCAAGGACGCGGGCAGCGATGCCTGGCAAACGCTTTCCGTGGCCTCCGTGTCGGCGGACACGCCCGCGGTGATCGCATTTAACCAGGCGCTGGGAGAGAGCGGGGACGACGTGGACTACCAGGTGGACTACATCCCGGCCGCGCCCGCATGGTGCGCGCTCCCGGCCGCGGTGGACGAATCGCCGCTCAAGCTGGTCGAGGCCCGCGTGGTGGTGGACGGCTATTACAACGGGAGCAGTCTCACCGGCGGCGAGGAGCTCAAGGCGGAGGTCATGGGCTTTACCATCAGCGGCAAGAACAACCTGGAGCTAAGGCATTTTCCCGGCGCCACCGGCCCGGCGGCGCTGGCGGCCCGGGGGGCCCGGGACTTGACGGTATCGCTCACCGAGTCGCTTCGCGACACCGTGCTTCTCAGGCAGGCCGACCATCCCGAGACCGAGCACGTCGGTGTGGCCCTCGTGGTGCGCGGCGCCGAGATCGAGCCGGAAAGCGGCGCGTTCTTCGGCGCCGAGATCATCTTCCCCTGTTGCGGCATCGTCGCGGCGCCGGTCGAGCTCCAGGGAAAAAGACTGGCCATCGCCGGAGACCTCGTGGTCATGGACGACGGCGCCTACGGCGGCGCGGTCGTTAAGTGTTTTAACCGGCAGACCGGATACCTGTGAGGGGTATTTTTTAACCGCAGAGGCGCAGAGAACGCAAAGACAATTTTTTATGAATAAATTTTCTCTGCGATCTCTGCGTCTCTGCGGTTTTAAAAAAGCTGATGGAGGCATTAATGGCATTAAACCTGGGAAAGGAAGGCACGATCACGCTGCGCGTGGGCGATAATGCGGTGCGGGTCGAGTATCGCCGGCCTGATCCGCATGAGCTCATCGAGACGCTGGTCAAAAAGATGCCGCGCGGAGACGAGGCTGAGGACGCCATGCGCATCCTGCACGCCAACCTGGAGCTGGGCCTTGCCTGCATCACCGGCGTCGGCGACGGCGACCTTACTATTGACGGCGCGCCGCTCGTGACCATGCCGGAGAGCGCGGGGTTCCACGGCGATTGGAAACAGGCGATCGCCGATCTCTGTCCGCTCATCCTGATCGCGCTCGGCCAGTACTTGTCCGCGACCCCGGCCTTCATGGAGGAGACGGCGTTAAAAAAATCCTCGGGGATGCCCGGCTGATCCTGGCCGGCAGGATGGGCGATTGCGCGACCTGCATGGAAAAGCACGGCGCGTACGCCAAGTGGACGTGCGGCCAGTGCGAGGAGCCCACGGCGGAGCGGACGGCGCCGGAGCTGTGGCGGGCGCTGATGTGGAGAAAGCTCATTCGCGCCGGGTATCCCCTTTCACAATGCGGCCTCTCTTTCTGGGACCTGTGGCTGATGGCCGCCATCGAGGAGGGCATGGATGAACGAGCCAAACAATCCGGGCCTTGACACCACCGCGCTTGCCGCCGCGCTCGCGGAGCGGGAGCAAATGATCGCCGACTCGCTCGAGCGCGAGCGGTCGCTGGTCGAGGAGTCTCTGAGCGAGACCGCGGAGCGCACGCAGTGGTGGGACAACCTGGTGGCCGAGACGCGGTCGGGCGCGTGGGGCATGCAGCTCAAGAGTTACCAGAGCATGTCGCGCTCGATGGCCGGGCTGCTTGGCGGCTCGATCCGGGACCAGGCCAAGGTGATGGTCCCGTTCGAGATCGCGGAGGCCACCAAGGAGTTCGCGCGCTTCCTGGGCACCAAGGACCCGGCCGCGCTGGCCAGCTCGTTAAAGCACGCGCTCGCGGCCAGCCAGTACGCGGCCGCGGCCAAGGCCTCCGCCGGAGCAACGGCGGGCGGAGGCGGTTCCGCCGGCCCAGGAGGCCAGGGCGCGGGCTCGGCCCCGGGAACGCAGGGCCGCGAGGATGAGCCGTCTCATCACACCCGCCTCATCGTGAACGTGGGCCGGCAGGTCGGGATCGTGGACACCTACGAGTTCGCCCGCACCCTGATTGACGCGATCAACGAGAACATCAAGGACGACGTGATTCTGGAGGTCCAGTCATGAATTCGTTTCCCGTGCTGGCGTGGAAAAATCTGTTTAACGCCGCCCCCGCTCCGGCGATAACCCACTCGCCGGACGCGGACGGATGTCCGTTCGCGAACGTCAGCGACTGGCGCGACTACACGCTCTGGCAATCGTCCGAGTCCGGCGAGCTCTTCGTCAAGCTCGACGCCTCCGCCCTTCCCGGCCAGGCCGTGAGCGTGGACACCCTGGCCATCGCCGGCCATAACCTGAACAGCGCCGGCGTCACCGGCATAGCCCTCAAGTGGAGCGACGACGACGCGACCTGGTACGACTGCTTCACGCCGCTCGACCCCGCCGATGACCGCGTGATCTTCAGGCGCTTTGCCGCCCAGAGCCGGCGCTACTTCAAGCTGGTGATCCCGTCCGGCTACACCGATCCTCCCGCGATCGGCGTGCTCTTCATCGGGCTGTCCACCGAGGTCCCGGCGTTTCCCGACACCGGCTTTGACCCGGACGCGCAGGAGTGCGAGGCCGCCGCCGAGTACAGCAAGGAGGGCCGGCTGCTCGGCATCGCGGCGCGATTCAGAAAGCGCGAGATCAAGGCGTCATTTTCGCGCCTTCCCGCATCTTTCATCCGCGACGAGTGGCTGCCCTTTTTCGTTGCGCATGGGGAAAAGCCGTTCTTTTTCGCCTGGGACCCGGAGGGCAAGCCCGAGGAAGCATATCTGGTGCGGCTCGCGTCGCCCAAGTTCGAAGCGCCGTACGACAAGTCCTGGCGCGGGCTGTCGTTGACCATGAGCGGGGTGGAGAGGTGAGGCGAGGATTTAACGCCAAGGCGCCAAGACGCCAAGAAATTAATGTTTTGTTTTTACTTGGCGGTCTTGGCGTCTTGGCGTTCAAATTGGGTCTGTTTATTTGGGGGAACAGTAATGACTTACGATGACCAGCTCCGGTCAATCAGCCGCGCCGTGGTCCGCCGCGTGGTGCTGTACCTGGACTACTGCGCGAACACTTACGGCGTGGGTCCCTGCGCGGCCTCCGGATCTCCCTGCTGTTATTACACCTTCCCGACCTGCAAGGACCCGGCCCATTTTGCGAAGACCGGCAAGGCCTATGCCTTCTCGATGAGCGACGGGCCTTGGGTCCCCGAGTCGCTGCCATATCTCACTGACATCAAGACGGTCCCCACCGAGATTCGGCCCGGCGACAACGTGACCCGGCGCGCGCGCATCACCCTCGAATTCCTGGACGACGCCCCGCTTGCGCTCGCCAACCCGGACCGGAGCGTGTCGAACGCGGAGACGGCCGGCGGGTACCTCCGCAACCTGATCGCGCGCAACCCGAACGCGGGCGGCCGCATCGCGGAAATCCGGCAGGGCTTCGAGGGGCTGCCGCTCTCCGAGTACCGGCTGACCTTCCGCGGCGTGATCGAAAAGATGGAGTGGAAGGGCGGCCGCGCCCGCGTGGTGGTCAAGGACCAGCTCGCGCTGCTCGACAAAAAAATTCCGTCCAAGCAGTCGAGCAACAACGCGCTCACCGCCCTCTACAACGGCGGCGCCACGATGTACGTGGCGGACGAGAGTGAGTTCGAGGCGCCGGGGACGGTCAAGGTTGAGGATGAGTACGTGACGTTCACCGGCACGGCGGCGGGCGCGCTCACCGGCTGCACGGCCGGGGCCTATGGGACATCGCCGGCCTCCCACGCGGCGGGCAAGGCGGTGCGGCAGGCGGCGGTGTTCGCGGAACCGGAGGACGGAGAGGGCCTGCCGCCGGACGAAATATTTCTGTCGCTCCTCTGCACGCACGGCGGGATTGATCCACTCGCCATCTCCGTGGTTGACCGCGGCGCGACGCTTAGTGGGGGCATTTCCGGGGTCTCGACCCAGCTTCCGGTGAGCATTACCGAGCCGTTCCCGGAAACGGGCATCGTGAGAATTGACGATGAGCTGATCCGCTACCGGGGCATCAGCGGGGGCGCGCTCATGGTTGCCGAGCGCGGGGCGTACGGGACCGAGGCGGCCGGACATGACGAGGGCGCGGCCGTGAAAGCGGTGGGCTTCACGGACGAGCTGGGGCGGTGGATGGCGGGCACGCGCTTTCGGCGGATGGTGGGTGAGGCCACGGCGGCCAAGGACCTGGTCAATGATCTCCGCGAGCAGTGCCTGGTCCACGTCTGGCAGGCGGAGGACTCGACGATCAGGGCCAAATGCGTGGCCCCGCCCTTTTTCACGGACGAACCCAGGGAGCTTGACGACGAGTCGGGCTTCATCGCCGGCTCCACTTCGTGGGAAGCGGGCGACGAGCTTCGGGCCACCCGGATCACCGTGCATTACAACCCGGTCAAGCCGGACGCGGGCAAGGACCCGGACAACTTCGCCGGCCTCCTGGTGCTGATGGACGCGGAGGCGGAAAGCCCGGAGTTCTTCGGAGAGGCCAAAAACAAAGAGGTCTGGGGCAATTGGATGTACCGCGAGCTGGAGGCGCTCTTGCTGGCGTCGCGCTATCTGATCCGCTACCGGAGCGGGGCGGCGGTGTTCAAGTTCGCGGTCGAGCTCAAGGACGAGGGACTCCAGGTGGGCGACTTCGTGCGCATCAAGAGCGCGGACGTGGTTGACGCTTCGGGCGCGGCCAGGCAGCGGGCGCTGTTCGAGGTCACCAAGAAGCAGCGGGTGTCGGACAACCGCATCGAGCTCACGGCAATGGACACGAGACTGGAACGGCGCTACCCGGTGATCTCGCCGGCGGCCTTGACCTCGGACTATAACGACGCGGAGGAAGAGGAAAAGGAACGGTACGGCTGGGCCGGGAACACGGAGAACAAGGTGGGGACAGCGGGGGAGGACGGCTATTACATCTATTGATCCGGTCGGAGGGAGGAGATTTTTTAGCCGCAGATGAACGCAGATGAACGCAGATAATAAAATAATTTTCTTCATCTGTGTTCATCTGCGTTCATCTGCGGCTAATAAATCTTTCTGCAAATAACTCTAACGATTTTCCAGGAGGTGCAATAAATGACCTGGCAGACGATCGCGGCCTCGGAGACGGACGCCAACAGCCCGCTCAATCAGACGTTGATGGACAAGATCCGGGAGGACCTGGATTACCTGTACGCAACGGGCGCGCAGATGAAGTTCATCAACGGGAGTTTTTCGAACAATGCCACGGCGGCGGACTTCACGCTGGACAGCTCGATGAGCTGGATGGACCGCTACGTGCAGGTGGTGGGCGATGTGACTATTTATTCGGCCACCTCCAATTTTCTTCCCGGCGGCGCGGACGATGACGAGCTGGGGTCGAGGTACACGGCCATCAACGGCGTCACGATGGTGGGCCAGCTCGACGGCTGGATCTACACGCGCAGCGGCGGCGCCTCCCGGATCACCAATCCGTACATCTACGCCGAGTGGAACGGGACGAACGATAAGGCCTACATCTGGGTGGACTCGGCCGGGAACCTGAAGCTCGGCTTCAGCACCTCGCGGGCGAGCGGTTCTCGCAACGTCGCCTTTAATCTGCGGATAGTCTATTCGGAGGACCAGGGGGCGTATTAATTCAAAATTATGAATCACTCTTGTCCAAAATAGGCCGTAAGAAAACCGCCAAGCCATCATGAATAAATAGGTCAGTGGCCTCACCGAGCGTGATGGGTTAGCATCAGCTCATTTACAAAATTAATTGAAAAGGAGGACCACTGACCATGAGTAATGTAGCGCAA
>Ga0307379_10000262_pt1 | contig 92769 bp, 79 predicted proteins | sample UN2MG_FD_202237 | JGI IMG/M metagenome (GOLD analysis project Ga0307379, IMG submission 202237) | Soil microbial communities from Risofladan, Vaasa, Finland - UN-2 | ecosystem: Environmental > Terrestrial > Soil > Coastal area > Acid sulfate soil | place: Finland: Risofladan, Vaasa | collected... | reverse complement strand
GCGTCGTGCCGCCGCACTCCAAGGCCGCAGCTTGCTACTCGATCTTCAGTCCCTTCCTTGCCATTCCCACCGCCTTCATCAGCGCCTTGGCCTTGTTCACGGTTTCCTCGTATTCGGTGGCGGGGTCGGAGTCGGCGACGATGCCGCCGCCGGCCTGGATGTTGAGCATGCCGTCCTTGATGAACATGGTGCGGATGGCGATGCACATGTCCATGTTGCCGGTGAAGCTGAAGTACCCGACCGCGCCGCCGTAGCAGCCGCGCTTGGTCGGCTCGACTTCCTCGATGATCTCCATGGCGCGGATCTTGGGCGCGCCGGTGAGGGTGCCCGCGGGGAAGGACGCGCGGAACACGTCGTAGGCGTCGAGCCCGTCCTTGACCCGGCCGCGCACGTTCGACACCAGGTGCATGACGTGGCTGTAGCGCTCGACGATGCCCAGCTCCGTGACCTCGACGCTGCCGATCTTGCACACGCGGCCGAGGTCGTTTCTACCGAGGTCCACGAGCATGATGTGCTCGGCCATTTCTTTGGGGTCCGCTTTCAGGTCCTGCTCCAGCTTCGCGTCCTCCGCGGCGGTCTTGCCGCGCGGCCGGGTGCCGGCGATGGGCCGGAGCTCGGCCAGGTCGCCTTCCACCCGGATCAACACCTCCGGCGAGCTGCCGATCAGCAATTCGCCGCCGAGCTTCAGGAAGAACATGTACGGCGACGGGTTGATGCGCCGGAGCGCGCGGTAGAGGGTGATGGGCTCGACCTTGGCCGGCGCGCGGAAGCGCTGGCTCGGCACCACCTGGATGATGTCGCCGAGCCGGATGTACTCCTTGCACTTCTTCACCACCTCCAGGTACTGCTCGCGGGTGAAGTTGGAGCGGTACTCCAGGCCCTCCTCGTACTCGCGCGGCGGCTCGAGCGCCAGCGGCTCCTGGAGCTTGGCAATGATGTCGCGGATCTTCTCCACCGCCGCGTCGTAGGTCGCGCGCAGGTCCTCGCCATCGGCCAGGTGCGTGTTCACCACCACCTTCATGGTGTGGCGCACGTTGTCGAACACGATGATCGAGTCCGTGATGATGAAGTGCGTGTCATAAGCCGCGAGCTCGTCCACCGTGGAGTCGGGCAGCCGCTCGAAGTAGCGCACCATGTCGTAGGCGATGTACCCGACCGCGCCGCCCACGAACCGCGGCAGGCCCGGCACCGCCACCGGCTTATACTCGGCCATCAGCCGCTTCAGATGATCGAGCGCGTCTTTCCCGCCCTCGATCACCTCGTAGCGCGTGCCCCGGATGATCTCCGCGCGATTTCCCTTGGAACGGAAGATCACGGCCGGCTCCGCGCCCAAAAACGAGTAGCGCGCCCACTTCTCGCCGCCCTCCACGCTCTCCAGCAGGAAGGCATAGTCGGAATCGCTCATGCGCAGGAACGCCGAGACCGGCGTCTCCAGGTCGCCCAGGATCTCCGCGTAAACCGGCACCAGGTTGCCCTGCTCCGCGAGCTCCCGGTATTCCTCGAACCCGGGTATGATCTCGTATGATGAAGTCATGGCCCTATCTCCTTGCCGCGCCCCCGCGCATGAGATCAATCCTAATATCTTGCCCGCCGCCTTGCAAATAACGGGCGGGCGAACAGGCCGGGACTAAACGCCAAGACGCCAAGGGCGCCAATAAAAATTTCATATCGGTGTTCATCCGTGTTAATCTGTGGTTAATCCATTCAGGGAAATCGCAGGCCTCTGGGCGTTTAGTAAATGAAAACCGCAACGGGCAAATGCTTCTGGAGATCTTCGGCGGGAGTTGAAAAAATGAAACAGATAAAACCGGCCGCCCTTCTTTCCCTGCTCCTGCTCCTCGGCGGCTGCAAGCAGGTGAGCAAGAGCCTGGACGTCTCGCGCTGGGCCGCCGACGATTTCAGCGGGGGAAAGGCCGAGAGTTTGTGCGACCGCTTCTCGGACGAGATGCGCGCCGCCATGCCCTGCGACTCGATGGAGCGGGTGCTGCGCCAGACCGCTGACCTGGACGGAGCGTCGCAAGGCCCGTGCAAGTGGAACTACACCTACAAGATCATGGGACTCGACCCGTTCCGCACGGTCACCATCTACCGCTGCCCGTTCGCGAAGGAGGACATCAAGCTGACGGTGGTGGTGGACGTGACCGACAATGGGGCGTTCGTGTCCGGCCTGTGGTCGGACTCGCCGCGCATCCGGGAGCAGCGGCTCCTCACCCGGGTCGAGCTGTGCGGCTCCATTAACGAGAAGAAGTCGAGCTGCGCCCGGAAAATCGAGAAGGCTTCATGGGGCGATCCCAAGATCCAGGTCTGGACCGCGTGGCAGGGCGTGCGCACCGGCGACAAGCTCATCATGGAGTGGCGCGACCCCGACGGCAAACAGGCCGCCGACTTCGTCCGCGAGGTCGAGCCCCAGGAGCCCGGCTGCTATTACTTCTGGAGCTGGATCGAGCCCGCCACCACCGAAACCTCGTCCCCCTGCGGCCGCTGGACCGTCAAAATCGGGGCCAACGGCAAGATGATCGAGGAGTACCCGGTCGAGGTAACGGGGTGCGAATGAGCTGAGCTCTCTAGAGATTGTTCATGAATTCTTCGGCCGACACCTTGGCCTGTTTGAGAATCCCCTGCAAAGTACCCACCGCTAATTCCTTGTGGAGCGGCACCACGCACCCGAGATCTCCGGACAAGGTGGACTTTTTCATGACGACGTGGCTTCCCCTCGTTCTCACCTGTTCGAAACCGAGACGTTCCAGCGCTGATGGCTTCCCGGCCGGAGACGCGCCGGAGCTTAGGCATACCTGGCCTCGAAGGTCGTCACCAGCGGGGGCCTCGAGTCGGGAGGAGGGAACTCCTCAAGGTATAATTCCGTGGCCTCCTTGAGATTGGCCAGCGCTTCCTCGATCGAGTGTCCCTGGCTAACGGTGCCTACTTCCGGGCACTCCGCCACATAAAGATCATCTTCCTTATGAATGACCGCGGTGAATACCTTGCTCTTCATTGCAGCCCCCTTTTCTCCATCCGATCATTAGTCTAAATCGCCCGCCGTGAACGGTCAAGCGCTTGAGGCCCTTGCCGCTATCTTCCCGGTGCCTGATGGTTTATCATCATGTGGAAGGATGGATCGCATGGAAGAAATATTTCTCGGCACCGGTACTATTTACCCGGACCCGGAGCGGCGCGCGCCCGGGGCGCGGACCTGTTGGTGGCCGAGTCCGCCTTTCCCGAGTCCGACCCGCATTCCGGCCACCTGACCCCGTCCCGGGCCGGCCGGATCGCGGCGGAAGCTGGCGTTAAAAGACTCGCGCTCACCCATTTTTACCCGGCCTGCCGCGGCCACGACATGATCGGGCCGGCGCGCGAGGCGTTCGGCGGCGAGGTCATCGCGGCCAAAGACCTGATGCGGGTGAAAATCTGATGTTTGACCGGATCAAAAAGCTCTTCACCGACAACCGCATCCGCGACCTGCTGTCGGGCAACATGGTGGCGGGCGAGGACATGGTGAACGAGTTCATCCGGACGCGCGGGCTGCCGCCCGGTTTTACGTTGCTGCGCCTTCGCTGCGGCGACGGCGAGGCGTTGATAGAGGCCGAGGGCGAGCTTCAGGGCATGCGCTTCCGGGCCTCCGGCTCAGCGCGCCTGCTCGGCGTAAGGGTCACGGCCGACGAACAGGTCGTGAAGATCATGCCTGCCGGCCGCGCCGAGCTCAAGACCGACAACCTCGAGTCCGTCGTCACCATCACGCCCGGACCCGGCTTCATTAACGAGGCCTCCGCCCTCCTCAAGCTCCTGGCGCCCGAGCTTGCCGCCGGCATCGCCGTCGAACCCGATTGCCTCAAGCTCTCCCTCCACCGCTACCCCTTCTGGTCCAACGAGTTCGCAAAGCGCATCAAGGAAATCCCCCTCATCAAAGAGCTCCAGATCAACCTCCTCGACTACGTGGAAATCCACGACCTCCGGATCGAGCCGGGGAGGGTGAGAATATTAGCGCGACGGAAGTAACGATTAAATTAGAGGGAAGGAGAATGCTGATGGGCGCGCGGATTCGCGGAGAATTGTTGGGCCGCTGGTTCGAACAGCTATGCCGCATCAAACATCCACTGCTCAAGGAGGCGGCAAACGCTAAGGGTAATGGGCTCAGGCCTGCTTTCCTGCCCAGTCAGGGCGGTGTCTACGCCTTTTGGTGGACCGGTGACCTAAGACCCCTTGCCGGGAGAAACCGGCGCCTTTCCCTTGCCGGGCCGGGAGGAAAAAAGGTCGTTCTTGAGATTGATGACGACTGGCTGGGCATTTCCGCCGGTCTGCCCATTCCGCTTTACGTCGGGAAGACCGCGGCCAGTATCAACAAAAGGGTGGGACAACACCTGGTGCTGAAGCGTGATCGGATTTTTTCGTCGGGGGGAGGCGCTGACAAACGCAAGGCCCCCACCACCAGTTGCCAGCTTCGGGCCGGGGTGGAGCACCTGTTCCCCAAAAAAAGAGACACCCGCGCGCTGGTCCTCGAAAACGTCGGGCTCTCCTACGTGATCCTTCACGGCGACGAGCACGCCGCCAACCGGTTCTACCTGGAAGACATGTCCATTGGCCTGATGCATCCGGTGTTGAACGTGGGCGTCGAGCATTAGCGGGAACCGGCGCCTCCAGCCGGGCCGCGTTGACGGGGCCATGGATTCATAGTATCTTCATTGTAGATACATTAAGGAGGAAGCTGATGGTGGCGAAAATCAGGAGATGGGGCAACAGCCTGGCGTTGCGCATACCCAAGAGCCTGGCCGAGGAGGCCGAGCTCGATGACGGCTCGGTGGTCGAGCTCAAGCTGAAGTCCGGAAAGCTGGTGGTTTCTCCGGCCCCGGCGCCGGGCCCGAGCCTGGCGGAACTTCTGCGGCGCGTTACCAAGGACAATTTGCATAATGAGGTGGACACGGGCCCGGCGCGGGGAGGAGAGGCGTGGTAAAAAGGAAACGCTATGTCCCCCGCCGCGGCGACGTGGTCTGGATCAGCCTGCATCCGCGGCTGGGCCATGAGCAGTCGGGGCGGCGGCCGGCGGTGGTGGTCTCGCCTGACATCTACAACGGCAAGGTTGGATTGGCGCTGCTTTGCCCGATCACGAGCCGGATCAAGGGGTATCCGTTCGAGGTCCTGATCCCGGAGAAGCTCAAGGTCAGCGGCGTAATCCTGGCCGACCAGGTGAAGAGCCTCGATTGGAGCAGCCGCGAGGCTGAACTGCTTTGCGTCCTGCCTCAACCCACCTTGCAAAAAGTCCTGCAAAAAATCAGTCTTCTTATCAACGAATGATTCGGGGAAAATGATCTTCAACAATCGGCACCACTGCCGGGATAGAATCCAGCCTACGCCCTACCTCAAGTAAAGTATGTCGCCGATGAGCTTGACGTTGTCCTTGACCTCGGCGTCGGCCTTGGCGACCACGTCGGCGAGAGCGCGGGTGCCGGGGTCGCCGCGGAGCAGGACCGGCTTTCCGTCCTGGAGCTCCACCGCGGCGAGCCGGAGGTTCATGATCTTGTCGGGCGCGAACTCGGCGGAGAGAATGAAGCCGTCGGCGCTCTTGAGCGGCGCGTCGGCGGCGTCGCCGGTGAGGCGGCCCATGCTCCCGACCACCCAGGTCCCCCGGATGCGGTAGATGCCGCCGGCGCTGGCCGGGCCGTAGCCGATCACCAGGTCGGCGCCGTAATCAATGCCTTCCTTGGCCACGGTGAGCTCCTGGTCGGAAAGGCGCGGCAGCTCGCGCTCGGCAAAGTGGAGGCAGAGCACGTGGTAGTTGGCCCGGTCCTTCATCTCGGCCAGCGAGTTGATGAGCGAGGTGCGGTCGTAGATGGCGGGCCCGGCGCAGTCACGGCACTCGTCCACGCCGGGGACCGGCTGCGTGAGGAAGCTGAGCAGGGAGACGGTGATGCCTTTTGAGGTGAGGAACACGGGGGAGCCGGCCTCTTTCTGGTTGCGGCTGGCGCCGGTCAGATAAAAGCCCTGCGCCAGCATGGCGTTCATGCCCAGCGAAAGGGCCTCGCGTCCGCAGTCGAGCGCGTGGTCGTCGGCGAGCATGAGCACCTTGAGGTTCGCGGCGGACAAGAGCGGCATCCATTCCGGGCTCCACCGGAGCGACTCATCGCCCCGGAGCGGCTGGCAGCCCTGGTCGAATCCGGCCGCCAAATCGGCCATCACCAGGTCGCGCGAGAGGAACGACGACTTGACGTCAGCGAGAACGCCCTGCCCCTTCCGGTCCGCGAACAGGCTTTGCCCTCCCGCCGTGGGCCGCACCTCGCCGGCCGCGGAGAAAACCAGGACCGGCGCCTCCCCCGGCTTCTTCGGCCGAGCGCAACCCGCCGCCATCAGCAGGACCGCCGCCAGTACCAACACCCGTGCCCGCAGTTTCCAGCGCATTATCACTCCCTCCCCTCGGCCTGAATCATAAGACATAACATCATCATGTCAAGCCTGATGGAAGGCGAGCCCGGACTATCGCTCCCGGACTATTGCTCATTGCGCTCCTTGGGGATTATGATAATAATCGTCAAGGCCGAATGAACGGAGGGCAAGGCATGAAACTGGATGGACCGTTTACCAGCGGCCCGGACTTCGAGCATTTCCGGCGGGTGCTGACGCGCGAGACCCGGGAAGGCCCGGTGCCCATCGTCGAGCTCACCGTGGACCCGGAGATCATGGCGGAGGTCATGGGCGTGGATTTTCCGCGCGGCGTCCTCAGCCGCATCATCAAGAGCGGCCCGCAAATGGACCCGGAGACCATCCAGCTCGCGCTCAGGTACATTGACCTCACCATCGCCTTCCACGCCGCCGTGGGCTACGACTTCGTGACCATGTACCCCATCGTCCCCATCCCCCGCACCACCTTCGCCATCAAGGAAAACCCTCGGCAGGACGGCCTCGCCCGCTACTGGGCCAACGAGCACGAGGGCCTGATCACGAGCCGCGAGCAGTTCGAGGCCTTCCCCTGGCCCGCGCCCGGGGACGTGGGCGTCGGCATCATGGACTACACCGCGCCCAAGCTCGCGCCGGGCCAGAAGCTGCTGGTGTTCGTGTCCGGGATCTTCGAGGACCTGAAGCTCTTGATGGGCTTCGAGACCATGGCGATCAAGAGCATCGAGGAGCCCGACCTGTGCGTGGATGTGCTGGAGCGGCTCACGGTGCTTTGCGAGACGGTGGTGGACAAGGCCGCGGCGCACCCGGCGGCCGGCGCGGTGTTTTACGCGGAGGACATGGGCTTCAACAGCTCCACCATGCTGAACCCCAAGTGGATGCGCGAGCACGTGATCCCGCGCCTCGCCCGCATCGCCGCCAAAAGCCACCAGCACAACAAGCCCTTCATGCTCCACTCCTGCGGCCGCATTGACGCGCTGATGGACGACCTGATCGAGACCGTGGGCATTGACGCCCGCCACGCCTATCAGGACAACGTGGTGAAGGTCGAGGAGGCTTACAAAAAGTACGGCGACCGCATCGCCATCCTCGGCGGCATTGACGTGGACCTCCTGGCCCGCGGCGCCACCGCCCAAGTCCGCGCCCGCACCCGCCAGATCCTCGAAGCCTGCGCCCCCAGAGGCGGATACATGATGGGCACCGGTAACTCCGTCACCAACTTCTGCCCGGTCGAGAACTATTACGCCATGCTCGACGAGACCAGGAAGTGGAACCAGGAGCATACTTGAGAGGAGGGCAAAGGCAATGGGGCTGAAAGGCGGAAAGGGATGGCGGTTGGCGGCGCTGGTGGCGGCGGGGGTGGCGCTGGCGGCGGCGGCGCCGGAGGTGACGTTTTTTTCGGGGCACGTGAACGGGCAGGTGGAGGGGTTCGAGAAGCTGGACGTGAAGATGTTCCAGGCCCGGCCGCTCCCGTCGAAGCTTTATACCGAGGTCTGGTTCCATGAGATGCAGTTTCGGGAGCCGGGGATCATCGTGATCGTGAACGTGCAGATGCACAATTTGGGGGTGTCGAGCGGGTACTGCGACAGTTACATTACGGTATCGTCGCCGGAGCTGGGGTACGTCGGTGATTTCAGCTCGTCGTCGCCGGAGGAAGTGAAGATTGACCCGGAGGGGTTCGGGATCAGCACGGGCGCGGCGCGGCTCGAGCTTAGGGCCGGGGTTTACCGGGTGCGGTTTACCGGGAAGGACATCCAGGGCGATTTCACGTACACGCCGCTCGTCGGGAGTTATCAGCAGGGCGACGGGATGGTCAGGTTCACGAAGAGCGACGAGTTCGTACGGCACAATTTCCCGATCCCGTGGGCGAGGATTTCCGGGAGGCTCACGGTGAAGGGGAAGACGCGGGAGCTTGCCGGCGTGGGGAGCCTGAACCACGACTGGCAGCAGCTCTCGCCGCTCCGCTACATGAGCGAGTGGCGGGCGTTCTGGTTCTACACTGACGACGCCACGGTGAGCATGGTGCGGGCGTCGGCTCCGGACCTTGACGGCCGGTGGTCGGAGCGGCTGATGGTGGCGGAGCCGGGCAGGATTTTGTTCTCGTCGCACGATTACACGCTCACGGAGCTGGACCCGGCGGCGGCGCCGGAGGGCGGGGTGATGCTGCCGCGCCGGTTCCGGGTGGAGGCCAGAGCGGGCGATGATTGGCTCACGGGCGAGATCAAGGTGACGCGGGTGGCGGAGTCGAAGAACGTGCTGGCGGAGTATCCGTACCTGTTCCGCAAGCTGGCGGAGATGGTGGCGGACGAGACGTGGAGCTACCGGTTCTGGTGCGATTTCAAGTTCGAGTTCCACGAGGACGGCGAGACGCGGAGCATCGCGGGCACGGGGACGGGGAACTTCGTCAACTCGGTGAAGGCCAAGTAGTGGTCGAGGCGGACAAGAGGAAGAGAAATTAACAGGGATGAACAGGATGTAGAGGATATGAAATATTAATTATTAAATCCTGTTTATCCTGAAAATCCCTGTTTAATTCTTTTGATGTTTTCAGGAGGGGAAATGGATTTTTGGAGATCGGTGTTGAGGATGCGGGCGCCGGGGGAGCGGAGGCCGGACTTTGAGAGGTTCAGAAGGTCGGTGATGACGCGGGAGGCTGGTCCGGTGACGGCGGGGGACATTTTCGCGGACTTCGAGACGGTGGGGAATTTTTTAAAGGAGAAGGTCCTGGACTGGGCGGCGTTCGCGGAGGACCCGGACCGGAAGCTCACCTTCAAGGACCTGAAGGGCGGTTATGATTACGTTGGTCAGACGATCCGGTTCTGCTGCCTGACGGGCTGGGACTACGCGTACACGTTCAGCATGATCCCGTTTCCGGGGATGCGGGTGAACGTGGCGGACAACACGTCGAGCGAGGTCAAGGACGGGAGGCGCGGGTGGCTGAACGACAACCGCGGTCCGATCATGAGCTGGGACGATTTCGAGCAGTACCGGTGGCCGACGAACATCCGGGGGATCAACGCGATGTCGCGGGTGGGCGCGAAGCGGGTGCCGGAGGGGATGAAGGTGATGGTGATCCCGGGCGGGGTGTTCGAGTGGACGACGTGGCTGATGGGTCTGGTGCCGTTCAGCTTGGCGCTCACGGACCAGCCGGACCTGGTGGACGCGATCATCAAGAAGGTGACGGACCTGATTTACAAGGTGGTCGAGGACCTGATGGACGAGCCCAACGTGGGCGGGTTGTTCATGGGCGACGACCTCGGCTTCTTCTCCGGGACCACGGTGTCGCCTCGGGTGCTGCGCGAGAAATTTTTCCCGAACACGAAAAAGATCGTGGACCTCACGCACTCCGCGGGCAAGGTGTTCGTGCTCCACACCTGCGGGAACGTTTACGGCGTGATGGACGACCTGATCGCGCTGGGGATTGACGCCAAGCACAGCTTCGAGGACAAGATCATGCCGGTGGAAGAGGCGTACCGGAAGTGGGGCGACCAGACGGCGCTGATCGGAGGCGTTGACATGGACCTGCTGGCGCAAGGCCCGGAGGCCGCGATCAGGAAGCGCACCCGCGAGGTCCTCGACGCCTGCGCCACGACCGGGCATTACGTGCTCGGCACCGGCAACTCCGTCGCCAATTACCTGCCGCTCCCGAACTACCTCGCCATGCTCGACGAGGGCAGGAAATGGAACCGGGAGCACTTCGGGAGGGAGTGGTAGGATGGGGAGTGAGGTTTGAGGTTTGAGGTTAGGAGGGGGGCCGCCACAGGATGGAGGCTGATTTTTAGACGTTTATTATTCAATAGTTACTGATAATGATGCCCTATGAAAATTCATCTAGACCTTGACATTAAGCGCTTAAGCGCTTATGCTATTAATATACAAAAGGAGGTGTGTCATGCGTACGGCTACCGTAAGAATACCGGAGGAAAAGAGGGACATCCTCAAGATTATCGCCGGGATAGAAAAGACCGACATCAAGGACCTGCTCTCCGGGCTTATAGATGAGTACATTGAGCGGCACAAGGAGACCCTTGACCTGCTTTCCAAGCCCGAGTGGGTCGAGGTGATAATGGCAGGCAAAAAAGAGGTCAAGGACGGCGTCAAGGGGAAGTCGCTTGCCGACCTGGAGGATTGAGGTCAAGCCCGCCGCGGAAAAGCAATACTTGAAGCTCGACAAAAAAACGCGGCAGCGGATCAAGGAGGCCCTCCTGGAGCTGGAGCGGGAAGAGGCGCCGCTCTTCCACAAAGACGTAAAGCCCCTCACCGGAAAGCTCAAGGGTGACTGCCGGCTGCGCGTCGGACCATGGCGGGTGCTCTTCACGCCGGACAAAGAGGTGAGGGTGATCTACATCTATGCGATTTTGCCGCGGGGAGATGCGTACTGAGGGGCATCCTCCCTTGCCCCGGAAAGAAGGCTGGTAACATGGACATTTGGAAAGACCAATCGGAGCAGGCGAAGAAGGAGCGGTGGAAGGCGCTGTGGGCGGGGGAGGAGCTGCCAAGGCCTTTGTGGTTCATTCCGGCGTCGCCGGTGCTGGCGCTGGCGATGGACTGGCTGGGGAAGGGGCGGTCGGTGACGGGTCTGTTCATGGACCGGGACGTGCAGTTCCATGAGTCCATGAAGTTCAACAAATTTTTCACGCGGGCGCAGAAGTGGTGGTCGAAGGATGATTTTGTGCTGCACTTACAGCCGCAGATGGGGGTGGGGGCGTTCGCGTCGGCGTTCGGTTGCCGGACCAGGTTCCCGTGGGACCAGATGCCGTGGTCGTATCCGCTGCTCAAGGAGGGCGACGCGCCGGAGAGGGTGTACGAGATCAAGCCGCCGGACGTGCGCGACGGGCTGCTCGGGGACATCCTGGACTTTGCCGAGTACTTTGACCAGAAGGCGGAGCACAAGTACCCGATCGCCATGACCGATTTGCAGGGGCCGATGGACACGGCGTACCTGGTGTGGGATTCGTGCGACTTCATGGTGGCGATGTATGAGCACCCGAAGGAGGTGCACCATTTGATGCGGCTGGTCACGGACCTGATCATCAGGTTCGTGAAGGAGATGCGGTCGAAGGTGAGGGAGTTCGTGCCGGCGCATTTTCCGCCGGTGTATTTGCCGGACGGGATGGGACTGGCGGTATCGGAGGACGCGCTGGCGGTGCTCTCGAAAAATACCTACGCGGAGTTCAGCCTGCCCTACATCAACGAGCTCAGCGAAGAGTTCGGCGGAATCGTGATCCACTCGTGCGGGAACATCGCGCACCAACTGGATAACCTGAAACAGGTGCGCGGGCTGCGGGGGATCAACTTCGGGGTGTCGGAGACGAAGTTCGAGGCGGTGTGGGAGGCGCTGTCGGAGAGGTGCGCGATCATCCCGCATTGCTCGACGGAGATGGTGGTGCGGAGCTTCAGGAACGCGGCGGACTGGGTGGAGGACGTGCTCAAAAGGAAGACGCATAACCGGGGGCTGGCGCTGATGGTGCCGCCGGCGGTGGGGGACATCCACAAGATCGCGGTCAACTCGGCGCTGGGGAAGAAGCGCAAGGCGGACCGGTGGGCGCTGCTCAAGTTCGGGAGGGACATCCGAAGATTGGTAGAGCGGTATGCGTAGCAAGTGATTGAGATTGTTAGTTGATGAGCAAGGAGAGGCGTTTCTTCACGCAAAGGCGCGAAGGCGCAAAGAAGAGAAGAATATTATCTTTAGGACTTTGCGCCTTCGCGCCTTTGCGTGAAAAAAAATCATCAAGAAAGGTAAGAAGATGAAGATTTTCAGGGGTGTGGATGACGCCCAGATCGAGATCCTGGCGGTGCTGGCGGGGGGCGGGGAGGAGACGCTGAAGCTATTGGAGCTCGCGGGCCGGACGGCGTACCAGAGCCAGGCGAAGATCACCAGGGACAGCGCGCGGAAGTTCATCAGGATGCTCCGGAGCCTGGGCCACGAGTCGGTGCTGGAGCACTCGGCCATGACGGTGCGCTTCAAAAACTGCTCGCGGGGTTTCACGCACGAGCTGGTGCGGCACCGGCTGGCGTCGTTCACGCAGGAGTCCACGCGCTACGTTGACGAGAGCGATTTCGAGGTGGTGCTGCCGCCGGCGGCGGATGACCCGGCGGCCATGCGGCTCACGCTGCCTCTCTCGGCCGGAGGGACGGTGGAGGCGGGACTTGACGAGTGGCTGATGCTGAACGAGGCGGTTTACCGCAAGCTCCGGTCGGGCGATTACCGGGTAGCGGCTGCGGGTGGCGAGACGCACAAGGGGAAGCCGTGGCGGCCGGAGGACGCGCGCCAGTTGCTGCCGACCGGCATTTGCGCGGAGATCGTGGTCACGGCGAACCTGCGCGAGTGGCGGCACATCTTCGCGCTGCGCTGCTCCAAGGCTTCGCACTGGGAGATCCGCGGCGTCATGTGCCGGCTCCTGGAAATGGCCAGGAAACGCGTGCCCGTGATCTTCGACGACTTCAGGCAGGAGGGGCTGGACAAGAACGGGATCCCGTTTTATTCGAGGGGCGGGGCGTGAGGAGTGGGGCGTGGGGCTTGAGGCCTGGGGCTTGATGGAAGATGGCATGCGCGCCTCGCCTGCCTCCTCAGGCCTCAGGCCTCAAGCCTCAAGCCACATGCTCCGGCGCCGTTGCGCGCGACATGGAATTAGGCTAGTTTGGAAACGCGGCGGATCGGCCGTGGAGTTGAAAGGAGGGAAGACATGGAACAGTTGAAGAAGATGATCATGACCGGCAAGGCCAAGGACACGGCGGAGCGGGTGCAGAAGCTCCTGGATGGGGGCGCGGACCCGGAGAAGCTCCTGAAGGAGGCGATGATCCCGGCGATGGACGAGGTCGGCGACCTTTTCCAGAAGGGCGAGTACTTCGTGCCGGAGATGCTGGTGGCGGCCCGGGCCATGCAGCACGGGCTGGCGGTGCTGAAGCCGCGGCTCGTGCAGAGCGGGGTCAAGCCGATGGGCAAGATCCTGATCGGCACGGTAAAGGGCGACCTTCACGACATCGGCAAGAACCTGGTGATCATGACCATGGAGGGCGCGGGCTTCGAGGTCGTGGACCTCGGCACCGACGTGGCGCCGGCCAAGTTCGTGGACGCGATCAAGCAGCACGCGCCGCAGCTCGTGGGGCTGAGCGCTCTGCTCACGACCACCATGCTGGCGATGAAGGACACCATCGCGGCCATCAAGACGGCGGGTCTCCGGGACAAGGTCAAGATCATGATCGGCGGCGCGCCGATCCGGCAGGAGTACTGCGACGAGATCGGGGCCGACTTCTACGGCCCGGACCCCACGGCGGGAAGGAACTACGCCAGGGACGTGGTGACCGGCGAAGCGTGAGGTTTTATATTTTGCCGCAGATGAACGCAGATGAACACAGATAAGATTTTATTTCCTAATCCTGGACCGCAGAGGCTCATGAGTCCGGCGGAAAGGGAGGAACTGAACGCGATCACGGAAAAGATCATAGGATGCGCATACCGGGTTGCCAATGGGCTCGGCGCCGGGTTCCTGGAAAAGGTTTATGAGAATGCGTTGACATATGAGATGGGCAAGGCAGGACTCAATGTCGAGCGGCAAGTGAAGCTTGAAGTCAGGTATGAAAAAATAATTGTCGGTGAATTCATCGCTGACCTGCTGGTGGAAAGCAAGGTGCTTGTGGAAATCAAAGCAGTCAAGTTATTGAATGACGCGCAGATCGCCCAGGGCATGAACTATCTTCGCGCCACCGGCCTGAGCGTTTGCCTGTTAATAAATTTCGGAAAATCCAAGATCGATATAAAGAGACTCGTAAACAATTTTTAATTATCTGCGTTCATCCGCGTTCATCTGCGGCTAATAAAATCCTTTTCAAGGAAGTGTGGTGCCATGACGAAGATCGAGTTCCCAACGGACTTTTTATGGGGCGCGGCCACGGCGTCGTACCAGATCGAGGGCGCGTGGAGGGAGGACGGGAAGGGCGAGTCCATCTGGGACCGGTTCGCGCACACGCCGGGGAAGGTGAAGAACGGCGACACCGGCGATGCCGCCTGCGACCACTACCACCGCTACCGAGAAGACGTGGCGCTGATGCGGGAATTGAAGCTCGGGTCCTACCGCTTCTCCATGGCCTGGCCGCGGATCCTGCCGGAGGGCACGGGCCGGGCCGAGCCGCGCGGGCTGGACTTTTACTCGCGGCTCGTGGACGAGCTCTTGAACGCGGGCATCAAGCCGCTCGCCACGCTCTATCACTGGGACCTGCCGCAGGCGCTGCATGAAAGGGGCGGGTGGACGAACCGCGACGCGGCGGCGTGGTTCGCGGACTATGCCGCGGCGGTGGCCCGGAAGCTCGGCGACCGCGTGCCCATGATCGCGACCTTCAACGAGCCCGGCATTTTCTCGCTGCTCGGTTACATGACCGGCTACCACGCGCCGGGAATCAAGGACCCGCTCCAGTATTTCCGCGCGGCGCACCACATCAACCTGGCCCACGGCGACGCCGTCAGAGCGCTCCGGGCGGAAGCGCCCCGCGCCCGGCTCGGCACCGTGCTCCAGCTCCCTCCGTTCCATCCGCGCACCGACTCGGAAAAGGACCTGGTCGCGGCGCGGCGCATGGACGGACTCATGAACCGCTGGTACGCCGACCCCGTCCTCATCGGCTCGTACCCCGCCGACCTGCTCGCGCTGGTGAAGCCGCTCGTGCCGATCGAGGACGGCGATATGGCCAGGATTTTCCAGCCGCTCGACTTCGTGGGCCTGAACCTCTACACCCGCATCTTCGCGTATCACGACCCCGCCACCCCGCTGCTCGAAGCCATGGCCGACGAGGCCCACCAAATCCCCGGCCATGAGTACACGACCATGGGGTGGGAGGTCTATCCCGAGTCCATCTTCGAGACCCTGATGCGCTTCAAGACCGAGTGGGGCGGCCCGGAGGTCTTCATCACCGAGAACGGCGCGGCCTATGATGACAAGGTCGTGGCCGGCGGCGTGCGCGACGACAAACGGATCAACTACCTGAAGCTCTATCTCGCCCAGGTGCGCCGCGCCATGGCTGAGGGCGTCAAGGTCCGCGGCTACTTCGTCTGGTCGCTGCTCGACAACTTCGAATGGGCGCACGGTTACAGCCAGCGGTTCGGTCTGATTCACACCGACTTCGCCACCCAAAAACGCACGCCCAAGGCCAGCGCGTTCTGGTACCGGAGGCTGATTGAAAATGGAAGCTATGAGTTATAATATTATCAAATGAGCGGCATTCTTACATTGTCCAAGTTGAAATCATCGGCCCGGGAATACCTCCTGGGGATGAACAAGCGGCGATTTCCTGAGCTTTTTGGTGTTACCGACGGCAAGGCTGTTGGTACTTTCGTTGAACATGCTTTTCACAAGCATCTTCAGGCATATTATCATTATCAGGCGGGAAGCTCCGCCAGTGGGATAGATTTTCCCAAGTTGGAAGTTGATCTAAAGGTGACTTCCATCCGCCAACCCCAATCGTCGTGCCCTTATAAGTCGGCCAGTCAGAAGGTTTATGGCTTGGGCTATCATCTTCTAGTCTTTGTTTATGATAAGCAAGATGATCCTCGCAAAAAGTCCGCCCACCTGAATTTCCAACATGCTATTTTTGTGAACAGGGAATATACGTCCGACTTCCAAACCACCCAGGGTCTTATCGGTATCCTTGAACGCTCGGGCAATAAGGACGATATCGTTGCTTTTCTGGAGGAGCGCAACTTGCCATTGGACGAAATCGGCCGTGATCAATTGGCGGAAAGAATTTTAAGAGAGCCTCCGAAACCGGGATGCCTGACTATTTCCAATGCTCTGCAATGGAGATTGCAGTATGGCCGTATAGTTTCCATCGCGGCCAAGGGCGGGAATGAAGGAGTGGAAAATCTTCTGGGGAGCAGAGGAGAGTCATCATGAAGGCCAGGCAGTTTGGTGACTTTCAGACTCCCCCGGCGCTGGTCAAGAAGATTCTTCATTTGCTTGGGCCGATCGGCGACAAATGGGAACGGGTGCTGGAGCCGACTTGCGGACGCGGGCATTTCCTCCGCGGTGTCGTGGAATCTCAATCTCCCCCCAAGGAGATTATCGGCATCGAAATCCAGCATGAGCATATCAGGCAATCCGAATCCATTCGATCAAAAAATATTACTGTGATTGAAGGGGACATTTTTCAGATCAACCTGGCCAAAGATCTGAAATGGAAATTCCGAGGCCCTTTGCTTGTCATTGGCAATCCACCCTGGGTTACCAATTCTGAAATCGGAGCATTAGAGGGGGTGAATTTGCCCGTCAAGCACAACTTTAAAGGCTTGCGGGGCATAGAAGCAATCACGGGACAATCAAACTTTGACATTGCTGAATACATCTGGCTGAAAATCATGAGCGAATTGGCCGCCGAAAAGCCCACTATCGCTCTTCTATGCAAGACATCCGTGGCTCGGAATGTACTGGAATATGCTCAACGGGCCAAGCTGCCAATGGCCGGTGCGGAAATAAGGAAAATTGATTCAGCAAAGTGGTTTGGAGCCGCAGTTGACGCCTGTTTATTTTCTTTGCAGATCGGTTCATCAGTCCCCAGTTACCAAGCCAATATTTTTCGCTCGCTTGACGCTGTCTCAACCTCAACGACATTCGGGTTTATCAAGGGCCAACCTGTTTCCGATTTAACTGCTTATGAATCAGTCGCTTTTCTGGAAGGCAAAAGCCCAATTGAATGGAGACAAGGTATAAAGCATGACGCCGCCCCCATCCTGGAACTGAGGCGACGCGACAGCGATCAATGGCTAAATGGGTTGGCGGAAAGGGTGGAAGTCGAAAACGATTTTATTTTCCCGCTAATCAAAGGGTCGGACATTAGATCATATTGCGGGAGCTCTTCGATAGATAAGGCAGTCATTGTAACGCAAAAAGAGGTTGGTCAGGACACCAAATATTTGAAGACCATTGCTCCCAATTTATGGGCATATTTATCAAAACATGACGATACGTTTTTTAAGAGGAAGTCTTCTATCTATCGAAACAAACCCCCATTTTCGATTTTCGGAATTGGAAAATATTCCTTCGCGCCATCTAAAGTAATGGTGTCCGGGTTGCACAAGGAGCCGAAATTTATTGCGGTTGGCCCTAAAGGTTCAAAACCGGTGTTGTGCGATGACACATGTTATATGCTGCCATGCCAATCGCCCAAACAAGCCGCCGTCATCGCGGCCATACTCAACCAATCACTTAGCAAAAAATTCATAGCCAGCATTGCATTTCGTGAAAGTAAAAGGCCTTTGACAAAAGCGGTGTTGAAGAGAATTAACATCCTGGAGTTGGCAAAAAGGATAAAGCTAGAAGATGTTCGGGACGAAATAATGGTTTCCCTGCAGGAAATGCAGGGCGTCAAACGACAAGAGAACTCCGAGCTGAGTAGTTTGGTTGATGCTCTTGATCTTGGTACGGCGATGCCTCAACAATACCTTCTTAACCTGTAAAATTTGACCCGGAGTATTTCGCAGCAGGAGGTTGGAATGGCCAAATATTTCTTTTGGGGGACGGCAGCTATTTTTTTACTTGTCTTCTCCGTTTTTCCTGTCCATGCAGACGAGCTAACTTGTTCTAATGTGATTGAAACATTGCACGGATCGGTCAGTGGAATGGACGCCGAAACACCTGGCGTATGCGCGTGGCTGGGGATTCCTTATGCCGCGGCGCCGGTGGGGGAGAGGCGGTGGCGGAGGCCGGAGAAGGCGGAGAAGTGGAGCGGGACGCTTCATGCGGACCATTACGGGAGCGAGTGCGTGCAGCTCGGGGCCTTGGCGCGGGGCGGAAGGGGCAAGCCGAAGGGGAGCGAGGATTGTCTTTACCTCAATGTCTGGCGGCCGGAGAAGAGTGGGGTTTTACCGGTGATGGTGTGGATCCACGGCGGCTCGCTGATGATGGGGAGCGGGTCGTCGGCCATGTACGCGGGCGACGTGCTGGCGGCTAAAGAGGACGTGGTGGTGGTGACGATCAACTACCGCCTCGGGGTGATGGGTTTTCTGGCTGATGAGGATTTCCAGAAGGAGGATGCGGCCGGCTCGGTGGGCGGTTACGGAATGATGGACCAGATCGCGGCGCTTACGTGGGTGCGCGACAACATCGCGGCGTTCGGGGGCGACCCGGAGAACGTCACCATCTTCGGCGAGAGCGCGGGCGGGTGGAGCGTTTGCAACCTGATGGCGTCGCCGGCGGCCGCCGGGCTGTTCCAGCGGGCCATCCAGGAGAGCGGCGGGTGCAACCGGACGCTGACCGTGGAGCAGGGCTTTACTTACGGCCGGGAGCTGGCGGCCGCTCTCGGGTGCAAGGGTCCGGGCGCGGCGGAGTGCCTGCGGTCAAAGACGGCAAAAGAGGTCATGGCGTCGGCGCCGTGGGACGCGACCGGCCGGACGAGTCCGTTCAAGCCTCACGAGGACGGGTACCTGCTCAAGAAAATGCCCATTGACCATCTGCGCGACGGCGATTATAACCACGTGCCCTACCTGGCCGGGTCGAACCGCGACGAGTACAAGATCTTTCTGCTCCTTGAGCGCGACGCACGCAACATGGATGAGAAGGAGTACGAGGCGCGGGTGAGGAAGGAGAAGGGGAAGTACGCGGACGAGTTCCTGGCGGCGTATCCGGCGGCGGCTTTCGGGTCGCCGGGTGAGGCGTACGTGACGATGGATGGCGACCGCAACCCGGGCTGCGGCGCGCACGACGCGGTGGACGCGATCTCGCGGTGGCAGAACGACGTGTATTATTACCGGTTCGATTTTGATGACGTGCCGCTCGGCTCCACTACCGGCGCGTTCCACGCCCTGGAGGTCCCGTTCGTGTTCGGCACGTATGACCGCGGGATGGTCAGGACCATCCTGGGCCGGAAGGGCGTCGGCTTGGCCGCGCCCGTTTCGGCGGCGATGATGGATTACTGGGGCAACTTCGCGAAGCAAGGCGACCCGAACGGGCCGGGGCTGCCCGAATGGCCGGCGTACGAGGGCGGGGAGAGGCGGCGCATGGTGTTCGATACGGAAGGGCCCAAGGTGATCAGCGAGCCCGCGGAGCAGTTCCAGCGCTGCGAGCTGTGGGACTGGTACATCCGGAAGACGGAAAGGCAGGGGAGAAAATTTTAACAGGGATGTTCAGGATGAACAGGATAAGATTTATTTTATTGCTTCCCTATTGGATTCAAGATACTGCCCGCCCATGAATCTCTCACGAAACATTCAGCGCCAATGAAAGCGCCGTCGTGCCGGCGCACTCCAAAAACGGAGCTCGGCCGATGTGGCTAAATAAACCGCCCCGCGGCCTCGCGGATGGTCTTGCCCACGTCGGGCCCGCCCCGCTCGCGCAGCCTCATGAGCGCGCTCCGGGCCGCGCCGGCCCGCACCGGATCGTCGAGCCCGGAGAGGTCATCGAAAAAGCCCAGCCGCCGGCCCACCACGTAAGTCATCTGGTCCTCGGGGTCCAGGCCGAGGAACGCATCAATCTTCGCGAGCATCCGGTCCCGGTCGTCCGGCAGTTTTCCCTCGATCTCCGGCAACAGGTTCAGGACGTGGTCGCTGACCACGTACGAGCCGATGCCCTTGAGCTCCGCGATCATCAGCCGGAGCTCGCGGGCCACCTCGACGTCGTCCAGCGGCTGGAACTCGCCCTTTTCCATCCGCTCGAACAAAATGATGCCCTCGCGAAGACCAAGCTGCCGGATGCGGATGAAGTGAGGACCCACCGCGGAGAGCACCCGCGCCGTCTCCCGCGCGTGCTCCTCCCACCGCTCCCGGCCGCCCAGTCCCGGCATCACGTAAACCGAAAGCTCCAGCCCGGCCTCCATCACCCTGCGGCCGCCCGCGATGTGCGTCTCGCCGTCCACGCCTTTCTTCACCATTTCCAGCACCGCGTCCGAGCCGCTCTCGAACCCGACGTGCACGCGGTCCAGCCCGGCCTCCCGCAGCATGACCAGATCCGCAACGCCGCGCTTGGCCAGCGTGCGCGAGCGCGAGTAGGTGGTGACGCGCCCGATCGCGGGGAAGGTCTGGCGCAGGAACCGGAGCATCGCGGCGAGGTCGTCGGGCGCGAGGATCAGGTTGTCCGCGTCCTGCAGGAACGCCGTCTGGCCGCCGCCGCTCAGCCAAAGCAGGATGGACGTGAGGTACGGGTTGTTGGGGGCGCGCGCGTAAACCGACTGGATGGCGCGGCCGTCCAGCCTGCCCCCGAACCCCAATCGCCACGACTCCTCGACCGCCCGCTCGTGCCAGAAGGCCATGGCCCGGATGTCCGATTCCACCTCCTCCACCGTGCGCCGCGTAAAACGCGTCCCCTTATAGACCGGGCAGAACTCGCACTGGTTCCACGGGCAGTTGCGCGTGACCCTGAGGAGCAGCGAGCGGGCCTCCGAGGGCGGGCGGATCGGGCCCTGCTCGAAGGCCGGAGGGCCCAGGTTAGACTTTTGGGCTTCCGTCATTATATTTAAATATAGTGGGGGCGGCCCGCCGAGGCAACTATGAAGGTTCATCAAATCCGAGATGATGAAACCAGTGAAAAATCTTAAACCGGGAAACTCAGGGGAAACAAAAACATGGCGGATGGTGACGAGCTGTTCAAGGTGATCCTGGACAACATCCACGACGGGGTTTATTTCGTGGACCCGGAGCGGAAGATCACCTATTGGAACAAGGGCGCGGAGCAGATCACGGGGTACCGGGATTCGGACGTGATCGGCACGTACTGCTTCCATAACAAGCTCCGGCACGTTGACGACGACGGCAATGAGCTATGCAACACCGCCTGCCCGCTGGCCAAGACGCTCACGGACGGGAAGTACCGGCAGTCCGAGGTTTACATGCACCATAAGGAGGGCCACCGGGTGCCGGTGCTCGTTTGCATCTCGCCGGTGAAGGACGGCGGCGGCAAGATCATCGGCGCGGTGGAGATCTTCAGCGACAACTCGCGCAAGATGGTGGAGCTCTCCGAGATGGAGGAGCTACAGCGGCAGGCCATGTTCGACCCGCTGACCGGGCTCGGCAACCGCCGCTTCGGCGAGATCCAGCTCCACTCCAAGATCAACGAACAGCAGCGCTACGGCCTGCCCTTCGGCATCCTCTTCATTGACGTTGACCACTTCAAGCGCATCAACGACTCCTTCGGCCACGACGTGGGCGACGATGTCCTGCGCATGGTCGCCCGCACCCTGTCCCACAACCTCCGCTCCTTCGACATCATCGTGCGCTGGGGTGGAGAGGAGTTCATCGCCATCATCGCCCACATCGGCTCCGAGGAACAGCTCCAGGCCGTCGCCAACAAGCTGAAGACCCTGATGGAACACTCGTCCATATCCTCCGGCGACAACATCATCCACGTTACTATCTCCATCGGCGCCACCCTCGCCGTCCCCGACGACACCGACGAAGCAATCATCCGCCGCGCCGACCAGCTCATGTACGAGAGCAAGAGAAAGGGCGGCAACTCCGTGTCCACCAGCTTCGAACCCTGAGCCCACCATTCTTGCCTCGTCTGCGCGGCCATGGGCAATATAAGCCCCTTTTTCAACACAACGACTCAACGGCACTACGATGATCAATGGAGAATAAGATTTATCGTTGTGCCGTTGTGTCGTTGTGTTGAAACCAGCTCCCACTGAGTCAGATACGCGACCATTCCACCTGCTGAAGCTAGGCCACCGGTGTGACCTTGACCGGGATGCCGTCGAGCACGGAGATGCCGCTGACCTTGTCGAAGAGGGCGTCGTCGGTGATGTCGTTCATGGAGACGCCGGGGTGCTGGGCGGCGACGGAGAGCCGGGATCCCTCGCGGCCGTGGCCCCAGCCGAAGGGCATGCAGACGACGCCCGGCATCATGTCCTCGGTCACTTCCAGCGGGACCTCGATTTTTCCCAGGCGGGTGGAGACGTTGACCGGCGCGCCTTGTTCCAGGCCGAGCCGCTCAGCGTCGGCCGGGTTCATCTGCAGGGTGCAGCGGTTCTTTCCTTCGACCAGGCGGGGCAGGTTGTGCATCCACGAGTTCATGCTGCGCATGGTGCGGCGGGAGATGAGCAGGAGTTGGTCGGGCGCGCGGTCGAGCCGGGCTTCGAGGCGGCCAAGGTCCGGGACCAGGGCCGGGGGCACGAGGTGGAGCACGCGGTCGCGGGTGGCGATGACCTTGTCAAAGCGCGGTTCGAGCGGGCCGAGGTCGAGGCCGTGGGGGTGTTTAAGGAGCTTGGCGATGGAGAGCTTGTGCGGGCCCAGGCGCAGGAGCAGGCCGAGCTGGCGGCGTGGTTTTAGCCAAGTCAGCAGCGGCCACTTGACGGCGCCGATCACGCGGTCCGCGCCGCCTCTGTGCTTGTCCACTCTCCGCATCAACTGATACGGGATTTCCCAGTTGTGCCGGGCGCCGGCGGGCTTTTTAAAGAGCGCGGGCGTGTAGTGGGCGACGTTGCGGACGGCGAGGGCGTAAAAGAGGATGTGGTAGTTGTCGGTTTCGAGGGGCGACACCGGGGGCAGGATGATGTGGGCGTGGCGCGTGGTCTCGTTGAGGTAGAAGTCAATGGCGAGCATGAATTCGAGGTTCTTGAAGGCGGCGTCGAGGCGGCGGGCGTTGGGCGCGGAGAGGCTGGGGTTTCCGGCCAGGGTGATGAGGGCCTTGATCTGGCCGGGCCCCGGGGTTTCCATTTCCTCGGCCAGGGCGGCCACGGGGAACTCGCCGTTGAACTCGGGGAGCCCGGAGACGCGGCTTTGCCAGCGGTTGAAGAAGCCGGGCTGCTTGAGGACCTTGGCCAGTCCCGCCAGGTCCACCGCCGGGGTGTTGAACATGTAGCCGCCCTCGCGGTCGAGCTTGCCGGCCACGATGTTGACCGCGTCGGCGAGCCAGGTGGCCAGGCTGCCGAACTCCTGGGTGGACACGCCCATGCGTCCGTACATGACGGCGCGCGGCTCGGCCGCGAACTCGCGGGCCAGTGACGCGATGGTCTCCGCGCTGATGCCCACGGCCGGGGCCACCCGCGCCGGCGGGAATTCGCGCGCGATCTTTTGCAGCTCGTCCATCCCTTCGATCCTGCCCTTGAGCGCTCCCGGGTCGGCCAGCCCTTCCTCGAACAGCGTGTGGATGAACGCGAGCAGGAACAGGGCGTCGGCGCCGGGCCGGATGAAGTGGTGAGAGTCGGCGATGGCCGCAGTCTCGGTGCGGCGCGGGTCAATCACGATGATCTTGCCGCCGCGCTCGCGGATTTCCTGGAGGCGGCGCTTGGTGTCGGGCGCGGTCATGACGGAGCCGTGCGAGACCACCGGGTTGGCGCCGATGATGATGAGCAGCCGGGTGCGCTCGAGGTCGGGCACGGGCATGACCGCCTGGCTGCCGTAGAGCCACAGCGAGGTCAACATGCGGGTCAGGCTGTCCAGCGAGGTCGCGGAATAAATATTCTTCGTCCTCAGGGCCTTGATGAAGGGGAGCAGGCAAAGGAGCAGGGCGTAGTCGCCGGCGGTGGGATTGCCGTAATAAAGGGCGAGCGCGTGGCGGCCGTATTTTTTCTGGACCGCCGCGATGCGTTGCCCGGCCTCATCCAGCGCGTCGTTCCACGACACCTCCTCCCAGCCGGCGGCGGTGCGGCGCATGGGCCGGCGCAGGCGGTCGGGGTCATGGTAGAGGTCCTTGAGAGCCATGCCCTTGGGGCAGATGTGGCCGCGGCTGAAGGCGTTTTCTTTGTCGCCCTTGACCGAGAGCACCCGGTCGCCTTCATATTCGATGGCCAAGCCGCAACTCGAATCGCAGAAGTTGCACACGCCATAATAGATCCGGGACAATAATCCCTCCCCGTTTTTTCAGCTTCCAATAGGTATTTTTTAACGCAGATGAACGCAGATGAACACAGATAAGATTATGTATTCAATAAGATAATTATCTGCGTTCATCCGCGTTCATCTGCGGTTAACTCTTTCAACCCCTCTGATTATTTCAGGTCATAGTCCGGGTTACTGGGGTCGAAGTCGCGGTCGGTGAGCCCGGCGTTCAATTTGATCTGGGTGTACAGATACGATTCCTGGAGTTCATTGTCCCAATTGAAAACTTCCGCCTGGATCTCCAGTGAGCGGAGGTAGTCAATATAGTGAATCATGCGGTAGCAGTAGTAGCCCTTGGACTTGTCCTTGGACAGGATGCTCTCCTGCTTGAAGACCTTGTGCCCGTCCACGTCCACGATGCCGTGATTCTTGCGGGTGAGCTCGCCCTTGGGCGCGGCCTTTCTGTAGTCGAATTCGATCATGTCGAGCAGGTTTTTAAGGCCGATCTCGGTGACCATGTGGTTGGAGCCGCGCTTGGCGATCTCGCTGTCCACCGGCAGCGTGACCGGGATGATGCCCAGGATGCCGCTCTCGCGCACCCTGACCTTGCCCACGCCCAGCGCCTTGTCGCTGTACACCAGCTCACGCCCCTTCCACGGGCCGTCCAGCCACTTCATGTAAATGCCTTTTGGCTTCTCGCGGAACTTGACCAGGATTTTCTCCACGTCCTGGAGCTTATTGCCCAGCCGCTCCTGCTTATACATGATGCTGGTGTAATCGCTGATCAGCTTGTACTTGCGCTTGCCGGTGTCAATGAACACCCAGTCGGCGGTCCGGTCCAGGATGATCCGCGCCCGGTCCTCGGAAATCTCGTTGAAAAATGCGGCCCGTCCGTCCTCGCCCAGGTAAAAACTCTGACTCGCGATCTCCTCCTCGGCGAGCGCGTCCACCACCTGCTTGTTCTGCTCGAGCGTCAGGTTGTTGTCCGCCACCGCCAGCACGTGCGGAAACACCTTGCGAAAGTCGAACTCCGGCGGGACCTCGCTATGGGCCTGGTATTTTTCCTCCAGGAAGTCCTGCTTGTCCTGCGGCATCCCCTCCTTCACCTTGTCGTGACCCTCCGAGCCCAGGAAATAGCTGATGGCCGCCCGCTCTTTGTCGGAGAGCTGGGCCGAGACCGTCTTCAACTGGTCCATGCTCATGGTCCCGACCTCGAGCTTGAACAGCTTGATGAACACGTCCTCGAACGCCGGGATGGTATGGCCGAAGGACTGGGTCTCATTGCCGGCCAAGAGCGGCAGGCCCACCAGCACGAAAGCCGTGGACACTGCCGCCGCGAGTTTCAGTGAATACGCTCTCCTGGTTGTGCGCATGTCAGTTCTCCTTTCTTGCTTCAGGAATTTATGAGCCGGCCGGCCGCAGCCGGCTTGGCGCCCACTAAAACATATTTCAGCGGGACGCGCAAGGGGCCGCCGGCAAGATAGTTGGCCCCGGAAGAGGTTGTTGGTAAGATAACCTGGAACCGGAGAATGCGCGGGGAAGGAAGTGGAGGAATGAAGTCGGCCGGAATAATCATGCTTGCGTTTTTAGCGGCGGGCTTCACGGCCCCGGCGGCGTTTGCGGAGGGCGACATGGGCACGTACTCGGCGGCGGTATTTCATCCCCTTGACCTTAATAAGGCAGAGATCAGCGGCGGGTTCTGGGGCGCACGGCGCGAGCAGCTCCGGGAGGTCACGCTGCCGGAGCAGTGGGAGCAACTGGTCGCGCGGCATTACCTGGACAATTTCCGGGTGGCGGCGGGAAAGACGGAAGGCGCTCAGCTCGGGCCGGTGTACATGGACTCGGACCTGTATAAGTGGCTGGAGGCCGCGTCTTACGTTGCGGGCAAGCACCCGGAGGACCGGGAGCTCGCGGCCCGGGTGCGGGAGGCCGCGGGCCTGATCGCGGACGCGCAGATGGCCGACGGCTATGTCAACACCTATTACCAGGTCTTCGCGCCCGAGCGGCGCTTCACCAACCTGTGGATGAACCACGAGTTGTATTGCTCGGGCCACCTGATCGAGGCGGCGTGCGCGGATTTCGAGGCCACCGGCGATACCGCGCTCCTGGCAGTCGCCACCCGGCTCGCCGACCTCTTGGTCCGCGAGTTCGGGCCGGGCCGGAATGAGGGCGTGCCCGGCCACGAGGAGATCGAGCTCGCGCTGGTCCGACTCTGCCGCGTCACCGGGAAGAAGGACTACCTGGACCTCGCCTCCTTTTTCATCCATCAGCGCGGCCGGAACCCGGGTTACGTGAAGGGTCTGCTGGCCGCGCTCCGCGACCAGTCGGAACTCGGCAAGATCGCCGCGGCCAGGCGCGCGCCGTACCTGCCGCCGGACGACAAGGCCGCGGGCTCGTCTTACGGCGGCGAGCTGATCAACCCTTCCTACCTGGCGCGCACGCTGGCCAGTTTCATCAGCGGCAAATACTTCCAGGTGCAGGCGCCGCTCCTTACGCAGAGCGTGGGTGAAGGACACGCGGTGCGGGCCATGTATTTTTACACCGGCGCGGCCGACCTGTACCTGGAAACCGGTGAGAGCGGGCTTCTGACCACGCTCGCGCGCATCTGGGACAACACGATTCTCAAGCGCACCTACATCACCGGCGGCATGGGATCGCTGCCCAACATCGAGGGCTTCGGCCGCGACTACGAGCTGCCCCACCAGAGCTACGCCGAGACCTGCGCCGCCGTGGGCAGCATCTTCTGGAGCGCCCGGATGCTCCTGGCCACGGGCGAGGCCCGCTACGCGGACCAGCTCGAACGCGCGCTCTACAACGGCTTCCTGGCCGGGCTATCGCTCGACGGCAAGAATTATTTTTACCAGAACCGGCTCGCGTCATTCGGCCAAGACCAGCGTAAGCCGTGGTACACCACCGCCTGCTGCCCGCCTAACATCGCGCGCTTGATCGCGTCGCTCGAGCGCTACGCTTACGGCCAGGGGCCGGACACGGTCTGGGTCAATCAGTACATGGGCGGAAAGGCGGAGTTCGGCCTGGAGCCGGGCAAGGTGGAGATCGTGGTCGAGAGCGGCCTGCCCTGGGACGAGAACGTGAGCATCACGGTCAAGCTGGAGCGGCCCCTGACCTTTACCATGAAGCTCCGCGTGCCGGCATGGGCGGAAAGCGCCCGGATCACGGTGAACGGCCAAGAAACCGGCGACCCGGCGGCCGGGACCTATCTCACGATCAGCCGCGAATGGAAAGCGGGCGACTTGATCGAGATGGCATTGCGCATGGACCCGGTGCTGGTGGCGTCGCCGCGTGAGGTCCGGGAAAACCGCGGAAGAGTCGCCATCCTCCGCGGCCCGCTGCTCTATTGCCTGGAAGGCCAAGATAATCCGGGCCTCGACGTTCATAAGCTCGTGATCAACAAATCCGCGGCCCTGTCCTCGGAATACCGGCCCGACCTGCTGGGCGGAGTGGTGGTGGTCAAAGGCCGCACCCAAGAGGGCGCGGAGTTCACGGCCATCCCTTATTACGCCTGGTCAAACCGCGGCCCGTCGCAAATGGAGGTATGGGTCCGCGCGCAATGAGCCTTCCCTCCATCCTGCCGTGGGCGCGACTTTAGTCGCGACCGCGTCTGCACGTCCAAGTGTTTTATTCAACACAACGGCACAACGGCTCAACGGCAAGATGAAGGTATATTAAGAAACCATTATGCCGTTGTGCCGTTGTGTTGAAAAAGCAGCTTGAATTACTGATCGCAGGAAATTTTTTCCAGCACCGGGTCCTTCTGGTTGGCAAGAGCTTCCGCTGATCCGGCCGGGAAGTTCTTGATGATGGCGGCGCGGGTTAGATCAATGAGACGGGTGCGGTCGGCGGCGGTGAGGCCGGCGGTGGGGATGGGCTCGCCGATCACGATGGTGACGTCGCTTTTGCGGAAGGTGAATCCGTCCTTGGGCATCATGGGGTGGGTGCCGGAGACGCTCACGGGCACGATCGGGACCTGGGCCTCGAGCGCGAGCATGAACCCGCCCTTCTTGAACTCTCCGAGCTTATGGTCCGGGCTGCGGGTGCCCTCGGGAAAGACCAGGATGGAGGTCCCGGCCCGGATCTTGTCCGCGGCCTTCTTGAGCCCGGCCATGGAATCGGCGTGGCGCGAGCGGTTGATGATGATGTGGCCGGAGGCCCACATAGCCTGGCCGAAGATCGGGATGTAAACGAGCTCCTTCTTGGCCACGAAGCGGGCGGGGTGGGGCAGGTAGCCGATCTCGCAGATCACGTCGAAGTAGCTCTGGTGGTTCGACATATAGACGCAGGGCTTGAGGGGATCGAGCTTGTCCGCGCCGATCATGGAGAAGCGGACTCCGGAGGCGCGCACGATGATCCGGCCCCACGCCCGCGAGATCAGGCGGTAGATCGGTCCCTTGCGCGCCACCGGTGACAACACCACGAGCAGGCCGCCGAAGACCAGGGTGGCGGCCGCGATCAGTGCCCACATGTAGGCGGTGTACAGGACCACCATGCTACTTGCTATTAACACGGCGGGCATGATAGAGTCAAAGCGAAAATCGAGGGAGGTCAAGATAATGGCGGGAAGAGGCTTAAACAAGGTCATCATCATCGGGAACCTGGGCAAGGACCCGGAGGTAAGGTATCTGCCCTCGGGGCAGGCGGTGGCCAATTTCAGCGTGGCCACTAATGATAACTACCAGGACAAGGACGGCAACAAGCAGGAGCGCACGGAATGGCACCGGGTGGCGCTGTTCGGCAAGCTGGCCGAGATCGCGGGCCAGTACCTGAGCAAGGGCAAACAGGTATACATCGAGGGCCGGCTCCAGACCCGCGAGTGGACCAGCCAGGATGGGCAGAAGCACAAGACCACCGAGATCGTGGGCCAGTCCATGCTCATGCTCGGGGGCAAGGGAGAAAGTGCTCCGGCCCCTGATGCTTCCAGCCAAGGCACCGACGATTCCCAGCCGCCGCCCGGAGACGACATTCCCTTCTGAGCCGCGGACCCGGCCCGAGCACGATCCCGACTCACCATAAACCAGAATCAAGGGGGCCACGCGCCCCCTTTTCTCGTTACAAACCATCAAGGACAGGTGCCTATGACACGCCATAAGCTCTGGTTGTTTTCGGCGCTCCTGGCCCTGGTCAGCGGGCCGGCGCCGGCCGCGGGCCCGGCCAATCCGGTGGCGCCGTACCCGCCGCCCGAGGAAATGATCGCCGAGATTTACGGCCTGGCCACGGCGCACCCGGATCGCGCGCGGGTGATCGAGTACGGCCGGAGCGTGCAGGGCCGTCCGCTGCTCGTCGTGCGCATCAGCCGGCCCGGATCGGGCCCGCAGCCGGCGGGATGGGTGGGCGGCGCCATTCACGGCAACGAGTGGATCGGCAACCGCATGGCCATGGCGGTGGCGCACCTGCTCCTGGATCAGGACGGGTCCGATCCGATGGTGAGCGGGGCGCTCGACGAGATGGACTTTTACATCACACCGTGCGTGAACCCCGACGGCTACTTCAATACCTGGGAGGACCCGAAAGAGCCGGACCCGGGATCGTGCCGCAAAAACGCGCACGGGGTGGACCTGAACCGGAACTGGCCCATGCCGGGCCGGCCCACCCTACCCATTGACTGGGCCGGATCGCCCGACCCGGCCTCCGGCCACTACCGCGGGCCCGCGCCGCTCTCCGAGCCCGAGACCAGCGCGCTCGACCGCTTCTTCCGGGAACACGCCGAGATCGTGGCCGCCATCGAGTGGCACTCTTACGCGGCCGTCCAGTACCCGGCACATTGCCCGAGCACCGCGTGCACCCGGCGCTTCAAGAAGATGTGCCGGGCCTTCAGCCTGAACCAGCCGAAGCTCAAGTACCCGCGCCTCCAGAGCCGGGTCTTTGATTCCTACACCGGCGAGATGGAGGACTGGCTCTACGCCGAGTACGGAGTGCTGGCCATGGACGTCGAGATCGGACGCCGGGCGATGAACCAGAAGGCCTGCGGCTGCGACGACATTTTCTGGACCTTTAACCCGAAGGACCCCGAGTGGTGGGTCGAGAACGACGCGCGCGCGGGCATCGCGGCCCTCCAGCAGGCCGTCCGGACCATCGGCGGGCGTCGGGTGGCGCGGGAAGAAAGATGAGCCCGGCAAAAAAACGACGCGCGCCCAAGGCCACGGGCTTGAAGACCGCCATGGTGGTCTCGGTGTCGCCGACCTCCTTCGAGGCCCTGGCCCTGTCCGCGGACGTTAAACGGGCCTTTGCCCTGGTGGCGGCCCACGGCTTTGGCGGAGTGGAGGTCGCGGTGCGCGACCCGGCGCTGGTGTCGGCCGGGAGCATGAAGAAGCTGGCCGCTGATCACGGCCTGTCCATCGCGGCGATCGGCACGGGACAGGCCTGGGTCGAGGAGGGCCTGTCGCTCACCGGCGCGGACACGGCCAAGCGGACGCGGGCGATGGAGCGGATGAAGCGCCAGCTCGATCTCGGGGCGGAGCTCGGGGCGCGGGTGATCGTCGGCCTGATCCGGGGCACGGCCGGGCGCCGGGAGGACGTACCATCCGCCCTCGGCCGGCTCGCGGACGCGCTCGCGGAGCTCGGGGCGTACGCGCAGGAGGCCGGATCGCCCGGCCTGTTGCTGGAGCCGATCAACCGCTACGAGACGCGGCTCCTCAACTCGGTCGCGGAGGCCGTGGCTTTTTTGGACCGGACCGACCCTTCCATCATGATTCTGGCCGACACCTTTCACATGAACATCGAGGACCGGGACCTGGCGGGTTCGCTTGGGCTGGCCGGCGGTCGGCTCGGCCACGTGCACTTCGCGGACTCGAACCGGCGCGCGCCGGGCCAGGGCCACATCGCGTTCACGCCGGTGCTCCGAGCGCTCAGCGCCATGAATTACGAGGGCTGGCTTTCCGCGGAGATCCTGCCCGAGCCCACGCCGGAGGACGCGGTGCGGCTCACCGCGGAGTTCTTCCGCGCGGCCGCCGGCAAGGGGAAAGCAGCCGCTTCACCGCGCGCGGCGAAATCCAAGAGGTAAAGCATGACGCCGCCGGGGCCCGATACCAGAAAAGACCTGAGCCTCGTGCCCTATAAGATCGCGGCCGTTTTCATGCTGCTGGGCGTGCTCTGGATCTTTTTCTCCGACGAGCTCATCGCCCGGCTGGCGCAAGACGTCCCGTCCCTGGCATTGCTCCAGACCGTGAAGGGCGTGTTTTTCGTCCTCTTTACCTCCATCATCATCTTCCTCCTCGTCCGGGGCTATGCCAAGCGGCTGGGCGCGGTCATCGGAGACTTACAGGAGAGCGAGAAGAAGTACCGCACCCTGTTCAGCTCCTCGCCCGAGGCCATTACCGTCATCTCGGCCGACGGCGCGGTCCTGGACCTGAACCAGGCCGCCCTGGACCTGATGGGAATCAGCCGGGAGGAAGCGATCGGGAAGAAGTTCACGGATTTCAACCTGCCCTACCCCGAGGACATTGCGCGAATGGTGAAAAGCTTGCAGGCCATGCTCCGGGGGGAGTCGGCCGGGCCGGTGGTGGTGAGAGCGAAGCGCGGCGAGCAGGATATCCTGGTCGAGAATTATCCGACATTGCTGGACAAGGGCGGAGGCGGGTTCGAGGTGCTGCTGATCTCCCGGGACATCACGGAGGAGCGCAAGGCCCTGGAGGCGCTCCGGCGCTCCGAGGAGCGGTTCCGGACGGCGGCGGGCATCGCCCATGACCTGATCTTTGAATGGGACTCGGATACCGGGCGGTTCGAGTGGTACGGCGACGTTGACGCCTTTTACGGGTATCCGCCGGGCGGTTTTCCGCGCGATCTGTTCGCGGGCAACCGTCTGGTCCACCGCGAGGACCGGCAACGGGTCCATGAGGCGGTGGCCCGGCACCTCGGGCAGGGCGAGCCGTTCCACGAAGAATACCGGGTGCGGAGGGGCGACGGGACCTACGTCTTCATTTCGAGCCGGGGCGTGGTGATCCCGGGACCGGCCGGGAAGATCCGCTGGGTCGGCGTCAACACGGACATCACCGGCCGCAAGAACTACGACTCCCGGCTGAAGCGGGCCGCCGGGGAATGGAGGCGGACGTTCGACGCCATCTCCGACCTGATCTTCCTGGTTGATCCGGACCACCGCGTCATCCGGGTGAACCGCGTCGTGGCTTCGCTGCTCAACCTGCCGTTCCAGGAAATCCTGGGCCGTCCCTATTGCCGCCTGATTTACGGGCAGGACACCCCGCCCGTATCATGCCCCCACTTCCTCACCATGAGCGACGGCATGGAACACTCCGGCGAGGCCCGCATCAAGGTCCTGGGCCGAGACTATCAGCTTAATTCCACGCCCCTGCTCGGCGACGACGGCAGGCTCACCGGCTCCGTCCTGGTGCTCCATGACATCACCGAGCGAAAACAACTGGAGCGGGAGATGCAGAAGGCCGAGCGCATCGAGTCGCTTGGCATCCTGGCCGGCGGCATCGCCCACGACTTCAACAACATCCTGACCGCCATCACCGCCAATATTTCGCTCACCAAGCAGCTCCTGCCCTTTGAGCACAAGGTCACGGAAATCCTGGCCGACGCCGAGTACGCCGCCTTCCGGGCCAAGGACCTGACCCGCCAGCTCCTCACCTTCTCGCGCGGAGGCGCGCCCATCAAGAAGGCCATGAACCTCCATACCATGCTCCTGGAAACGGCGCGCTTCGCCATGCGCGGTTCCAAGTCGCGCTGCGAATTCGACATCGGCGACGGCCTGTGGCCGGCCGAGGTGGACGAGGGACAGATCAGCCAGGTCATCAACAACCTGGTCATCAACGCCGACCAGGCCATGCCCGAAGGCGGGACCGTAACGGTGGCCGCGCACAACCTCGAGCTCGGCGCCGACTCCGCGCTCCCGCTCGGCCCCGGCAAGTACGTGACGATCTCGGTCCACGACCAGGGGCCGGGAATTCCCGCGGACGTGCTGCCTAAAATTTTCGACCCCTATTTCACCACCAAGCAACAAGGCAGCGGCCTGGGCCTCGCCATCTCCTACTCCATCATCAGGAGGCACGGCGGGCACATCAGCGTGGAGCCGGGACCGGACCGGGGCAGCGTCTTCCAGGTCTTTCTTCCGGCCACCGACCAGGCGCCGGTCCCGGAACCCGCGGCCCCGGCGGGAGTGGCCGCCGGACACGGCCGGGTCCTGGTCATGGATGACGACGAGCAGATCCGGCGGGTGGCCTCCCGCGTCCTGCGCAACGCCGGGTTCGAGGTCTCGACCGCGGCCGACGGGAGCGAGGCCGTGGCCATGTACCGGGAGGCCATGGAGTCCGGCGACCCCTTCGCCGTGGTGGTCATGGACCTGACCATCTCGGGAGGCATGGGCGGGGCCGAGGCCATCTCCAAGCTCCTCCAAATTGACCCGCGGGCCAAGGCCATTGTTTCCAGCGGCTACTCCCAGGACCCGGTGATGTCCGATTTCCGGAGCTATGGCTTCAAGGGCGTCATGGCCAAGCCCTACCGCACCGAGGACCTGGTCCAGGCCGTGGTCAGGGCCATGAGCGCCTGACCGCCCACGGCCTTGACTGGCCCCGCCACATTTTTGTATGATGACATACAACAGGACGCAGGCCGGGGGGCCGATCAGCACTTTCATCCTTGAGAGGCGCGCGCCATGAATAATGAAAACAAGACCATGCCGGAGCTGCTTGGTGAGCTCCAAGAGTTGCGGCGGAAGCTGGCCGAGTTGGAGCAAAAGGACGGCGAACAGAAGTTGGCCCTGCTTTCCGAGCAGGGCCTGCTCAGCGTGGCGATTGTCCAGGACGACGAGGTCAAGTTCGCCAACCAGGCCATGGCGGACATCCTCGAGCTTCCGCTCCCCCAGCTTATCGGGCTCAAGCTGGACCAGGCCGCCGCTATGATCCACCCGGATGACCGGGCCTTCATTTTGGACCAGATCAAGAAAAAGGCGGCCGGAGAAAAAGACGTCGTCATCCGCTACTCCTACCGCATCCTGACTCCCTCGGGCAAGATCAAGTGGCTGGACAATCATTCCAGGACCATCACCTATGAGGGCCGGCCCGCGGACTTTGTCACCAGCGTGGACATCACCGAGTTGAAGCAGGCCGAGCTGGCGCTCCAGCGGGAGAAGGAGCGGGCGCGCAAGTACCTGGACCTGGCCGCGGTCATCATGGTCGCCACGGACCGGGAGGGAAGAGTTGCCATGATCAACCGCAAAGGCTGCGAGGTCCTGGGCCGGGAGGAGAAGGACCTGCTAGGAAAAAACTGGTTCGAGACCTGTCTGCCCCCGGAAGCCCGCGAGGAAGTGCCCCGCCTCTTCGCCGCGATGATGCAGGGAGAGATCGGGCTGTTGGAGACCTATGAAAATCCCGTCTTGACCGCCGCGGGCGGACAGAGGATCATTTCCTGGCATAACGCCTTCCTCACCGATGAGAGCGGCGCGGTCATCGGGACGATCAGCTCCGGGGAGGACATCACCGAGCGCAAGCTCGCCCAGGAGGCCCGCCGCGAAAGCGAGAACCGGCTCCGCGCCGCCATCGAGAGCCTGCCCTTCGACTTCTTCATCATCGGCCCGGACGGCCGCTACGTCATGCAGAACTCGGTCTGCGCGGAGCATTGGGGAGACGTTACGGGAAAGCGGCCCGATGACGTCAACGCCACCGAGGCCGCCAAGGCGATCTGGCGCGAGAACAACCGCCGCGCCTTCAGCGGAGAGGTGGTGACCGGCGAGGTCGAGTTCGAGGCCCGGACCGGCAAGCTCCACTTGTTTAACATCATCGCCCCCATCCTCCACCAAGGCCGCGTCCGCGAAATCCTCGGGGTGAACATTGACATCACCGGCCGGAAGGCGGCGGAGGACGAGCTGGCCGCGGAAAAGGAGAGGCTCTCGGTGACGCTCCGCTCCATCGGCGACGGCGTGGTCACCACCGACGTGAACGGCGCCGTCGTGCTCATGAACCAGGTGGCGGAGAAGCTCACCGGCTGGACCCAGCGGGAGGCCCAGGGCCGGCCCCTCTCCGAGATCTTCTGCCTGATTGACGAGCGGACCCGCGAGCGCAGGGAGGACCCGGTCAAAAGGATCATCGTAAGCGGCGCCGTCCTGGAGCTCGAGGGACAGAGCGTGCTCCGGGCCCGCGACGGATCGGAGCGGCTCATCGCCGACAGCGGCGCGCCCATCAAGGACCGGGACTCCCGGATCATTGGCACGGTGCTGGTCTTCCGCGACGTCACCGAGAAGCGCCGCATGGAGGAGGAGCTGGCCAAGGCCGACAAGCTGGAGTCGGTGGGAATCCTGGCCGGCGGCATCGCCCACGACTTCAACAACATCCTGACATCGGTCCTCGGTAACGTCTCCTTTGCCCGCCGCCTCCTCCCTGACGACGACAAGGCCTCCGGCCTGCTCATCGAGGCCGAAAAGACCTGTGTCCGCGCCCGCGACCTCACCCAGCAGCTCCTGACCTTTTCCAAGGGCGGCGCACCCATCCGCACCCCCTCCTCCATCGCCGACTTCATCCGCGAGACCGCGACCTTCGCCCTGGGAGGCTCCGCCACCGACTGCCGCTTCGAGTTCGACCCCGACCTCGCCCCCGTCGAGGTGGACCAGGGACAGATCAGCCAGGTCATCAACAACCTGGTCATCAACGCCGACCAGTCCATGCCCGGCGGAGGCCGGATCACCATCCGCGCGGAAAATCACCTGGTGGAAGGGGGCGGGGCCGAGTGCCCGCCCCTGAAGCCGGGGCCATACATCAAGATCACCATCGCCGACCAGGGCCTGGGCATACCCGAGGAACACCTCCCTAAAATCTTCGACCCCTTCTTCACCACCAAGCACAAGGGCAGCGGGCTGGGCCTGGCCATTACCTATTCCATCATTAAAAAGCATGACGGCGGCATCACCGCCGAGTCGCGTCCCGGCAAGGGCGCCGCCTTCCACGTCTATCTTCCCGCCTCAACCCGGAAGCCCCGCAAAAAAGCGCCGCCCCGGGAGCGGAGCCTCGCCGGAAAGGGCCGGGTCCTGCTCATGGACGACGAGGAGTCCATCCGCGTGCTGGTGGGAAAAGCGCTCCGTGAAATCGGCTACGAGGTCGAGCTGGCCCGGGAAGGAAGCGAGGTCCTGGTTAAATACAGCGACGCCATCAAACAGCGACGCCCCTTCGATGCCGTCATCCTCGACCTCACCGTCAGGGGCGGAATGGGCGGCAAAGAGACCATCGTCAAGCTCCTCGAACTCGACCCCCAGGCCAGGGCCATCGTCACCAGCGGATACTCCACCGACGACGTGATGGCGAACTATAAAAAATTCGGCTTCAAGGGCATGCTCGCCAAGCCCTTCAAGCTCGAGCAATTGAACCAGGCCATCCACGCCCTCATCGCCGGCGGCCGTGAATAACGGCCCCGCGGCAATGCCCGCCACATGAATTATTAATTGTTGTTGACAAACTCCCCCCTTTTCTGGTATAATTAAAAATAGATTAGAAGCCTTGGCTCCCATGCTGTTTTTCCCGATGCTCCAAGCTCCACGCTGACAACTGATCCAGATCACTAAGACCAAGCGCCGTCCGCCAACGCGGACAACTGAATCAGTCTTTCCCAAAGCCAGGCCAAGGACCTCCGGATAAAGTACTTCGAGACAAATTAAAAGCGGATGAGATATATGAACTCCATCCTCCGTGCCCACTCGCTCATGCCGCCCCGGCGTCATCAAGCCGCCGGCGCCGGCCATGTTCCTCCCGCTGCCCCGTCCGCAAGCCATCGTGACCACAAGTGGTCAGCTTCCATGGTAACAGCGGCCCCCGCCGTTTTTTCAGGTTTCGTGGTCGGGTCCCGTTTCGGGCCTTAGGAAATCGGTCAACCAAAAGCAAAGGGGGGTTACATGTTCAATATCGGTGATGTGGCCGTGTATCCGGCGCATGGCGTCACGGTAGTGGAAAAAATCGAGAACAAGGAAATCTCCGGCACCATCCAGACCTTTTACATCCTCCGCCTGCTTGACAACGACATGACCATCATGGTGCCTCAGGACAACGTATCCAGCGTCGGACTCCGGGGCGTCATCGATCGCAAGGAGGTCCTCGAAGTCTACCGCATCCTCAAGAAAAAAAGGACCCGCGGCTGCTCCCAGACCTGGAACCGAAGACACCGCCAGTACATGGAGAAAATCAAGACCGGGTGCGTCTACGAAATCGCCGAAGTCCTCCGCGACCTCTACCTCCTCAAGCTCGACAAGGAGCTGTCCTTCGGAGAAAGAAAAGTCCTCGACCTCGCCCGCAGCCTCCTCATCAAGGAACTATCCATTGCCAAGCATACCGACGAGCAGCACATCGAAAAGGAAATCGAGAGGATCTTCAACTGCTGACTTGAGGCCCGGCCCATCAGCCATCACAGGCCCGCCGCGTCCCCCGCGGCGGGCCTTTACGTTTACAATAGCTTGGCATCTCCCCCCGGGTGCGCTATAAGAAAAAGGACGTAACTCATCGGTCGGCCCACGCGCCGGAAAAGGAGATGCCATGTTCAGTATCGAGCTGACCCCCGAACAAAGACTCATCCGCGAGATGACCCGCAAGTTCTGCGCGCGCGAGCTCGAGCCCGTGACCGACCTCCTGGACGAGCACAAGATGCTCCCCTACGACATCATGAAAAAGTTCCTCCACGAAATCTACGGCACCGGCGCGCTTCAGACCGTGGAGGACCTCAATGAGTACAAGAAAAGCGGAGAGTCCTTCACCCGCGCCCTTATCACCATCGAGGCCGCCAAGGTCTGCCCCGGCTTCTGCCTCACCATGGGAGCGAGCCTCGAGCTCGCCGGCTACGCCATCTCCTTCATCGGCGCCCGCGAGCAGATCGAGCGCTGGGCCCTGCCCATCTACCGCGGCGACAAGATCGGAGCGTGGGGCCTGACCGAGCCCGACGCCGGCTCCGACGTGCAGAGCCTCAAGACCACCGCCCGGCCCGACGGCGGCCATTACGTTCTCAACGGCCAGAAGACCTTCATCTCCAACGCCCCCTTCGCCGACGTCATGGTCATCTACGCCAAGGCCCCCGCCGGCATCTCCGCTTTCGTGGTCGAGCGCGGCATGGAGGGACTCACCACCTCCGAGCCCTTCGACAAGATGGGCCACCGCGCGTCCCCCACCGGCGCCATCTACATGGAGGACGTCCGCGTCCCCAGGTCCCACCTGCTGGGAGAGGAGGGCAAGGGCTTCTGGTACGCGCTGAACAACCTTAACCACGAGCGCGCCCATACCCCGACCCTGATGATCGGCATCATGGAGCGCTGCCTCGAGGAGGCCGTCAAGTTCGCCAAGGAGCGCGTCCAGTTCGGCAAGCCCATCATCCGGTTCCAGGGCATCCAGTTCATGCTCGCCCGCATGTGGCAGAAGCTCCTCATCTCCTACTCCCTGCTCTTCACCCTGGCCCAGATGGAGGAAAAGGGTCTGGACATCTCCGCGACCGCCAGCGCCGCCAAGCTCTACTCCACCGAATCCGCGACCTCCGTTGCCCTCGACGCCATCCAGATCATGGGCGGCTATGGCTATATGAAGGAGTACAAGGTCGAGCGCTTCATGCGCGACGCCAAGCTCATGGAGATCGGCGCCGGCACCAGCCAGATCCAGATGATGATCATGGCCCGCCAGCTCATGAAAATGGACCCCCTCGAACTGAGCCCCCTCTTCGCGGGGCCGAGCCCGTTCGCGGCGGGGCCGGGCAACAGATAGGAGCGGGTGGCGGGTGCCATGAGATTGACATTGCAAACCGTGTTCAATAACATATCCTTCATTCCGTCCCGGAGGGACATTTCGACAGTCCCCTAGCGACGCATGAAGCTCGACCATCCCTCCCGGAACTGATATGCGCCGGGCAGCTCACCTTGGACGAAAGAGAATGACCCGGCATGGAACAAAGGCAAGACCATGAACCTTTCCGAGCTGCTCAAGGACAACATCAACCGCTTCGGCGAGTATCCGCTGCTTCATTTCGGGGGCAGGGACATCACGAACGCGGAGCTCATGCGCGAGATCAACGGCGTGGCCGCGGGCCTGGCCAGGATGGGCGTGAAGCCCGGCGACCGCGTGGCCCTGGTCACGGGCAACTCGCCGGAGGTCATCGTGGCCATGTTCGCCTGCTTCAAGCTGGGCGCCTGGGCCATGCCCGTGGTCCTGAGCCTCCGGCCGCCCGAGCTCGCGCTCATCCTGAACGACGCCGAGCCTTCCACCCTGATCGCGCAGCGCGCCTTTATTGACCGGATCCAGGAGCCGGTCAAGGAAACGCGCGGCATCGCGCACCGCGTGGTCATCGGCAAAGGACCGGCCCAAGAGAGCTGGACCTCGTGGGACGACCTCCCCAGCGGCGGCCCCGCCGGCTTCGAGGCCCGCGACTGCGAGCCCGACGAGATCGCGCTGTTGCTCTACACCTCCGGCACCACCGGCAGCCCCAAGGGCGTCATGCTCTCGCACATGAACCTCTACAGCAGCGCCATCAACGGCGCCCGCTCCCAGGGACTCCGGCAGGGCGACGTCAACCTCCTCGCCCTGCCGCTCAACCATTCCTTCGGCATCACCGCCTGGCTCGCCGCCCTGGTCTACGGCATGCAGGTGGTGCTGATGCCGCGCTTCGACCCGGTCGAGACCTTCCGCGTGATCGAGAAACACAAGGTCCAGAGCACGGCGCTGGTCCCGACCATGATGGCCTTCATGCTGGAGGTCCCCGACCGCGACAAGCATGACCTTTCGAGCCTTACCCGCATCGTCTCCGGCGGCTCGCCGCTCACCCTCAAGCTGCGCGAGAGAATGGCGGCGGCCTATCCGCGCATCCAGGTGCTGGAGGCCTACGGACTCACCGAGGCAAGCCCCGGCGTCAGCGTGACCCGGCCCGACCGCGAGATCCGAGACCGCTCCGTGGGCCAGAGCATCGAGAACCAGGAGATCCGCGTGATGGACGACCGCGACCGCGCCCTCGGACCCGGCGAGGTCGGTGAGGTCTGCACCAGAGGGCCCCACGTCATGGCCGGATATTACAAAAGACCCGACGAAACCGCCGCCGTCATCAGGGACGGATGGCTCCATACCGGAGACCTCGGATACCTCGACGAAGACGGATACCTCTACCTCACCGGAAGGCTCAAGGACATGATCATCAGGGGAGGCGTCAACGTCTATCCCGCGGACGTGGAGCGCGTGCTCCGCGCCCATCCCGCCGTGGTCGAGGCCGCGGTTATCGGCGTGCCCGACGAGGTTTACGGCGAGGAGATCGCCGCGGTGGTGGTCAAGAAACCGGGATCGCCGATCACGGCGGAAACCCTGATCCAGTATTGCATGGACAACCTCGCCCCCTTCCAGGTCCCCAAGCGCGTGGTCTTCACCCAGATCCTCCCCAAGTCCAGCATGGGCAAGATCAAGAAAAAAGACCTCAAAGACCAGTTCGGAGGCACCATCGGGTCGGGAGATTGACCATGAAACCTGAGCTGCGCCGCGAGCAGATCCTCCGTGCCGCGACCTCCGTGTTCGCGGCCAAGGGCTATCACCAGGCCAGCATCACCGACATCATCGAGGCCGCGGACATCGCCCGCGGGACCTTTTACCTCTACTTCGACGGCAAGCGCGAGATTTTCTCGGAGCTGGTGGACGTGCTCACGGTGCGGCTGATCCATTGCATGAAGCTGGTGGACCTGTCGCCGGGCAGTCCGCCCTGGACCGAGCAGATCCGCGCCAACTTCCTGCGCATCGCCACCATCCTGATCGAGGAGCGCGAGCTGACCCAGATCCTCTACAACCACGCCATGGGCCTGGACCAGGACTTTGACCGCAAGATCCGCGAGTTCTACGAGGGCATCACCAAAATCACCGAGCGCGCCTTCCGGCTCGGCCAGGAGATGGGACTGGTGAGGAAGGACATCAACGCCGGGCTCACCGCCCGCCACGTGGTCGGCAGCGTCAAGGAGGTCATGTACCACGCCGCGCGCGGCGGATCGCTCGACATGTCCACCGAGCAACTGGTGGATGAGCTCATCTCCTATTCCACCCGCGGCATCCTCGTGGACCCCCTTCTCGCCGGCAAAGCCCTCTCCGGCAAGCCGGCCCGGCCGCCGAAAAAGAAGAAAAAATAAATGGCGCCCGCGGCCGGTCCCGCATCGCTCATCCTGCCCGCGCCGTTTTTCGCGGAGGCGCGGCCGGGGAGCGTCCCGGTCCCGCGCGACGCGCCCGTCAAGCTCACCGGCTACGCAAGGGACCCTGCCGCGCTGCTGGGGCCGCTCGCGGCCGCCGGCCTGGCCGTGAGTCCGGCGGTCGAGCCCGCCGGCCCGCGCGCCCTGATCATCGGCCGGCCGAAAATCTCCGCCCTGACCCGCCTGGGCCGCGCGCTCAACGATCTTTTGACCGCAATCAGCGACGCGCGCGTCCGCGAGCAGGCGTACGTGATCGAGGCCGGAGACGGCGCGGCCGCGGTCATGGCCGGCGGCGAGCCGGGCCTGTTCTACGGCGCGCTCACCCTGGCCGGACTGGTCTCCGAAGGAGCGCTGCCGTGCGTTCGCATCCAGGACCGGCCGGCGCTGCCCTCCCGCGCGGTCCTGCTCGACATCTCGCGCGGCCGCGTGCCCAGGCTCTCGGCGCTCAAGGAGTTCACGGACCTGATCGTCGCGCTCAAGTACAACCAGCTCCTCTTCAACATCGAGCACGTCATGGACTGCCCGGCCCGGCCCGAGATCGGGGCCGGACGTGGCGCGCTCGTGCCCTCGGAACTCAAGGAGCTTGACAACTACGCGCATGACCGCTGCGTCGAGATCATCCCGTTTCAGCAGTCGCTCGGCCACCTGCGCGGCATCGTGTCATTGCCCGAATACCGCGGTCTGGCCTATGACTCCGAGCTGCTGTGGTCGCTCGACCCGGCCAAGGCCGGGACGTACGAGTTGCTCGCCGACCTTTACGACACCCAGATCAGCGCCACCCGCTCGTCCCTCTTCCACGCCGGCTGCGACGAGCCGTTCGACATCATGAAGAAGCACGATCCCGCCCGCTTCGGCGGCCGCACGCTGGGCGCCGTGGTGCGCGATCATCTCATCCGGCTGCACGGCATGATCCAGGACCGCGGCCGGACCATGATGGCCTGGGCCGACGCCGTCGTGGCCCATCCCGAGATCATCCCCGACCTGCCCCAAGACCTCGTGCTCTGCCACTGGCTCTACGGCTCCGGCAACCTGGAAGACCCGGACCACTACCGGCCCGGCCTCGAAGCCATCGCCTCGGCCGGCCTCCCCTTTTACGCCTGTACCTCGTCGTGGAGCCTGATGAAAATTTTCCCGGACCTCGCCGTGATGCGCGCGAACCATGAAAGCTTCATTCCGCTCGCCAAGAAAATGGGCGCCGAGGGCATAATGCTGACCATCTGGGGCGACATGGGCCACATGAACCTGACCGGCCTGGAGACGTATCCGCTGGCCTGCGCCGCGCGCCATGCCTGGGAGGACTCCCCCGATCCAGCCGCCGACATCGGCCGCGCCTATGCCGGGACCGTGTTCCGCGACCGTGACGGCCTCGCCGCCGGGCTCGCGCTTACGCTCGACCGCGTGAACTCGATCCTGAAAGGCCCCGCGGGCATGGCCGGCGTCGGCTTCCTCCTCTTCTTCGCCGAGCCGCTCAGCACCGCCTTTTCCGACGCCACGGTCAAGGATTACTCAGCGGCCGCGGCCGAGCTTAAGGAAGTCATCCGAAAGGCGCGCGACATTCTCGCGCAACTGGAAGAGCGCGACACTCCGCGCCGCCGTCTCTGGCTCGACCACCATCTCGCCGCGCTCCAGATCGAACTCCTGGCCAGAAAGCTCTCCCTGGCCGCTTTCCTCAAATCCGGCTGGCCCGCCGGCGCCGGGGAGAGCGCTTCCCGGTTCATGGAAGACGCCGCGGCCCGCTGCCGCGACGCGGCCCAGCTCGTCTGTGGCTGCCTGGCCCTGCTCGAATCCCGCTGGCTCGCCCAAAACCGGGAATCGGACCTGGAAGTGAACCGAACCCGTTACCGCCGCCTCATCTCCGCCTGGCTCGCACGCGCCGTGGAATTCCGCAGATACGCTGAAAAAATTAGAGGCGGCGAAAACCCGCCGCCCCTCGATTCAGTGCTGCTCACCCCGCCCTCCGGCTACTCCTTCAACCCGCTCCTGGAAATGGGACTGATCGGTCTTCTTTAATCAATATATTTCTCTGCGTCCTCTGCGTCTCGGCGGTTAATACTATTTTTCCCCGATCTCCCTGTCCATCAGGAACGCGTCCTTGCCCTGGCCGTAATAGTCGGGCAGCACCGCCTTGATCCGGAAGCCCCATTTTTTATAGAGGGCGATGGCGGGGTCGTTGTCAACGGCGGCCTGGAGCACGATCCTTTTGATCCCGTTCGCGCGCGCCGCGGCCATGGCCTCTTGCATGAGGGCGTCGGCCAGTCCCTGGCGGCGGAACTCGGGGAGCACGTCAATGGTGATGATCTGGAGGGCGCTCGGTCCGGAGCGGTTGATCACGGCGAAGGCAGCGAGGCGGCCGTCGCGCTCGATGCCGAGGCTTAAGGTGTCGTTGCGGTCGAGGCATTCTTCGAAGAGCTCGCGGGGAAAGGCGACGGGCGGCGGGAAGCAGACGCGGTCAATGGCGGTGACGGCGTCGAGGTCGGAGAGGGACAGATCGCGGATCGTCATGGTCAGCCGCTCTGATCTAAAATAGGCCCTAAGAAAAACGCCAAGGCGCCAAGACCGCCAAGGGTCGCCAAGCAAATCTTTTTGTTTCTTTGCATTAGGACGCAGACAGCTCCATCTCTTCGGCCCGAACGTCCTTGGCGAACCAGCCGACGGGAGCGCCAAGAAAATTTTATTTCCCCGGAAGACGGCCTGAGTTTATAAAAAATAATCCTTGGCGTTCTTGGCGTCTTGGCGGTTCTCTGGTCCGTTTATTTTGGACGGCACTGATGGTCAGGCGAGTTTTTTCAGGACCTCGTCCTCCGCGATGGTCACGCGCTGGCCCGGCCGCTCCGGCGCCGTGAACATGTGGTCGTGCATGATGTCCTCGATGATCGTGCGCAGGCCGCGCGCGCCCAGCTTCCGGCGCGACGCGAACCGGGCGATGGATTTCAGGGCCTCCGCGGTGAACTCCAGGTCAATGCCGTCCAGCATAAGGAGCCGAGTGTACTCCCGGATGATCGAGTCCGGCGGCTCGGTCATCACCCGCACCAACTGCTCCGGAGTGAGCTCGCCGAGCTCGGCGATGATGGGAACCCGGCCCAGGAACTCCGTGATCATGCCGTACTCCATCAGGTCCTCCACCTGCACCCGCTGCTCGCGCGGGATCCCGCCGTCCGCCGGCGCCTCCTCCCGCATGAACCCCATCCTGCGGCCCGCCTTGCCCCGCTTCATGTCCGTGAAAGTGCCCGCGCAGATGAAGAGGATGTTGGTGGTGTCCATCTGCACGAAGTCGTGCTTGGACCAGTGCTGCGTGATGTTGTAGGGAACGAACACGGTGGCGCCTTCCAGGAGCTTCAATAGCGACTGCTGCACGCCCTCGCCCCCGATGTCGCGCGAGCCGGCGCCCGTGCGCTCGCCGTGGTTCCGGCGCGCGATCTTGTCTATCTCGTCTACGAACACGATGCCCTGCTGGGCCAGATCCACGTCCAGGTCCGCCGCGAACAAGAGCTCGCCCAGCATCACCTCCACGTCCTTGCCGTAATACCCGGCCTCCGTGTACTCCGTGGCGTCAACCACCACGAACGGGACCTCCAGCGCCCGCGACAGGTTCCGCGCCAGGTGGGTCTTGCCGCACCCGCTCGGGCCCACCATCAGCACGTTCGATTTCTTGATGGGCGTTTCATCCACGGAAGGCGCCGCGTTCGAGCGCAGCCGCTTGAAATGGTTGTACGCGGCGATGGCCAGCGTCCGCTTGCTCCGGTCCTGGCCGATCACGTATCGGTCCAGGTACTCGTAGATGCGGCGCGGGGTCGGGATTTCCTTTTCATTCAGGAGCGGCAATTGTTTTGCCATATCTTTGGCCTCCGCGCTGTTATAGTAGCCGCGCGAAAGAGAGGTTGCAAGGGGCTGTAGCGCCGGCAGCTTGCCGGCATCCGTTGCCGCCGGGTCAGTGGCGGTGTTATCTTGGGATGCCGCCGGGCCGGCGGATCTACGTCATGGCGAGACGCCCGGTCACGGCGTGCGTAACGTGAACCGGATGGGGCTGTTGACCGGGAGCTCGGAGATTCCCAGCTCCGGCGGCAGCGGCGGAAACGGCGCGGCGTTCTCCACGATCTCCACCGCGGCCTGATCGAGCAGCGGGTGGCCCGAGCTCTTCGCCACCTCGACGCCCCGCACCGCCCCGCTTGGCTGGATCACGAATCGGACACTCACCGTGCCTTCCTCCCGGTTCTCCTGGAGCCGCGACCGGTAGGGGTAGACCTTGCGCGCCCGCTCGATCCGCCGCGCCACCTTTCCGCGATACGACCGGAACGGGTCAGGCCGGCCGGCGATCCCGCTTGATGGGCCGGACGCGTCCGCCACTTCTCTCGAAGGTCCCGCGTCAACCGCCTCGCTCTTCGGGTCCGCGGCCGGACCTGGATCAGCGGGCGGCGGCGGTTCTTCGTCATCGGTCACGGGATCAGGCGCCGGGTCCGGCGCGGGCGCCGGCTCGGGGCGGCACGCCGTCTGGATCTTGGGTCTTGGCTCCGGCCGGACCGGCTTGGCGGGCTCGGGCGACGCGGGGGCGAGCCGAGAAGGATCGAGCCGGGTGATGTGGCTCAGGTCCACCTCCACGATCTCCAGCCGGGGCCGGCGCTCCATGAAGCCGCGCGCCGCGGCCGCGACGCCAAGATGGACCAGCACCGACAGCGCCAGCGCGATTACCAGGCTCTTATCTCTTATCACTCCCCTGTCCGGCATGAATTCCATGGCGGGACCATCCGAGCTCGCGAAGAACTCAATCAAAGTATATCACCGCCGCGCCCGCCTTCAAATGAACGCTCCTCCTCCGCCCCGATTCAGACCGGAGATTTTTTCACGCCAAGGCGCAAAGAACGCAAAGGTAAGAGGAGATGAAGAAATCGAGCCGCAGGTATTGTTATGATTAATTCTTTGCGCTCTTTGCGCCTTGGCGTGAAAAAGAGCTGTAATCCGGTCACCCAGACCCGCGGCACGGCCCTGCCCAGCCCGCCATTGACACTTTCGCCCGCCGTCTTTACTCTAAAGGGAGATGAAGCTCGACGAAAACAGGCTCATCGTGATCGTGGCCGCGATTCTTTCGCTCATGCTGAACCTCGCGTTGATGCATTTTTTCAATCCGCGGGAGGCCTCCGCGGCAACGGACGATTTCAAGCTGATCGAGCTGGTGAACCTGCCCAAGGACGAGGTCCCGGAGGCGAAGGAGCCGGAAAAAAAGCCGGAGCCGGAGCCTAGCGGCCAGATCGTGGACCTGGGTCCGGCGGACCCGAACGACATCACCCCGCCGCCAGATCACGCCCGTTACCTGTCCGAGCGCAACATGCGGGTGGAGCAGGAAACGATAAAGCCGTCGCGCAGCCAGACCGGCTCGCCCGGGTCCCAGCAGGAAAAAACGGACAACAACAGGTCTGAAAATTCGAGCAAAGGCCGGGCAGCGCAAAAGAAGCCTCGGGCCGGAGGCGAGAGAGAGGCGTCAAGCCGGGGCAAGCGCGCGCCGGATTATCTGGTCGGCCGTCCGGTCGAGGTCGCCAAAAACGATCCGGCGGGAGTAGGCAAGAGCGATCTCAAGATCAAACTCTCCGATCTGAGCCGCTCGATGGACTCGGACAACGGCTCGGTGGATTACATCCCTTCCGCCAGGCTCGGCAACATTACCTGCGTTGATTCCAGGCAATACACCTATGCCTCGTTTTTCAACCGGTTCAAGAAGGTGCTGGCGTTTTTCTGGAGATCGGATGTTTCCGTCCTGCTTATGGACTACAGCATCCCCGAGGGCAAGTATATCACGGTCATTGACATTGCATATAACCGTGACGGGAGCTTTGATTCGGCCATGGTCCTTGAGTCCAGCGGAATACCCATTCTCGACGCCGCCACCATCAAAGCCGCCCGGAAAACCGCGCCCATCTATGACCTGCCACCCCAACTCATTGACTCCGATGGCAGGTTCAAGACCAGGTTCGGGTTCATCGTTGAAATTGAAAGGCGGGAAGACAACAATAGTTTCCCGAGATGATCAGGTCTCGTTTTTCAAATAAAGTCCAGAGTGCGGTATAATTACCAGAATGGATGATTCATTACTACATTGCTATCAGGAGCAGATAGAGAAATTGCTCCGCCTGATCGTGGGGGAGGTAAACCCTGTACGCGTGATCCTTTTCGGATCAGCCGCGCGGGGAGAGTTCGGCCCGGAAAGTGACGTGGATGTTCTGGTGGTAATGCCGGAAGGGACGCATCGGAGGCACACGGCCCAGAAGCTGTACCGGGAGATCAAGGGAATAACCATTCCTTTCGATATAGTGGTTGCGACCCCGGGCGACTTGGAAAAGCACCGCGATAATCCCGGCCTGATTTACAAGACCATTCTCGAAGAAGGCAGGACGATCTATGCCGCTTAAAGCCGGAACGCTTGCGCGAGAACGGCGTTGAGAACATAATTCTTGCTAATCTTAAAGCTCCAATTTTTTGAATTGGCCATGATTTCCTGCGATAATAACGTCGTGAACCGAGGCTCAAATACTAAGAACTAACCAGCTTTGGTTTTTGAAGGAGTCTTGAGAATGGATAAACTTAGTAAAATAACCTTGCGCGGGTTCAAGTCCATCCGCTCACTGGATGAACTAACCCTCCGTAACATCAACGTTCTGATAGGTGCCAACGGGGCCGGCAAATCCAATTTAATCTCGTTTTTCAAAATGTTGAATTGGATGACGCCATCTACCGGCAATCTCCAGTTCATCATCGGCAAATCCGGCGGCGCCAACGCCTTGCTGCATGATGGGGCTTCATTAACTCCCCAGATCGAGGCCTCGCTGTCATTTGAGAGCGATAAGGGCCTGAACGAATATTATATGCGGCTGTTCTATGCCGCGCCCGACACCTTAAGGTTCGCGGATGAACGGTATCGCTTTTCCCGCAAAGGCTTGCCCACTTCAGCGGAATGGAAAACGCTCGAATCAGGACATTCGGAAACAAGACTGATAGCCGCAGCCGACAATGGAGATCAAACCGCCAAGACCATTCTATGGATATTAAAAAGCTGCGTTGTATATCAATTTCATAACACCTCGGAAACAGCACGCATCCGGCAGAAGTGGGATATCGAAGATAACAGGTTCTTAAAAGAAGATGGGGCAAACCTCGCCCCCTTTCTCTATCTTCTTAACAAAACCCGGCCGGAATATTATCGCCGGATTGTGGACACGATCCGGCAAATCGCTCCCTTTTTCGGCGATTTCATTTTTGAGCCGGAGAACGGAAAGGTGCTGCTGAAATGGCAGGAGCGGGAGAGCGATATGTTGTTCGGCGCTCACCAGGCTTCGGACGGAACCCTGCGCATGTTTGCGCTGGTCTCGCTTCTGCTGCAGCCGGAAAATTGTCTGCCTTCAGTCATTATATTGGATGAGCCTGAACTTGGACTGCATCCTTACGCAATTAATGTTATCTCCGGTCTCTTAAAGAGTGTCTCCGTAAACCGTCAAGTCATCCTGGCCACCCAATCCACGACCTTTATTGATTACTTTGACCCCGAAGACGTGGTGGTGGTGGAGCGTCCCGGCCGTGAATCCTTTTTCAAAAGGCTTGAGCCTGAAAAACTGGATCAATGGCTGGATGAATACTCCATGGCTGAACTGTGGGAAAAAAATGTGATCGGCGGGAGACCTTGATGGTTCGATTGCACTTGGTGGTGGAGGGCCAGACCGAAGAAACGTTTATTAACTCCATGCTGGTGGACCATCTCAGCCAATATGAAATATACGCTGATGCAAGGTGCGTGGAAACGAGCCGCAGCCGGCGGCGAAGAAAAATTCATCGCGGCGGAATGACGGATTATGCTCGCGCGAAGAGGGATCTGCAGCGATGGATGAAAGAAGACGCGAACATTGATGCGGTTTTTGGCACTATGTTCGACCTGTACCATTTGCCCCACGATTTCCCTGAGCTCGAAGAAGCTAAAAAATGTCCGGATCCCTATTATATTGTTGAGATGCTGGAGAAAGCTCTGGCCAAAGACATCAACCACCCGCGCTTTGTCCCCTATATTCAATTGCATGAGTTTGAAGCGCTCATTCTTTCGGACCCATCTAAATTGGAGTTGGAATTCATAAACCGGCGCAAGGCCATCGAAGGTATCATAGCCATGTGCTCTGCTTTCAAATCGCCTGAATTGATTGATGATGGAGATGAGACGGCCCCTTCCAAAAGGATTATCAATATACTCCCTGACTATGAGGGCAGGAAAGCTTCGGCTGGTCCAATAACCGCCCAACGCATCGGACTTCCGACCATCAGAAAAAAGTGCCCTCATTTTAATGAATGGCTTGGTCGGATCGAAGCCCTCGGCCGCCAACAAGAGAAATAACGGTTCCGCAGCTTCGTCGGGCAGGCCACATCCCGAGTCATTCTGCGGGAGCAACGACATTAGATATGACCTGCCCGCGAAAGATCAATGGGCGGAAAAACTCCCTCAGATCAGCCTCATCTCCATCATCTTCTCCGCGATCTGGACGGCGTTGGTGGCGGCGCCTTTTCTTATGTTGTCGCCGACCAGGAAGAGGTCTATGCAGTTTTTGGCGGAGAGGTCCTCGCGGATGCGGCCCACGTACACGTCGTCGTCGCCGTCGGCGATGAGGGGGTAGGGCCACACGCCGTTTTTCGCGTCGTCCATGACCTTGACCCCGGGGGCCTTGAGCAGGAGCTTGCGCACGGCGCCGGGCGAGAGCTTCTTCTCGGTCTGGACGTTGACGGCCTCGCCGTGAGAGTTGAACACGGGCACGCGCACGCAGGTGGCGCTCACCTTGATCCGCGGGTCGCCCAGGATCTTCCGGGTCTCGCGCTGCATCTTGACCTCTTCCTCGTAATAGCCCGGCATCTCATCAACCAGCTTGCTGATCTGCGGGATCACGTTCCCGAAAATCGGGACCGGGTAGACCTCGGCCTTGAGCTGCTTCTTGCCCGCGGCCCAGTCCCGGGCCTGCTGGGCGAGCTCCTTATGCGCCTTGGTCCCGGTGCCGGAGACGGCCTGGTAAGTGGAAAAGACGATCCGCTTGATCCGCGCCGCGCGGTGGATGGGACCCAGCGCCATCACCGCCACGATGGTCGAGCAGTTCGGGTTCGCGATAAAGCCCTGGTGCTTCTTGAGCGCCTCCGCGTTCACCTCCGGCACCACCAGCGGCACCCGCTTGTCCATGCGGAAGTCCTTGCCGTTGTCTATCACCACGCAGCCTCGTTTCACGGCCTCCCAGCCCAGGACCTTGGACGCGCCCGACGCCCCCTCGGTCCCCGCGAAAAACGCCACGTCGAACCCGTCGAACTCCTCCGGCGCCGCCGCCTTGACCAGGAACTTCCGGCCCGCGACTTTTTCATAGCGCTCGCGGGTCGCCAGAATCTTGATCTCCCGGAGCGGCAGCTTCTTGCGCTCGAGCAGGACCTCCACCATCTTCGAGCCCACCATCCCGATCCCGACCACGATCACCCGATACCCCTTCTTGGCCATTACCCTGTCCTCCTATTCCTTATCAGAATTTTTTTAACCGCGGAGACGCAGAGACCGCGGAGAAATTTTTTTCTTTTATCCGTCCCGAAGCTCATCGAGGTTCTTGCCATCCCATTGATCTTCATAAAAATAAATTCTTTCTCTGCGTCTCTGCGTCTCCGCGGTTTTAAAAAATGCTCAAAAAAATGCGTAATAAAAAGGCCGCCAATTGAGGCGGCCCGGTAAGCGATCAAGGACGAGTCAGTCCCTTGGCCCGCTCCTCCGGGCGCCTGACTTTCGCGTGGTAGTCAAGGTCATGGTCATCTCATCGCTCCCGATCAACGCCAGTAATTATACACGGGCTCCCTCAAATGTCAATAGTTTTTTCATTCTTGGGCATGGAAGCGTGTGATGGCAGGAATACAGGCGGAGGCCGGTTCACCGGCCTTTACGCCTTGGTGTAGGCCCGTGCTTTAGCGCGGGTTGACGAGTCGCCGCGCTCCGGCTCAGGACCCCGTTTCAACGGGGTTCTCGATATAAAGGATTTATCCGGTGGCTGAAGCCAAGGCAGGAGAAGGACGTTAAAACGCCCTCTCCGACCTCGTGGGCCCTCGATACCCGCCATAAATGGCGGGCCTATACGCCGCGGGAAAGCCCGATGAATCGGGCTTAAGAATAATCAGTTCAGCTCCTTCTCCCCCCGATCAGTCCCAGGCGCAGGGCGAAGTAGAGGAGCTGGGCCAGGGCGCTCAAGGTGGCGGCGACGTAGGTGAGGGCCGCGGCGTTGAGGACCGTGGACACGCCGGCGGCTTCCTCCTGGGTGCGGATGATGCCGAGGTCCGCGATCACCTTCTTGGCGCGGCGGGAGGCGTCGAGCTCGACCGGCAGCGTGAAGAGCTGGAAGACGACGAAGGCGCTGAAGAGCAGGAAGCCGGCCAGGGCGAGGTCCCCGCCCAGCGCCAATCCCTTGGCCGACATCAAGGCGCCGATCAGGATCATGGGGAAGGCGAGCCAGGAGCCGATGGAGGCCGTGGGCACGATGGCGTTGCGGATTTTAAGGGGCGCATAGCCGGCGGCGTGCTGGAGGGCGTGGCCGGCCTCGTGCGCGGCGATGCCGGCGGCGGCCACCGACGGCGTGGCATAGACCTCGGGGCTCAAGCGCAGGACGCGGCTCCTGGGGTCGTAATGGTCGGAGAGCCAGCCGCGCGCGGCCTCGATGGCCACGTCGTGGAGCCCGTTGGAGTCCAGGATGCGGCGGGCCGCGGCCGCGCCCGTGATCCCGCTCATCGTCCCCACCCGGCTGTAGCGCGAGAACGCCGACTTCACCCGGAACTGCGCGTAAAGCGCGAGCAGGAACGCGGGCGCAATGAACAAGAAATATAGCGGGTCAAAGTAAAACATTGCCTGGACCTCCTCATTCCATTATAAACATCCTTCGCCCGGAGTCAGCCGGCGGGGTCATGATATTGGAGAACAAAAGGCCGCCACTGGTTCCGCTCCCTTGCGCGCGATGGAAGCAGGGCCTATAATTTTCGAGAGTGGGCAAGGGGTTCGCTACTTGGGTCAAGGATTTTATCACTTATCTGGAGATCGAGAGAAATCTGTCCCCCGCCACGGTCGTGGCTTATGAGGGGGACCTCCGGAATTTTCTCGGCTTCACGGCCGAGTCAGGGCTTGCCGGGCCGGGGGGTGAGGTGGACCCGGGCCGGGTTGACCGCAAGCTGGTACGCCGGTACCTGGCGCACGTTGCCAGGGGCCATCAGCCGGCGACGGTGGAGCGGGCGGCGGCCAGCCTGCGCGCTTTTTTCCGGTTCCTGATGCGGGAGGGCGCGGTACAGGTGAATCCGGCCGCGCTGGTCAGGACTCCCAAGAAGGAGCAGCGGCTGCCGTCGGCGCTGCCCATAGACGACGTGTTGCGCCTACTCAATGCGCCCCCGGACGACAAGACCATGGGCCGGCGCGACCGGGCCATGCTCGAGCTTTTTTACGCCTCCGGCATCCGGCTCTCGGAGCTTACGGGCCTGGACCTGGGCGACCTGGACCTGGACCACCGCCTGATCCGGGTGCGGGGCAAGGGGAGCAAGGAGCGGGTGGTCCCGGTCAACGAGCGGTGCGCGGCCCAGCTCCGGGCGGTGATCGAGGAGCGGCATGAGTTCAAGCCGTCGGTTCTGGACGACGACGCGCAGAAGGCGCTGTTCTTGAGCAACGCGGGGAAGCGGATCTCGCCCCGGCGGGTGAGGCAGGTGGTGGACAAGTGGGTGCGGGCGGCGGCAATGGCGAGGCGGGTGAGCCCGCACTCGCTCCGGCACTCGTTCGCCACGCATTTACTGGACTCGGGGATGCCGATCCGGAGCATCCAGGAGTTGTTGGGCCACGAGAGCCTGTCCACCACGCAGAAGTACACGCATACGAGCCTCGCTGAGCTCATGAAGGTTTACGACAAGGCCCATCCGCGGGCGAAACGGGAGAGGGACCGGGATGATCAAGGGAACGACGATCCTGATGGTTAGGCACCAGGGCAAAATCGTGCTGGCGGGCGACGGCCAGGTGACCCTGGAGAACATCGTGCTCAAGCACGCGGCCAAGAAGGTGCGGAGGCTTTACCAGGACAAGGTGATGTCCGGGTTCGCCGGCGCCACCGCCGACGCCTTCACCCTCTACGAGCGGTTCGAGGGCAAGCTCGAGAAGCACACGGGGAATTTGCGCCGCGCCGCCGTCGGCCTGGCCAAGGACTGGCGCACCGACCGGGCGCTTAGGCAGCTCCAGGCCCTGATGATCGTGGCGGACGAGAACGAGTCCTACCTGATCTCGGGCACCGGCGACGTGATCGAGCCGGAGGACGGGGTGCTGGCCATCGGCTCGGGCGGGCCGTTCGCCTCGGCCGCGGCCCGCGCGCTCATCCGCCACACCCGGCTCTCGGCGCGCGAGGTCGCGGAGGAGGCCATGAAGATCGCGGCCGACATGTGCATCTATACCAACGACAATTTCGTGTTCGACGAGATGGACTCGAAGACATGAGGTTTGAGGTTTGTAGTTTGGGGTTTGGGGTTCATGAATTCTTGACGGGATGAGACCAAGCCGCGAAGGGGCCTCAACCACAAACCACAAACTCCAAACCACAAACCCTTTAAGCGGAGAAACTATGGACAAGCAGACCTGGAACCTGACGCCGCGGGAGATCGTGGCGGAGCTGGACAAATACATCGTGGGCCAGGACGCGGCCAAGCGCTCGGTGGCGATCGCGCTTCGGAACCGCTGGCGCCGGAAGATGGTGCCGCCGCCGCTCGCCGACGAGATCATGCCCAAGAACATCATCATGATCGGCCCGACCGGCGTGGGCAAGACCGAGATCGCGCGGCGCCTGGCGCGCCTGGCGGGCGCTCCGTTCGTGAAGGTGGAGGCCTCCAAGTACACGGAGGTCGGCTACGTGGGCCGCGACGTGGAGGGCATGGTGCGGGACCTGGTGGAGGTCGCGGTGAAGATAGTGGAGGACGAGGAACGGGAGCGGGTGCGGGCGCGGGCGGAGGAGGCGGTGGAGGACCACCTGCTCGACCTGTTGGCGCCCCCGCCGCCGCCGCGGGCGCACGTTCCGGCGTATCCGATGCCGGGCGTCGTGCCCGCGTCCCCGCCCCCGGCCCCGGGCGAGGGACCGCAGGCCCTGGAGCTGGACAGCTACAAGCAGACCCGGCAACGCTTCCGGGAGATGCTCAAGGAGGGCAAGCTGGAGGACAAGTTCGTGGACGTGGAGGTGGCGGCCAAGGGCGGCCCGGTGATGCAGATTTTTTCGGGCACCGGGCTCGAGGAGATGGCGGTGAACCTCCAGGACGCGCTCGGGGGCATGATGGGCGGCCAAAGGATGAAGAAGCGCCGGCTCCGGGTTCGGGAGGCCCGCGGGCTATTGGTGGCGCAGGAGGAGGAGAAGCTGATTGACCGGGACAAGGTGGTGCAGGAGGCGCTCACCCGGGCGCAGGAGGCCGGGATCATTTTCATTGACGAGATTGACAAGATCGCGGGCCACCATGAGGGCGCGGGCCCGGACGTGAGCCGGGAGGGCGTGCAGCGCGACATCCTGCCCATTGTCGAGGGGTCAACGGTGACCACCAAGTACGGAATGGTGAAAACGGACCACGTGCTCTTCATCGCTTCGGGCGCGTTCCACATGACCAAGCCGTCGGACCTGATCCCGGAGCTGCAGGGTCGTTTCCCCATCCGGGTCGAGCTGAGCTCGCTCACCCGGGCGGACTTCGTGCGCATCCTGACCGAGCCGGAGAACGCGCTGGTCACGCAGTACAAGGCGCTGCTCGCGACGGAGGGGGTGGCGCTGGATTTCCTGCCCGACTCCATCGAGACCATCGCGGAGCTGGCCGAGCAGGTGAACGAGGGCGCGGAGAACATCGGGGCCCGGCGGCTGCACACGGTGGTGGAGAAGCTTTTGGAGGAGGTCTCCTTCAACGCGCCGCAGATGGCGGGGGCCAAGGTGGTGATAGACCGCAAGTACGTGCTGGAGAAATTGAAGGACCTGGCGGCTAACGAGGACTTGAGCCGATACATCTTATGAAGAGGTAGGGCGTAGGGCGAAGGGCGTAGAGCGTGGTTAGAAAAGCCCCTCAGCCCGACATACGCTCTGCGCTCTACGACATACGATCTTAGCGAGGACATCGAGATGGCGAAGATTCTGGTGGTTGACGACGAGCTGTTTTACCGCGAGATGGTGGCGGACGTGCTCAAGAAGGAGAAGCACGAGGTCACCATTGCGCGCGACGGCAAGGAGGCGGTGGAGCTGTTCGAGCGGCAGGAGCACGACGTGGCCCTGGTGGACGTGGTGATGCCCGGCTTTGACGGGCTCCTGGTGCTTTCCAAGTTCAAGAAGCACAATCCGATGGTGCCGGTGATCATGCTCTCGGCGCACGAGGACCAGCGGATGGTGATCCAGGCCCTGCGCTTCGGGGCGTTTGATTACCAGCGCAAGCCGATCAGCCCGCAGGAGCTGGCTCTCGCCGTGGAACGGGCGCTGAATTTCAAGAAGCTGCAGGTGGAGCAGGAGAAGAAGCTCGAACGGCTCTCCAGCCTGGAGAGCGGGGCCAAGCGCCTCTCCGAAATGGTGGCGGGCGAAATCTCGCTCGAGGCGGTGGCCCAGGAGTACGAGCTCCTCGACAGCGCGGTCAAGCTGGTCTCCGAGCTCCTGGAATGCGAGCGGGTGAGCATCATGCTCCTGGACCCCAAGGAGGAGGTCCTCAAAGTTGCCGTCTCCCTCGGCCTGAGCAAGAACCTGATCAAGCAGGAGACGAAGCCCGCCAAGAAGAGTATCTCGGCCCGCGTGTTCGAGACCGGCCAGGCCCTCCTGGTCCAGGACGCGGCCAGCGATGACCGCGTCTCCGCCAGCGAATTCTCCTCGCAATACAAGACCGCGTCCTTCGTGGTGGCCCCGCTCCGGGTCGGCAACAAGATCGTGGGCACCATCAACGCCAACGACAAGAAGAGCGGCGAGGAGTTCGACCGCGACGACCTGTTCATCCTGCGCACCATGAGCCACCACGTGTCAGCGGCGCTGACCGCGGCCATCCATACCTCGGCCCTGGAGCACGACCGCGAGCGGCTCAGCATGCTCTCCGACTTCCAGCGCATCCTGATCCACTACCTGGAGCCGGAGGAAATGCTCAAGGAGCTCCTTAAAAAGTGCCAGGAGATGATGAACGTGGTGAGCGCGGCGGTGTTCTTGAAGGACGAGTTCTCGGAGGACCTGGTGCTGCGCATGGGCTTCAACGCCCAGCACGAGATGACCAAGCAGCATACGATCCATTGCGGGGAGTCAATCACCGGGCTCACCGCCAGGGACGGCAAGATCTTTTTGCTGAACGCCCCGGAAAAGGACCCGCGCTACATCGCGGAGATCGAGTGGCCGTACAAGGGCGTGATCCGGAACATCCTCACCGCGCCGGTGCGCATCTCCAACACCACCATCGGGGTGATCCGGCTCCTCAACAGGCGCGACGGGGCCTTTGCCCCGGCCGACGCCAAGCTGCTGCGCGACGTGGCGGACAGCCTGTCCATCGCCATCCGCAACATGAAGCTCTACGAGCAGTTGAACCGGAGCGTGGAGGAAATCATCGCGGCGAACCGGAACCTGGAGAAGTTGAACGACGAGCTCAACCTCAAGGCCAAGGAGCTCGAGGTGATGAAGAAGATGATGGCCAAGGGGAGTCGGTGACATGGTGGAAGCAAAAACGCGGGCGCGGATCCTGGTGGAGGCCCTGCCCTACATCCGGGAGTTCGCGGACAAGGTGATGGTGGTCAAGCTCGGGGGCCACGCCATGCTGGACCCGGAGCTGGAGCGCTGCTTCGCGGAGGACGTGGTCCTGTTAAAGGCCGTGGGCATCCATCCGGTGGTGGTGCACGGCGGAGGGCCGCAGATCGAGGAGCTGCTCCAGAAGCTCGGGGTCGAGTGCCGCTTCGTCCAGGGCATGCGCGTGACCGACGCCCAGACCCTCGACGTGGTCGAGATGATCCTGGGCGGGACCGTGAACGGACGGATCGTGACCCGCATCAACACCGCCGGCGGTATCGCGCTCGGACTCTCCGGCCGCGACGGGAACCTGCTCAAGGCCCGGCCCTACCGCCTGCCCGTGGCCACCGAGGAGCGCACGCCCGAGCTCATTGATCTCGGCCACGTGGGCGAGGTGGAGGACGTAAACGCCGACCTCATCCTCCAGCTCTCGGCCCGCAAGATGATACCCGTGATCGCGCCCCTCGGGGTGGACGGCGCCGGCCAGGCCTACAACATCAACGCCGACCTGGTCGCCGGCGCGGTGGCCGCCAAGCTCAAGGCCGAGAAGCTCATCCTGCTCACCGACGTGGCCGGGGTCATGGACCAGGACGGCAACCTGCTCGGCCGCCTCACCCGCGAGGCCGCCCGCCAGATGACCGAAAAGGGCGTGATCAAGGGCGGCATGATCCCCAAGGTCAAATGCGCCCTCGACGCCCTCGACGCCGGAGTCACCAAGGTCCACATCATTGACGGACGCACCCCCCACGCCGTGCTCCTGGAGATCTTCACCGACGCCGGAGTGGGAACCGAGATCGTGGGTGAGTGAAATCCGACGGTGAACCGATGCCAAAAAGGCAAGATTATAAGGAAAAACCACGGATGAACACAGATGAACACTGATTAAAAAACTTTCTATAATAAAATAAATCAGTGTTCATCCGTGTTCATCCGTGGTTATTAATAAATGAGGAATTGGCAATGGGAACCATCGAAGACGGCAACAAGTATCTGATGAACACCTACGCGCGCTTCCCCGTGGCCTTTGTGCGCGGCGAGGGCGCGAAGCTGTGGGACGAGGACGGGAAGGAGTACACCGACTTCCTGGCCGGCATCGCCGTGGTCAACCTGGGCCATGCCCATCCCGCGGTGGCCGCCGCGATCGCCCATCAGGCCGGCCGCATCATGCACACCTCCAACCTGTTCCACATCCGGCCGCAGGCCGACCTCGCCCGCTGGCTCGCCACGCATTCCTTTGCCGACCGCGTCTTTTTCTGCAATTCCGGCACCGAGGCCAACGAGGCCGCGCTCAAGCTGGCCCGCCGCTGGGCCAAGGACCATAAAAGCGGCGCGTTCGAGATCATCGCCATGGAGGAATCGTTCCACGGCCGGACCCTCTTCTCCCTCTCCGTCACCGGCCAGACCAGGTTCCACCAGGGCTTCGAGCCGCTCGTGCCCGGAGTCGTCACCGTGCCCTACGACGATCCCGCCGCCGTGGCCCGCGCCATCAACCCCCGCACCGCCGCCGTGATCGTCGAGCCGGTGCAGGGCGAGTCCGGCGTGCGCGTGCCCCGCGACTCATACCTCAAGGAGCTCCGCAAGATCTGCGACGACAGCGGGGTTCTGCTCATCTTCGACGAGGTCCAGACCGGGATGGGGCGCACCGGCACCATGTTCGCCTACGAGTCATCCGGCATCGCCCCCGACATCATGACCCTGGCCAAGGCGCTGGGCAACGGCTTCCCCATCGGCGCCATGCTCGCCACCGAGCGCGTGGCCCAGGCCTTTGTCCCCGGCACCCATGCCGCCACCTTCGGCGGAAACTTCCTGGCCTGCGCCGCCGCCCTGGCCACCGTCCGCGAGATCGGCGACCCTGCCTTCCTGCAAAAGGTCCGCGAGACCGGCGCGTACTTCAAAGAGCGCCTCCAGGAGCTCGCGGCCGACCATGACGCCGTGATGGAGGTCCGCGGCAAGGGAATGTTGCTGGCCCTGGCCCTGGACCGGCCGGCCCGGCCAGTGGTTGACTATTGCCTGCAACATGGCATGATTATTAATTGCACGGCCGAGAGCGTGCTCCGCTTCGCGCCGCCGCTCATCATCAGCAGGCAAGAAATTGACGCCTTGATACCGGTGCTTGACCAGGCGCTCAAGCATTTGGCCGGAGCATGACTTGGCAGGGACACTATGATATAATTAAAAGGCTTTTTATATTTTTTATCAGTGCTGTCCAAAATAAACGGACCGGAGAACCGCCAAGACGCCAAGAAAGCCAAGGGCGATGTTTTTATTAAATTTTCAAGCCGGCCTCCCGGCAGTTTAATCTTTCTTGGCGTTCCCGTTAGCAGGTCCGCCAAGCAGGTTGGAGTCAAGGCGATGCGGCTTTTTCCGAGACTTGCCGCCAAGAAACATCCGGTTTTACTTGGCGAACCTTGGCGCTCTTGGCGTCTTGGCGGTTTTCTTACGGCCTATTTTGGACAAGAGTGATTTTTTATTGGAATTTTCCATGCCCTGGCGCGGGCGCCGGCATGGCGTTTTTTGAGGATACGGTGTTGAAGGGAAAGCATTTAATAGGCCTGGACGACTTTACCCGGGAGGAGGTCGGGCGGATTCTCGATCGCGGCCAAGCGCTCAAGGCCGAGCTGAAAAGCGGCCGGACGCGGCCGAGCCTCGCGGGCAAGAGCGTGGCCATGATTTTCGAGAAGGCTTCCACCCGGACGCGGGTGAGCTTCCAGGTGGGGATCGCGCAACTCGGGGCCAAGGAGGTGTTTTTGCCGGGCCGGGAGCTGCAGCTCGCGCGGGGCGAGCCGATCAAGGACTCGGCGCGGGTGCTGTCGCGCTACGTTGACGCGGTGGTGATCCGGGCCAACCGGCACCGGGACGTGGTCGAGTTCGCGAGCTGGTCGAGCGTGCCGGTGATCAACGGGCTCACCGACCTCCTGCACCCCTGCCAGGTGCTGGCGGACCTGTTCACCATCCGGGAGGCCGGAATGGACCTGGACCGCATCAAGCTGGCATTCATCGGCGACGGCAACAACATGGCCAACTCCTGGATCAACGCATCCGCCATTTTCGGGTTCGAGCTTTGTCTGGCCTGCCCGCCAGGATACGATCCTGACCCCAAAGTCCTGCAAAAGGCCCGGGCCGCCGGCGCGAACGCAAAAATAGTGCGCGACCCCGCCGCGGCCGGCAAGGGCGCGGACGTGCTCTACACCGACGTCTGGGTCAGCATGGGACAGGAAAAGGAAAAGGCCAAGCGGCTCCGGGCCTTCAAAAAGTATCAGATCAACACGGCGCTGCTCACGCGCGCCGCGCCCGGCGCCCGCGTGCTCCATTGCCTGCCCGCGCACCGCGGCCAGGAGATAACCGACGAGGTGATCGAGGGAAAGAGCTCGATCGTTTTCGACCAGGCGGAAAACCGCCTCCACGTCCAGAAGGCCGTGCTCGAACTATTGATACTCGGACCGGGACCATGAATAACAGTGCCGATAAATTCTCCCTGCCCCCGAACGCCGTGCCCCTGGTGTGCGAGGGCGACGACCTCCTCGCCCAAAACGTGACGCCGGAGGAGGGCTTCCTTATCTCCCGGCTCCACGGCACCTTAACCGTCGAGGCCTTGTGCTCGCAAACCGGACTGGGGAAACAGAAAACCCTGGCGCTGCTCGCATCGCTCCGTAAAAAGGGCATCATCTCCTTTCACGATCACGAATGCGCCGCGCCCCGCGAAGACACAGCTCCGGCCGCCGACGCCGTGGAGCCGGACCCCGCATCCGCCCCGGCGGCCAGGGTCTTTACTTTGTCCGAGCTGAAAAAGATCATCCGTAAGGAGCGGCCCAAGGGGGAACAACTGGTCCCGGTGATCGAGGCCATCTTTGAAAACCTCGAGCACCTGAGTTATTATGATCTGCTCGGGATCAGCGGCAAGGCCGACCAGCAGCAGGTCAAGAAGGCCTATTTAAAGGCGACCAAGTCCTTCCACCCGGACCGGTTCTACCGCAAGGCCGACCGCGAGTTCCGGCGCAAGCTGCAGGAGATTTTCAAGCAGGCCAACAAGGGCTACCGCGCGCTTAGCGACGAGGAGGCCCGGAAGGCCTATGACGCCTCGCTGGGCGTGGTGGAGGAGGAGCCGGAGGAAGAGGTGATCGAGGCCGCTCCGTTGAAGGCGCGGTCGCGGTCGGTCAAGGGCGAGCCCTCGCCCTGGAAGCGGATCAGAGTGTCCAAGGCCAGGCCGGTGGAGGAGAAGACCCGGGCGCCGAAGAGGGTGGAGGAGCCGGCCAAGCCCAAGGGCCCGATGCTCAAGCTGGGCTTCGGCGAAGCGTCCAAGCCGGTCTCCGCCCTGCTCCAGAAAATGGAGAAGGCGAAACAGGAGAGCCAGGGGGCTTACCTCGACCAGGCGGAAAAATTTTACAAGGGCGCCATGATCGAGAAGGAGCGCCGCAACTTGAACGCGGCCAAGATCAACTTAAAGCTCGCGCTCGAGTACTCCCGGGGCAACCCCAAATACAAGGAGGCCCTGGCCGAGCTGGAAAAGCGGGAAGGGGCCCAAAAAGGGGAGCAGGAATTCAAGCGCGGCCTGGACGCGCAGGCCGAGGGCGATCTGCGGTCCGCGGCCATGCATTACAAGGAGGCCTTGCGCGCCGGCTTTGAAAACGCCAAGCTGCTCCAGCGCCTCGCCGAGCTGGTCATGGAGCTGGACAACAATTTCGAGCGCGCCCGCGGACTTGTATTGAAGGCCATTGAAATGGAGCCGGGAATAGTGGACTATCACATGACGCTGGCCAGGGCGTATAAAGGTCTGAACCAGAAGGCGGCCGCCATCGTGCAGCTTGAGAAAGTACTCAAGATAGAACCCAAAAACAAGCTGGCGGCCAAGGAAATCAAAGCCCTCAAGCGCGGCTAGGAGGAGAAGAATGGGAAAGGTAATCGGCATAGACCTGGGGACCACGAATTCGTGCGTGGCGGTGGTGGAGAACGGGCAGCCCAAGGTCATTCCCAACCGCGGAGGCTACAAGACCACGCCCTCCATGGTGGCCTTCGAGGAAGGCGGCCGCAGGTTGATCGGACACCTCGCCAAGCGCCAGATGCTCACCAACCCCAAGAACACCGTCTACGGCACCAAACGCCTGATCGGCCGCAAGCACGACTCCCCGGAGGTCAAGAAGGCCATCGCCTCCTATCCCTATGAGATCGTCGAGGGGCCGCACCTCGACATCCGCATCTCCGTCCAGGGCCAGGACCTGAGCCTCTCCGAGATCGGCGCCATGGTGCTCCAGGAAATGCGCCGCGTCGCCGAAGAGCAGCTCGGCGAGCCGGTCAAGGAAGCCGTCATCACCGTCCCCGCCTATTTCAACGACAACCAGCGCCAGGCCACCAAGGACGCCGGAAGAATCGCCGGACTCGACGTGCTCCGCATCATCAACGAGCCCACCGCCGCCGCCCTCGCCTACGGCTTCGGCAAGAAGCTCGACCAGACCGTCGCCATCTATGACCTCGGCGGCGGCACCTTCGACATCTCCGTCCTCGAAATCTCCGAGGGCGTCTTCGAGGTCATCTCCACCGCCGGGGACACCTACCTGGGCGGCGACGACTTCGACGACCGCATCATTGACTTCCTCGCCGAGTCCTTCCAGCAAAGCACCAGCGTCAACCTCCGCCGCGACAAAATGGCGCTGCAGCGGCTCAAGGACGTGGCCGAGAAGGCCAAGATGGAACTCTCCGAGGTCGCCCAGAGCGAGATCAATCTCCCCTTCATCGCCATGGGCGAGGACGGCCCGCTCCACCTCAACCTCGTCCTCACCCGCCAGAAACTGGAGGAGCTCGCCGGAGACCTGGTCGAGCGCACCATCCAAATCTGCAAGAAGACCCTCGAAGCCGCGTCCTTCACCAAGAGCGACATTGACGAGGTCATCCTGGTGGGCGGACAGACCCGTATGCCGCTGGTGGCCAAGCGGGTCCAGGAGTTCTTCGGCAAGGCGCCCCGCAAGGGAGTCCACCCCGACGAGGTCGTAGCCATGGGCGCATCCATCCAGGGCATGGTCCTGGGCCAAGCCGGGCTGGCCGTGGAAGGAGAAGAAGAGAAAGACGAGCTGCTCCTGCTCGACGTTACGCCCATGAGCCTGGGCATCGCCACCTTCGGGGGCTTCTTCACCAGGGTCATCGAGCGCAACACCACCATCCCCACCCACGCCTCCCACATCTTCACCACCGCCGCCGACAACCAGACCTCCGTCAAAATCCTGGTGCTGCAGGGAGAGTCGGAGCGCGCCGCCGAGAACGAGCTGTTGGGCGAGTTCATGCTCACCGGAATCCGCCCCGCCAAGCGCGGCGAGCCCGAGGTCGAGGTCACCTTTGACATTGACGCCGACGGCATCGTCTCCGTCTCGGCCAAGGACCTGGAGACCGGGCTCGAGCAGTCCATCACCGTCACCGCCAGCTCCGGGCTCACCGAGCAGGAAGTCCAGTGGATGGTGGACGCCTCCAAGAACTACGAGGTGGAGGTGAAATCGCGCGAGCAGATCGAGGGCGCCTGCCAGAAGCTCGAGACCCTCATCACCAAGCTCGACCGCGCCGTCCAGGCCAAGGGCAAGAAGATGCAGAAGGAACTGGCCAAGGAGGCCAAGAAGGTCGGGGACTACGCCCGCCGGGCCATCGAGTTCGGAGACATGCCCGAAATCAGGAAATACACCGACGACATCCCATCGCTCATCGAGAGGGTCTCCGCCGGAACGGACTAGCCGCCGCGAATCTGATCAAAGACAAGAAAGGCTTGAGGCTTGGGGCCTGAGGCGTGAGGAAATGCCTCAATACCGCCTCACGCCTCAAGCCCCAAGCCTCAGGCCTCAAGCCCTAAGCTCACGGATACGGCCGGATCTCAACCTTCACCCCGACCTCAGCGAACTCCAGGTTCAGCCACTTCGCGTCGTCATCAAACAATCTGACGCAGCCGTGACTCTCCCGCCGGCCGGGCAGCGGGCCGCCGTGGAACGCCGCGCCCTGGTTGAAGTTCATGCAATACGGCATGGGAGAGCATCCCCGCCCGCGGCAGCCCCGGGGGTAAACGCGCGAGCGGCAGTCCGGCCCGCCCTTGCCCGTGATCCGGTATTGGCCCGCCCTGGTTTCCAGCCCGGCGCGGCCGCCCACCGCCGGGCCCCACCGCCGGAGCGTCCCCTCCGCGTCGTACGCCGCGAAGGCCAGCAGCGCCGGGTCAAAAATGATCAGCTTTTCACCGCGGGCCGCGATCTTTTTCGGAAACGGCGAGAAGTCCATCAGGCTCTTGCCCGCGAGATCCTTGGGCACCGCGATCTTGTAACCCGCCTTCAGCGGGTAATTGAGCCGGTTCAACTTCATCACGATCTCCCGCTCCACCGGGTCCGGAAAAATGTCCTCCCACGTCGGGTCCGACAGCGCCCGCACCTTCCTCGTACCCTGCCCGCTCCGGACCTCCCTCTCCACCGCCTTCTTCCCCGCGGTCACGCAATAATACCGCGCCGAGTCCGAGCACAGCGATGCCCCGTACTGCCCCACGTAGTCCGCCCGCGCGGCAAGGGCCCCCAGAACCAGCGCCAGCGCCGCCGCGCCCGCCCCCGCTTGCAAACGCTTCATAAGAAATAATGATAATTCCCGGCGCCCGCCGATGCAAGCCTTGTGCATTGCGCTTTATCGGGGATTGGTCCAGAATGATGAATCATCGCGGGCCGGCGTCACGACCGGCGGGAATAGGAAAAACGGGAGGAGACCCAGGTGGATGATTATGATCGGAGGCCGTACGCCAAGTCTTCGGGCCTGAGCCCGGGCGCGGCGCGGCGCGGGCCTTCCCGGCGCGAGCTGCTGAAATCTTCCGGCCTCGCGGCGGCCGCCGGAGCGATAGCGCACATTCCCGGCGCCGCTTCCGCGGCGCGCGGAATCCCGGAGCTCGACCCTTCATACAAGTATTACTGCCCGGAACTGGTGGAGATCACGGCCCCGGGCCCGATCATCCTCCCCGACGGGTCCTCGCAATGCTCCTGGTCGCGCCGACCCTACCTCGATCTGAACTTCGAGCACGCGCGCTTTTACGCCATCCCCTGGTTTCAGCGCTTCCGCATGAAAAAGTGGGACATGTACCACCTGGTGACGCCGGAGTGTTATCTGAGCTTCCTGGTGGCCTGGATCGGCTATGGGGCTTTTTGCAGCGCCTACGTATTTGACCGCGCGTCGGGCCAGGGATCGGAAGACATCCACATCAGCCCGCCCCGGCCGGGGCCGAAGATGATGCGGGACTCCACCACGGGCCGCACTGAATATCAAAGCCGCGGGACCAGCGCGCGGTTCGAGGTGGAGGGCGAGCGGCGCTCGGCGCGTGTTTCCTGGCCGGCTTTCGCGGGGAAAAATCTCGACGCGCGTATCGAGATGCGCCTGCCCGCCGCGCACGAGTCCATCTGCGGGGTCCATCCCACCAGCCCCCGCCGCTGCCACTACGGCCATAAGATTAACTGCATGGAGGCAAGCGGGTCGGTGAGGCTCGGCGGCCGCACCTATGACCTCGATCCGGTTGACTCCTTCGGCATGCTTGACTTCGGGAGGGGCTACTTCCCGCCCCGGCTCTTCTGGTACTGGGCCGTGGCTTCGGGAAGGGACGTCAAGGGCAGGCCCGTGGGCTGGAACCTGGGCCATGGCAACAGCCCCGCCGAGACCGCGGAGAACGCCGTGTTCTACGATGGAAGGCTGCACAAGATCGGGAAGGTGAAGTGCGTGGCGCCCGCCGGACCCGACGATCCCTGGCGCGTGCTCAGCGATGAGGGGAGGGTGGACCTTTCCATGGTCCCTAAAGCCGTGCGCAATCTCAAACTCAATCTGGGGGTGGCCTACTCCATCGGCCGTTCCGACCTGGGCCTCTATTCCGGGACCGTCACCCTGGACTCGGGAGAAGTGGTCGAGATCGCCGACATGTTCGGCCTGTTCGAATGGGTGGACCAGAAATGGTAGGGCATAGCTCAGCAAATTGTGGTGCGGGCGTCTCGCCTGCATCTTAAGCCCAATGCAGGCCGGAGGCCCGCGCCACCATCACCGGTCTTTCCCCATGACCGCTTCCATCACCCGCATCACGTTCCCGCCGTAAATCTTCTCGATGTCCGCCCGCGTGTAGCCGCGCCGGATCAGCTCGGCCGTCAGGTTTTCGAGCTCTCCCGCGTTCGCGAGGTCCTGGGGCGGGAAGATGCCGCCGTCAAAGTCGGAGCCCAGCGCCGCGCAGCCGATGCCGCCGACCGCAACGATATGGTCAATCTGGTCGGCCACGTCGCCGGCCCGCGCCGGCCGGCCCGTGACCAGGAACGTCCGGTGATAGTTCGCCCCGATCACGCCGCCGCTTTGGCAGATGCCCCGGATGAGCTCGTCCTTTAAATTGCGCGGGTGCTTCTTCAGGGCCCAGCAGTCCGAGTGGCTCGCGATCACCGGAGCGCGGCCCACGGCCAGCACGTCGCGCACCGCCTGGTCCGACGCGTGCGACACGTCCACCATCATCCCCAGCTCGTTCATCCGCGCCACCACCTTGCGCCCGAACGGAGTGAGCCCGCCCCCGGTCCTCTTCGCCTCCTTGGCCGAGTCCGCGATCAGGTTCGTGTGGTTCCAGGTGAGGGTCATGTAGCGCACGCCCTTGCCGTAAAAGTAATCGAGCCGGGACAGGTCGCCGCCGATGGCCTCGCCGCCCTCGATGGCGAGGAAGGCGGAAATCTTGCCGGCGGCCAGGTTGCGCTCCAGGTCCGCGACGCTCCCGGCGAACGCGAGGTCGGAGGAATAGGTGTCGAGCATCTTGTAGAACAGCGCGACCAGCTCGTCGGCGTAGCGCTTCTTTTGCTTGGGCTTCTCCCACACCGCGAAGAACTGCGCCTTGATCCCGCCGCGCTTGAGCGCGGGGAGCCCGCTCTGCAGCTTGTTCCCGCCGAACAGCGCCACGTCCTGCCCCGCCCAGTACATCTGGTCCAGGGCGTCCGAGTGCAGGTCAATGATCACGGCCTCCCGCGCCACGTCGGCGGGCGTGAAGCCAGCGGGCGATGTGGTCCCGGTTTTTTTCATGTCCTTCATGTCCGCGCCGATCAGCGCAACGGGAAGAACGGCGAGGGTGAGCGCCAGCCCGAGCTTCGCTGAAAAGTATTTCCCGGCCCTCATCCGTATCCCACTTCCCGCGGCCATAATCTTCGAGATCACCGGTTTTTGCAACCGCCCGCGCCTAGCGGTCATGGCCGCGCCGGGCCGGGCAGGACGCGCCAGCCATGGCTCCCGGGCTGAAGCCGCACGGTGGGCGAGAACTCCGCAACGTGATCCATGATCTCCCGGGCTTCTTCCACGACCGCCGGGCGCGGCCGGCAGGCCACGATACGGATGGGGACCGCCCCGATCGTCCGGTCCCCTCCTTCCGTCAGGCTCATCATCACCAGCAGCGCTTCGGTGCAGTCCGGCCGCGTCTGGTCAAAGACCAGGTTGCCCACGCTATAGAAGACCGCGGTGTCGCCGATCATCTCGATCGTCTGGATCACGTGCGGGTGGTGGCCGACGATCAGGTCCGCGCCGGCCCGCGCCATGGCCGCGGCCAGCGCGCGCTGGCGGGGCGTGGGGCGGCGCTGGTACTCGGCGCCCCAGTGGACAGTGACCACCACCGCGTCCGCGCGGGCCCGGGCCTCCTGGATGGCCGCGGTGACGCGCTCGAGGTTCGCCATGGCCGGGCCGGGAAGATCGGGCATGGGCATCAGCCCCTCGAGCGGCATGTCCACGAAGCCGAGCAGGGCGATAGTGGTCCCGCCGACTTTGACGTAGCGCGCGCGGGCCGCCTGCTCCTGGTTTTCACCTGCGCCCACCACGAGAATCCCTTCCTTTTCCAGGAAGCGCGCCGTGTCCATGAGCCCGGCCCGGCCGTAATCGCTCGTATGGTTGTTGGCGAGATTCAGGGCGGTGAACCCGGCCTTCTTCAGCGCGGCCGCGTCGCCGGGATCGCTGCGGAAGCTGTAGCGCTTGAGCACGGGGACCGCGCGCGCCGTGAGCGGACATTCCAGGTTGGCTATCGCGACGTCAGCGCCGCGCAGCAGCGGAGCGATGCCGGCGAGGACCTCATCGGGACCGCCGCCCTTTTCCATCCGCTCTTTAACGCCGCGGTCGAACATCAAGTCGCCGCCGGCGATCAGGACCGCCGGCTTCTTCTCCATCTCGCCCCGGCCGGCCAGCGCGGCGATGAGCACGGCCAAGCCGACGATCAGCCCGCGCCTCATCAGCACCCCGATGAATACGACTCGCGGCCGGAGGGTGTGCCCGCGGGCTCATTCACCATGAACTCCGTGCTCCATGATGGACGCGGCGGCGCTTTCCCCTCGTTCAGTATTTTCTGCCATTGCTCGTCGGTGAGCCGGTCAGTGGCCGGCCATTGAAACTCGTAATAGCTGAACACGGGGCCGCGCGTGATGTAGAGGTATCCCTCGATCTCGACCAGCGCGTAAATTTCGTCGGCGTAGCCCACGGCCTCTTCCAGGACGAACGGGTCAGCGGTGTGCACGTCGGCCACCACCGCCACGTACTTGTCCGGCCCCGCGACCTCCACCCACTCCGAGCCGCCGCTCGCTAGAATCTGGACCGTCAGGTACTCCATCTGGCTGCCCATGATCCGGATGGCCTCATAGTCCTCGTCGCTCTGCTTCTTGCTCGCGACCTCGTCCCCGCTCACCCGCTCCAGGAAAGAGAACATCTCCGCGAGCCGGCCGCCCACTTCCGTGAGCCGCTCCGTGAGCAGGCCCTGCTTCTTGAGCTCGGAGGTGGTGTAGATCTGCAGCTCCGCGAGCTCACGAAAAAAGTCGGGCCGGGCCTCCACGTAGCCCACCGTGCGCGCGGGCATCTCGTCGCCGCCGCACTCGGCGCCCGAGGGCTTGGCGTAGAGGATGGTGTCGTGCCGGAGCTCGGACCAGCTCGCGAGCGAGGCGTTCAGGTTCTTGAACTCCCACGGCTTGGTCCGCATGAACGGCGCGGCGCCGTCCGGCGCGGGCTGGTTCAGGGTCTTGAGCAGCCGGATCCAGCGCCAATATAAATTCATTTCCCCGGAGGCCGGCTTCAAATCCTTGAACTCGGCCTGCAGCTTATCCATCTCCGGCCAGTACCCGGGCCAGCGGTTCTCGGCGGCCTTGAGGACTTGCAGCGCCGCGGGCACGCCCATGACGCCGAAGAGGTCGAGGCCCGTGGGGAAGGGCCGCAGCTTGCGGTTGGTGAGCCGCTGCAGGATTTCCGAGTCCGGGATGTAGCGCATGCCCATGAACCGGGCCTGGGGTTTGCCGCGGTCGTCCGGATACTGTTGCACGATGCGGGCGGGATTGCGTTTGATCAACTCCTTCCTGATCTCCTCCTTTTTGCCGATCCATTGCTCGAGAGTAGCGTCTTGGCCGCAGATCTCGTCCGCGACCTTACGCACCAACTCGGGCGTGATGTCGTCGGTGGGGCCCACGTAGAAATTGGTGGGCTCGTAGATGAGGTCATACTTGGCCATGAGCTCGGGGCTGTGGGTGAGCTCGTAGACAGTGGCCAGCGCGGCCTCGATCGGCATGACCTCTTCGTCGAGAATGAACCCGGGCAGGCCAAGCCACATCATGGTGCGGAAGTAGGCGATGAGCTTTGCGCTCCTGGTGTAATGGCCGCGCGGCTTGAACATGGTGTAGTCCACCGTGCCCATGACCGGGCCTTTCTCGGTCTCCGCCGCCTTCAGGATGAGCTTGCGCTGCGCCAGGAAATCACCCTTCCATTCGGGCTTCAGCCACGTTGGGGGCGGCCGGTCGAAGTCCGCCGCGCTCGCCGCCTCCACCGGCTTGATCTCCACGTCGTACTCATATGTCTCCGCGCCCGCTCCCGCTTTCTTCTCCACCGGTTCTTCGCTTGCCAGGTCCTCCGCAACCGCGAAGTAGAGGATGGCGATCCGGAGGCCCTTCTGGAGTCCCGGGTCCTTCGCGGTTTCATCGAGCGCGTTCAGCTTCGCGGCCATGCCGGTCGCGAGCTCGCGCGCCGCGGGCAGGAGCTTCTGTTCCTCGAGCTCGCGCAGCGTGAAGTCGAAGTAGAGGTGGTAGAGCTGGAGCACGCTGTCGGTGGTGATGAAGTTGGGCACCGATCGGTAATCGTTCTCCTCGTACACGTGAAAGAGCTGGATGCTCTTGCCGGGGACCACCACAAAGCCGTCCTTGAGCAGCCGCTCCTTCACCGGCTTCGGCATGTCCGCGAACTGCGAGCCGTTCACGATGGCCCGCTTCGCGTACACCGGCTTGCCGTCAACCACCTTCACCTGCCCGGCCTTGAGCTCAGCCTCCCTTTTGCCCAGCCGCGCCATAAAATCCTTCTCCGGCGCCGTGAGCCGGCCCGCGTCAAAGGGCTTGGGCTCGTCCCAGTACATCTCCTCGCCGCACTTTTTGTCCTGGTAAGCGTGGAACTCGGACCGCAGCATGGCGTCCTTGAAATAATAGCAGTGCCGGGCATACACGGCGTTCCGGTAAAGCCTTAGCTGCTCCACGTTGAGCTTCCCGATGTCCATGCCCAGATTGATCTTGTCGGGGTTGATGGCCTCCCGTGCCCCGGCCGCGACCGCCAGGCCCGCGAGCGTCAGCATCACCGCCACTGCCGCCGCAATTTTTCTCGTCATGGTCCCACTCCTTTGTCTTGCAGCTCTTGCATTTTCTCATAAAGCTGGTCCCGGGCTTTTTCGTAATCCGCGGGATTGCTCACCCTGATCCAGTCGCGGTCGTGGGAGAACCCGAACCCGTCCCAGTGATACTGGCGCAGGACCAGGCGGGCTGAGCCGGAGTGCTCGACCGCGAGCAGCCGGTCAATCCCGTCATCGCCGCGCCAGAAGGCGAAGCGCTCGAATGGGAGCCCCAGCCGCGAGCCCAGCCACTTGGCGAAAAGGGCGTCGCCGGTCCAGTCAAAGATGAACAACCGGTTTCCCGGCTTCGGGTCAAAGCGAGTGGACTTGTATGCACCCACCGCGACCTCGGGAAGCGCGTCGCCGTCCAGCTCCGCCGTCATGATGCAATAGGGATGGAAGCCGCGGTCGAGGTCCAAAAACCGCCGCGACCAGCCGCCCGCGGTCATCTCATACACGGCAAGCGTCCGTCCGCGGTCCTCCCCGGAGCGGCCCAGAATGCAGAAGGCCAGGCGGCGCCCGTGCGCGTCCGTCCAGTCGCTCCGCGCGGTGATCCGTTCATAAGGCGCCGGATCAGGGGCGGCCTGGTCCGGCGGCGCCGCTGCAAATAATGCCAGCAATACAATCAGAGCGGGAATGGTGATCGGTCGCTTCATGGCTGTCCGGCCCGGAAATCTTGAACCCCGCATGGCCGCGCCGCCGCGTCTCCGTTTCCGAGGCCAGCGCCTATTATGGCCCAGCCGATTGATAAAAGTAAAATAATTGACTATACTAAAAATAAATTGAGGGCCGTTTTTAACATGCGCTCCTGATGAAGGTCCCCATGTTCAACCCCCGCATCTCTCCAACCTGTTCATTCGAGGCGGTCGGAGGAAGCTGGCATAGAGCGGAAGCGCGAAGTAGAGGTGTAACTTGCGTAGAAGAGGATATAGCGGCCGTCCCCGCTTCGATGACGAAGAATTAACAACATCCGATCAGCCGGCCCCGATCCGGGCAATGGATCTGGACGAGGAGCCGGGCGAGGCGTTCCTGGAGCTCGGCCTGTCGCGTCTGGCGGCTCAAGGAGCGGCGCACGCCGGCTTCACCCAGCCTACCGAGGTGCAGGAGAAGGTGGTCCCGGTTGTGGCCGCGGGCCGCGACGTGATCGCCTGCTCCGAGACCGGCTCGGGCAAGACGGCGGCGTTCGCGCTGCCCATCCTGGACCTGCTGGATTACGAGGCGCCGTTCATCCAGGCGGTGGTCCTGGTCCCCACCCGCGAGCTGTGCCGCCAGGTGGCCGACGAGTTCCGCAGGCTCGGCGCCGCCTTCCCCCTGCACGTGGCGGAGATCTATGGCGGCATGAGCTACACCGGACAGCGCCACGCGATCAGCCAGCGGCCGCAGGTGGTGGTGGGCGCGCCGGGCCGCGTGCTCGACCTGCTCGGCTCCCGCACCCTGGACTTCAGCCGGCTACGCATCCTGGTGCTCGACGAGGGCGACCGCATGTTGGACATGGGCTTCCTGCCCCAGATGCGCGAGATCTTCAAGTACGTGCCCAAAGAGAGGCAGACGCTCATGTTCTCCGCGACCATTCCCGTCGAGGTCTCGCGCTTCGCCAAGTTCTGTTTGACCGACCCGGTGAACATCCTGGTGGGCGAGCGGGCCAAGCCGCCGTCCCAGGTGGTGCAGGAGGCCGTCGAGGTCGGCCTCGGCGAAAAAGAAGCCAAGCTTATCGAGATCGTCGGCGCGGAACCCGGGACCATCCTGGTCTTCACCGCCACCAAGTCCCGCGCCGACCTGCTCTACCACGCCCTCAAGCGCGCCCGCCAGAACGCATGCGTGATCCACGCCGACCGCAGCCAGCCCGACCGCAAGAAGGCCATTGACGGCTTCCGGTCCGGACGCTACCGCATCATGGTCGCCACCGACGTGGCCCAGCGCGGACTCGACATCGAGGGCATATCTTTGGTCATCAACTACGACCTGCCCAACAACCCGGAGGACTACGTCCACCGCATCGGACGAACCGGACGCGCCAGCGCGCCCGGCCGCGCCGTGTCCCTCGTAACCTGCCGCGAGTACACCGACCTCAAAGCCATCGAGCGCCTCACCGGCCACACCTTCAAGAACCTCGGCCCCTCCTCCCGCTCCCTCGACCGCAGAAGCAGCCTGAAGAGAAGGACGCGAGGGCGGTCAATCTTCTGATCGCTCTATTATCCCTGATTTTTGTCCCTTGACACCGGCTCGGAATCAAAACTATAATCCGATAACAGTTGTTATCATGACGCGGCCTGGCGCTTCGTGATGAGCGGTAAATTTAAAAGGAGGTTTGAAAATGAAAGACGTATTCGTGGTCGGCGCGGTGCGGACGCCGGTGGGTAAGAGGGACGGTGGCTTACGGCTGTGGAACCCTCCGGAGCTGTTGGGGTTCGTGCTCGACGAACTCGTGAAGAAGGTCGGGATTGATCCGGCCATTATCGAGGACAACATCACGGGGTGCGTTTACCAGGTGGGTCAGCAGGGCTTTGACGTCGGCCGCATGGGAGTGCTCGCCTCCAAGTGGCCCTGGCAGGTCCCGGGCGTGTCGGTGAACCGCCAGTGCGGCAGCTCGCTTACCGCCATCCAGTTCGCCCACGGCATGATCGCCTCCGGCAACATGGACGTGGTCATGGCCTCCGGCTGCGAGGTCATGAGCAAGTACCCCATTGGCTGCGACTGCGACGGCAAGCTCCCCGACGGCCGGCCCCAGGGCAACCCCATGGGCAAGTTCTACGTGGACCGCGTCCAGGGCAAGCTCTACAACCAGGGGCTGGCCGCGCAGGCCATCGGCGAGAAGTACGGCGTCACCCGGCTGGACTGCGAGAAGTTCGCCGTGTCCAGCCACCAGAAGGCCCATCAGGCCACCGTGAACGGCTACTTCAAGAACGAGATCCTGCCCACCAAGGGCAAGGACAAGGAAGCCAAGGACATCGTGGTGGACAAGGACGAGACCATCCGGCCCGACACCAGCCTCGAGAAGCTCGCCACTCTGAAGCCCGCGCTCGGCTCCCAGTGGATCACCGCCGGCATCGCCAGCCCCGTCACCGACGGCGCCTCCGCCGTGCTCCTGATGAGCGGGGAAAAGGTGAAGGAGTATAACTTGAAGCCGATGGCCCGCATCGTGGCCAACGCCGTGATCGGCTCCGAGCCCATGCTCATGCTCACCGGGCCCATCTTCGTCACGCCCCTGGTCCTGAAAAAGGCCGGGCTCAAGATGGACGACATTGACATCTTCGAGGTCAACGAGGCCTTCGCGCCCATCCCGCTGGCGTGGGCCAAGGAGCTGAAGGCGGACATGGAAAAGCTTAACGTGAACGGCGGCGCCATGGCGCTCGGGCACCCGGTCGGCAACTCCGGCTGCCGCCTCTCCGTCACCGCCATCCACGAGCTCCAGCGCCGCAAGGCCAAATACGCGCTGGTAACTCTCTGCACCGGAGGCGCCATGGCGCCGGCGACCATCTTCGAGCGCGTCTGAGCTAAGTATTGAGTTTAATGTAACCGCAGAGGCGCAGAGTTCGCAAAGGAATTTTTTTATAAATCTTTCTCCGCGTTCTCTGCGCCTCTGCGGTTAAATGATAGGCTCCTGTACCCCAGGCGCCAATGAAAGCGGCGTCGTGCCGCGACTCGACTGACTTCGGTGAACTCAGTCGAACCGAGCTCGTCGAAGTCCGCACTCCACATCTTTAGCCATTGCCCGCTCCTCCCGCTCCGGATACGCCAGCGCCTTGGCCAGGCGCGCCATCGGCCCCAGCACCCCCAGCCGACCAAGCAGCGAAACCGCCGGACCCAATTTCCGGTAAAGCAGGTTGAACATCAAATACGCCGCCCACTCCGACCGCGACTCCGGAAGCCGCTGCCAGATGCGCCTGAAAGAGTAAAGCTCGCGGTAGATCCAGTAATAGCCGTCCTGCAGCTCGCGCGCGGTCATGCCCCGCGGACGGAACACCGCCCGCGAGGTGTTGTAGTGGTCCAGGTTGAAATCCGTGATGCGGCCCTCCTTGAGGAGCTGCGCGTAAAACCTCGTGCCCGGGTACGGGGTCAGGATGTGCGCGGTCATGGTCTCGACCTTGTTCGCGGCGAGCCATTCCAGGGTGTGCTTGAACACGCCGGGGCCGTCCCAGTCAAAGCCGAAGACCAGGCTCGCGTTCACCATCATGCCCCGGTCGTGGATCTTTTTGATGGTCGCCGTGTATTCCGCCACCTGGTTCTGCCGCTTGTTGCACCCGGCCAGGTTGTGGTCGTTGATGCTCTCGAACCCGATGAACAGGCTCTTGCACCCGGTCTCGGCCATCAGGTCGAGGACGTCATCGTGGAGGCCCACGTCCACCGACACCGCCGTGTGTCAGGTGAGCCCGAGCGGCCTCATCGCCTGGAGCAGCTCCCGCGCCTTGGCCGGCGAGCCCATGAAATTGTCGTCAATGAAAAAGACGTGGCGGATGCCGAGCGACTCGATCTCGGCCAGGACGTTTTTGACCGGCTTCATGCGGTGGCCGCGTACCACGTTCTCGGCGCTCGAGTAGCAGAAGTCGCACGACCACGGACAGCCGCGGCCGGCCACCAGCGTATTGGGGAACAGATAGTCCTTGCCCCGGATCAGCTCCCAGCGCGGGACGGGCGCGCGGGAGAGGTCGGCGGGACCGGACTGCCGGTAGATTTTCTTGAGCCGGCCCGCCTCGGCGTCCCTCACTATCTCCGGCCAGAGCTCCTCGGCCTCCCCGATCACGATGGCGTCCGCGTGCGCCAGGTTTTCCTCCGGGCAGGAAGTGGGATGAATCCCGCCCAGCACCACCGGCACCCCTCTTGCCCGGTAGGCGTCCGCGATGGCGTAAGACCGCCGCGCCGTGTCCGCCTTCACCGTGATCCCGACCAGGCCGGGACGGTCATCCCGGCAAAGGCGCTCCACGTTTTCATCCTCCACCGTCACCCGGTGCTCCTCCGGAGTCAGCGCCCCCAGGGTGAGGAGCGCCAGCGACGGCGCCATCCTGGTCTTCAATGCTGTGTCCATGGGACGATGGGACATCCGGGGCGAAATGAGCTTGATCCACACGTCTTGTTCCTCCTTGGCCGGCCGGCGCCGGCTGAAAATGATGATAAAGTACTTTGTGCTATAAAGTAAGATGCCAAAAAAAGAGGGCCGGTTCCGAAAAAACGCTACCCCTCTAAAATTTTTTCCAGCTCCGCCACGTAGCGCTCGAATTCCCTGCGCCCCTTTTCCGTGATGGCAAAGGTGGTGCGCGGCTTCTTGCCCGCGAATTCCTTCTTGACCTTGATCAGCCCGTGCTCCTCGAGCATGGCCGCGTGCACGGAGAGGTTGCCGTCGGTGAGATCCAGGATCTCCTTCAGTTCCGCGAAGGTGAGCCTGCCGCGCGCGGCCAGGGCGGACATGATGGCGAGCCGCGCCCGCTCGTGGATCACCTTGCTGAGCCGGTCCGGGTTCATGTCAGCTCCTTGTCCGCGATCAGGTTCTTGACGCCGAAGGCGAGGTTCACGGCGCCGAAACCGAGCGCCATCAGGACGAGCGCGGTGCGGCCGGAGGAGAAGGCGGCGACGGCGCCGAGGGCCAGGAAGATCAACGACTGAAGCAGATGGTCCTTGCCGGTGTAGTAATGGAACCCGAAGAGCACGAGGCCGTAGGAGAGGAGCCACAAAGCGGGGATCAGGCCGAAGTCGCGCGTGGCGAACAACCCGAGCGTCAGCACTCCGACAGCTCCGAGCAGCGGGAACTGCGAGCTGAACATGCGGCGGGCCGGGGGCGTCAAGGCGCTGACGCCAAGCTTTTCGGCCCGGGCGAGAGATAAATACACGCTCCCCCCGGCGGCCGCGGCCAGGATCAGGATCCACAGCACGGCCAGCAGCGCCACGTCCCACCCCGTGAACAGACGCGGGTCCGCCGCCTTGTCCGCGCCGATGATCAGCCAGGTGAGCCCCGGCCCGGCCAGCCCGCACACGCCGGCCAGCAGATACCCCAGCGGCGGCAGGTTGGTGTAGCGCGTGGACGCCTCCATGGTCTGCTTGATGAATTGAAGGTCCTTCTCCACCTGTTCGCGCTCCATGACGTCTCCTCCTTTTTCTCTACTTTATAGCTAAAAGTACTTTCCGTCAATTTTGACAGCGGCGGCCCCGGACCGGTTCCGGCCCTTGACTTGCGCGTTTAAAAGGGGGAATACTTGGCAAGGCGCGCCGGACCCGGTCCGAGCCCGCATCCGGAAATTCAGGAGGCCCGATGGCAACGCCCAGGATCGTCAGTGAGCTCGAACCCCTCTTCCGGCCCCGCTCCGTGGCCGTGGTGGGCGCCACCAACAACCTGACCAAGTGGGGCTTCTCCACCTTTGCGAGCCTTAAAGGGCGCTATCAGGGCCCGCTTTATCCGGTGAACGGCCGCGACCGGGAGGTCCAGGGCCACCCGGCCTACGCCCGGATCACCGAGGTGCCCGGCCCGGTGGACCTCGCCGTGATCGTGGTCCCCGCCGGCCAAGTGGCGCCGGTGATGAAGGACTGCGTGAAAAAAGGCGTGAAGGCCGGCGTGATCATCACCGCGGGCTTTGCCGAGACCGGTCCCGCCGGCAAGGCCTTGCAGGACGAGGTGATGGCGATTGCCCGGAGCGGCGGCATCCGCGTGGTCGGCCCCAACTGCATGGGCATGTGGAGCGCGGCCGCTGACCTGTCCGCCTTCATGTTCCCGCTGCCGATCATGGCGGGCCCGCTGGCGCTGGTGTCGCAGGGCGGCAACGTGGGCGGGGCTCTCGTGGTGGACGCGGTCACGCGCGGCATCGGCTTCCAACACTACGTGAGCTGCGGCTGCGCGGCGGACATCCCGATCGAGGACTACGTCGAGTACTTCTCCCATGACGACGAGGTCAAGGTGATCATGGTTTACATCGAGGGCCTCGCCGACGGCCAGCGCTTCGTGGAGAAGGTGAGGCGCGTCACGGTCCGGAAACCGGTGCTGGCGCTCAAGCCCGGCCGGACCGCCGCCGCGGCGCGCGCCATCTCGTCGCACTCCGGCGCCATGTCCGGCTCCGACCTGGTCTATGACGCGGCCTTCAAGAAGGCGGGCGTGCTCCGGGTGGACTCGACCATGGAGCTGCTCGACACCGCCCTCGGCCTCATCACCCAGCCCCTGCCCAAAGGCCGCAACGTGGTCATCACCACGCCCGGAGGCAGCTACGGCGTCATGTGCGCCGACGCCTGCGCCTCCCGCGGGCTCACCGTCATTGACCTGCCCCAGCGGGTGATGGACTCGTTCAACGCCATGTTCCCGGCCCGCTGGAGCCACGGCAACCCGGTGGACCCCGCCGGCGACCGCAACTTCGTGCCTTACCTCAAGGCCCCGGAGATGCTGCTCGCCTGCCCCGAGGTGGACGCGCTCATCTTCATGGGCTTCGGCTCGTTCTCCGGCATCTCCGCCATGCTGGCCTCCGCCGGCGGAGAGATCAACAAGGGACTTGAAAGGATGAAGGACCGCATCGAGGGCCTCGAAACCATGGCCCGGTCCTTCTCCGCCATGCTCGATTCCGGCGACCGCGAAAAGATCAAGCAGGTGGTCAAGGCGGGCATGCTCTTCATGTTCGGCTCCGTCATGGCCAGCAAGGAACACGAGCTCACCGGCTTTTTCGAAACCGTCTCCGACGCCATGACCTCCGAGCGCATGCTCAAGTCAACCTTCTTCACCGGTCTCCGCGAGCTCTTCGACTCCATCGCTAACAGCCGCATTGACGGCGAGAAAATGGCCGGCATCATGACGCTGATGGAGCCCATGCTCTCCGCCCTCATCTATCACTGGATCGAAAAATACGGCAAGCCCGTCATCACCACCACCTTTACCGAGGAAACCACGCGGATGGGAGAGGGCGGACACTTCTCCTATTCCAACGCCGAGCGCGCCGCCTCCGTCCTCGCCAAGCTGGTCGAGTACAGAGAGTTCCTGGAGGCTGTGGAGGAGAGTGAAGAAAAATGAAAAAACCACAGATGAACACGGATCAACACAGATTATAATCCGTGTTCATCTGTGTTCATCCGTGGTTAAAAACAGCCCACCCATGATTCCTGAGAAAATGAATACAAGAGGGGAAAGATAGGAATTGCGGGCGCAAAAATCTTCTCCACCCTCGATCCTGATAAACAGAGAAAGGCGCGCCCCGCATTTCCGGGGGCCGGAAGGAACGGTGTCGGTAACCTTATTCCGAGGCTTTTACATTGGTCGCTTCCGGGCCCTTCCGGCCCTCGCCGACCTCGAACTCGACCTTCTGCCCTTCCCGCAGGCTCTGGCCCACGGACTCGATGTTCGACCGGTGTACGAAAATGTCCTTGCCTCCTTCATCCGGGACGATGAAGCCGAAGCCCTTCTGGTCGCTGAACCATTTCACAGTGCCTTTTGCCACAACCATTCCTCCATTACGGGCTCCTTCCTCCAGGAAGCGCCCTCCGATCCCCGCAGCCTTTGATAGCGGGACATGCCCCGCGGGGAATTAAAGGCATGTCCTTATCAATTGCCTCAATGTTATCCTTTTTCCAAAACGGTGTCAAATAATTTCCGATGACATCATCCCGTTGAGATCGGATACGGTCCGCGCTATAATTCAGCCCGGCTTGCGAAGCAAGGGCATGGCCGCCGGCGGCCATGCGGGACAGGAACAAGAGCGGGCAAAGGAGTGACGCCATGAAAAAGATCGCAGTGTTGCTGGCGGCCTGCGCCGCAATGTTCTCCATGACGGCGGCGGCCGCGGAACGGCTTGCGCTCGATATGGGCTGGCGGCTGCAGTCGTCGGCGAAACTGAGTGACGCCGGCGACGCCGTCTCGGCCGCCGGCTACCCGGCCGACGCCTGGTACCCGGTGGCCGTGCCTTCCACGGTCCTGGCCGCGCTGGTGGCGGACGGAGTGTATCCCGACCCGTTCTACGGGCTCAACATCACCAAGATCCCGGGCTATATCGAGGGCCGCTGGCTGGTCATGCCCGAGGACAGCCCGTTCTATCCCTCCTGGTGGTACCGCGTCGAGTTCGACGCGCCCGCCGCCTTCCAGGGCAAGGAGCTGACGCTCCACCTCGACGGCATCAACTACAAGGCCAACGTCTGGCTCAACGGGAAAAAGATAGCGGATGCAAGCCAGGTCATCGGCATGTTCCGCCGCTTCGAGTTCCCCGTCAACGATTTCGTGAAGATCGGCCCAAAGAACTGCCTCGCCATCGAGACCATCGCGCCCGGCAAGCTCCCCAAAAAGAAATACCCGACCAAGCAAGTCGAGGCCACCACCGGATGGGACGACCATAACCCCGAGCCGCCCGACCTCAACCTCGGCGTCTGGCAGGACGTATATATCACCGCGAGCGGCCCGGTCCGCATCAAAAATCCCTACGCCGCAACCGATCTCGACCTCCCATCGCTCGACCTCGCCCATATCACCGTGTACGCCGACCTCCAAAACGTCACCGACCAGCCCGTGGCCGGAGAGCTTTCCGGCAGGATCGAGGGCATAAAATTCAAGCAGGCGGTGAGCCTCGAACCGCGTGAGCTCAAGACCGTCAAGTTCTCGCCCTCCGAGTTCCCCGGGCTCAACATGAAAAACCCGCGCCTCTGGTGGCCGAACCCGGTCGGAGCGCAGGAGCTCTACACCCTCGACCTCGCGTTCAAGGCGGGCGGCCGGGTCTCGGACCAGGCGTCCACCCGCTTCGGCGTGCGCGAGGCCAACACCTATATCAATGACGAGGGCTGGCGCGGTTACGAGATCAACGGCAAAAACATCCTGATCCGCGGCGGCGCCTGGATGACCTCCGACCTGCTGCTCCGCCTCACGCCCCGCCGCTACGACGCCCTGGTCCGCTACGCCAAAGAGGCCAACCTCAACATGCTCCGCTCCGAGGGCTTCTCCATCCGCGAGACCGAAGAGTTCTACGACACCTGCGACCGCTACGGCGTCATGGTCACCCAGCAGATCTTCGGCCGCTCCCTCCCCGACGAGCCCCTGGCCGTGGACTGCGTCCGCGACATGATGCTCCGCATCAGGAACCACCCCAGCCTCGTCCACTTCCTCGGCCACGACGAGACCTTCCCCACCGACACCCTCGACGCCGCCTACAAGGGCCTCATCGCCGACCTCGATATGCGCCGCACCTATCAGCCCCACTCCGGCGCCTTCCTGGTCAAGGACCGGTTCAAGACCGGCGGCACCCGCACCGGCACCCTCGAACTCTGGACCTATGCCGGGCCCGCCCATTACTACACCCACAAGATTGACGGCGCCTGGGGCTTTGCCCAGTCCGGCGGCATCGGCGGCGTGGCGGCCTCCGAGGAGAGCATCCGCCGCATGATCCCCGAGGACCAGCTCTGGCCGCTATGGACCGACGCCTGGTCGCTCCATACCGTGATCCAGGGAGGGCATTACTTCGACAAGCTCTTGAAGGCGCTCGATACGCGCTACGGCGCGCCCGCCGACTTCACCGAATTCGTCATCACCGCCCACGTCATGAACTACGACTCCGCCCGCGGCATGTTCGAGGCCTACGGCCGCAATAAGTACAGCGCCCTCGGCATCACCACCTGGAAGTACGACGCCGCCTGGCCCGCCGCCATGACCTGGCAGTACATTGACTGGTACCTGCTCCCCACCGGCGCCTACTACGGCGCCAAGAAGGCCTGCGAAGCCCTCCACGTCCAGTACTCTTACGACGACAACTCCGTCTGGGTCGTCAACACCCTTTATCGAGAGTTCACCGGGCTCGCGGTCAGCGCCAGTATCTACAACCTCGACCTGGCCGAGAAATACGCCAAGGACGCCACCGTGAGCGTGGGCCCCGACGGCAAGACCGAGGCCTTCAAGATCGTTTTCCCGGACGGGCTCTCCCGCGCCTTCTTCCTCCGCCTCACCCTGCGCGACGCCGCAGGCAAGATGGTCTCCGACAACTTCTACTGGCTCTCCACCAAGCCCGACCGCCCCGGCAAGAAATTCTACGGCATCGTCCCCCTCACCCCCTCGTCCATTGCCGACCTCACCGGTCTGCGCTCGCTCCCCCGCGTCAAGCTCGACGTATCATGTTCCCTGCAAAAGGGGCCGGACGAGGACACCGCCCGCGTCACCCTGCATAACACCGGCCGCGACGTGGCCTTCTTCACCCAGCTCGCCGTGACCAAGGGCCCGGCCGGCATGGAGGTCGCGCCCTCATTCTGGTCCGACAACGACGTGGCCGTGCTCCCCGCCGAGGACAAAGAGCTCAGGGTCAAGTTTTACCCGCGCGACCTGGAGAATGCGGACCCCGTGATCAGGGTCAAGGGATGGAACGTGGAACAGGTGGAATGCAAGCCGTAGTCCCGGAGGGACGGCCGATAGTAGCCCACCAATTTATTGGTGGGAAACGGGAAAGGCACAGACAACCAAGTCCCGCAAGGGACGGCGGAGAATGGCCCCGGAATTTATTCCGGGGACGGCGGGACCGTTACACCACGGAAGGGAATAAAATGAAAAAAATCGTCGTCATCTTCTTATCGTCAATCCTGGCCTCGTGCTCCCTCGGCTGCTCGCTGGTCACTCCGCGCAATTTCCACCGCAACTGGGTCTGGGACGGCGTGCCGCGCGTGATGCCGAACTCGGCGTTCGAACCGGTGGCCGCGGCCAGAGACGTGGCGGCGGCCCCGGTGCCGGCAAGCGATGTGTCCGGCCCCTCGCTCCACGAAGAGCTCGATCTTTCCGGCGCCTGGAACTACATGCCCGATCCCGGCGACGAGGGCGAGGCCATGCTCTGGTCCGCGCCCTCGTTCAGCGACGCCGACTGGAAGCACATGGCCGTGCCCAACAATTACATGATTGACGACCCCGCCCTCTCCACCTTTTTCCAGCCCGTCTGGTTCCGCCGCTCGTTCGAGGTCCCGGCGTCATTCTCCGGCAAGCGCCTCCGCCTCGTCTTCGAGAGCGTGGACTATTTCGCCAAGGTCTGGCTGAACGGTAAGCTGCTCGGCGAGCACGAGGGCTACTTCGCGCCCTTCTGTTTTGACGTCACCGACGTGGTGAAGCCGGGCCAAAACGTGGTGGTGGTGAAGGTCACGAACCCGTGGGACATGGGCCAGCAGGTCGCGGAGGAGCACTCATCCACTACCTCCGCCGAAAAGGTCTGGGTTAAGGCCGTGCTCGCGTATCACGACTCGCGGCCCGGCACTGACTCCGACAGCGCGCTCGACAGCCAGAGCCTCGGCACCGGCGGCATCCCGCGGCCCGTCAAGCTCGTGGCCACCGGCGACGTGGCCGTGGACTGGACCCTCATATCTCCCAGGCTCTACGATAACTACACCCGCGCCGAGGTCACCTTCGATGTGTTCCTTACTAACTTCACCGCCGCGCCCGTCGAGTGCGTGGTCACCGTGGCCGCCGGCGGCGAGAACTTCACCGGCTACTCCGATTCCATCGCGGCCCGCGCCACGCTGGCGCCCGGACCCAACAAGGTGGCCCTCGTCCTCAAAGTAGATGAGCCGCGCCTGTGGTGGCCCTGGGGCCATCCCGAGCTCGGCCGGAGCAACCTCTACCGCGCCCGCGTCACCGCCTTCGCCGGCGCCCGGGCCACCGACGAGCAGACCCACCTCTTCGGCATCCGCGAGGTCAAGCTCTCCGAGACCGGGCCCGAGGCCTTCTTCTGGTTCGTGAACGGCAAGCGCCTCTCGTTGCGCGGCACCAACGGGTTCCCCACCGAATACTATTCCAAAATAACGCCGGAATATTTGCAAGAATACTTCGACCTCATCAAGCAGAACAACATGGACATCCTGATCGTCCACGACCACCAGGCCCCGCCCATCGTCTACGAATTCGCCGACCGCGCCGGCGTCGCCATCCTCCAGAACTTCACCCTGATCTGGGAAGTCAACGTCTGCGACTTCGTGCGACCCAACGGCGACCCCGCCCTCACCGGCAACCCCGAGGTCATGGGCCGCATGGCCGTCGAGGCCATCTGGTACCTCTACAACCATCCCTCCATCTTCTGGTGGAGCATGCACGACGAGTCCGGCCACATCGGCCTCAACGGCAAGGGCCTCGCCCACGGCAACTTCTGCCGTGACGAGCCGTACCAGCCGGGCGAGGAATTCCCGGTTTACCAGGACCTGAGCCTCAACCTCGACCTCGACAACCAGCTCATCCGCATCGCCCGCGCCGTGAACACCACGATCCCCATGCACCGCACCGGCGGACTCGAGACCGACTCCCTCACCTGGTACGGATGGTCGCGCACCGATTACTGGGACCTGCTTGACGACCCCGAGCAGTTCCCCCTCGAGTTCGGAGGCGAGGCCGTGAGTTACTCCATGGCCGGCGTCATGAATTATTTCGACGGCTGGTTCCCGGTCCGCGATCAGCGCTCCGAGTACGAATGGAAATACCACGGCATCCAGTACCGCTTCCAGCTCTACGACACCGGACGCACCATTAAATACGACAACTTCAACGACTGGGCCTTCGCCACCCAGCTCCACCAGGCCGTGGTCATCAAGTACCACATCGAGATCAACCGCGAGAACAAGTACCACCCCACCGGCTCCGTGCTCCAGTACATGCTCAACGACTGGTGGCCCTCGACCAACTTCGGCGTCACCGACTGGAACCTCGAAGCCAAAATCGGACTGCCCTGGATGAAGCGCGCCTTCTCGCCCCAGCTCGTGGCCACCCGCGTCGGCAAAAACATCTATTCGCGGGGTGAAAAGATCGAGCTGCCGCTCCACCTCATGAACGACCAGTGGCTTGACTTCCCGGACGCGCGCCTCCGCTGGAAGCTTCTCGAGGAGACCGACAGCTTCATCATCAAGGGCTACTCCGACCACCGCGGCATCTTCGCGCTCTCCAACTTCACCGACCCCATCGCCGGCATCAAGTCCGGCTTCATGGTGCCGGTCACCGCCACCATCGGCCACCAGGTGCCTATAGCCACTGCCCTGGAAGGCTCCACCATCGTGCACCTGCCGCCCGACAGCGAGCTCAAGGCCGCGGTCGTCCGCTTCGACGCGCCCAGCACCGATGACATCCGCCACTACACCCTCTACATGACGCTCACCGCAGCCGGCGGCACCGTCCTTTCCGAAAACTGGGACCACTTCATCGTCGTGCCCAACGCCAAGCGCTTCGACCCGCCGGAGGGCATCACGCCCGCGCCACGCTTCAGCCTGGACCTGGCGCTCAACAAGCTGGGCGCGCCCGTCACCGGCCCCGTGGCCATCGTGGACAAGTACATTCCGGCGAACCGCTACGAGACACTGCTGGACAGCGCCGGCCGCGCGTCCCTCACCGGACTCCTCCCCGGCGCCTATCGCCTGGAAGCGGGCGGCCTGAGCTACGAGTTCCTGCTCAACAGCGACGATAAAATCAGCGTTGACTTCGGCCCCGGCCTCAAGACCAAGCTCGGCGTGAAGCCGATCATCGAGTGGGGGCCGCTGCCACGCCCGACCGCGACCTATCATTAATTGTGAAGGTTTAGTATCATAATGCTCAGGGAGGAAAGGGACATGAAGATCACCTATGATGCCGAGGCCGATGCCCTCTATCTCGAGTTGCGTCCTTTGCCGCCCGGCACGGCGCAGGCCCGGGAGCTGACCGAGGACATAGTGGCCGACTATGGACCGGACGGAAAACTGGCCGGGCTGGAGATCCTCGACGCTTCCATCGTGCTGGGAGATGAGCCGCAAAAATTGGTCGTGGAAGTTGCCACGGTGGCGGCCCCAAAGTCCGCCTGACCGCGGGGAGATGCGGATTCTCGCCTCTTATCTCTCCCGATGACTATCGTTAGAGTCGCGTGCGATCCCGCCCAGGAAAGGAAATGGTCATGAAAATTATGGGTCTTTTCGCGTCGCTTCTTTTCATCTTCGTCTGCCTTGCCGCTGATCCCGCCCAGGCTATTGAGCTCAAGGCCGGGACCGCCAGGGCCGTGATCACGCCGGCCTCGCCGCTCGGCCGCATCACCGTGAACGGACCCGCCGTGAAAGGCGTGAGGAAGGACCTCTACGCCCGCGCGCTCGTGCTCGATGACGGGGCCAAGAAGCTCGTGATCGTGACCTATGACTTGAACTGCCTCGACGTGGCCACTCCGATCCTCCGCTCGCGCTGCCTTCACGAGCTCGGCATCTCCCCCGAGTACCTCGTCCTCCTCGCCACCCACAACCACGCCGCGCCCATCCAGATCGTGCCCGATAACTTCGATTACGGCCGCTGGCTCGCCGAGCGCATCTTCGCGCTGATCAAGGAGGCCATCCAAAACGAGCAGGGCCCGGTCAAGCTCATGTACGGCGCCGGCGTCGGCGACTACCTCATCGCCGACCCCCGCTATCCCGACGTTTACGGGCCGGGCCTCAAGCCCATTGACGAAGAGGTCGAGCTGTTGAAGGTCATGCGCGGCGACCAGGCGATCGCGCTCCTCTTCAACCAGGCCACCCATCCCATGCACGACACCTTCTCCTATCTCGACCCCGCCCACCCCGGTTACGCCATGGACGAGATCGAGAAGGCCGTGCCCGGAGCGCTCGCCCTCTACGCCGCCGCCTGCGGCGGCGACCAGTTCATGCGCCGCGGCGCCGTCATGATCGCGCCCCTCTACGTCGTCAAAGCCGACGGCCACAAACTCGCCTCCACCGTCCTCGAAATTTCCGCCGCCCCCATGCGCGACGTCACCGGGCCCATCGTGAGCAGCTTCCAGCGCATCGCGCTGCCCCTGGCCCCGCCCGTGTCCCATGAAGAGGCGCAAAAACTCGCCAGGAAAATTCCCCGCGACATCGGCTTCGTGCCCTACCCCAACCCCGACCGCGAGACCAACTGGATCCGAAACCTCCTCAAGTATTACGACCAGAAAATCCCCTTCCCCACGAAAACCACAGACATGTCCTGCACCGACGACGGCTTGCTCATGCCGGAACTCCCCGAGCCCCGCGAGTTCCCCTGCATCTACGAGGAGGCCATCGTCGCCAAAATCGGGCCCCTTGTCTTCGTGGCCCTGCAGGGAGAGGTCTGCGCCCCCATCGGCCTCGCCATCAAAGACGCCGTCAGCGGCGAGCACCCCATCATGCTCTTCGCCTACATGGGCGAGCACAACCTCTACATTCCCACCAGGAAGCTCGTGGAGCGCGACGCGTACCAGTCAGAGGTCATCAAAATCCAGTACGCCTCCCCCGTGGGCTGGGCCCCCGAGGTCGAGGACAACATGGTGAACAGCGTTCTGAAAATGATTGACTCGATCCTGAACAACTGAGGGCGGCTAAATTGGACGGCAAGGGCCAGAGGGACGCAAAAAAGGCGGGCACTCACCCGCCTTTTCCCCTGGCTACTGGCTACTGGTTCCTGGCTACTTTTTCTTGGCGTCCCCAACCGGATTTGAACCGGTGTTGCCGGATTGAAAGCCCGGTGTCCTAGACCAGGCTAGACGATGGGGACGTAAATTTTTATTATACAAATAATCTTCCTGATTAGCAAGCCGGATTCGCGCGCCATGCCGTTGATTATGGGGCCGCTTTTTATTATGGTGGTAGGCGGACCAAGGCGTGCGGTGTCCTTTATCAACGGAAGTCTGTAACGAGGGAGGAGGAAGTATCATGGTGAACGTGGTGGCAAAAATTGATGATCGGGTCAAGGTGAGGACGGTCCTGATCAGCGTCTCGGACAAGGCGGGGCTGGAATCGTTCGTGCCCGGCCTGCTCCGCGCCTGTCCGGGAGTGAGGATCATCTCCACCGGCGGGACGCACGCGAGGCTCGCCGAGATCATGGGCAAAGCCGCGGCTAAGCAGCTCATGCAGGTCTCCGACTACACCGGCCAGCCCGAGACCCAGGGCGGACTCGTCAAGACCCTCGACTTCAAGATCTATCTCGGCCTGCTCACCGAGACCTATAACCCGTCCCACCAGGCCGACCTCAAGCGCACCATTGCATCCCCCATTGACATGGTCGTGGTGAACCTTTATCCGTTCTCCGCCACCGTGGCCCGCGCCGGCGTGACGGTGGAGGAGGCCCGCGCCAATATTGACATCGGCGGGCCCTGCATGGTCCGCGCCTCGGCCAAGAACTACCTGCGCGTGGCCTCCGTGGTGGACCCCAAAGACTACAAGAAAATTATCAAGGAGCTGGAAAAGGGAAAAGGCGCCACCACCCTGAAGCTCCGCTACGAGCTCGCCAAGAAGGCCTTTGCCCACACCGCCGCCTACGACCGCGGCATCGCCTCGTTCCTCTCTTCAAAGACCTATGCCGCGATGAAGAAGGCGTATCAGGAGATCGTGTGAGTTGGTCGAGCGGAAGTTAGGGGGGGTATTTCGCACGGAGACACGGAGAACACGGAGAAAAATATTTCTTATACTCTGTGCTTTCTGTGTCTCTGTGCGAAATCAAACTGAATCAGGAGCGACATACAGGTCATCCTTTTCAAGCATTCACCGTAAAGCCAAACGAGGAGGTTAGTACGATGGTTAAGGATCTGAAGAAGATGTACAAGACGATCCTGGGCGACCATTTTCCGCCGCGCATGGAGATCGCCTTCGATGACGGGCAAAAGCGGCAGACGCTCATTTACGAGAAGGCCGGATGGGACATCGCTGGAGAGGTCAAGGGGCTGCGCTACGGCGAGAACCCCACCCAGGAGGCCGCCATGTATAAGTTGGTCAACGGGAACCTCGTCCTCGGCGACGTGCGCATGATCGCGCCCGGCCGCCACCTCTCGTCCGACCTCGAGCTCCTCCAGTCCGGCAAGCACCCCGGCAAGATCAACATCACCGACGTGGACGCTGCGCTCAACATCCTGCGCTATTTGATGGACCGGCCGGCCGTTGTCATCGTCAAGCATAACAACCCCTGCGGCGTGGCCCAGGCCCCGTCCCTCAAGTCCGCCTATATCAAGGCCGACCTCGCCGACCGCATCGCGGCCTTCGGCGGCGCCATCGTTCTTAACCGCCCCTGCGATGCGGCCACCGCCCGCGAGATCACGCGCCGCTATGCCGAGGTCGTGGCCGCGCCCGCCTACGAGCCCGCCGCCATGGACGCGCTCACCAAAAAGAAGAACCTGCGCATCATGCGCGTCCACGACATCGCCCGCCTGGCCTCCTTCGTCGGCGCGCCCTTCCTCGACTTCAAGTCCATGATTGACGGCGGCCAGATCGTGCAGTGGTCCTTCACCCCGGCCTGCCGCTCCGCGGCCGACCTGAAGCTTGCCGAGTGCGAGTACAAGGGCAAGATTTACAAGGTGCGGCGCAAGCCGACCAGGAAGGAGCTCGATGACATGATGTTCGGCTGGATGGTGGAGGCCGGCGTGACCTCGAACTCGGTGCTTTACGTCAAGGACCGGGTGACCGTGGGCATCGGCACCGGTGAGCAGGACCGCGTGGGCGTGGCCGAGATCGCGCGCGACAAGGCCTATCGCAAGCTCGCCGACCGGCTCTGCTTCCAGGCCACCGGCACACCGCTCGCGAACCTCGCCTCCGCCCGCGAGCGCAAGAAGTTCGAGCGCATGGCCGCCGAGAGTAACGGCGGGCTCAGGGGCTCGGTCATGGTCTCGGACGCCTTTTTCCCATTCCGCGACGGCGTCGAGGTCGGGCTCAAGGAGGGCGTCAAGGCCGTGGTGCAACCCGGCGGCTCCGAGCGCGACTTCGAGGCGATCGAGGCCGTGAACGACTATGGCGCCACCATGATGTTCACCGGCGAGCGCAGCTTCAAGCACTGATCCGGAGTGCGGCTCTGCTTACGGGTGCGATTGGTCAGCGGAGCGGTTCCAGGATAAAATAAATAGCGTGCCCGGAGACCGGAAGCGGCCCGGGGCCGTCGCGGCTCGTGATCTTGGCGCGGCAGTCGGCAAGGCGGGGAGGAGTAGTGAGCGAAAATTTCGACGTAGTGATCGTCGGCGGCGGGGTCAACGGCTGCGGGATCGCGCGCGACCTGGCGCTCCGCGGGATCAAGGCCGCGCTTTTCGAAAAACGCGACCTGTCGAGCGGCGCCACCGGCGGCTGCTCGGGCATGATCCACGGCGGGCTCCGCTACCTCCTCTACAGCGTGGACGTGACCCGGCGCTCCTGCGTGGACTCGGGCTACATCCAGAAGATCGCGCCGCACCTGCTCTTCCGCATCCCCTTTATCATGCCCATTCCGCACAAGTTGACCGCGCCCTTCTTCGAGACCTACTTCGAGGTCTACGACAAGTACGCGGTGCACAAGCGCGGCAAGCCGCACACCATGCTGAGCGCCCAGCAGGCAATCGAGCTGGTGCCCGCGATCTCGCGCGACGTGGTGGGAGCGGTGACCACCGACGAGTGGGGCATTGATCCGCAGCGCCTGGTGGTTGCCAACGCCCTGTCCGCCGCCGAGAGCGGCGCGGTGATCCGGACGCACACCGAGGTCGTCGAGTTCTTGAAGGACGCGCGCGGCGCCGTGGTCGGGGTCAAGGTCCGCGACCGCGCGGGCGCTCTGAGTGAGGTCCGCTCGCGACTCGTCATGCACGCCACCGGGCCGTGGCTCATGCGCACCGCGGAGATGGCGGGAGTCAAGGTCAAGATCCGGCCGGGCAAGGGCGTGCACCTGACCTTTGACCGCCGCCTCGTCAACATGAGCGTGATCCTCACCATGATTGACGGCCGCTCGAGTTTCATCATGCCCCACGAGAACACCACCGTGCTCGGCACCACCGACGACGATTATTACGGCGACCCCGACGACTTGCGCGTCACCGAGGACGAGGTCGAATACTTATTGCAGGGCGCCGAGCGCATGTTGCCGGGCATCCGCCGGGCGCGCATCATCCGGGCCTGGTCCGCCATCCGGCCGACCCTGTACGCCTGGGGCAAGAACGAGGACGCGCTCTCCCGCGACCACGTGGTCTATGACCACAAGGAGCGCGACGGGGTGGACGGCATCGTGTCCATCGCCGGCGGCAAGCTCGCCAGCTACCGCCTGATGAGCGAGGAAGCCGCGGACCTGATCGCCAAAAAGCTCGGCAACTCGTCGCCATGCCAGACCCACCTCCTGCCCCTGCCCGGCGGCGACGAAACGCCCGACCCCGCCCTGCTGGCCGCCCAGTTCGGAGTGTCCCGCTACGCCGCCGCCCGCATCGTCTACCGCCACGGAAGCCGCGCCCGCGAAATCCTGGAGCTCACCCGCGAGCGGCCCGAGCTTAAAAGCGTGATCTGCCAGTGCGAGCCGGTGCTCGCCGCCGAGCTCGTCTATTGCATCAGAAAGGAATGGGCCGCGAGCCTCACCGACTTAAGAAACCGCACCCGCCTTGGCGCCGGCCCGTGCCAGGGAGCCCGCTGCGCCTCCCGCGCCATCGCCGTCCTCGCCTCCGAGCTCGGACTCTCCGGCCGCGAAATCCAGGAGCAGCTCCTCTCCTTCCTGGAAAGACGCTGGCGCGGCAAGCGGCCCATCCTCGCCCGGACCATGGTGGACCAGGAAGAGCTCAACCAGGCCGCGCACTTCCTCACCGGCAACCTGGGCCGCCTGGCCGCGATCAAGGGGCTGGACTGATGGCCGCGAAAAAGGTCTGCGTGATCGGCTCGGGACTGGCCGGAATGGCAGCCGCCGCATCCGCCCGGCGCGCGGGCGCCGACGTTGTGGTCCTGCAAAAAGGAGCCGCCGCCACTGCCTTCTCCTCCGGCGCCCTCGACGTCTGCGCCGACCCCTGCGCCCCTCACGGACTGCCCGCGGAGGTCTCGAACGACACGGCGCGCAACATCGCCCGGCTCATCCAGCAATGTCCGTTGCATCCGTACGCCATCCTGGCCGCGGGTTCCGGGCGGCCTGAAGAAAAGGTGCTCGCCCTGGTCAAGGATGCCGTGTCCCTGCTCTTTCCCGCGGGCGGACTGGTCGAGCTTGACGGCGACGCCGCGGCCGGCCGGCCGTGCTTCACCACGCTCGGCACGGTCAAGTTCACCTCATTCTTCCCAACGTACGCGGCCCGGCCCGGCGCCCCGGGCATGGAGCGGCCGGCGGCGCTCGGCATCCGGGGCCACGCCGATTTCGAGCCGCGGACGTGGGCCAAGGTCGCCGCCGAAAACGCGGGCCGGCTGGGCCTCGCGCTCGAAGCCCGGGCCGCCTGGCTGGAACTCGGGCCGGATTGTGAGCGCGGCTCTCCGGAGCTGGCCGCCGCGATCGCCCGCGACCCGGAGGCCTTCCTCGCCGCGGTGAAGGATGCCGCGGCCGGTATCAAAGGCGCCACGGCGCTCATCCTGGCCCCGGTGTTGCCGGCGAGGGGAAGGGGCGATCTGCTCCGGCGTATGGCCGAGTCGCTCGCCATGCCGGTGTACGAGCCGCTCTCGCTGCCGCCATCGGTCCCGGGCCTCCGGCTCATGGAACACCTGGGGCAAAGGGCGCAGGCACTGGGCATCGAGACGATCAGATCGGAGGTCACGGGTTACGAGGCTGGAGGCGATGAGCTGAAAGCTCTACTGATAAAGGACGGGCCATCGCGGGTCGAGGCCGACGCCTTTGTCCTGGCTTCCGGCAAGTTCCTGGGCGGCGGCATCGTGAAGGACCGCGCCTTCAGCGAGCGCATCTTCAACCTGCCCGTGTTTGTCGAAGGCCGCGCTCCCGGCGAGGTCTTCATCGAAAAAGTCCTTGCCCTCCACGTCACCGGGCGCCACTCGCTCTTCGAGGCCGGGATCAAGGTGGACACATCTCTGCGCCCGTTGATGCTTGACGAGAAGCCCCGCTTCAAGAACCTCTTCGCGGCCGGCGCCATCCTGGCGGGCCATAACTACATTAACGACGGCACCGGCTCCGGCGTGGCCCTGGCCACCGGGGTGCGGGCGGGAACCAACGCCGTCGAGCTGAGACCCTGACCGCAAGATATATGACGTTGCCGTTGCCGCGAAAAACAGCGCAGCCGGCCAGTTGATTTCGCACAGAGGCACAGAGATCACAACGCGTCTCAAGGCCGCAACCAAAGAGTTTATTAACAAGGATATTCAGGATATCAAGGATAAGATTTTCTTATCCTGAATATCCTGTATATCCTTGTTCATTCATTCTTTCAGCCGGTTGCGCATGATTTCGCGAAAAGTGCAAAGAAATTTATACATCTTGCATCAGTGCTGTCCAAAATAAACGGACCGGAAAACCGCCAAGGCGCCAAGAACGCCAAGGATTATTTTTAAACACGATTTTAAGAGGGCTTGGGTGCGAATATTTCTTGCTTGGCGCTCCCGTCGGCCG